>ERZ779621.236-NODE-236-length-31674-cov-29.371138_pt1 | contig 31674 bp, 33 predicted proteins | sample MGYA00514215_ERZ779621 | MGnify/ENA primary metagenome ERZ779621 (study PRJEB29562, sample SAMEA4376715) | mouse gut metagenome | isolation source: Cecum | study: EMG produced TPA metagenomics assembly of the A DSS colitis mouse model was used to assess the...
GAATTATATAGAAGGACAGAGGTTTTGGGAATCCGCAGGATTATTTGGCGCTTACTTTATTTTGAGATACAAGTGCGGACGCTTTTTGAAGAAGGATGGCTTGAATTTGATCACCGAATAAAGTATCCTTATGATAAAGATAATATTAAGAAACAGGAATATATAGAAATTCTAAGTTCTCTTGCGGTTGCGGCGGACCGTTTGATTTCTTTTTATGCCGATAATGAAGCTGATTTTAAGCAAACTAATAAAGCTATACGAAAGAAAACGGCAAAAATGATGGGAAAATCTCCCCCCCAGACATTGCGTGAAGAAATGACGATGAGATATTAGGATGGAGAGGAAAAATATTTATGAAACCAGCACCATATTATAATGTAAACAAATTACTTTGCTCATCAGAAGGAGAAGCAGGAGCAGCGAGGTTGTTGGAAAAACTGCGAAATGGTGAATTGGAAAAAGAGGTTAGACCGAATAATTATCCTCGTTATACAGGCGCTTTGGAAGAGAAGGACTATCTTTCTTATTGCAGATTCTTAGGAAGCATCAATGGGAAAAGAGTTCTTAGCAGACTGGAGGCACAAGATGGCAGAGACTGTATCGAATTATAAGGAGATTGTGGCGCATTTTACAGAGGAGACCATTGCGGATCGTTACCGTTTCCTTCACGATAAGATGCAGGAGTATATTAAGGAGAGAAAGCAGGAGGAGTTTCTGAAAGTTGATTGAGGATATTTTGCATCAGATGAGAGGGCTTTGCAATTACACTTCTTGCAAATGAGTTTTTAATGCCAAAAGAGCAGATTCCTATGGATCCGGAAAAGGAAGCGATGTTTCTGGGGTTTTTAGATCAGCTTTATTATCATTTTAAATATCGTCTGATTGACAAACAGAATTTGGAAGTGGTTTTGTGTGCGTTTGAGGTTGGTAAGGAGATAGGAACATAATTCCCTCCCAAAATTTCCTCTACCCCTCTTGACACAACCCCCAACCCATGCTAAACTAATTCCTGTGTGAAAGCACAGAACAACCAAGAAGAGCATCTGCTCTCACCTTGCAACAATTGCGTTCGCAAGCGTTCATATGCTTAAACTCCACAGTCCAGAGGGCATATGGGAGTTGATTTCAAGCGTTTATGATTGGTGGATAGCTGTGCTATCCACCTTTTAAATTTTTATATTCTTATGGAGGGTAAAACGATTAGCGACTTATTTATCAACGAACAGATCAGAGACAAGGAAGTACGTGTAATCGGCGTAGATGGGGAACAGCTTGGTGTCATGCCGACAAGGGAAGCGATGAAACTTGCAGAAGAGGCAGGGGTGGATCTGGTCAAGATTGCCCCGACAGCGAAGCCGCCTGTCTGTAAGATCGTGGATTATGGCAAGTTTAAGTACGAGCAGACCAGAAGAGAAAAAGAGGCCAAGAAGAAACAGAAAGTGGTGGAGATTAAGGAGATTCGTTTGTCTCCCAATATTGACACCAACGATTTGAATACGAAGGTGAATTCTGCCCGTAAATTTATCAGCAAGGGAGACAGAGTAAAAGTGACACTGCGCTTCCGCGGCCGTGAGATGGCGCATATGAATACAAGCAAACATATCCTGGATGATTTCGCACAGGCACTTTCCGATATTGCGGTGATGGATAAGGCACCGAAGGTGGAAGGCAGAAGTATGACTATGTTTTTAGCTGAGAAGCGATAAGCTGCTTAGTTAAGATAAATGATATCTCGAATTGATATCTCATCATATTAAAAATACAGGAGGAATATTGAAATGCCCAAAATGAAAACAAGCAGATCTGCTGCGAAACGTTTTAAAGTGACTGGAACAGGTAAATTAAAGAGAAACAAAGCGTACAAACGCCATATCTTGACCAAGAAGACAACCAAGAATAAGAGAAATCTCAGAAAACCTGCGATAACAGACAAGACAAATGTTAAGAATATGAAAAAAATCTTACCTTATGTCTAAGATGTCCGCTGAGTGGACAGGCAGGATATAGTAAGAGAATTGTGAATTTAGGAGGGAAAAGACATGGCAAGAGTAAAAGGCGGCATGAACGCCAAAAAGAAACATAACAGGGTATTAAAGCTTGCGAAAGGTTACAGAGGCGCAAGATCCAAACAGTATAGAGTGGCAAAGCAGTCGGTTATGAGAGCTCTGGCATCATCTTATGCCGGCAGAAAAGAGAGAAAGCGTCAGTTCAGACAGCTCTGGATCGCACGTATCAATGCGGCGGCAAGAATGAACGGCTTATCTTACAGCAAATTTATGTTTGGTCTTAAAAATGCAGGTGTTGATATGAACAGAAAGATGCTTGCAGAGATGGCGGTTAATGATGCAGCCGGTTTCACATCTCTGGCTGAACTTGCGAAAGCAAACTTAAAATAATTGTAGAAATACAGGGCATGGTGAGAAACCGTGTCCTTTTTTTCACACGGCAGTCAGTATTCTGGTAACTGTCGTCAGGATATTTGAGACGGAGGTATGATATGGGCATATTAACGAGCATAGAGCCAGAGAGCGTGTTTACCTTTTTTGAGGAGATCAGTCAGATACCGCACGGGTCAGGCAACGTGGGGGCGATCAGTGATTATCTGTATCATTTTGCTAAAGAGAGGGGACTGTTCTGTATCCAGGATACCCTTAAAAACATCATTATCATCAAAGAGGCCGGGCCGGGATATGAGGAGGAAGCACCCTATATTTTGCAGGGGCATATGGATATGGTGGCGGTGAAAGAGCCGGGCTGTGATATCGATATGGCAGCAGAAGGGCTGCGGCTTAAGGTGGCGGATGGCATGATCTATGCAGAAGGAACGAGTCTGGGCGGCGATGACGGAATCGGTGTGGCCTATTGTCTGGCGCTTTTGGATGCCAGGGACATTGCGATGCCCCGCCTGGAAGTGATCCTGACGGTGGATGAAGAGACCGGGATGGAGGGTGCCACAGGTATAGACCTGTCCATGCTCCATGGCCGGCGCATGATCAATCTGGACCAGGAAGAAGAAGGCATATTTATTACCAGCTGTGCAGGCGGCGCAAGGGTAGATGTGGTGATTCCGATGGAACGGGAACAGCATGAGACATGGACGAAAGACCTGTGTCTGATGGAGTTGAAAGTCACAGGTCTTTCAGGCGGTCATTCGGGCATGGAGATTCATAAGGGCAGAGGAAACGCGAATTGTCTGCTGGGTGAAGTGCTCCGGGCACTTGTAGAGCATATGCCGCTTAGGCTTGTAAGCATGGGCGGCGGAGTGGCAGACAATGCCATTGCCAGAGAGGCTTCGGCGGTTCTGGTATTGAAGGACAACGAGATAGCAAAACTGGAGGCAATTGTGGAAGAACAGGATAAGAGGATAAGATTGTCCTTACAGGAAAAGGATCCGGATGTCAAAGTGATATGCACTACACTGTCTGGAGAGAGTGGATTTTACACTGGGTCCTGTGTAAAGGCGGCATTGGACTGCCTGGCAAAACTGCCCAATGGTGTGGTGGCCATGAGTCAGGATGTGGAGGGGCTGGTAGAGACCTCTCTGAATCTGGGGGTTATGGCGTTGACGGAAGAAGGTCTGCGGTTACAGTACGCAGTCAGAAGTTCTGTGGATCGTGCGAAAGAGGCATTGTGTGAGCAGATGACCGGAATTGCGAAAGAGGCAGGAGCACAGGTGTCTGTTCATGGTTCCTATCCGGGATGGGCTTATCAGAAAGAGTCGCCGCTTCGGGATAAGATGGTGCGCATTTATGAGAAGATATATGGACATAAGCCTGTTTTACAGGCGATTCATGCGGGCCTTGAATGTGGCATTTTATCCAGTAAGATAGAGGGGCTTGACTGTGTCTGCGTGGGGCCGGATCTTCAGGATGTACACACAGCCCAGGAGAAGATGGATATTGCGTCTGTTGGCCGGGTATGGGAATATCTGCTGGCCGTGCTGATACAGAAAGGGTGAAATTTGCCGACACAGGTTGACATCTTCGTCATAACATCGTAGAGTAATAGTAGTATAGGAAATCTGAGGGGCACAACACAGGTCAGAGGTAAAGGTATGCAGGGATATGAACTTCGTGCACAGTATTACGAAACGGACCAGATGGGAATCATTCATCACTCCAATTATATCCGTTGGTTTGAATCTGCAAGAATCTGGTATATGCATCAGGTGGGCGCAGACTACCGTCAGATGGAAGAAATGGGAATCCTAAGCCCTGTGCTGGAGGTTTCCTGTACCTATAAGTCAATGGTTCACTTCGATGATATGGTGGAAGTAGTGCCTAAGATTGAAAAGTACAATGGAATCAGAATGGAACTATCCTATCAGATAGTGGACAAGCAGACGGGGGAGCTGCGCACTACCGGAAGAAGCAGTCATTGTTTCCTTGACAGAGCTGGCAGGCCATGTTCCCTGAAGAAAGTCTGTCCATTATTTCATGAGGCATTTTTAAAGGCTATGGAAGTCTCATAGACAGTTTGATGAAGGATGTACAGAGAATAACAATCAGGGTGATAAACAGAAATGAAAGATGCATTGACAGGGTTAGACCGATACGAGGTTTTTCTGGAAAAACTGCAAAAAGAAATAGAACAGATCGGCGACGATCATATTTTGGTTATTTACACGGACATCAAACACTTTAAGTATATCAATGATACTTATGGATATAAGGTGGGTAATGCGCTCTTAAAAGAGTTTGTGGCAGAGTTTACCAATAACAATAAGCTTCTTATCGGTGCGGCGAGGGTCTACTCGGATAATTTTGTGGCAGCCAATCGTATTTCTGCCGACGGTTATACCAACGAAGGCTTTCGGCAGATGATTCAGCGCAGGAACCAGGAGTGGGAGACAAAATTCAGGGAAAAGTATTTAAACAGCCGTCTACAGTTCTGTACGGGAATCAGTATTATCAACAAGAACAGCAGAAGCCTTGATGCGGAGACTGTGGTATCCAATGCCAACCTGGCCAGAAAAGTGGCCAAGGAGATGGAGGATGGCTGCTGCGTTCTTTTTGATCAGAGCATGATGGAAGGGATTAAACGTGAGGTGGAGATTACTTCCTATATTCCCAAAGCACTGGCAAACAGAGAGTTTAAGGTCTTTTTTCAGCCCAAGATTGAGACAGATACCCTGCGGTTGATGGGGGCGGAGGCATTATTACGCTGGCAGAAACCTGATGGCAGTTATATTTACCCGGATGAGTTTATTCCGCTGATTGAACGCAGCGGGCAGATTGTGGATGTGGATTACTATGTGTATCGGGAAGTGTTCCGTTTCATTGCGGAGCGTTTAAAACAGGGTAAAAAGGTGGTGCCGATCTCTTTAAACATATCTCGTGTGCATCTGAATAAAATGCATATTTTAGAATATGTAAAGGAGTTGTTTGAGGAGTATAAGATTCCATTCTCGATGGTGGAGTTCGAGTTGACGGAGAGTATTTATCTGGATAATACGGAGCAGGCGCTGGAACTGGTAAAAGGTTTACATAATATCGGAACTAAAGTTTCCATGGATGACTTTGGTTCAGGATATTCTTCATTGAATCTGCTCAGCAAGCTGCCGATTGATATCATTAAACTGGATAAAGTTTTCTTAAAAGAAGGCGACTTACAGGACAGTGATAAGATTATCATTTCCTGTGTGGTGGATATGGCCAAGAAGTTGCAGATTACGTCTTTGTGTGAGGGTGTGGAGACGGTAGAGCAGAGCAACTATCTTAAGGAAGTGGGATGTCAGATCCAGCAGGGATTCTACTTTTCCAGACCGATTCCGCAGGAAGTATTTGAGAAATTTATCGACGAGAATTTGTAGGAAACGAAAAGATAAAAGTTTTAGAATAGGGCTTGCATTTCCATTTGGAATTGGTTATAATAGTAAAGGTTTTTCGGGGTGTGGCTCAGGTGGTAGAGCGCTACTTTAGGGAAGTAGAGGCCGCAAGTTCAAGTCTTGTCACTCCGATTATAGGATTCTCCGCAGACATTGTAGAATGAGTGGCTGCGGAGTTTTTATTTTGTATTTGCGTTATGTCTTCATCAGGATGAAAGGAGAAGCGCTGTGATAGACAAAGAGAATTTTCATCCCCTCAACTATATTAAGAAAGAAGAGTATTCCGGGAGTATGGATGGCATGAGATACCTTCTCAAAAAAGAGAAAAGAGGAGAGACAGATGTGATCCGGGTGACAGTCTGGCCGGAACCGTTGGGATTTGGCAGTACTCCGGAAGAGAATAAGACTTCTATGGAAGTGCCGCTGACGAAGGAAGGTGTGGAACAGGCAGCAGACTGGCTCAACGAACAGTATGAGACAAGAAAGGATTACTGGCTGGAGAACCAAAACAGAGCCTGGACGGATATAACAATGTAATTTTCCACAAGATTTACATAAATATTTGGTCATAATGTGGAAAATGTAGAAAAATCTTGCAATTACCACATTATACGGTATATAATGTAGAAAATAAGTTGACATAAAGCTAATAACAGGAAAGAGTGGCTAGTTGTTTGGGGGTGGCGATATGGCAGCGCTGAATTTGAACGCATTATTTTTTAATCATGAAATTTCTTTTTGCAAAGTCTATAATGTGGAAAGCAAGGATCAGTTAGAGAAACTTTTTGTATCCAATCGGATTTCTTTCTTTGTGGAGTGGCAGCAGCAACGGTTGTGGGAGCGCTTTTTGGGCAGTTCCGGGAGCGGGAAGAATGTATTTACAATACATATCAACGAAGCGGACAGCGGACTGGCCAGGGATCTGGTGGAAGGCATAGAAAGTGTGCAGATTGCTTCGGCATAGGCAGGGCCGGCGCAGGAAGATTGTCTGTAACAGATGGAATATGATACAATGACTCTGGGGATTCTCTCAGAGTTTTTTGTTATAAAGGAACCTGTTTAAATCCGGTATATGAGGAAATGGAGCGTTGTATGTCAGAATATAAGAATCGGGATCAAAATAAGAATAAAAAGAAAACAGCAAGACTGTGTGAGGTATCAAAAAAATGCGGCGGATGTCAGTATACTGATATGCCGTATAAAGAGCAGCTTATCAGAAAACAGAGGCAGGCAGAGAGGCTGTTAAAGGGATTTGGTAAAGTAAATCCGATGATGGGGATGGAGGATCCTGCGCACTATCGCAATAAAGTACATGCAGTATTTGATTTCCAGAAAGGCAGAGGGATTGTGTCCGGTATTTATCAGGAACGGACCCATACGGTAGTGCCGGTGGAACACTGTCTTTTAGAAGATGAGAAGGCGGATCGGATCATACAGTCGATCCGGGAACTGGCGAAATCTTTTAAAATCAAGGCATATAATGAGGATACAGGATATGGGCTTCTCAGACATGTGCTTGTGCGGGTTGGACATACAACAGGACAGATTATGGTGGTTCTGGTGCTGGGCTCACCGATTTTGCCGTCGAAAAATAATTTTGTTTCTGAGTTATGTAAACTACATTCGGAGATTACCACCATTGTCATTAACGTTAATAATAAACGTACCAGCATGGTGCTGGGGGATAAGGAGCAGGTTGTCTATGGAAAAGGGTATATAGAAGATGTGCTCTGCGGCAGGTCTTTTAAGATATCACCCAAGTCTTTTTATCAGGTTAATAGTGTACAGACGGAGGTACTCTATCAGAAGGCAGTGGAATACGCACAGCTGACCGGGAAAGAGACGGTAGTGGATGCTTACTGTGGTATTGGCACCATAGCCCTGACGGCTGCCGGACAGGCAGGAAAGGTTATTGGCGTGGAATTAAACCGGGATGCGGTAAAGGATGCTGTGGCAAACGCCAGGATAAATCAGATTAAAAATGCTGATTTTTATCAGAATGATGCGGGGAGGTTTATGAGACAGCTTGCACAGGCAGAGGAAAAAGTGGATGTTGTCTTTATGGATCCGCCCAGAAACGGCAGTACGGAGGAGTTCATGGATGCGCTGCTTTGTCTGCATCCGGACAGGGTGGTTTATATTTCCTGTAATCCGGAGACCCTGGCAAGAGATCTGCAATATCTGACGGCTCAAAATCAAAAGGGACGGTATCAGGTGGTGGAGATGACCCCGGTGGATATGTTTCCCTATACAGATAACCTTGAGGTAGTAACGAAGATGCAGTATAAACCCCAACAAGTTGGGGGTGGAAAAGGAAGAATCAGGTGATGCCTGACTTTGGGGTCAGTATGATGAAATTGTGATGAATGACCCAAATAGTGTTGACAAAGAACTCATAAAGTTATATTATGATATATGGTTAGCTCCAACTAACCATATTGAGTATAGGGATGTCTGAGAAAATCCGGCATCCGTTGTTTTGCACATGAGGTTAGTTAATGCTAACACAAAGCAGTGACTTTTCAGAATGGAGGAATACAGGATGCCGCTTACATTGGCAGAAGCAGGAGAAGAAAACATTATCAGGAAAATCGGGGGAAAGCAGGAGGTAAAGGCACATCTGGAGAACCTCGGTTTTGTCGTGGGAGGGGCGGTCACGGTGATAAATGCGATTGGCGGCAATGTCATCGTGAACGTGAAGGACTCCCGTATTGCAGTCAGCAAAGAGATGGCGCAGAAGATTATGGTCTGAGCAGAGAAAGGAGTGAAAGTATCAAAATGAAAACAATGAAAGAAGCAAAGGTCGGCGATGTTGTCCGGGTCGTGAAACTCCACGGTGAAGGCGCGGTCAAGCGGCGGATTATGGACATGGGACTGACAAAGGGCGTGGATGTGCAGATTCGCAAGGTTGCACCTTTAGGAGATCCGATCGAGGTGAACGTCCGCGGTTATGAACTTTCTATCAGAAAAGCCGATGCGGAAATGATTGAGGTTGAATAAAGGTTAATAGCGGCGGGGAGGGATCCCCCTTTATTTTCAAATCAACAGTTAGATATAACTAATAAGAAGGAGAGGAAAGTGATTATGAGTATAAGAATTGCCCTTGCGGGTAACCCGAATTGTGGAAAAACGACATTATTTAATGCCCTGACGGGCTCCAACCAGTTTGTCGGAAACTGGCCAGGTGTTACGGTAGAGAAGAAAGAAGGAAAGTTAAAGAAGCATGAAGGTGTGACCATCACCGACCTTCCCGGTATTTATTCTCTGTCTCCCTATACACTGGAAGAAGTGGTGGCAAGAAACTACCTGATCGGCGAGCGTCCCGATGCGATTCTGAATATCATTGATGGTACGAATCTGGAGAGAAACCTGTACCTGACGACCCAGCTCACCGAACTTGGTATTCCTGTTGTTGTTGCCATCAACATGATGGATGTGGTGGTAAAGAACGGCGACAAGATAAATACGGCGGAACTGTCAAGAGCTTTGGGATGTAAGGTAATCGAGATTTCTGCGCTGAAAGGAACCGGCATTATGGAGGCGGCGGAGGCTGCAATCGATGCGGCAGGCAACGGAAAGACCGTTCCCATGCACACCTTTTCAGGAACAGTGGAGCACGCCCTTGCCCATATCGAGGAGGCGGCGGTACATGGACTGCCAGAGGAGCAGCAACGGTGGTATGCCATTAAGTTGTTTGAGCGGGATGACAAGGTTTTGGAACAGTTGAATCTGAGTGAATCTGTTCTTTCCCATATCGAAACTGATATCAAGGCGGCCGAGGAGGAGATGGAAGACGATGCGGAATCCATTATCACAAATGAGCGTTATCTTTATATCGGAAGTATTATCAAAGTGTGTCTTAAGAAAAAATCGGCAGGTAAACTGACCAACTCGGATAAGATTGATAAAATTGTAACGGATCGTTTTCTGGGGCTTCCCATTTTTGCGGCGATTATGTTCCTTGTGTATTACATATCCATGGTGACTGTGGGAGCTTCTGCCACGGACTGGGCAAACGATGGACTGTTCGGCGACGGGTTTTATCTGCTCGGCATCGGTTCCGCCGCTTATGAGGAGGCCTCCGAGGCTTATGGGGTATGGGTACCTGGTATTCCGGTGCTTGTAGGAAATGCGCTTGAGGCAGCAGGCGTAGCAGATTGGCTGGCGGGACTCATAAATGACGGTATCGTAGCGGGTGTGGGTGCGGTGCTTGGCTTTGTGCCGCAGATGCTTGTTTTGTTCCTGCTCCTTGCATTTCTTGAAGCATGTGGTTACATGGCGCGTATTGCATTTGTGCTGGATCGCATTTTCCGTAAGTTTGGACTGTCCGGCAAATCCTTTATTCCGATGCTGATTGGTACCGGCTGCGGTGTTCCGGGTATCATGGCATCGAGGACGATTGAGAACGAGCGTGACCGCCGTATGACGATTATGACGACTACCTTTATTCCCTGCGGGGCAAAGGTGCCGTTTATCTCCATGGTTGCCGGAGCAGTTTTCGGCGGTTCTGCATGGGTGGCAACAAGTGCATATTTTGTTGGCATGGCAGCAATCATTATTTCCGGTATTATGTTAAAAAAGACGAAAATGTTTTCCGGTGATCCGGCACCTTTCGTTATGGAGCTTCCGGCTTATCATATGCCTGCGGCAGGCAATGTGCTTCGCTCTATGTGGGAACGGGGATGGTCCTTCATTAGGAAGGCGGGCTCGATTATCCTGCTTTCCACTATTGTGATCTGGTTTATGACTTATTTTGGATTTACTTCGGAAGGGTTCCGGATGCTTGGCGAGGAGGAGATGGAGCAGTCACTCCTTGCGGCGGTTGGCAGTGCAGTCGCATGGATTTTCATACCGCTGGGCTGGGGGAACTGGCAGGCGGCGGTGGCCACCATTACAGGTCTTGTGGCGAAAGAAAATATCGTTGGCACAATGAGCATTTTCTATCCTGGCGGATGGCCTGAGATCGGTGCCAATTTCAGTATGGTTGCGGGATATTCCTTCCTTGTATTCAACCTTTTATGTGCGCCCTGCTTTGCGGCAATCGGCGCAATCAAACGTGAGATGAACAGCGCAAAATGGACATGGTTTGCAATTGGTTATCAGTGTGGATTGGCTTATGCGGCAGCATTGATGGTTTATCAGATTGGTTCGGCGTTCATGGGAAATCTGAATGTCATCGGACTACTGGCGGCCATCGTTATTCTGGGCAGCATGATTTATATGCTGTTCAGACCGTATAAAGAGGCGACAAAGCTGACCACCGACATGAAGCTGAAAATGGCGAAGTAGGAAATAGAATATGGCAGCCCGATTCATGCGGGCTGCCGTGCAATATAGGAATAGTGGAAGGAGGAATTTCAATGCTTACATGGATTATGGAAAATATTGCGACAATCATCATCAGTGTGGTTTTGATGATTGTAGTGGCAGCCGTTATTGTCGGGATGGTACGCGGTAAGAGAAAAGGAAAGACGTCCTGCGGCTGTGGGTGTGCAAGCTGTCCGGCAGGCAGCGGATGTGCCATGAAATCAGTATTCTAGTCCCGACCTAAAATGGACAGGATACATGTTTTCATTGCCTCATAGCTTTCCGGGGTAATGTCATGCTCCATTTTGCAGGCATCGTTGGCGGCTACCTCGGGGGCAACGCCCAGATGAATCAGCCAGTCCGTCAGCAGGGTGTGGCGTTCATAGACGTTTTCTGCGATTTTACGTCCTTCGTCTGTCAGGAGGAGATACCCTTCCTCTGAAACAGTGATGTATTCACGGTTTTTCAGGTTTTTCACGGCTACACTCACACTTGGCTTTGAAAAATTCAGCTCGGTCGCTACATCAATGGAGCGCACCGCAGAAAGGCGCCTGCTCAGGATCAGTATCGTTTCAAGGTAATCCTCAAGGGATTCCTCGGATTTGTGCTGGATATAACTCATCGTATAACCGTACTCCTTTCCGGGGCTGAAATCTTATTTCTTCAATTCAAACTGACTCACAAGCTGATCCAGCATCGTAGCCTGGGCGGATAGTTCTTCACTGGTTGCGGAGGCTTCTTCTGCGGTTGCGGCATTGCTCTGTACCACACTCGAAATCTGATTGACGCCTATTTCCGCCTGACGCATTGCCTCGGCCTGCTCCTCCATGATATCTTTCAGGTTCCTGGAGAAATCAGCAATTTCCTTGATGCCATCCACCACAGATTCGATAGAACTTGCGGCTTCGTTTGCCACGCTGTTTCCTTTGGAAACCTCTCTGATGGAAGCTTCAATCAGGTCTCTGGTATCTACAGCGGCCTTGGCACTCTGGTCAGCCAGTTCTCTGATCTGGTTGGCTACAACTGCAAAACCGCGGCCGGATTCACCTGCCCGGGCAGCTTCAATGGTAGCGTTCAGAGACAGGAGATTGGTCTGGTCGGCAATGGATTCAATCTCGGAGATGATATCTCCAATCTTAGTGGAAGATTCATTGATTCTCTCCATGGCGGCCATCATGGTATCCATCTGCTGGCGGCTGGTGTCTGCTTCATCCGCATATTTTTGTGCCTTGTCGTAAGTTTCTTCGGCATTTTCGGCACTGGTCTCCATGGTTGTGGTAATACCGGAGATGGCGGCGTGCAGTTCTGCCACGGCATTGGCCTGGTCTGTGGCGCCTTCGGCAAGTGACTGGGATGCTGTTGCCAGTTCCTCGGAACCGGCGGATACCTGGTTGGCAGCATCACCGATGGACAACAGGGTTTCTGTCATCTGATCCCTTAATCCGCGCATGGATTCGTACAGTTTCTGGAAGTCTCCGGTATAGCGTTCTGCGGCTTTGGATCTGACTGTGTAGTTTCCATTGGCCATTTCGCCTAAGACTTCGCCGATATCAAAGATAATGGCGTCGAGGTTTTCGGCCATATCTCTTGCATCTTTTTCCATGTCTTCCACTTCATCTCCGGTCTCTACGAGAGGGAAGGGAGAGGCGAGGTCGCCTTCTGCAAAGGTTTTGAGGCGTTCCCCAAGTTTCCCTAAGGGCTCGGAAATCCGTCTTGCAATCTTTCTGCCGATCCGTGTGGATAATGCCAGGGCAAAAGCGATTGTACCAAGGATTGCCGCTACCAGAATCCATTCAATGATTGTCAGGGTTGTGGCCAGACGGTTTCCTTCTGTTACTTTTACAGTTAACAGTTCTTCCAGTTTTTCATAGATACTGTTGTAGGAGGACGCCAGTTCATTAAGAGCTATTTCCTGTGCCTGCACGCAGAGTTCACGGTCTGTGGTGGCACCAAGTTCCATGATTTGTGCATCCAATGCCCAATAAGCTTCCAGTTCTGCCTGGATAGCATCGTAGGTTGCGCGGCCGTCAGCGGATACCACTGTATTTTCAACTTCTGCAAAATATTCGTTAAACAAGGCAATTGCTTCATTGTGCTGTTGTACCACATCGTTGATGGCATCCTGATTATCATAACCGATTGCCGCGCGCAGAGAGGAGCGGATATCCGCGAACTCAAACATGGCTTTCCCGATATCTCCCTGTGCAAAACCGAAATTATGTAAGGCATAGGAAAAGCGGGCAGATATGACAATGAGAGCAATGACTCCCAACACTGCTGCTGCCGCGGTGATGGTACAGACTCTGAAAATAGAGACGGTTAGTTTCTTCTCAATTGTTTGATGTTGATTTTGTTCCATTTGCTTCATTACCTGGAATCTCCCTTCTTAATATACATGGTCAGAATAGGAGTAAGAGTATCGGTTATAGCATTTTATTTGCAGGATACGGGAAAATTTATATATTCTTGTTATGACAGCAGATATGCCATCTATTCTGACCTATACCTATATTCATTTTATTATACCACGTTGGTCATAAAGTTCAATATGAGATTGCGGATGATTCGGTATAACACACACAAAGAATTTGAAAAGCGCCACAATGTGAGATACTTCATAACTTGACAAATGGACAAAAAATAGGATAAAGTAGCATATGGGAAATACAGATGATAAATGGAAGAGGAGAAAATGTAAGATATGAAAAGAGAATCTTTTCAATCCCGTCTGGGATTTTTGTTAGTCAGTGCCGGCTGTGCGATCGGTATTGGGAATGTATGGAGATTTCCTTATGTGGCGGGAGAAAATGGCGGAGGCTTTTTTGTATTGTTTTATCTGCTGTTTCTGCTCTGTATGGGGGTGCCTGTTCTGACCATGGAGCTTGCCGTAGGGCGTGCCAGCAGAAAGAGTGCTGTGCTTGGCTATAAGATGTTGGAAAAGCCCGGAAGCAAGTGGCATATCCACGGGTGGTTCTGTATGATTGGCTGCTGCCTTCTGATGATGTATTACACGACAGTGTCAGGCTGGATGGTGGGATATTTCTTTAAGTTTCTCACGGGAACTTTTCAGAAAGGCATGGATGTGGAGTCGGTAGGCGGTGTGTTTTCGGCGCTCCTGGGCTCGCCTGTTGAGATGGGAGGCTGGATGCTGGCTGTCGTGATCATGGGATTTCTGGTATGCAGCTTTGGTCTGCAAAAGGGGCTGGAGCGGATCAGTAAATACATGATGGCAGCACTTTTAGTCCTGATACTTGTGTTAGGTGTGCACAGCCTTGTACTGCCGGGAGCGGGAGAAGGACTGCACTTTTACCTGATGCCCAGTATTGCCAATGTGGCAAGACGAGGATTGGGAACCGTGATCACAGAGGCTATGAACCAGGCGTTTTTTACATTAAGTCTGGGTGTAGGAGCAATGGAGATTTTCGGAAGCTATATGAATAAGGATAATACCCTGGCGGGAGAGGCAGTCAGAATCTGTGCGCTGGATACTTTTGTGGCGATCATGTCGGGACTTATCATTTTCCCGGCCTGCTTTTCCTTCGGGGTAAAGCCCGATGCAGGGCCGTCACTGATCTTTGTGACGCTGCCTAATGTGTTTGTCAATATGTCCGGCGGCCGGCTGTGGGGCGCATTATTCTTTCTGTTTATGACTTTTGCCAGTTTTTCCACAGTACTTGCGGTGTTTGAGAATCTGCTTTCTTTCTGTATTGATACGTTTGGCTGGAAACGAAAGAAAGCGGCTCTTATCAACGGCATTTTTATTGCGGTGGCCAGTCTGCCCTGTGTGCTGGGATATAATCTGTGGAGCGCCGTACATATCATAGGCGGCCGGGATGTGCTTGACAGTGAAGATTTCCTGGTCAGTAATCTGCTTCTGCCGATCGGTTCGCTGATTTATCTGTTATTCTGTGTTACCCGTTGGGGCTGGGGCTTTGATAAGTATTTTGAGGAGGCTAATACGGGCAGTGGACTAAAACTAAAAAAATGGCTGAAGCCATATTTTCAAGTGGTTTTGCCAGTGTTGATTCTTATTCTATTAATTCAGGGTTTGATTTAATTGCGCATAATAGGGCAGGGGTGTAGGATATGACCAATACAAACAGTACGAAACTTGCGCTGGAGGCGTCGCTTAAGAAGCTTCTGACAACGAAATCACTTGACAAGATTACGATCAATGATCTTACGGCGGACTGCGGTATCAGCAGAATGGCATTTTATTATCATTTCAAGGATATTTATGATCTGGTGGAATGGATCTGTGTGGAAGATGGCACGAAGGCATTACAGGGTAAAAAGACCTATGATACCTGGCAGGAGGGGATGTGTCAGATTTTTGAGGCGGTGATAGAGAACAAGGCTTTTATCCAGAATGTGTACCGCAGCATCAGCAGAGAGAAGATTGAAAGTTATCTGTATAAGCTTACATACAGCCTGCTGGCAGATGTGGTGGAGGAGAAATGCGCGGGCCATCCCCTGGAGCAGGAGAACAAAGCTTTTATCGCAGAGTTTTATAAATACGGGTTCGTAGGTATCATGCTGGACTGGATCGGACGGGGCATGAAGCAGGATTACGGAGAGATTGTGGAGAAAATGAGCGTCATGCTGCATGGAAATATAGCACAGTCCATCCATAATTTTGAAGCCAAATAGAGTTTACTTTTCTAAACAAAGAGGGGGAAATGATAAAAAACTTATCATTCCGCCTCTTTTGTAAATTGGAAGAAGCGGGAAGAGTGTATATGATAGCCATAACGAGTTATGAAAACACACGGCGGCGGGCCTTTCATGATGAAGGAGTCTGCGTCTGCCGGCATAAGGAAAGGTGGAGCATATTTATGGCAAACAGGAAAAGTATCGGACTCGGTGTGGCGGCAGTGGCGGCAGCGGGAGCAGGAGCTGCGCTGGCAGCAAAGAACCATAAAAAGACAGGTGAGGAAACAGCAAAGAGTACAGACAAAAGTGTTGGCAGGAAGAAGACCTATACAGATCTGGATTACCGCAATACAGAACTTGGCAGATTTGATAAGAACAGCAAGGGCATTTATTATACCAACGGAAACTATGAAGCTTTTGCAAGACCCAGGAAGCCCGAGGGTGTGGATGAGAAGAACGCTTATATCGTAGGCAGCGGCCTGGCTTCCCTGGCGGCAGCCTGTTTCCTGGTACGCGACGGACAGATGCCCGGCGATCACATTCACATCCTGGAGTCCATGGACATAGCAGGAGGGGCCTGTGACGGTATCTATGATGCGACCAGAGGGTATGTGATGCGCGGCGGCAGAGAGATGGAGAACCATTTCGAGTGCCTCTGGGATCTGTTCCGCAGTATTCCATCCATAGAGACACCGGGCGTGTCGGTATTGGATGAGTACTACTGGCTGAACAAAGAAGATCCCAACTATTCTCTTTGCCGGGCAACGAAGAACCGGGGAGAAGATGCCCATACGGACGGCAGATTTAACTTAAGCCAGAAAGGCTGTATGGAGATCATGAAACTGTTTATGACAAAAGATGAAGATCTCTATGATAAGACCATTGAGGATGTGTTTGACGAGGAAGTGTTTGATTCCACTTTCTGGCTGTACTGGCGTACCATGTTTGCTTTTGAGAACTGGCACAGTGCCCTGGAAATGAAACTTTATTTCCAGAGATTTATCCATCATATTGCAGGGCTGCCGGATTTCAGCGCCCTGAAATTTACCAAGTATAATCAGTATGATTCCCTGATTCTGCCTATGCAGAGATATCTGGAAGCGGCAGGCGTGGATTTCCAGTTTAACACGGAAGTGACCAATGTTATCTTTGGATTTGAGGGAGATAAGAAGATTGCCAAGGCTATCGAGTGTAAGGTCAAGGGTGTGGAAAAAGGTATTATGTTAACCGAGAACGATCTGGTGTTTGTGACCAATGGAAGCTGTACAGAAGGCACCATCTACGGCGATCAGAACCATGCGCCCAACGGGGATGCGGAGGTGCGTACCAGCGGCTGCTGGAGTCTCTGGAAAAATATTGCGAAGCAGGATCCGTCCTTCGGCCGTCCGGAGAAGTTCTGTTCCGATGTGGCGAAGACAAACTGGGAATCCGCTACCGTTACCACGTTGGATGACAAGATTCTTCCCTATATCAAGAATATCTGTAAGCGTGACCCCAAGAGCGGCAAAGTGGTCACAGGCGGTATCGTAAGCTGTCAGGATTCCGCGTGGCTCCTCAGCTGGACCATTAACAGACAGGGACAGTTTAAGGAGCAGGATAAAGATCAGGTCTGCGTGTGGGTATACGGCCTCTTTACGGATGTGCCGGGCGATTATGTGAAGAAACCCATGAAAGAGTGTACCGGTAAGGAAATTACCGAAGAATGGCTTTATCATCTGGGCGTGCCGGAAGAGCAGATTGAGGAACTGGCAGAGCACAGCGCTGTATGCGTGCCTACCATGATGCCTTATATCACTGCCTTCTTTATGCCGAGAACTGCCGGAGACCGTCCGGATGTGATTCCCGACGGCTGTGTGAACTTCGCGTTCTTAGGCCAGTTTGCCCAGACCCCGAGAGATACTGTCTTTACCACAGAGTACTCTGTGAGAACAGCCATGGAGGCTGTGTATGGACTGCTAGGCGTGGACCGCGGCGTGCCGGAAGTATGGGGCAGTGTCTACGATATCAGGGAACTGCTCTCCAGCAGTGTGAAGCTGATGGACGGCAAGTCCCCGCTGGAAATCAATCTCGGACCGCTTAATCCCATGAAGAAGCTGCTGCTTCATTTTATCAATGGGACAGCGATTGAGAAAGTAATGCGTGATCAGGGTGTGATAAAAGAGGGGATGTAATATAAACTATTCCATAATGGCAGAGTTTTATGATGGGATAAGATGCAGGCGGTGCTTAGTGGCACCGCCTGTTTTTTTAAAATCCTATTGACAATTTATAGAGAGCTCTATAATATAGAGTATACAAACATAAAGCGACAGACATGAATAGGAAGATAAAACAGATTCATGCCGGTAAAGCTTTGAGCAGAAAAGGGACAAAGGGATGGAGGAGAAAGATGGACAGGAAAACGACAGCCGAAATGGCAATGGATGATGTCAAGCTGATCAAGAGTGTGATTGAGAGGACAAGGCAGGATTTTTCAAAAGTATCCGTTTATTTTATGGGAATTGGGATTCTGAATCTGTCGGCATGGTTTTTGGAGGAAATAGCTTATCTGGTTAGAAATCTATTTGGCTATGGATATCCGGCGGCCCATGCTTTCTGGTGGGGAGGACGCATCCTGCTTCTGGCCGGGTATGTTATTTTATTTGTTCTTTTTTATAAGAAGGTAAAGAAAACGGGGAATGAGATCTGTGAAGGTATGGTGACAATCTGGATGCTTGTGCTGATAGGTTCCATGGTTTTAGGGCAGTTGTATATCAGTTTGATTCCGTCCGGAAATAGTGATAAGATAACGACACTGTGGCTGTGCAGGGAATTGATTGAAGTGCTTCCGGTTATATTTGCATTGTTTATGACTGGAATTTTTACGAAGAGAAAACCGATTACTCTGTCTGCGGCAGCCTACAGCATATTATATTTTGTGTTGTTTGTGAGTATGAAAGAAGTACCTTATGGGACCTGGGGCGGTGCAGGCACACTTGCATCGGCCAGTAGTATCAGTATCCAGTGTTTGATGAGTGCGGGGATGATTGCACTGGGTATTTATCTGAGAGGGAACGGAAGAAAGAATCCTGTTGCAAGAGATTTAGAGGTCGATTATGGAAATTAATGCGATACCGGAAGCGTTTCAGACGAAGCTGAGACTGGCAGTTTTGTCTGCGCTGCTGACCGGAAAGAAAAATTTCAGAGAATTAAAAGCGATTACAGGCGCTACAGACGGAAATCTCGGCGCACAGTTGAAGAAGCTGGAAGAGACAGGCTATATATCCATTGAAAAAGCATTTGTGAATAACAAGCCTCAGACCACCTGTGCCATGACAGCGTACGGGAGAGAACAGTTTAAGGAATATGTTGAAATGCTAGAACGTCATTTAGGGCAGTCAGACAACGTTTCTGATAAATAAAGGAGCGTGTCTGGCCCGGTTTTCTTAACTAAACCCTTTTCTGTTGTACAAAATGCATAAATAGAGCCTGGAATTTCTGTCTAAAACAGCAAAAATGAATATAACATCGAAAAAACTCTTGTCAGAATATGGATGTGGGGATATAATTAACTCAAATAAATGGAAACGTTACCGGTGACGATACCGACAACGTTTCCAAAACCAAAAATATTCATTTATGGAAAGGGAGAGGAAAAACAATGAAAAAGAAAATTGTTAGCACAATTCTATGTGTAGCGATGATGGCTATGACGTTAGTAGGCTGCGGCAGTTCTAACAAAAGCGGTTCCGTTTACTGGCTGAACTTCAAACCGGAGTCCGACGAAGTGCTGCAGGACATTGCACAGACTTACACAGCACAGACCGGCGTGGAAGTGAAAGTGGTTACCGCAGCTTCCGGTACTTATTCACAGACACTGATATCCGAAATGGATAAATCCGCGCCCCCGACACTGTTTGTTATCGGTAACCAGGCAGGCGTAAAAGACTGGAAAGATTATGCGCTGGATCTGAAGGGCACAGCGATTGCCAACGAGCTGAATACAGACGCTTACAATCTTTATGATGAGACCGGAAAGCTGGTTTCCATCGGTTACTGCTATGAGTGTTACGGTATCATCGTAAATCCTGATCTGATCGAAAAGGCAGGCCACACGATGGATGAGATCAAGAACTTCGACGGTTTGAAAGCAGTGGCAGAGGACATTCACTCCCGTGCAGGCGAACTTGGATTTGACGCTTTCTCCTCCTCAGACATGGATGATTCTTCTTCCTGGCGCTTCACAGGTCACATGGCGAACCTTGAGTACTACTACGAGCAGGAAGGCACTAACTGGACAGAGTGCCCGGCAACTATTTCCGGCAAGTACCTGGATAACTTCAAGAACCTGTATGACCTTTGCATTAACAACAGCCTGACAGATCCGAAGGAGCTGGCTACCGGCGGACATGATGCAGAGAACGAGTTCAAGACAGGAAAGGCAGCGTTCTTCGTAAACGGTTCCTGGGAGTATGAAGCAGTAAAGGCTGATGTGCCGAACGCAACCATGATCCCTTACTACTGCGGCGTTGCCGGTGAGGAAAAGGCAGGCTTAAACTGCGGTACAGAGAACTGCTGGGCAATCAACAGCAAGGCTTCCGAAGCAGATCAGAAGGCTACGATGGATTTCATGGTATGGTGCGTGACTGATCCTGACGCTTCCCGTAAGTTAGTGGATACTTTCGGTGTTATGCCTTATAAGTCTGCGGCAGAGTCCACCAACGGATTCCTGGCAGCGGCTGACAAATATACATCTGACGGATGTTATGTGATGAACTGGGCAACCAACTTCCAGCCCAACGTAGATTCCTACCGCGCAAGACTGGTAAGTGCCCTGAACCAGTACAATGCAGATCAGTCTGATGCAAACTGGGAGACAGTACGCACAGCATTTGTGGATGGCTGGGCAGAAGAATACAACACAGTGAACAACTAAGAATTAACAACAGGAACTAATAGGAATTAAAAATAACATTGTAGTAAACAGGCGGCGGGACGGGCGTTTTATCCGCCCCGCCCTTTTAGGGTATAAGTATTTTGCGTCTGCTTAAACTATGGAATTATACCCTTTATCGAAACAAAACCGGGAGGTGATACCATGAAAAGCAAAAAAAGCACCAACACCAATTCCCTGCAAAAAGCTACAAGGCGCTGGGGTGTTCTCTTTATGGGGCCTGTACTGATTGCATTTATCATTGGATTTGTCTGGCCTTTCATCCAGGGTATCTGGCTGTCTATGTGTCAGTTCCGTTTGATTTCCGATGCGAAATTCATCGGTTTTGACAACTATGTAAAGACTTTTCAGGATGCTTCTTTCCGTCATGCGTTCTGGTATACGGCAATGTTTGCCATTGTATCGTTGATCATCATCAATGTGCTGGCATTTGTCGTGGCCTACATTCTGACGCTGGGGATTAAGGGCAGCAACCTGTACCGTACCGTATTTTTCATGCCGAACCTGATCGGCGGTATCGTACTGGGTTATATCTGGTCGATGATCTTCGATGGTATTCTCGGCCGTTATCAGACTTCCATTCTGTTGGAAAGCAAGTATGGTTTCTGGGGACTGATTATCCTGATGTGCTGGCAGCAGATTGGTTACATGATGATTATCTATATTGCAGGATTGCAGAATGTGCCGGGGGATATACTGGAGGCGGCCCGCATAGACGGCGCGACTTCCATGCAGACACTGTTTAAGGTGACAATTCCCAATGTGATGAGTTCCTTTACGATCTGTATATTCCTCTCCCTGACAAACGGTTTCAAGCTGTTTGATCAGAACCTGGCCCTGACCGGCGGACAGCCGTTTATCATTCAGGAGGGCGGAGAGACTATCAAGACGACAGAAATGCTGGCGCTCAACATTTATAATACCTTCTACAGTTCCAACACGACTTCCCAGGGTGTGGCGCAGGCAAAGGCAGTGATTTTCTTCATTCTGGTGGCGGGACTCGGACTGCTTCAGTTGAGCTATACACGTAAGAGGGAGGTGCAGCAGTAATGAATAAGAAGACACTTTCTGCCGCAAACCGGCATAAAACAATTCTTTCTGTGATATTGGCTGTGGTCAGCGTTGTCTATGTACTTCCTGTGCTGGCGGTAGTGCTCAATTCATTTAAACAGAATACGTATGTCAAAACCGATACCTTCGCACTTCCTACCGGGGAGATGAGCGCCGGTTTCAGTAATTTTGTTAAGGGTATGACTTTCGGCAACTATCCTTTTGTGAACAGTGTACTGTATAGTGTTATGATTACGTTGCTTTCCACGTTTTTGATCTTACTTTGTACTTCCATGGCGGCATGGTATATCGAGAGAGTGAACTCACTTTTCTGTAAGGCAGTCTATTTTCTGTGCGTGTTTTCCATGGTGGTGCCATTCCAGATGGTAATGTTCCCTCTGTCCAAAACGGCGGATAAGCTGCATCTGAATACGCCCTGGACCATTCCGATCGTCTATCTGGGGTTTGGCGCCGGGCTTGCGATCTTCATGTTTGTGGGATTCGTAAAAGCGGTTCCGCTGGAAGTGGAAGAGGCAGCGTCTATTGACGGATGCGGGCCGGTACGGATATTCTTTCAGGTAGTTGTGCCGATGTTAAAGCCGACGATGATTTCCGTAGGTATTCTGGAGATCATGTGGGTGTGGAATGACTATCTGCTGCCGGTGTTAGTGCTTGATATCAATAAATACCGCACGATTCCCATTCACATCCAGTATTTGAAGGGCAGCTACGGCACGGTGGATCTGGGTGCAACGATGGCACTGATTCTGATGAGTATTATTCCGGTTATCATTTTCTACCTGTCCTGCCAGAAATATATCATTAAAGGTGTGGCAGCAGGTGCAGTGAAAGGGTAGCGCCAGAAGCATGATCAGGGTGCAAGCTCCTGATCATGCTTGCTTTTTTCGACAAAATAATGTAAAATTCGTATAGAAATCGATTTCCGAGGGGACGGAACGATTGAGAGGAAAGGAATTGTTGATATTATGAGAAAGAGCGGTATTTTACTGCCCGTATCTGCTATCCCGTCAAAGTATGGGATCGGCGCCTTTTCCAAAGAAGCATATACGTTTATTGATCTGTTAGAAGAAGCGGGGCAGTCCTATTGGCAGATACTGCCGCTTGGTCCCACGGGCTATGGGGATTCTCCCTATCAGTCTTTTTCCACCTTTGCAGGGAATCCGTATTATATTGACCTGGAAGCATTGATTGAGGCAGGCTGTCTGACGAAGAAGGACTGTGAGAAGTATGACTTCGGGGACGACGGGGCCTGTGTCGATTATGAAAAGATTTATTTGTCCCGGTTTAAGGTGTTAAGGACTGCATTTGAGAACAGCCATATTGAAGAAGATGAGGCCTATCAGAAGTTTGTGGAGGAGAATGACTACTGGCTGAAGGACTATGCCCTTTATATGGCAGTGAAAAATGCCTTCAAAGGCAAAAGCTGGGCCGGGTGGGATGAGGATATTAAGCTTCGCAGGCCAGAAGCGATGAAGAAGTATGCTGAGAAATATGCAGAGGAAATCGCTTTTTACCAGTTCCAACAGTATCTGTTTGCAAAACAGTGGTTTGCGCTGAAAGAGTACGCCAATCAGAAGAAGATAGAGATTATCGGGGATATTCCCATCTATGTGGCCTTTGACAGTTCGGACACCTGGGCGAACCCGGAACTTTTCCAGTTGGATGAGACGCTGACACCGACGGCGGTGGCAGGCTGTCCGCCGGATGCCTTTTCGGCTACCGGACAGCTGTGGGGGAATCCCTTATACCGCTGGGACTATCATAAAAAGACGGATTATGCGTGGTGGATGAAGCGGATCGGCTACTGCTATAAGCTCTATGATGTGGTGCGGATTGATCATTTCAGAGGGTTTGACGAATATTATTCCATTCCGTTCGGCGACGATACGGCACAGTTCGGACATTGGGAAAAGGGTCCGGGTTACGATATTTTTAAGACTATGAAGGCAGTGCTTGGTCAAAAGGCAGTCATTGCGGAAGACCTCGGATTCCTGACGAAATCAGTGATGAATCTGGTGAAAAGGACAGGATATCCGGGCATGAAGATTTTACAGTTTGCTTTTGATTCCCGGGAAGAAGGGGATTACATGCCATACAATTATGAGGCGAACAGCATTGTCTATACGGGAACACATGACAATGATACAACGGCAGGCTGGTATGAGAAACTGAACCGTAAGGATAAGGCTTTTGCAAAGCGGTATCTGAATATAAAGACAAACAAGGATGTCCAGTGGGAGTTTATCAGGGCGGCCATGGCCAGTGTGTCTGATACATGTGTGATTCCGATGCAGGATTATCTGGGACTTGGGACAGAAGCCAGAATCAATACGCCTTCTACGCAGGGGACGAATTGGAAGTGGCGGATGCTGCCCGGACAGTTTACAGGAAAGTTGGCGGAGCGGATTCTGGAGATGTCCAGACTGTATGGCAGAGTAAGATAAGCAGGCGGATTGCCTGGCAAGGCAGTAACAAAAAGTACGGCGGGGGATGCAGATGGCTGAGATTACGATAAGAGACATAGCGAAAGAGTGTGGCGTGGGTGTCAGTACGGTTTCCCGGGCAATCAATAATCATCCGGATATTAATCCGGAAACCAAAAAAATGATTCTGGAAATCATCGAGCGTACGGGCTTTATTCCGAACAACAGTGCCAGAAACTTAAAGAGAACAGATGCCAAATGCATTGCGGTATTAGTAAAGGGTATTACCAATCCTCTGTTCAGCAGCATGATCAAGATTATCGAGGAGGAGACGCAGCGGAGCCGATATGCACTGGTGCTTCGCCATGTGGAGGAGCAGGAAGATGAGATTGATGTGGCCCTGGAGCTTGAAAAGGAGAAACGGCTGCGGGGAATCGTATTTTTGGGCGGTCTGTTTGAACACACAGAGGAAAAGCTGGAGAAGCTGAAGGTGCCCTTTATTTTCAGCACCATAGGGGTCAATTGTTTAGACAGGGGAGGGAAAGTTGTCTTTTCCAATATTTCGGTGGATGACAGACTGGAGAGCGAGAAAATGACGGAGTACCTGTTGAAGCTTGGTCACAAAAAGATCGCCCTGATCACGGAGCAGACGGGGCCTATTGGCAGCCTGCGTACCCAGGGATACCGGGAGGCTTACGCGAAACGAGGGCTCGAGGTGCCGGAGAAGCTGATTTATTATGTGCAGGAGGATATCGACCATTATTCCATGGAAAACGGCTATCTGACGGCGAAGCAGCTTCTTGCATCCGGTGAGGAGGTTACCGCTGTTTATGCAGTGTCGGATTCCCTGGCAATCGGCGTGTGCCGGGCAGTCATGGAGGCAGACAAAAGGATTCCCGAGGATATCTCGGTGGCCGGATATGATGGAATTGAGATGGGAGAGTATTATAATCCGAAGCTTACCACCATCAGACAGCCGGTGGAGGAGATTGCGAAAAAGACGATCCGCCTTCTTCTGGATGTGATCGGAGAGCGTAAGGAACACCAGCAGATTGTTCTTTCCGCAGAACTTGTGGTGAGGGATTCTACCGGGATCTGTCAAGAAAAGATAGATTAAATTTAGTGAAAAATATTACAATATAACATTTTTGCGCATAATAAAAACTCTGTGAACCCGGATTCTGTCCGATATACACAGAGTTTTATTTTTATAGTAAAGATCTTCCGCTTATCCGAGTCCGCGAAGCGGATCCCGTGAAGATAATTCCGCAGGGATTTTCTTCCATTAGAGGTCGTAATACATCATAAACTCCGCCGGTGTAGGAATCTCCCCGGCCTGTTTGGCCTCGGCACGCTTGCGGGCAATCCATACATCAATAAGACGTTCCGGGAACACCCCGTCTTTGGTCAGATAGTCGTGATCCTTCTCCAGGGCATCCAGAGCTTCCTCCAGGGACTTCGGCAGTCCCTTGATTTTCTTCTGTTCTTCCGCAGAGAGTGTATAGAGATTGAAATCGTAAGGACCCCAGCCGTTTGCGGCAGGATCAATTTTTTTCTCGATACCGTCTAATCCGGCCATTAAGATAGCCGCATAAGCATAATAAGGATTGGCGGTAGCATCGGGATTTCTAAGCTCGAACCGCTTGGTCTCCGGAGATTTTGCGTAAGCAGGAATCCGGATGACAGCGCTGCGGTTGGAAGTCGCATAGCCGATGGTAACCGGAGCTTCATACCCGGGCACCAGACGCTTGAAGGAGTTGGTGGAAGGGTTGGTGAAAGCACACAGGGAGGCAATGTGGGACAACAGTCCGCCGATAAAATAGTGTGCAGTCTGGCTTAAGCCGGAATATCCGTTCTCGTCATAAAATACCGGCTTTCCGTCCTTTGTGAGCAGCATATGTACATGGAGACCGCTTCCGGCTTCCTTATAGATGGGTTTGGGCAGGAAAGTAGCTGTCATGCCTTCCTGGGCAGCCATGTTCTTGATGATATATTTGACAATCATGGTGTTGTCCGCCATGGTGGGCATGTCTGCCAATTCTACCTCAATCTCCATCTGGCCCGGACCGCCTACTTCATGGTGATGGTATTTGACTTTGATGCCCCAGTCCTCCATCTCCATACAGATGCGGCTTCTCAAGTCATATCCCACATCCTGAGGTGCGGCAATATGATAACCGCCATGTGTCACCTCGTAACCGTTATTGCCGGGGGTGTCCAGACTACAGTTCCATTCAGCCTGTCTGGTATCGATCTGGTAAGCGCACTGTCTGGGGGAAACTTCGTAGCGGGCGGAATCAAACAGATAGAATTCAAATTCAGGCCCGATGATCATGTTATCTGCGATGCCGGTCTTTTTCATATAATCCATGGCACGCAGGCTGACGTTCTTCGGATACTGGTCAAAGGGGGTGTTCTCGCCCTTGCCGATGACACATACATTGCCGCACATGGTCAGTGTGGGCACCTGCGCAAAAGGATCCACATAGGCGGTATCCGGGTCGGGCAGGAATACCATATCGCTCTTTTCGATGGGAGCGTATCCATAGTTGGAACCGTCGAAGCCGATTCCATAGACGAAGACATTATCATCGAACCGCTCCACCGGTATCGTAATGTGACGCCAACGCCCGTCAATATCCGTCATTTTAAAGTCAATCATGCGGATATCTTTTTCTTCACATAGTTTTCTGATTGCAGCACTTTTGTCCATAAAAATTCCCTTCTCCCTTTTCAGATTTTGTATATATGCTATCAGTATACCATACGGGAGAGGAGGTACGCACTAATTTTGTATTTTAAGCAGCAGAAAATTTTTCTTTCTATCCGAGGCCGCGAAGCGGGTTATCAGGAGTCTTCCATGAGCCGCAGGCCTGCTGTGTCTGTTACAGGCAGGGAGAAAACGATGGATTTGGCCTTGGACTGCATGCCTGCCTGTTCCATGACGGCTTTCATGATATCGTTTTTCTGCTCTTTTTTGGCCACGATAAAGATGATTTCCTTTTCGGAAGCGAGGGTGACCCCCATAAATTTCTCAGCCTGCTCCATACCGGTGCCCTTGGCGTGGATTACGGTTCCGCCGTAGGCGCCCGCACTTCTGGCAGCATCCATGGCGAGCTCTGTATATCCCTGATTGGAGATTACCACAATAAGTTCGTAGACAGTATCTTTCAAAACTGATTCCTCCTCTTTCTGGAAGTCTTCCTTTCCGCTCAAAAACTGCAATGTCTTTTTGCCGCCGATGCTGCTTAGAGGGACAACAAAGGCAATCCCTTCGCCGGGAGCGTCAATCTGAAGTTTTTGCCGGAGATGTTTCTTGGCTTCTTGCCAGGCTTCTTCTTCAAGCACATGGAACATGACGGCTTTTTCCGTGGATTCAAGTCCCAGATAATCCAGGATATCTCCGGAGGCTGTTCCGGCGCCCAACGTGACGAACATGACCTGTAATTGTTCTTCCTGATACAGACGGAAATATTTTTTAAACTGTTTTCTGCTGACAATGGTTGTCATCATGCACAATTTTCCCATGCAAATCCTCCATCAAGCTTATTTTCAACATTATAGTATCGTTTCCTCAATGTATTATAATTCAATAATATCCATATCCCCATAACGGTCGATTGATACATATCCGCCGGCTTCTCTGGACAGGCGGCTTTCCTTGATTCGATAGATCATGCCAAGGGACTGAATGGTGATCAGGGGTGTCATGGCGACCATGGCGACCACACCGAAGGCATCGGTAATGATATTGCCGCCAACTGCATTGCAGGCACCCATGGCAAAAGGCAGAAGAAAGGTTGCCGTCATGGGACCGGAAGCCACACCGCCGGAGTCAAAGGCAATGGCGGTAAATATTTTCGGCACGAAAAAGGTTAAGAGCAGGGCAATGGCATAACCGGGTACGATAAACCAGGTGATGGAAATGCCTGTAAGTACACGGGTCATGGCCAGGCCGATGGAAGTGGCAACACCCACCGAAAGACTGATTTCCATGGCCTTGGCGGAAATGGCGCCGGAGGTAATCTCCTCCACCTGTTTGGTGAGGACGAACACCGCAGGCTCTGCCTGGACGATAAAGTAGCCGATGACCATACCGATGGGTATGATGATCCAGGCGTAGGGCAGTCCTGCAATCACCTGGCCCAAGTAGTTACCGGCGGGCATGAAGCCTACGTTCACACCGGTCAGGAACAAAACCAGCCCCACATAGGTATATACAAGACCAATCAGTATTTTAATCAGGGTCTTTTTCTTGATATCCCGTGAGAGTAACTGAAACACCCCGAAAAACAAAACAATGGGAAGCAGTGAGACCGCCATTTCACGAAGGTAAACCGGAATCTCTCCGGCAAATAAACGACCCAGGGCAACGGAATCGGAGACTTCAGGGATTGCTTCGGAGAGATATTCCGTGGAGTCCGGATGATAGATCATGGCCAGGATCAGTACGGCGACAATGGGGCCCACAGAGCAAAGGGATACCAGACCGAAACTGTCTTCCGCGGCATGTCTGTCGTTTCGGATGGCGGAAATACCCACACCAAAGGCCATGATAAAGGGAACCGTCATGGGACCGGTAGTTACGCCGCCGGAATCAAAGGCTACCGCCAGGAAATCCCTTGGGACATAAAATGCCAGGATAAACGCAATGATGTAAAAGCAGAGCAACAAAGGGGCCAACGGGATGCGCAGCAGCATACGCAGCAGTGCAAACACCAGAAAAAGCCCCACACCGGCAGCAACAGCCAGGATCAGTACCAGATTGGGTATCGAGGCAACCTGCTGTGCCAGTACCTGCAGATCAGGTTCGGAAATGGTGATGACAAATCCCAGCAGGAAACTGATGAGAATGATGGCATAGAGCTTTTTGGTCTTGGTCATAATGGTACCTACCCGTTCACCCATCCGTGTCATTGCCATCTCTGCGCCGATGGAGAAGAATAACATGCCCACGATCAGCATGACTGCACCAATCAGAAATTCCATCAGGATCTCCGTGGAAATAGGGGCAATGGTAAAGCTTAAGAGCAGTACAATCAGAATGATGGGCAATACCGCCTTCAGCGTTTCCCTGGACTTTTCTATGAGTCTGGAACGATTTTTAAACAAGGGTACTCAACAACCTTTCTATGTAAATTTTAGGAATTGTTCTGAATGGTTCTGTTTTGCTTTCGGGCGGCGTCCTTTATGGAAAAGTATTTTAATATGGTAGTCAGGACACCCAGGCCGCAGACCAGAACAGATCCGATTTTCAATAGCTCCTGAAATACCAGGACACTTTCGGTATCCCCTGAAATATATCTAAGATACAGATAGCCTTCCAAATAAAGTCCAACAACGGTAGAAAGCAGTAAATGAACCTGTAGCATAAGAACCGTCTGCCATTTTATACTGTAGTGATAATTGGAGCAGGATAACCCCAGCTGAAACAAAGGCAGGGCAAGAGCTGTGACAGCGCCGCCGCCAAACCCGACAATACAAAGAAATAAAATCAAATAATTTGATAGAACAGGTAAATATAATTTTCTGTTTCCAGGTAATATTTTCAACAGTTATATCTCCTATAGATACGATTCCATGGTTACACAATGCAAAAAAAGAGTATATTTATTATAATTATAGCATAAAAAATCAAGGACTTGCCATTTTACTGCATTTTTAATCTTTTTTTTAGAATCAGGATAGTGGTAGTTGAGGTGTCCTGTATGGTGGAGGAGAAAATATGACCAGAAGAGAAGAGGCACTGACTTATGGAATGAGCTTTCCGGATGTTTATACGGATACTCCCTTTCATGACCCGAACTGGGTACTGGTGCGGTATCGGAAGAATAGGAAAGCTTTCTTGTGGACCTATGAATATGAAGGAACCATGCGTATCAATATTAAAGTGGATCCTCAATGGCGCGATTTCTGGAGGCAGACTTATGAAGCTGTGATTCCCGGTTATCATCAGAACAAGGAACACTGGAATACGGTGATTCTGGACGGAACCATTCCGGATGAAGATGTCAGGCGTATGATCGCGGAGAGTTATGACCTGATTGCCAGCGGAAAAAAGAAGAGTCCCAAGAAGTAATGTTATGTAAACCATAAAACAAAGTATGCCATAAAATATACGATGTATACCGGACGCCTTAATTTACTTGTTGCAAATTGATAAAATTATAGATAAATTGAGAAGGTATTTCCTATTTGTTTGAAACCAGCGGTCGGACGCAGGAGGGGTAAACGGGTGAGAGAGACAAAAGCGGGGCAGGACATGCATTTACAGGACAAAGAGCTGCAAGGGACGGACAGGGCAAGGATACGTCTGCATAAGAGTATTCTGACCAGGCTTTGGCTGGGGGCAGCCACGATCGGCGTGGTGATTTCCATTGCGGTAGGTGTAGTGGCCTATATCACTGTAAGAGATAATCTTATGAGCCAGATTCAGGAAAATACAGTTATCAATGCGCAGATTGCGGCTGCTAAGATTGACAGTGAAATGTTTCAGAAGATAGGCGCAGAAAGCGGTAAGGATGAGGCGTTCTATGCGGTACATGGGAATCTGTCGGATTTCCTGACAGATGAAACAGTTTCCTATATTTATACCCTGCGTCTGGTGGACGATCATATGGAATTTGTGGTGGATGCGGATCTGGAAGAGCCGGGAGAGATCGGGGAGGAGTACGATGTGGAGCCGGAGGTTATGGAAGCCTACCGCAGCGGCACAGCTATGGCGCTTGATGAGCCCTATACAGATGCCTGGGGCATGCTCTACAGTGGTTATGCGCCAATCCGGGATGATGAGGGAAAGACCGTGGGCATTGTGGCGGTGGACTGTTCCGTGGATACGGTGGAGGCGAAACTGGCTCAGTTAGTCACAAAGATACTGATTACATCGGTTTTCTGTCTGGTGGTGGCCATGGCAGGCGGATTTGCGCTGGCGTACTATATTACCAGAAATCTCAACCATATTAATACAAAGGTAGTGGAACTGGTAGAGAATGGAGGCGATCTCAGACAGAAGCTTCAGATTCATTCCGGAGATGAAATCCAGGCAATTGCGGATAATATCAACGGTCTGTTGGAAAAAATGCGTTCTACGATTGCAGATACGGCGGGTGTCATCCTGCGTGTCAGCGATGATTCCGGGGAAATCAGCCGGCAGGTGACGCAGATAAACGGCAAAACCAACACCCTGTCGGAAAATATTGTGGATATGAGCGCGGCCATGGAACAGACCAACGCTTCCGTAACGCAGACGGTGGAAGAGATTGCACATATCCGGCAGGAAATCAGGGATATGTATGAGAGAACCAGTGCCGGCAGAAGCTTTGCACAGGAAATAAGCGATCGGGCCAGAGCATTGCAGGATAAAGCTGTTATGACCAGAGAGGATACCCGGAAGAAAGCCGGGGAGATCAGCCGGCAGGTGACGCAGAAGGCGGAGAGTGCCCTTCAGATAGAGAAGATTC
>ERZ779621.237-NODE-237-length-31655-cov-34.943987_pt1 | contig 31655 bp, 29 predicted proteins | sample MGYA00514215_ERZ779621 | MGnify/ENA primary metagenome ERZ779621 (study PRJEB29562, sample SAMEA4376715) | mouse gut metagenome | isolation source: Cecum | study: EMG produced TPA metagenomics assembly of the A DSS colitis mouse model was used to assess the...
CAAAGTGGCGTAATTTCTGGTAGTATGCCTAATTTTAGTATGCGAAGTATGAGAATATCTCTATGTCCTCAATCGTTGCCCTTTTATATGTTAAATTCAATGCTCTTTCCTCACAAATCCTGATCTTTTCATTTGATTATACCACTTTTATTCCTTATCTGCCACTAAATATACGGGTATCGCAACCGCTGCGCCCTGCTTTTTTATCGTTTCAACAATTTTTCTATGTAGGATTTTCTTCGAGCGTTCCGCTCCATAATAAGGCGCATGGTGGGCTTTATCATGGACTTTTGAATGGTGCTGTCGGGGTTAGATCGATCCGGCAGACAAATCCCCCCTTTTCATCGTTCAAGAACCGCAGCTGCCAGCGATGGAACAGCGCGATCTGGCGCACCACCCGGATACCGAGTCCATGCTCTGGCAGTTTTTCCAGCTTCATGGAACTTCTGAAATAGTTGAGCTGCTCCCTGCTGACGCCGCATCCGGTATCCGATATCTCCAGCACGATCCGCTTGAAGATCCACAGCCTGCGGGTTGTCAGGCTTACTGTGATCCCGCAGCCCTGCGGATTGTGGTTTATCGCGTTGTTGAGCAGATTCTCGATCAGCCGCATGACCAGCTCCCGGTCTCCCTTGATATAAAGCTGCTCGAGCGCTTCCGGAATAATGACACTGATGTCATATTTTTCATCAATTCCCCTGTTGATCACTCCGCAGACGGACTCTCTGAGCAGTGCGGGCAGCAGCACGCTCTCCCGCTGCCAGACCCCCATCCCATAGGCAAGTTTGTTGGAGGTATTCAGGTTTGTGACCAGCGTCCTGATGCGCAGCGCCTGCTGCTCGATCAACTGTGCTTTCTTTTCGACATGCCCTGCAATGGTTCCTCCCTCCACGCCTTCAAAACCGTTTTGGGCAGAGTGCAGCAGCTCATCTGCATAGCCGAGCACCAGCGAGAGCGGCGTGCGGATATCGTGTGATACTCCTGCGATCCACGATGTTCTCTGCTTCTCACGCCTGCGCGCACCACGCCTTATGATCAGGGACGGTCCGATCAGCAGCACGGCGATATTCACGACCAGCAGGATCGGGATCAGCGCAAAGAGCATCTCCACCGTACTGATCTGAAAGGACAGGTGATATTTCCACACAGTCTGTCTGGGCAGTCCCGCCACCAGGACCGCATCGTCCAGTATGTGTGTGTAGACCGGGTAATCATTCAGATAATACCGCGAAAACCGGACGATATCCCCCGGTGTGAAATGTCCGGGCACATCGTCCGGCAGCTGATAGCTCCAGACCACATCGCCCGCATCATCCAGCACAAAGGCAAATCCATGGAAAACATCGATCGCTTCCGTTCCCTGCCGCGACATACTGTACTGCGCCTCCCCGTCCTCATTGACCGTCCTGCTGATCTCTCCGGAAAGGTACTCCGGGGATAATTTTGTCATCCCTGCCTCGGATCTCATACCAAAAAAAGTGATGACAAGAAGATCCGCAACCAGCATCACAGCGATCATAATGTTCGTCCAGACAAAGACTTTCACAAAATTTTCTAAACTTCTCATATGATCTTATACCCCAATCCTCTGACAGTCAGCAGATGCTCTGGCTTTGACGGATTGTCCTCCAATTTTTCCCGCAGGTGCCTGATATGCACCATGAGCGAATTTTCATAACCATAACTGCCGTCGGGCCACAGCGTATCGCACAGTATATTGATGGAGAGGATCCGCCCCCTGTTTTCACACAGTTTCCTTAACAGAACATACTCCTTTGCCGTGAGCGCGTAGTCCTCCCCGTCCGCGCTGATCGTCCCCGCACCCCAGTCGATCAGCGCCTTCCCGATCCTGTCCGTCCCCGCCGTGTCATCGATCTGGTACGTTCTTTTGAGTACCGCCCGCACCCGCAGCATCAGCTCCTCCGGCAGAAAGGGCTTTGTGACGTAATCGTCCGCGCCGACAGAAAGCCCCCGCAGCCTCGCCTGATCCTCGTCCCGCGCTGACAGAAAGATCACCGGCAGCCCGCCTCCGCTCACCTTCCTGATCCGTTCAAACAATGCAAAACCGTCCCCATCCGGCAGCATCACGTCCAGAATCGCAAGATGATACTCCTTTTCCATCGTCAGCTTCACCGCACTGCTGCAGTCCGCAGCCATATCTATGTACTGGTAGCCTTCCTTGCTCAACAGATTTCCGACCATATCCAGAAGTGCGGCTTCATCGTCCACCAGCAGGATCCTGCACTCACATAATTTCATACCAACCTCCATGATTCCGCGCTGCGGAATCTCAAATCAATGCGGAGAATGCCCGTACTTTGGGCATTCTCTTGTGTGAGACTTAGAACTTCTTCACGAAGCAGCCTTTGCTGCGAGTGATTAGAAGTTCTTCTCACACTAACTCCCATTTGCCTGCTTCAGCAGGCGTACAAATCAGGATGGTGAAATTTTATATTTCACACTAATCCCCCATGCCGCCCCTGGCGGCTCAAATAGAAGTGAAAAACGCAGTCTTTTGCGTTTTTCCTGTGTCACACAGCTTTCCGTTTTGCCATCGGTCTTTTGTCACCTGCAATACACTTATTATAACTGATATTTCGCGAAAAGTGCAGTTTTTCTCATGGATTTAAAGTAAATATAAGGTAAACATCATACTCCCTTAAAGTAATCCTCCTATCCTTTATCTCACAGACAAAACAACCGCGCCGCCGACACACCGTTTTCGAGACACATTTTCTGTGCAGCGGCGCGGCATGAACAAGGAGGAACTTATATGAACGCAAACATCATCGAAACCAACGGTCTGACCAAAAGCACCGGCAGTCAGATGCGGGTGGACCACATCGACCTGCGCGTCCCGGAGGGCTGTGTCTACGGATTTTTGGGTCCGAACGGCGCCGGCAAGACCACCACGCTGAAACTGCTGCTCGGACTGCTGAAACCGACTGCGGGCACGATCACTTTCTTCGGTCAGAAAATGACGGCTGCAAACAGGCTTTCCATACTGAGGCACACGGGAAGCCTGATCGAGAGCCCGAGCTTTTACGGGCATCTCACCGGACTGGAAAATCTCCAGATCACCGCAAAGCTGAAAAAGACGCCCGCCAGCGAGATCACGCATGTCCTCCAGACGGTGCGCCTGTATGAACAGCGGGACAAAAAAGTCCGGCAGTACTCCCTCGGCATGAAGCAGCGTCTCGGCATCGCCACGGCACTGCTCGGAAGTCCGCGCGTGCTGATACTCGACGAGCCGACAAACGGTCTCGATCCGGCGGGGATCCAGGAAATCCGTGAATTTATCCGCGAACTGCCGATCATTCGCCAGATGACTGTCATCGTGTCGAGTCATCTGCTGGGCGAGATAGAACAGATGGCGGACATGGTTGGCATCATCAATCACGGCGAACTTATTTTTCAGGATTCACTGGCAGCACTTGAAACCAGGGGCGAAAGTCTGGAAGACGCGTTCCTCAACATGACGGGAGGCGGTGAGAGTCTATGATCTATGAGCTTTCTCTGGAATTGCAAAAGACAAAACGGCGCGGCATCTGGCTCATACCCGTAACGCTTTTGCTGATCATCACAGCGTGGGCAGGGTACAGCATGAACGATGAGCGCTTTCTTGAATACGGCTGGCTGGTGGCGCTGTTTAACGCGCCTCTCTTAAACGCGATCCTGATCCCCACTGCCATCGCTGTCCTCGCGAGCAGGGTCATCGATCTGGAACACAGAGGAAATACCTGGAAAATGCTTGAGACACTGCAGAGCCGGTTCGATATCTACATCGCAAAAGTGCTGTACGGATTCTTCGCGGTTCTCATCTTTTCCTTCTTTGAAATGGCTGGATTTCTGGTCATGGGCTATGTCATCGGGTTCAAGGGAGATCCGGATCTATGGGCTTACGGGCTGTTTTTTGTGCAGACCTTGGCGATATCCTTCAATCTTTATCTGCTGCAGATGATCATCTCCCTGATCTTTTCCAACCAGGCGGTCGCACTGTGCACCGGTCTGTGCGGCAGCATGGCAGGGCTTTTCCTGATGTATGTACCGCAGTGGCGCACACTCAGAAATCTTGTCCCCTGGGGGCACTTCGGCGCATCCATGTTTGTCGCTATGGACGCTGCGGGCAACCGCGTCGATGGATTTCATTACATGAACCCGGATAACGGAGTACTCTTTTTTATCGCAGGGTGGTTTTTCCTGTTGATGACGGGCGGCTGGTTTCTCTTTCAGAATATGGACACAGACGGCTATCATTTTCGTCTGAAACGACATGGCAGTGCAGATGCTGCAGTCCCCGCAAACACTCCTCTGTCCCGCAAGCGCATCAGGATCCCCCGCATGCCTGTCGAGCTGATCAAGATCAGGCGCGCACCGGTATGGATCGCCTTTCTCATCCTGCCGCTGATCTCTGCGCTGATCGGAACCGCAAACTACCAGAATAACCTTGCGTACCTGAAAAGTACATGGTATTCTCTCTGGACACAGCACTCCCTGTTTTTCTGCTACTTTTTCATGCCGCCGCTCATCGGTGTCTACGCAAGTTATCTGTGGCGGCTCGAACACAGCGGCTCGAACTGGAACATGGTGCTGGTCAGCCTCCCGGCGTGGCGGCTTGTGTTCAGCAAGATCGCAGTGTGCTCTGCCGTCACGCTTATCACACTGGTCTGGCTGTGCTTCCTCTATATCCTGTGCGGGCTACATGTCGGACTCACAGCACCCATTCCCGGAGAGCTCGCAGAGTGGATCGCCTGCGGCGTCCTCGGCGGCACAGCCGTATGTGCGGCACAGTGCTTCCTGTCCCTCGTGATCAGAAGTTTCGCGATCCCCATCGGCATCGGGCTCCTTGGCGGATTTATTGGGCTGGCTGCCGTCGCATCCGATCACTGCTATCTCGTTCCCTACTCCCTCATGAGCATGGGAATGCGCGCCAACAATCCCGATCTTTCCGTGGATCTGGCAGCGTTTGTCGGCTGTTCTGTGTTTTTTGTCGTTCTGTTTTTCATGTTGAGCGTATGGCACATCAAAAGCCATGACGTGAAAACACAATAACACTCACAGCGATCCCCATCAGGTGGTTGGGATCGCTGTCATGCCCTGGCGTCAAAATGTATCTGCGTATCTTCCGCATCGACCGCCCCTTCGACCGCCAGCGGAATCCCTCTCTTGGCATTTCCCCAGGCTTCGTTATAGATCGCACACATTTGCGTCTGTCTCGAAGCCTCCGCGCTGGTGGTGTACATCGTCCACCCGTTATTCGAATAAGTCGCCACCATCTCCCCGTTCTTATCGTAAAATTCTACGTACTCGTTATTGTCAGACGGCAGTTTCTGATATTTCACTTTCCCTTCCAGCAGCGTTGCCACAAAATCGATCGGCTTCCACACATTCTGCCTGCTCCTCGAAACAGCCTTCAACCCGGAAGAGATGATCCCCTTTCTGTCCGGCGACACCTCCGATGTGTAACTTTTCATCAGCCTGTTAAATCCCTCGGATCTGTTCTGGAACTGCCCCTTGGCAAAATCCTGATAGGCTTGTTCCCTGATCCGCTCCCGATACGCTTCATCGCTGACACCGCTCTTCTGTCTGGAAAAAACATATGGATCCTTAAAATCCGGCAGCGAGATGCCGCCTATACTTCCTGTTCCCGAAAAAATTCTGTTCTGCAGCGAACCATTGGACAAATCAACCTGCATTTTTTCACCCTCTCCTATCGATCGTTTTCCGACTGTCACATTCGATCTTCCACACAATTTCATTTTCTTTTCACTGTCACTTAGTACAGCACCTGCTATTTGCACCAGTCCTGCGTTGTCGTCAGTCAACAATGCCACCGCATTGCCTCACCAAACCGGGAGGATTGAAGTAAATTTATCTGTTGATTTTCTGCATCTTTTTGATAATAGATTGCCAATACATGCGATCTTTCAAGACTCGGATTACCGTAATGTTGGAAGCCTCCACAACAAAGAAAATTAAATATGTACTGTATGGCTTGAAATAGACGCTTAATCCTTCAATCACATATCCCGTAGCTTCATAACCTTTGGGGAAGGAATCCAATGCCTTGATCGCCTTCTTTATCTTCCTTGAAAAGTTTTCCGCATATTCCCGATATTTGAAGGTGTCGAGAATATATTTTTTTGTTGATTTAATATCCAAGAGAGCATCTTTGGATATTACGATTTTATGTTTCTTTGGTTTATCCGGCATTATATTTTGTCAATTTCCTCCCATGCCTCATCAATCGTATATACATCGCCTTTTTTCAGACTTTCTATTCCCTTGGAGAGTTCATCATATAATGCGCCTATGGCGGCTTTTTCGGAATATTCAGTTTTAAGGATTTCCTGATTTCTGATTGCCTGTGCTACAGGTGCCATAGTATCACTTCCTTTCGATTGTTGATTTTATTATACGGTATTTAGTATTGGCTTATCAACAGATATTTATTAAAGTTTGCTCAAAACTGTGTGGCTTAGACTTTCATGGCTGTTTGTTAAATGTTCCAAGTGATTTCAATGTTTCCGTCCGCAATGCGGATAACTTTGATAAGTGTATCGACTACCGCCTGTCTGCCCTCAAACGAGAGTGTTTCCCATGTTTGACTTTCTTTACTCTGAATACTGGCACAATAAACTTGTCCTTTCTGTTGGCGCAAAAGCCTGAACCATAGCTTTGAGAAAACGTGAATATGCGTCTTAGTAACTATATTTTATGTGTTCCGATTTACTGCAATCTTCCCGGTTTGCCTTCTTCCTCCGCCTTGCCCTGTCACAAATGTCAGGCACTGTTCTTCACTGATATTTAGGCAATGCTGTACTTAGTTTATCGGCAGATTTTGTGTTATTTTGAGACGCAGGGAACGAAAGGACTCTGCCGCCGACAATATCTCACAGTTTTTTATAAAAAAGTCTGAGGTATCTGGCGCGTCGCAAATCCGTTATAATCATTAAAAAGGCATTGCACTACGATCATGATAAGAAACAATTAATTTCGCAGCTGCCTGTCAACACGAATGATCAGAAAGGAGAATCCCCTATATGACTACTCCCGTTTCGTTTGCATAGCGCGGCTATTGCAAAATAAAACAATTCCATTGTGATAGCCTGCGCATCCGACGATTTTTACAGGAGATGCACATGAGCTATTTAGAAATTGAATACAGACTTGTCCCGACACAATCTTTCACAGTGATCCGGAGCTGTGCCGGCTGCGGCGGAAAAGCGCCCTACAAAAACACGGGAAAATTCCGCGTCAACGCTAACGGCAGCAGGATCGACGTATGGCTGATCTACCAGTGCGGGAAATGCAGGCACACCTTCAATCTCACGATATATGAGCGCCGGAAAAACACCGACATACCAGTCGCGGAATACCAGCGCTTCCTGGACAACGACGCACAGCTTGCCGAGGAGTACGGCAGAGAGATCGCACTGTTCCAGAAAAACAGGGCGGAGATCGACTACAAGAGCATCACTTATGAGCTGATCCGGCTGCGGCATCCCACAGTTGGATCGATCTGTGCCCACCCGATCCGGATCGCGATCCAGAATCCTTACAGTCTGAAGATCCGCCCCGAAAAACTGGCGGCGGAGATTCTGGGACGCTCTGCAAGCCAGGTCAAAAAAGAGATTGCCAAAGGGACGATCACGATAGAATTTATAAAAAGGAGAGCTGACAATGAAGCTGACAATGAAGATAGAAACTGACCGACTGATCATCAGAAGCCTGAGACCGGACGACGAACAGGCTTTTATCGAGATGGCATCTGACGGAAGCCTGACCGAGATTTTCGGAGACTGCAGTGAATGCAGCCACTGGATAGGGAAATGGATCGCGGAATCCATACAGCTCGAACAGGAAAATAACCCCGCCAGGGCATATCTGGCGTACTGTGTCGAACGCAAGACAGATCATACCATTATAGGCTCTGTCGGCTGTACCTATTATGAGGACATGAAACGGATCGGGATCACCTATTTTCTGGGCGCCGGTCACAGGGGACACGGATATATGACGGAGGCCGTAAAAGGCTATACACAGTATTTTTTTCAACACTACGACGCAGACGCACTGTTTGCCACGGCAAGGGTCGAAAACAAATCATCGTGCCAAACGCTGGAGCGCGCAGGATTTCAGCTGCTCGAAACCAGGCTGTACAAGGACCTGTATGACGAGACGGCAGAGATGAGCAATTTTTATGAACTTCGAAACGACTGCAGCCCGATCAGGCAGGATGCCTGATCGCCGGGTGCCGCAACATCTGCTGCACTCATTTACAGAGCAGTTATTTTCCGTTAAATAGATGCTCGATCCACACGATCCCCGCATAGATCCCGATCCCTGCCGCGACCGCCAGCAGCGGATCCTTCAATATACAGTTCAGTCCGATGACCAGCATGACAACCGGCCTCACAAATGTCTTAAATATCTTGTGTTCATTCACAGCTGCCACCTCCCCACTCCGGATATTTCTTCAGAAACTTTTCATTTGCCAGCTGCAGTGCTTCATGATACGTCCGATACGAATCGCTCAGCCGGCACATCGCCGGTATAAAAATATCATTGTAACCGCTGGCACTGTTAAACTGTCTCAGCGTCTCCTCCAGACGATATACTTCTGACGCCCTATACTCCGCGGTCTGTTTGTATGCCATGTACGTCTCGATGGTTTCGCGGTTCTCGTCAATATACCGCTCAATATCGCAGACTGCGTCGCGCATACCGGCAGACATATTTTTCAGAATGTGATCCTCATGATCAAGCGTTATCTCCTCATAAATCGTCCGCAGATCACTCGGAATCTCAAACCGGATCCCGTCCAAAAATGCAATGATCGTGTCAAAAGCCTCCTGCTGCCGCGCTGTCCGCACAGGCTCGCCCAGATACGGCGCAAAATGCTGACAGATATAATTTCCGTAATAACCCGGAAACGCTGTCCGCATGCGTTCCAGGACAGACTGTTTCGCCTGGAGCTGCACAAGCTTTCCCTGCACGGTGTCCCAGTCCTGCGTCCGGGCAAGCTCCTGCATTAACTCCTGCTTCTCCTGCAGGATCGATATCTCCAGATCCTTTTGATGTAAAATGTCATTTAGCGACAGATTCAAATCTGCCAAAACTCCCTGAATGTCAGCAACCGACAGCCCTAATCCCCTCAAGACGGAGATCTTTTTCAATCGGGCGAGATCGGCATCCGAGAAATCACGGTATCCATTTTCCTGCACCGAGGGCGCAACGAGTCCCTGCTCTATATAGTATTCCACCGCTTTTTTCGTCAGCCCGCATTCCCTGCACACTGCGTTTATGAGCATATCCCTCACCTCCCCTGCTTTTTGGGAACCGCAGAATCAACTCCCTAACACTAGGATAAACCAATCCCCAGGGGCGCAGTCAATAGGTAACAAAAAAATAATCTCCGCACGATCGTGTACAAGGAAATCATGTTTATGGCAGACAAAAGGACATGATATATCATTGTGATCCGGTCGTATGTGTGTTATACTTTTATGGTTGCCGACAACAGTTTTCACGAGAAATTATTGGAGGATTATTATGAAAAAAATAGTAACAGGAATTGGCTTTGAAATTACAGGCGTACTGATGATACTGTTCCCGTTTTTGATCGCAAGTCTGAGTTTAGAAAATACAATCGAGTGGGATACCCAGTTGGGAAGATTTTGGCAGACAGTCTCTGATATGGGTATGTTTCCTATAATGATTGTTGGTGTTATTTTGCTGATAACAGGCGTCATATTCTCCTTATGGGGAACATTCTCAAAATCCGATACATAAGGAACTGTAGAAAAATAAGTGACGCATCTTGCTTGTCTATTTCTCCAATCTTGCAGGACAAAAAGCCTCGCCGTAGCCCGCTACGCCTACGTTTTTTCTCCTACAATCTTGAAGAAATATCCTGCGCAATCTGAGCACTTATTTTCCTACAATTCCTAAGATTTGAGGATTATCCTGATGTTATCTGCTGCTTCTGAAAACAATGCCAAACAAAACCAGACAAGGAGAACCGCCATGAAGATCGCCGTATTATTTCCGGGAATCGGATATCACTGTGACAAACCGCTGCTCTACTACAGCGGAAAATTAGCCGCTCACTATCAGTATGAAATAGTCAAAGTGCCCTACACCAATCTGAGCAGGGCGATCCCGGAGGCTTTTGCAGACGCTTATGCCCAGACAGAAACCTGTCTGGAAGATATCGACTGGAGCCAGTACGAGGATATCCTGTTCATATCCAAGAGTATCGGCACAGCCGTCGCTGCCGCCTACGCGCAAAAGCATGACATTATTTGCCGCAATGTCTACTACACGCCGCTGCCCCAGACGTTTGATCTTGCACCACAGTTCGGGATCGCGTTTCACGGCACGTGCGACCCGTGGGCTGCGACTGATGTGATCGAGACACAATGCGCAGAACGCCGCATGCCGCTATACATCACCGAACATGCCGATCACTCGCTCGAGCTTCCTGCCGGGGACGCATCCAGCCCTGCCAAAAGCAAGATCCAGCCAAACCTTTGCATATTGGAGACTGCCATGGCGCTCACCGAACAATACATCGCAGATGGCATCTGCTACCGGGCGCTCTGCGCAGATGAGATCTGCCTGGAACTGTTCCACGGTTTCGTCCGCCATCAGAACGTCGTAAAATGCTGGCGGAAAGAGAACGAAAAGTGGGTCATCCGGGACGATCCTTTCATCGATGACTGGACGGCGGACGACTATCAGATCCTGGTAAAATGCCTGAAAAACACGGTACAGACAGGCGGTCTCGTCTACGCGGCTTTCAAGGGATATGGCACCTTGGACAGCCAGCCCTTTAGCGGCACACTCAAGGCTTTTGTCTCTGTGGAATCCGGGCTGTTTGGCGGTGAACAGGGATATCTCGACCTTTCGAGCATCCATGTGTCCGAGGATCTGCGCGGAAAAGGGATTGGTCAGGTACTATTTCACGCTGCCAGGGACTGGGCAAAGAAAAAGGGCGGACGGAAATTGTACATCTCCGCCCACTCCGCTGTCGAGACACAGGCATTTTACAAGGCAATGGGCTGTGTCGAGGCGCAGGTGTATGACCCGCACCACGTCGAGCAGGAGCCCTATGACTGCCAGTTGGAATGCGCACTGTGACGCTTTTATCAAAACTCCTTTTTCTCTATGATCCGGCAGGAAATACGGTATGACAGCAGGACCAAAAGGATCACGACTGCCAGCGCGATCACGCCCCCTATGCCAAGTCCTGCAATGTTGCTGATGACCCTGGCACCGTCAACGCCGACCTGCTCAGTCAGTACACCTGCCATCCCCATGGCGGCTGAAACGCCGCCGATCATCAGAAACGACACGATCCGGCTCTTCTCCTGCCCAAACTTGACCTGCAGCGGGATCTCCACCGCCAGCAGCAGATACGCCATGGGAAGTGCAGGCGCAACAGACAAACAATACTCCCCAAAGTGCATCCCGCTCCTGTTGATGACAAGCACCACCCACGAAACCGCACTCGACAGCAGAAACGGAACTGTCGCCAACAGGAAACCAAACACAAACTTCTCGAAAATGTAATCCCTTCTCGAAATAGGCAGGGTAAACAGATATGCATTTCCATTCTCAAATGCATCGTAACTGAACGTGCTGATCAACATGAAAGAACACAACAGCGCGCTGTACCCCACAAAAAATGTCATGTTCCGGCTGCCTGCCATTATCACACCCCAAACTGTCAACACGATAAAGAACAATTTCATCTGCGACTTCATCAATTGAAAATCCTTGACCATCAAACCTTTGACCGATCTACTCATCGCCATATCCTCCTATACTAACGCTTGATTCTTCTAAAAATACATAAGACTGTGCCCTTTACAGGCTCTTGAACCTACTCACCGAAGAACGCTGTCCTTGCGTTCTTCTAAAAATACATAAACTGCACCTTACACTAACGCTTGATTCTACTCTGCGAAGAACGCTGCCCCTGCGTTCTTCTAAAAATACATAAGACTGTGCCCTATACAGGCTTATGTATTTTTTGTCATCATGGTGATCACTTCATCTATGCTGCCCCTCTCGATCACGACCGACGGGTAGTTATCCTGATAGAATTGTCTCTGGTTCGTCAGACAGCTGTAACCGAAGTTCTCCTCCTTCGTCTTTAACAGATGGGTCGGATCAAGCTTTGCAAACTGTTCCTTTGTCACTTTCAGCAATCCGTATTCGTTCAGGAGCACATCCGTATCCTCGTGAAGCACGATCTTTCCATCCTCGATCATGTAAACATCATCACAGATCCCCTCAAGATCACTGGAGATATGCGAGCTTATGACGATGCTGCGCTCTCCATTCTCCGCGTACTCGCGCAAAAGTCCCAGCAGCTCATCCCTCGCCACCACGTCAAGTCCCGCGGTCGGCTCATCGAGCACCAGCAGCTTTGCGCTGTGCGAAAGTGCAGCGAGAATCTGCAGTTTCCGCTTCATGCCGGTGGAGAACTCCTTGATCTTCTTTTTCAATGGAAGCCCCATCCTGTCACAGTCCGCGGTGAATTTTTCTTTTGAAAAGTCCGCGTACATCGCATCCAGCATCGGGAGATACTCCTTGATCGTGAGGTAACTGCAGAATCCCGAGTCGGATAGCACAACCCCGATCTGTTCCCTGTCTGCCTGTGTGAGCGCCGACACGTCCTTCCCCAACACCTCGATCGTTCCCCCATCGGTGCGGATCAGCCCCAGGATCGCTTTAAACGCCGTGCTCTTGCCGGCTCCGTTTCTCCCGATCAGCCCCGTGACCTGCCCTTTCGGTATCTCCATCGAGCACTCCAGCCGAAAATTCTCATATTGTTTGACCACATTGTTTAGTTTGATCATTCTAAGCACTTCCTCTCTCATCATCATTATTTCCTAAAAACTTTCACACATCCTCCAGCACGATCTCAAACAGCTCCTGTATCTCGCCATCCTCCATGCCGCAGCTGCGCGCCTTTCGGATCGTCTGCTCAAATTCTGCCTCCACTTCCTTCTTCTTCTCCTCAAGCATCTGTGCCTGGTTTGCGCACGCCACAAAGCTGCCCTTTCCGTGCACTGTGACGACAAAGCCCTCCTCCTCAAGCTGGTCGTATGCCTTCTTGACCGTCAGCGCGCTGACCTTGATCTCCTTTGCGAGCGTCCTCACAGACGGGAGCATCGTCTCCTCGATCAGCTCACCGTGCATTATTTTGTCCTTGATCTGACACACGATCTGTTCGTAGACAGGCTGCATCGAAGTGTGGTTAATTATCAGATTCATCTTTTCCACATCCTTTATCCGCCGAGTCCCCGCTTCCAGGTTCAATGTAGCTTATCTCTGCTGCAGCTTCTTAAAACGCCGCATTCACATGTTCCCGACCACAGCCCCCCGCGTTATTTGTTCATGAACTGTCAGAAACGTTTCATTCCTTTCTGATACAAACAGTATACAACAGCATATATCTGTTGTCAACTGTTTTATACTGTTTATTTTTAAATAAAAGAGTGTCAAATTTAATAAAAATATAGAAATATGATAGAAATATGCGTGTGATTGTGATATTCTATTAGCGAACAAATCGGTGTCTGCGGGGAAAATGAAATGATATAAAAATAAAAGAAGGACACCTGTAAATCATCTACAAATATCTATTAACATAACTAAGGAAAGGAAGCGATACAGCCAATGGCACAAGAACAGAAAAAACAGGATATGGGAAGCGGCAGCATCCCGAAATTGATGCTCAGTCTTGCGGTCCCGGCAGTCGTGGCGCAGCTGATCAACATGCTGTACAACATTGTGGACCGGATCTACATCGGTCATATACCGGACGCAGGCGCGTCGGCGTTGACGGGGGTGGGGCTCTTTCTGCCGATCTTGATGATGATCAACGCTTTCGCCATGCTGGCAGGCTCAGGCGGTGCGCCCAGGGCGGCGATCGCCATGGGAAAACAGGATCGGGAAGAGGCGCAGAAGATCCTTGGAAACTGTTTTTCCGTACTGATGTTCTTATCTGTACTCCTGACACTTTTGTTTTATCTGTTCGCCCCCCAGCTCCTGCGGCTTTTTGGCGCGAGCGACGTCACTCTTCCCTACGGACTCTCCTACGCGCGGATCTACATCCTGGGAACAGTTTTTGTGATGATCGTGATGGGGCTGAACCCTTTTATCACCACACAGGGATTTGCCAAGATCAGCATGGCGACCACGGTGGTAGGCGCTGTCTGCAATATCATCCTCGACCCGATCCTGATCTTCGTGCTTGACATGGGCGTGCAGGGCGCAGCGGTCGCCACAGTACTGAGCCAGGCTGTCAGCGCCGTGTGGGTGCTCCGGTTCCTGCGGGGATCCAAAACCCAGCTCCGTCTCACCCTGCCGGATATGAAGATCGAACCCCAGGTGATCCTCCCCTGTTTAGGCTTAGGTGTCTCCACCTTTGTGATGCTCAGCACGGAAAGCATCCTGAACATCAGCTTTAACAGCAGTCTCTCCCGTTACGGGGGCGATGTGGCAGTGGGCGCCATGACGATCATATCCTCCTGCAGCCAGCTGATCACGCTGCCACTTCAGGGCATCTGTCAGGGCGGACAGCCGATCATGAGCTACAATTTTGGCGCAGGGAAAAAGGAACGGGTAAAGCAGGCGTTTGGCTGCCAGTTCGCCGCGTGTGTGATCTACGCAGGCGTTCTGTGGATGCTCCTGATGATCGCCCCTCAAGTTTTTGCAAACATATTCAGCAGCGATGAAACGCTGGTGTCCTATACCGTGTGGGCAATGCGGATCTATATGGCGGGCATCTTTTCCACCGGCGTACAGATTGGCTGTCAGCAGACCTTCATGGCTCTGGGGCAGGCAAAGATCAGCCTGCTCATGGCATGTCTGCGCAAGCTGGTTCTCCTGATCCCGCTGATCTTCATCCTGCCAGCCTTTTTCACGGACAAGGTGTTTGGCGTGTTCGTGGCAGAACCGGTCAGTGACATCATTGCCGCGACCGTGACGGCAACCATGCTCTTCACACGCCTGAACAAGATCCTGGACTGGAAGCAATAATGTCAGAATATTTACAATATAAGATCCCCCAGAGCAGCAATGCCCTGGGGGATCTTATATTGTCCGGCTGTTATTCTGCCAGATATTTTTCAACTGATGCCAGCTTCACGCAGAGCACAAACACTGCACACGCCTGCTTGAGCTCCTCCGGTGTCGGCAGCGTCGGCGCGATGCGGATGCTCGTGTCCGCGGGATCCTTCATGTAAGGGAAGGTGGAACCTGCCGGTGTCATCACCACGCCAGCCTCCTTGCAGAGTGCCACAACGCGCTTTGCACAGCCCTCGAGCGTGTCAAACGCGATAAAGTAACCGCCGAGCGGTCTGATCCAGCTTCCGATCTCCAGTCCGCCAAGCTCCTTCTCAAGACAGTCCAGAACCGCCTCAAATTTCGGTTTCAACAGCGCCGCATGCTTCTCCATATGCGCGTGCACGCCCGCCGCATTCTTGAAATACATCACATGCCGCATCTGGTTGATCTTGTCAAACCCGATCGTCTGCAGGCTAACCGTCTTTTTCACCTCGGCAAGATTTGCCGGCGAGGTGATCAGCGCTGCCACGCCCGCGCCCGGGAACGTAACCTTTGATGTCGAGCACACCTGGTAATACATATCAGGATTTCCCGCTTTCTCACACTCCGTCACGATGTTGAGCATCTCCGCCTTATTGTCCACATAGACGTGATGGAACGCGTACGCGTTGTCCCAGTAGATCCTGAAATCAGGCGCCGCCGGCTTTAAGTTCGCAAATCTCCTGACAACCTCGTCAGAATACACGACTCCCGCGGGATTGGTGTATTTCGGAACATTCCAGATGCCCTTGACAGCCGCGTCATTGTTGACGTACTTTTCAACCAGATCCATATCCGGTCCGTTCTCATCCATCGGAATGTTGATCATCTCGATGCCGAACCCCTCGGTAATGGCAAAATGTCTGTCATATCCTGGGACAGGACACAAAAACTTTACCTTCTCCTGTTTGCACCACGGCGTATTGCCGCCGATCCCGTGCACCATCGCCCTTGAGATCAGATCATACATGATACTCAAACTCGAATTGCCAAATACCATCACATGGTCGACAGGACACTCCATGAGCTCCGCAAACAGCTCCTTCGCCTCCTTGATCCCGTCAAATGCACCGTAATTTCTGAGATCCACCTTGTCATCGCCCTTGAACACAGACTTGCTGTTGAGCACGTCGAGCATGTCGACGGACAGATCCAGCTGGTCTGCCGCCGGCTTTCCGCGCGACATGTCGAGTTTGATGTCCGATTCCTTTAACTTTTCATATGCTGCCTGAAGCTCCGTCTGAAGTGCACGCAATTCTTCCTTGTCCAAATCCTTGTATGCTTTCATTTTTCCATAACCTCCATCATTCATACGCCATTGTCATATTACGTACAAAAATACTTTTGTGTACCCTTTTTCCTCAAAAAACTGTTTCCAAACAGTTCCTTTCCTACTATATAACATAAATTCCCATTCTGTCAATAACTTGTATACGTGTATATCAGTATTTTTGTGATCAATACGTACTTTATACGACTGCTTCGATCAGGATCTTATCCCCGAGCCTGATCTCCCTCAGACCCGTCCGCTTTGTCTTGTTAAAAGAAAAACTGAGCATATAACCTTTTTGGAGATGATAATGGTCAAGATACTCCACAAGCTGCTTCTCACCGCGTTCATTGTAGGCATTTCCATGCCATATCTTCATTTCGATGATATACTGTGTCCCAAGATAATCAATGATCAGATCCGTGCGCTCCTGATTTCTGGTTCGAGCCTCGACGTAATAATTTCCTGTACATTTCGCCGCTCTGAACCTCTGGCAGTGTGAGGAAATAATTATACAACCGCGTCTCAAATATGCGGTTTGCAAGTTGTATTGTCTCCTGCTCCACCCTGACAAACCCAAACATCAGCAGCATATCCATCGCCTGATCGTCCGCGTTATACGCTATCGTCTGTCCCTGAAACAAAAGCAGGTATATCATCTCCCGCATCTGCGGATAATCATTCAATTTTCCGATCAGGGATTCAAACAGTGTATTTTTCTCTGAGAGAAAGTGTTTCACCGCAGCCAGCACACCCGCTTTCGTCCATGCCTCGCTGCTGTGCGGTAATCCTGCAGTCCCGGTTATCTCCTCATCAATATATTTGCATATGGCAGATACAAGATATGGATAACCCGAAGTGTATGCATAGATCAGATCCGAAACTTCTCTGACATCCATTCCTGTGGCATGATCTGTCTCATACTGATCCAGCATCCCCGCGATCTCTTCCGCCGAAAAACTCATATTTATAGGAAATTTAGCAGAAATATTCCATGGACTGTTCTGTTTATGCTCTTTTCCCCCGCGTATCTTGTGCCTCATATTGCGGATATCATATACACTGGCAAGGATCACTGACTGAAACGTTGACAGCTCCATCCTGTCAAGATAATCCGCCCTTAACTGTGCCAGAAAGTCAAGAAAAACCTGACTGTCCGCTGCGGTATCGACCTCGTCGATCAGCAGGACGATCGGCTGTTCTGACTGTTCGCACCAGTCATTGAAACAATCAAATATATCTGCCATCCGTGCCGCGGTATTCGTGTTCTCTGCCAACTCTGACAGTTCAGTTTTCACCTGTTCTGATACCCGTTCCATGCGCTTGACTTTTTTCAGGATCCCGCGCGCCAGACCATTCACAAAAGCAGATTCTGATGCAAAATCCGCGGAACTCATCCGCTGGAAGTCCAGACTTATGACAATGTATGCGTCTTGAAGATACCCAGCCAGTGACCGCAGTATCGTGGTCTTGCCGTACTGCCGCGCTTTATTGATCGCAAAATAGTGTCCCGCATCAACCATCGCTTTGATCGCATCCAGCCTGTCCTTTAGATCCACCATGTAATGCAGCCCCGGTATACAGACACCGTTCACATTAAACATTCTCCCCATAGTCCGCACTCATCCTTTCCTTAGGAACTTTTTAAACTGTGATTTAACCACAATTTTATCATGCTGTCTGCCAAATAGCAAGGTATGCAGAAAACAGGGCGCTAATTCCTTCGGAACTGTTCACGGATCGCGGACTTTAATCCCAACTCTCAGTGACGGCAAAAACGTTCTCTGACTTTATCGCCATCCGGCAGATATGCATCGCCCCCCCTGCGTCTGTAAGTTCGAGGACACCCCGGAATTTTACGCCATATACTAGAGCGTGTTTGAAAAATCACAGAATTTATACAGACAAGATCCGGCTGTCTGTGGTAGAATTAAATCATATCGAACTCGCTACCGAGGAGGATCGTCTGCACAAGATCGAACAGTGGGCGAAACTCTTTAAAATCAAAACATGGGAGGAGTTGAAGGCTATGGCTGCGACGGATCAATATTTGGAAATGGCTAAAGCCCAAAGAAAAGACTGAGAAACAAAGAAGGGAAACTATAATGAAGATACTGATCATCGAGGACGACAAGGCATTGAACAACGGAATCGCATTATCCCTGGGCAGCGACACGATCCTGCAGGCGTTTTGTCTGGCAGATGCCAAAAAGCTGCTGGACAGCAGCGTCGATCTGATCATTCTCGACATCAACCTGCCCGACGGCAGCGGTCTCGACTTCTGCCGCGGGATCAGGCAGACGAGCAGACTGCCCATCATCTTCCTGACCGCCAACGATATGGAGATCGACATTGTGACAGGGCTTGAGACAGGGGCAGACGACTATATCACAAAGCCCTTTTCGCTCGCGGTTCTGCGCGCGCGGGTGAACGCAGTCCTGCGGCGCAGACAGCCCGACAGCAACGTATTTTGCACTGACAGATATGAATTTGATTTCGACAACATGAAATTCCTCGTCGACAGTACCCCTGTCGAGCTCAGCAAGACAGAACAGCGGCTCCTGAAAATATTTGTTCGGAATCCGGGACGCACGCTGCCGCGCGAGATGCTGCTCGACCGTGTCTGGACCGACAACGCGGAGTTTGTGGAGGAGAACGCGCTGTCCGTCGCCGTCAAGAGACTCCGGCAGAAGATAACCGATGTGCCGATCCGATCCGTCTACGGCATCGGTTACGTGTGGGAACAGCAGAAAGGAATCATCGGATCATGAAGTACCTATATGGACTGATCGTACTGATATTACTCGCCGTCATCGCCGCTCTGTATCGTTACACGGCAAAAACATTGTCAAAACTTGACAAAATGCTTGACAGTGCGATCGATGGCACTTTTTCCGAGCGTACGTTTACCGAGCAGAAGCTGTCCAGGATCGAATCCAAAATGTACCGCTATCTGTCGTCCGGGATCCTCTCCACACGGCAGATCAATACCGAGAAGGACAGCATCAAGACGCTGATCGCGGATATCTCCCATCAGACCAAGACGCCGGTAGCCAATATTTTATTGTACGCCCAGCTCCTAAAGGAATCCCCCTGTCTCGACGACAGCGCGAGAAAGCTGACGTCGCAGCTCGAGGAGCAGACCGAGAAATTGAATTTCCTGACCGCATCGCTCATCAAGACTTCCCGTCTGGAAAACGGCATCATAAACGTCTCGCCAAGGGAAAACAGCATCCGAAAACTGATCCGATGTATCGACTGCAGCGACGCTGCCGACGCAAAAGGAATACACTGTCAGATCGAACCTGTCCCTGAATGCACGGCAGTGTTTGACTTCAAATGGACGCTCGAAGCCATCTCAAACATCGTCGACAACGCGGTAAAATACACCGCCGCCGGCGGCACAGTCACCTTCAGCGCGCGCGAGTACGAAATGTTTGTCTGCATCCATATCGCGGACACCGGCATCGGCATGTCCGAGGAGGAGACCGCAAAAATATTTGCGCGCTTCTACCGCTCTCCCGAAGTGCGCGACGAGCGCGGCGTGGGGATCGGGCTGTACCTGGCGCGGGAGATCGTGGCAAAGGAGGGCGGATATATCAAAGTGTCCTCCAGGAAAGGCGCTGGATCGGTGTTCTCCGTATTTCTGCCAAAACTGTCAAATGTGTCAAAACTGTAAGAATGCAGAAAGAGTTGAGACAGAATCATCTGTTATCATAGTGTATGTAAAGAGGATTTACATACACTATTTTTATGCACACGGGCACCCAGAGGAAATATGTCAGCAGAAGCTATTTTATAGTTCTATGGAACTGTTAAGAATTAACTTTGCAGATGACGCAGTATAAATCTTTTTATGCAAGGCGGAGGAATGAGGCGTACTGGGGGTACGCCGATTGACGACAACGCGGCATAAGAAGATTTAGACAATTCAGATGTAAAGATTAATTCTTTAACAGTTCCTATAGATAGAGGAGGTATCACTATGGACATACTAAAAACCACAAATCTAAGAAAATACTACGGCAGCGGCGACACGGTCGTCAAGGCGCTCGACGGCGTCAACCTGTCGGTGGCAAATGGCGAATTTGCCGCGATCGTAGGCACCTCAGGCAGCGGGAAGTCGACGCTCCTGCACATGCTCGGCGGTCTTGACAGACCGACGGACGGCACCGTCGAGGTGGAGGGGCACAACATCTTTTCTCTAAAGGACGACTCGCTGACCATCTTCCGCCGGCGCAAGATCGGCTTTGTGTTTCAGAGCTACAACCTCGTTCCCGTGCTGAACGTCTACGAAAATATCGTCCTGCCGATCGAGCTCGACGGCAACAGGATCGACACCCCCCACATCGAAAGCATCATGGAGACGCTCGGTCTCACCGGGAAAGTCAACAGCCTGCCAAACCAGCTCTCGGGCGGTCAGCAGCAGCGCGTCGCGATCGCCCGCGCACTTGCGTCGAAACCCGCCATCATTTTAGCCGACGAGCCGACGGGAAACCTCGACAGCAAAACAAGCCTCGACGTCATGGGGCTTTTGAAGGTGACAAGCGAACGATTTTCACAGACGATGGTCATGATCACGCACAATGAGGAGATCGCACAGATGGCAGACCGGATCATAAGGATCGAGGACGGGAAAATCGTTGGCGGCAATAATGATCAATCTTGATCTGAGTGCCCGCTGAGCCGGGCGAATAGGAGTTTATATGAAATTTGAGTGCCCGCTGAACCGGGCGAATAGGAGTTTATATGAAATTTGAGTGCCCGCTGAGCCGGGCGAATAGGAGTTTATATGAAAATACATGAAGTAAACAACAAAAAGGCGATCCGCCGTCTCTCCAGCCGCAGTTTCAATGCCAACGCATCGAGGAATCTCATCGCAGTGATCGCGATCGCCCTCACCGCGATCCTGTTCACTGCCCTGTTCACAGTCGGCAGCGGACTGGTGGAAAACATACAGCAGCAGACGATGCGCCAGGCGGGCGGCGACGGAATGGCATATTTGAAATATATAACGGACGAACAGTTTGAGGCAGTCAAAGACCATCCGTTGATCGACAGGATCTCATACAACAGAATGATGTGCGACAGTGTGGAGAACGACGCACTGTTAAAACGCCACGCCGAGATCTATTACATGAACGATGTCGGCATGGAGCTTGGCTTCTGTGTTCCGACACACGGGCGAAAACCCGAAAAGGAGAACGAGATCATCATGGACACCATGGCGATAAAATTGCTCGGACTTCCCGAGGAGATCGGCGCACCTGTAACCCTTCGGCTAAAACTCCACGGCGGCAGGATCGTGGAGCGGGAATTTGTGCTGTCGGGCTGGTGGGAAGCCGACCCGACTTTCAACATGGCATCGATCATGGTCGTCTCCAGGGCGTACATGGACGCACACATCGATGAGCTCTACAACAGTTATCGGGAAAATTATGAAATGACAGGCGTCACGAACAGCTATATCATGTTCCACAACTCATTCGGGCTGGAGAAAAAAGTAGAGCGCGTGATCACGGAGAGCGGCTATTCCATGGACGAAAACGACCCGGATTACATTGATTCCAACGTCAACTGGGCGTATCTTTCCAGCAATTTTGACTTCGATCTGCCGACCGTGACGGGCGCGCTGGCGGCGGCTTCGCTGATCGTATTGACGGGCTATCTGATCATCTACAACATTTTTCAGATATCCGTCACCAGGGATATCCGGTTCTACGGTCTGCTCAAGACGATCGGGACAACCGGCAGACAGATCAAAAAGATCATCCGCAGGCAGGCTGCGATCCTGTCCTGCATCGGCATTCCGATCGGGCTTATCGCCGGATATTTTATCGGGACAGCTTTGGTTCCGATGCTCATGAACACCAGCCTCTACGCAGGCTCGACCTTCACCACAAGCGCAAACCCGCTCATCTTTGCCGGAAGCACGGTCTTTGCCCTTGTCACTGTGGCAGTCAGCACATCGAAACCCGGCCGCATCGCCGCAGGCGTGTCGCCCATTGAAGCCGTGCGCTACACGGACAATACAACTGTCAAAAGGAAAAGCCGCACGGCGCGAAACGGTGCAAAGATCACCGGCATGGCGATGGCAAACCTGGGCAGGAACAGAACGCGCACGACACTCGTGATCGTGTCGATGTCAATGTCGCTGGTGCTGTTCAACACGGTCTACACACTCAGCATCGGTTTTGACATGGAGAAGTACCTGTCGACCTTTGTCGAGACAGATTATCTCGTCTCCCACGCAAGCCTCGTCAATTATATGTACCGCGGGAACGATGACACCGTGACAGACAGCATGATCGCCTCGATCGAGCAGCAGGAAGGATTTCAGAGGGGCGGGCGCTTTTTCGCGGATATCATGGACGCCGAATGTTTCAGGGTCAAACCGCGCGAAAACGAAACACCCACATGGGCTGACAACATAGATAACAGCGGAAACTATGCCTGCGCAGTCTATGGTCTGGAGGACTTTCCGCTCGGCAATCTGCAGGTTCTGGAAGGTGAGATCGACTATGAAAAGTTAATGACCGGCAACTATATTCTCGAAGGTGTCTATCTGGACGACAACCACCAGCCCGAGTGGTACACATCTCACTACGAGATCGGAGATACCGTGACACTCTGCAATTACAGAGGAAACGGCGAGAGTGCAGCCGAAAATGAGTACACAGAATACCAGTACGAAGTCATGGCAAAAGTCGCAGTCAACAACTATACCAACTCGTGCCGCATACTCTTTCCGCACTCCTACTATCTGCCCGCCGGCATCTATAAGACCATGACCGCAAATCCCGGCACGATGATGTACGTGTATGATATCGCGGACGGTTTTGAGGCATCGATGGAGACGTTCCTGCAAAACTATACCGAGAGCGTGGAACCGACGATGGCATACTCCTCCAGGAATACCTACGCAAAACAATTCGAGGGACTGCGCAACACGGTGCTGCTGGTCGGCGGCATGCTGAGCCTCATCATCGGAATGATCGGCGTGCTGAATTTTGTCAACTCGATGCTCACCAGTATCCTCACGCGCAGACGCGAGTTTGCCATGCTCCAGTCCGTCGGTATGACGACCAGGCAGCTGCGGAAAATGCTGGTCATCGAGGGACTGCTCTACACCGCATCGGCAGGGCTGATGTCCATCGTGTTGGGGGCTGCCGCATCGGCGCTGCTCGCCGGCACGATCGCTAAGAGCATATGGTTCTTCACGTACCGTTTCACGCTGCTGCCGCTCGCTCTCACGATCCCGGTACTGCTCCTGGTCGGAATACTGCTTCCGCTGCCAGTCCTGAACGCTGTCGAAAAGCAGAGCATTGTAGAGCGGCTGCGGGAGACAGTCTCATGATGAGGAACTGTTCCTGACCGTCAGGATCACAGGCGGCAGAGACTGTCACTGCGCGTCGGCAACATAGTACTGCGCCTGCGCGTTCCAGAGCTCGCTGTACTTGCCGCCCGCCTGCGCCAGCAGCGTCCCGTGATCCCCCTGCTGCACCATGCTGCCCTCATGAAAGACAATGATCTCATCGCAGAAGCGGCAGGAGGAAAGGCGGTGGCTGATATAGATCGCCGTCCTGTCCTCCACGATCTCATTCAGACGCGTGTAGAGCTCATACTCCGCCATCGGGTCGAGCGCGGCGGTCGGCTCGTCCAGAATCAAAAATGCCGCATCGCGGTACATGGCGCGCGCGATCGCAAGCTTCTGCTCCTCTCCGCCGGAGATCTCCACACCGTCCTCCGACAGATTCTTGTACAATATCGTGTCGAGTCCCTGCCGCATCGTCTCCACGCGCTCCCAGAAGCCGGCCTTGCGGCAGCAGCTCTCCGCCCGATCCCTGTCGTACGTCTCACTGGCAGCGATATTCTGCCCCACGGAGTAGGCGAGCAGCTCAAAATCCTGAAATACCACGGAGAACACCTCCATATATTCCTTGTAATCATATTTTCGGATATCGATCCCGTTCAGCAGGATCTCTCCTTCCGTCGGATCGTATAGACGGCAGAGCAGTTTGATAAAAGTCGTCTTGCCGGAACCGTTCTGCCCGACCAGCGCGAGGCGTTCACCGACCCTGAATTTCAGGGACACATTTCTCAACGCATACACCTCGCTGCCCGGATAGCGGAAACTCACATCGCGAAACTCCACCTCGTAATTTTTGTCTGAGCGCTTCTCCACCGTGAGCGAACCCTGATACATCCTGTTTGGAATATCCAGAAACAGGAATTCCCGTCTCAGATAATATGCGTTGATGCCGGCATCTCCTGCCAGTTCCAAAAGCTTCGCCATCCCGCCCGACATCGCAGTGACCGCTCCGATATACTGTGTGACGGAGCCGATGCCAAAGGCACCTCCCCATGCTTTCAGGCAGACAAAGAGATAGATGCACCCGCCAAAGATCCTCGATACCGCTGCTGACGCCGCGATCGCGATCCCCATCCGCCCTCTCGAAAACCGGGCGATCTTCGAGTGTACCCCGAAATCATTCTGGATCGTACTCAGCTGGTCAAAAAAGCGCTCCTGACCGTACAACCGCACATCGAGCGCACGCTTATCCTCACTCATCAGAGCGCCAAAAAAATTAAAAAATCGGTTGCCCTGCTTGAGCTCCTCGTCGCATTGGAGCACACACTTCCTGCCGATCGTTTCCAGCCACGGCGAGACCAGTGTCACACCGCAGAGGAGCAGCGCGAGCAGCCCGATAAACCCAGGGTGGTTGAGCATGACAAGCCAGCCCGCGTCTGCCCGAACCGGGAGACGGAACAAGGAGACGGAAAGGGTGATCCCGCCCAGCAGCTGAAACAGCGCTTCCAGAAACTGCTGATATTGTGTGTACACCCTCCGCACACCATAATTCCTCCACTTTGAGGTCTGCTGCACCTCGCGCAGCAGCGCCTGCGTATCGGAGGACTCCGCGTCGCAAAAATCCATGGACAGCAGTTTTTCAAACTGTCTCTTGCGATCATAGAAATAAATGCAGGTTAGCGCGTTCTTCCAGCGAAATGCCACTGCCCTGAGCAGCAGCACAACAGCCTCCGCCGCGAGCAGTATCACGATCTTCTGTACCAGCATCTCCTTCTGCCGCGCCCCCGCCAGCTCATTTAGGAACTGTGCCGAAAAATACAGCGTTATATATGGAAACACCGCATTGAGCAGGCAGTGCAGTGCCGTTGACGCAAACAGCGCCGGGCACTCCCTGTACCACAGCAGAAACGCCCGCCTGCTCAGCCAGAACTTTTCTTTCCAGGTCATTTTTTCAATTTCTTCGTTCATATCAATCCTATCCTCCCTGCGTTCCTGCAAAGTCCGATCAGCACTTTAACAGGGCTTTGTCTCCTGATAATATCTGCTCTGCATCTCGAAAAGTTCCATGTAGCGCTTTCCGTTTGCAAGCAGTTCCTCGTGCGTGCCCTCCTCCGCGATCCGCCCGTCCTCGATCAGCAGGATCCTGTCGCAGAAGCGGGTGGACGCAAGCCTGTGGGAGATAAAGATCGCGCTCTTCCCCTCCGTCAGCTCATTGTACTTCTGGTAAATGTCACTCTCCGCGATCGGATCGAGCGCGGCAGTCGGCTCATCGAGCACCACGATCGGACTGTCTTTGTACAGCAGCCTCGCGATCATCAGCCGCTGCAGCTCTCCCCCGGAAAGCTCCACAGCCTCCGGGAAGACATATCTGTCCAGCTTCGTATCATACTTCCCGGGAAGGGACTCGATCTTCTTTTTCAACCCCGCCTTTTCAACGCAGTCCATAACCTTTTCCATGTCGATCTTTCGCGCATCCTGCGCTACATTGACCGCTATGGTTGACGCGATCACGGAGAACTCCTGGAACACACCGGAGATCAGCCGGTAGTAATCCCTGCGGTTATACACCTTGATGTTGACACCATTCAGCAGCACCTCGCCCTCGTCCGGATCATAAAAACCGCAGATCAGCTTGACCAGTGTTGTCTTGCCCGCCCCGTTCAACCCCACCACCGCAAGCTTCTCGCCCGGACAGATCGTGAGATCCAGGTGGGAGAACACCTCCTTTGACGGCTCCGTCCCAGAACCGCTGTACCGGAAGCTCACATCCCGCAGCTCGATCGTGTACGCCTTTCCCGGCTCCTGGCGGAGCGGTATGCCTTCCTCCATGCAGAACAGTTCCCCGTGATCCAGAAATTCCCGGACAGCTTCCAGTTCCAGCCCCTGTCTGTGGAGCGTGGACACATTTTCCATGATCCCGCTGATCCATGTGGTAAATCCGCTGACCGCCGCGAAATACAGCAGGAACTGCGCGGCACCTATCTTACCGCCCAGCACCATGTAAAGCAGATAAAAATATGCGATGCCATTGCGCAGAATCCCCAGTATGAGATCCGTCAGATCCGCCGCAAAATACCGCCGTTCCCGCCGCCCGCAGAAGTCCAGATACAGCCGCATGTATTTTTCATGCAGCCCGCAAAGCCACTCCCGCATCCCAAAGATGCGGATATCTTTCGCCAGATAACGGTTCTGCGCCTCATCCTGAACGTACATGACACACTTGCAGATCTCCTCCTCTTCCTCCCGGTGGCGATAGTTCCACTCGTTCGCGCCATAATTGACCAGATACCCCAGGACTGCAGTTGTCACTGTCACAAGGATCACAACCGGATCCACACGCTTGAGCAGGTACAGATAGATCGCAAACCCCAGTATATTCTGCACAAACCCTGTGAAGGTCGTCCAGATCGCCTCCGATGCCTTATTGTTATCATTGAGTGCATCGTGCGCCTTGGCAAGCAGATTGATAAACTCCTGCCTCTCCCGCAGCGGGTAGGAGCTTGTGCTCATCTTGTACCGGACCTGGGTCACGATATGATCCCGCAATTCGATCCGCCCAAATCGCATATTCTGCCTTACATACGCCTGCACTGCGCTGGCTGTCGTGATACTCACCGTAAAAAACAGGATTGTGTACAGCAGCCCGGACAGCGTGCCGTGCGTCTCAAGCTCTTTTAAGATCGACGGCGCCACATACAGCTCGATCACGGATACCGCCACTGCGATCAGCCCGTCCAGCACGGCAAACCAGATGACACTCGGCAGGTTCTCCTTCGCTTCCCGCAGCATAAAAAGCGCATTTCCCAGCACACCGTATTTTTTCCTTTTTTCTTCTTTTTTGGTTTTTCTGAACATTGTCTCCTCCATGTGTTCTCAATGTGTTCTCAAAACTTTCAATTTCATTTTATATTCATTATTGATCAGTCAGCCACATCATAACACAAAAAATCCCCGCGAGTGCAATCCGGGGACGAATTGCACATCCGGGGGGACGAAAAATATATTATTGCGGCAGCAGGATCTCCGTGGTGAAAGCGCCATCCTCGCTGTTCCTGCGGATATAGCCCTGATAGCGCTCGATGATCGTGTCGATCCGCACCAGCCCGTACCCGTGCCCATGCCCTTTCGTGGACAGAAAACGCCCGTTTTCCTTGCGCTGTTTCTTAACGGCGGTCCTGTTGGTGAAAGACATGTAGAGCTGCGTGTTTTTCATATCCATATAGACGCGTATCATCCGCTCCTCCTTCGGCAGTGCCATGCTCGCCTCGATCGCATTGTCAAAAAGGTTCCCGATGATGATGCACAGATCGATCTCCGCCGTCGTGAGCGCCACCGCCACATGCGCGTCCGCCGTCACGGCGATCTCCTTCGACTTTGCCAGCGAGATCTTGCTGTTCACGATGATGTCCGTCATCTTATTTCCTGTCTTTAACGCCACGTCCACCGTGTTCAGATCGGTGTCAAGCGCGTCCAGATAGCGCCTGATATCATCGAGTGCCCCTATGTCAGCGTAGCTTTTGAGCACCTGTATGTGGTTGCGGTAATCGTGCCGCCACCCGCGCATCTGGCGGTACATATTCTCCACCTCGGCATAGTGCGTCGTCAGCAGTTCGCTCTGGTACGCCGCGATGCGTTTGTCGATCATTTTGTCCAGTAAAAACATTGCCGCCCCTCTAAAAATCTATTCAGAAACAATCTATATACAGAAACAATCCGTTAAGAAACAATCCGTTACAAAAACAATCCGTTACAGAAACAATCTATTACAGAAACGCCGTGTAAACGCTCGTCTGCGGAAAACACATCGCGCCGCCCGCCCCCCGTCAAAAATACCGTATCATCGCGCGGTTGATGTCCTCATATGCCCTTCTCGGGAGCGGGATCTGCGCCCCGTCCTTCAGGACGATCTGCGATCTTGTGATCTTTTTCACAAACTGCAGATTCACGATATAGGACCGCCCCGTGCGGAAAAAGCGCCCGTCCAGCTCCCGCTCCAGCTCGCCGAGCGTCCTCTTGACAGTGTAGTCCTCATCGCCGTGGATCGTCACGTAATTTCGCTGTACTTCCAGATAGCGGATCTCGCTGACCGGAATGCGCGCGGTGCCCTCCGGCATCTGCAGGCACAGTTCCCGCCCTCTGTCCCTCACGCGCTGCGCCGCCCGGTCGAGCACGCCAAAAAGCCGCTCCTGCGTCACCGGTTTCAGCAGGTAGTGCAGTGCCTCCACGTCATATCCCTTCTCGATATAATCCATATATCCCGTGACAAATACGATCTGCACCGCGCGGTCATGCTCCCGCTCCCGGATCCGCAGCGCCAGTTCGATGCCGTTCATATGACCTGGCGTACCAGACCGGCTTGTGCCGTTCTGATCGAATGACTCATCTGACTGGCTCGTACCACCGCTCCTAGCAACTGACTCATCTGACTGGTCCGTGTTGTTCCTGGCGGCTGACTCATCTGACTGGCTCGTACCGTCTGCATGTTCCGGCGCACCAGACTGGCTCATGCCGTTCCAATCGCCTGTCTCATCTGACTGACTCGTACCGTTCCGATCGAATGACTCATTTGACTCCCGCATGCCGTCTGCATGGTCTGGCGCACCAGCCCCCGCAGCGTGCATCTCAATATCGAGAAACAGCATGTCAAACGTCCTGACCTCCTCATACCGGAACAAAAAAGCCTCCGCGGAGGGAAACAGCTCCACCTGCACCATGACCGCGTGCTCCTGCGCCCACTTTTTTATGAAATGCTCCACATAAGAAGCATCCGCCTGCTCGTCATCGCAGACTGCTATCCTGTACATCGCACCGGCTCCCTCCCCTGTCGGATCTCGTCCTTTTTAACAGCAGACCGTCTCGCCCTGCTCCGCTTTTTTGCTTTCGAGAAACGCGATGAATTCATCCTCCGGCAGCGGCTTTGAGAAATAGTACCCCTGAATGTGACTGATCCCCAGATCCTCCATCGTCTGGTACTGCTCCTTCGTCTCGATCCCCTCCGACACGATCTCCAGATTCATCCCGTGGATCATGTGGATCGCAGCCTCCATGACGTATTTTGCCTTTCCGTTCTCAAAATAGGAGTTCGTCATGCTCCTGTCAAACTTCACGATATCAACTGGCATATCCACGATATAATTCAAGTTGGACTGCCCTGTCCCAAAATCGTCCAGCGAGAAATGCACCCCGTACTCCATCAGATTCTGCATGTTGCCAAGCAGCGTCTTTTTGGCGTTGGTGGAAGCCGACTCTGTGATCTCCAGATTGATGCATCCAGGATCGATCCCGTACCGCTCCATGATCCGAATATAGTCCTGCGCCAGATTCTCGTAGGCGCACTGTACCACGGACAGATTCACTTCGATGTAGTGCATCCCATACTGTTCGAGCGGATGCCTGCGGATAAATCTGCACACCTCCTCAAACACGATCTCCCCGAGTTTTAAGATCATGCCGCTCTCCTCTGCAATGTCTATGAATACACCCGGCGGCACGATCTGATCCTCCCTGTCGCGGATCCGGACCAGCGCTTCCGCCGATGTGATCCGCTGCTCAGCTGTCGAGAAGATGGGCTGATAAAACACTTCCACGCGGTCGCTCTCAACCGCGTCCATGATCAGCTGTTCCACCTCTCTCTCATGTTCCATCCTGTCGACACTGTCCTTGTCAATGCAAAGAAAATCGTTCTCGGAAAACGCCTTCTCCTCCTGCCTGAAATAGCGTACAAGATACAGCAGGTTCTCTGTCTGGTCTATGATACTGCCGTGCGGCAGATACAGCCAGTGCGGACGAACCAGGCTGGTGCCGCCCTCTCCCCAGCCTGTCTGGAACCGCCTGCGGATCTCCTTGACTTTCGCCTCCGCGCGCTCCGGATCCGCAAACAGTATGAAATATTCGTCCTCCGCATTTTTGAACACAAGCACATCCGTCAATTTCAATAAATACTCGATGATCTCCATCCTGACAGATCCACGCCGTTCCAGATGTACATTCTGATACGCGCCGTTCTCAAAGATGATCACCAGCGCAGCAAAGTCTCTCTCCTTTGCAAACAGCTGCTTTGTGTACTGATACAGCGCACCGCTGTTGAACAGCCCCGTACTTCTGTCAAGATTCGTCTCCGGATTTTCCAGTTTCAGGTAAAGCACCATGATACCGATCGATCCGGCATAACCCACGATCAGGACATTTGTGTACATAAACTGTATCTGCGACGCGACAATCCACGCCGCGAGCCAGAGGCAGACCGCCTCCCGCCGTCTGGGATTGATCCTCGCCTTTTCCTTCCGCATCAGATAAAAGATCCGCAGAAACAGGACGAGGGACACCCCGTAAGTGACATAGACACTGGGACCGAATGTATACAGCACCTCCGCTCCGTCCGCCGCATAATTGTAGTAGAGGGGCGCCGCATACGTGCCGACCACACCGACAGCGCAGAGCGCCAGATACCGCCTCATGTCATGCCAGTAATCCTCCCGCTTTGCGTAGATATCCACGCACATATATCCCAGCGCGCTGACTGCCACGCCGATCAGGGTGATCAGATACGTCTTTGCGATAAATTTTGCAAACCACTCGGACAGCACATGGCGCTGCTGGATCACAATGATCGACAGAATGTCAAAGACAATGCAGATAAAAGATGCCCAGAAAACCGTCAGAAACGCTTTCTGCGTTTCCAGGGCAATCCGTTTCTGACGCATGTAAAAATAAAATAGTACCAACATCAAGACAACGCCGCAGCACTGGATCTGTATATGCATTGTATCATCCTCTCATAATCCGTCTTATCCCCGGAGCTTGCTTGAAAAACGCTCCAGGAACTGTAAAGTATCTCATATCATTATACCGAACAATGTATGCGGGTGCAAGACCAAAAGAGGGCGAAAATAGTTACAATTCAGCGCCCAGCCAATTCATTAAACTGATGCATATCTAAAAACTTTC
>ERZ779621.238-NODE-238-length-31533-cov-19.126183_pt1 | contig 31533 bp, 39 predicted proteins | sample MGYA00514215_ERZ779621 | MGnify/ENA primary metagenome ERZ779621 (study PRJEB29562, sample SAMEA4376715) | mouse gut metagenome | isolation source: Cecum | study: EMG produced TPA metagenomics assembly of the A DSS colitis mouse model was used to assess the...
GACATGTCACATGATGTCACAGAGGATGTCACAAACATGTCACGTGACATGTCACAGAGGAAGTCACGCGTTGTCACAGGGGAAGTCACAGACATGTCACATGATGTCACAGAGGATGTCACAAACATGTCACGTGATGTCACGCAACAGAATAAGAATAAGAATAAAGAATATATAGATATATATTCTGACGAATATATATTGTCTGATTCGACTGACGAATCAGACACGCAGATGCAGAAAAAAAATATCTCATATCGCCAGATTATGGATGACTATAACATGACATGTATAGATCTTCCTAAGATTCAGACAATATCGGAAGAGCGCAGACGCAAAATACGGACGTTGATGAATGGGATGGACAAGGACAAAATACTGCCAGGTAAAACAGCCTATGAGCGCCTTCATGCCATTTTTCAGCTGACACATGAAAGTGATTTTCTTTCAGGGAGGGACGGAAAATGGAGCAGGTGTTCATTTGACTGGATGATAACCAAAAAAAATGCCTTAAAGATTCTTGAAGGCACTTATGCGAATAAAGGGGGGACAGATAAGTCAGGAAACAGCGTACAGGGAAATGCGGAAAATGCCACGTCTAAAAACAGATTTAACCAGTTCCAGCGGCAGGATTATAAAATTGACGAGCTGGAGAAAGAACTACTGAGTAATTAAACGGTCATGTTTATACAGCTTATGGCAGCAGTATTACAATGCCGGAACAAAAACGCTTGATGTGGACGGGGTATATTCGAGCATAAAAGACATAGCAGCCAGGGCAGGCATGGACAGGCGTGTGTATCCGCATCTCTTCCGGAAAACGACGGCAACAAATATCTGCAGGCGTGGCGGAAGCGTGGATGCGGCAGGGGAATATCTGGGGCATGCGCCAAGAAAGGTCACGGACAGGCATTATACATACAAGGGCGACAAGCATGTGGAACAGATTTTCCACAACTTCGTGGAGGCAGTATAAGGAGGACAGATGGGGTTTGAAAAATGCAAAGAAAAGTATTTCATTGTCGTGGAAGGTGAAGAGAGGGCTAGAATCCGTAAATCATTCGCAGCGGCAGAAAAGAAACGCAGGGAACTGGCGAAACATAGCGGGGGAAGGAAAATATATATTTTCAGGGCCGGGGAAAAAATTGAATACTAGAAAAACGGATTGACCAGGCAATGGCAAGATGCATTGGCGTCCCAAAAGAAAGAAGCGCCGTTTCCAGCGCCCCCACAACCTTTAATAATTATACAACCGGGATTGTATAATTGCAAGGGGAAGCTGAAAAATGGCAAAACTTGGCAGGAATGAAAGGAAAAAAAATGTTTTTGAGGTAATTGATTTCGAAATCGAACTAATAAATGAACAGATACGGAATCATGGAAAATCAATTGAAAAAGCAAGAGCCATGGCTGACCTGCGTGGTCCGTCTGGTTTTTCAGGCATTGACTATGCAAGGGAGTCAGGGGGGAGCGTCCATATTTCGTTTGCAGAAGCAAACCGGCTTATATCACATGACGAGGAACAAATCGCAAGACTGAAGGATAAACGCAGGTGTCTGCGAAAGGACCGGAAGCGGATAAAGCGGATCCATGAAAGTCTGTCCGGGGTGGAAGCGGACGTTTATTACACCCGGGTTATCCTGCGGATGACACAGGAAGATGCTGCGGATACGGTCGGCTTTTCGCGTCGCCATTTTCAGCGGATCGAATCCGAAATGAGGGATAAAGGTCTTTTTGATGTCTGGAATTTTTGAAGCAAAAAAATTTTGTTTTTTTCAGACCTGATTTTGCAGAAAATCCTTATTTTATGCGGCTTTCCGCTTGTATACAATGTCGCATTTTATGTCGCATTTTATGTCGTGTTTTTTATTGACAAAGTGTGATATACTGGTGTTGGTGGTAGTTAACCAGAATCCGGTCCAGGGCGTCGTCATAAAGCGGCGCTTTTTTCGTGCCAAAAGGGGGTGCTTGCTTGAATACGGTAGAGCCGATCCGGGAGATGGATCTTGTGCTGGATGTGGCAGATTATCTTAAGTCGAAAAATGAACGGGACCATGTCCTGTTTTTGTTTGGTATTTATACAGGGCTCCGGATATCTGACATACTGAAACTGCGTGTCCGTGATGTGAGGGAAAAGGACTATGTGTACATCAGGGAGAATAAGACCGGAAAGGAGAAGCGCTTTCCCATCAACACGGAACTGAAGCCGGTCATTGTAAATTACATACAGGGGAAAAAGGATTTTGAGTATCTGTTCAAATCCCCTAATTTCCCGAACAAGGCGATCAGCCGCCAGCAGGCGTACAATATCCTGTCCGAAGCCGGGAAAGCGTTCGGACTCAGCAGCATAGGCACGCATACACTGCGTAAGACGTTCGGCTACCATATGTACCAGCAGACGCATGATGCGGTTACGCTCAAGGATATATTCAACCATTCCCACATGAGCGAGACGCTGCGCTACATTGGAATTAACCAGGATAACAAGGACAAGGCTATTATGGGGTTGAGCTTTAAGAAAGGCGGCAGAAAATAGGAAGCCTTTTTTCTTTTTGCCCCTCGTTTGACATATAAAAGTGATGTCAAACGGGGGGGCAGGAATTTTTCCGCACTATATTGAAAGAAAATGTATCCATGCCATGTGACAAAGCCATAAGATATGACAAGTGAAGTGATATATTTGTTATATATCAAATATAACAACGTTGATGATACATATGTTCTGATATATATGCGGAATACTACTGTAAATCAGACGGAGTGTCTTAAACTAATTGATAAGACAGACAGCTAAGGGAGAATGAAAATAGGTACTGTAAAACCGAACATTTGTAGTTGAGGGTCTCTGACTCCCAAAAGCTGACCAGATACAAGAAAATTATAACGGAAGTTGCCGTTTCCGTTATTTGGGTAATTAAAGGAGATAGTACATGATGGATACAGGTTCGGCAAAAGTAATAAATATCGACAGTACGACTGTCTCGGCAGCAGTGCTGGGGGACATGTTCGGTGTGACTGACCGAAGGATCAGGCAGATGGCGGAGGAAGGGATCGTTGTCAGGGCTGCCAAGGGCCGTTATAAACTGGTGGATTCCGTAAAAAATTACCTGCTGACGATGAAACTGGCAGCAGAGGGAGTCGGTGTTGAGTTTGCTGACGGCGAGATCAGCCTCGAGGAGGAAAAAGGTCTGCATGAGAGGGTGAAGAGACACATATCGGAGATGAAGCTGCAGATCATGAAAGGTGAGCTGCATAAGGCGCGGGATGTCGAGGTTGTGATGACGGACATGCTGGTCTCTTTCAAGACCAGAATGATGAACATCCCGTCCAAGGTTGCACCAATCCTTGAAAACCGTGATGCCGCATTTATCAAGGATCGGCTTACCAGTGAGATTAACGAAGCCCTGAACGAATTAAAGGATTATGATGCCAAATCATTTTATAGTGACGAATATGTGGAGGACGTAGATGAAGAGGTCTGTGAACGGGAAACAAAAGTTTAAACGGGTTGCTGATAATGATGTGGATCAGGCTGCTGTTCAGAAGCGGCATAGGACGGGGGATGTTGAGTTTAAGACACTGAAACTTTTCCGCGAACTTGCAAAGGCAGTAAGCCCGCCGCCTTTACTGACAGTCAGCCAGTGGGCTGACAGGTACAGGAGGCTGTCTGCGGAAAGCGCGGCGGAACCGGGACAGTGGAACACGGACCGTGCGCCATACCAGAGGGAAATCATGGATTCAGTCAACGATCCCCTTGTGGAGGACATTGTCATCATGAGTTCAGCGCAGGTCGGAAAGACGGAACTGCTCCTGAACATCATTGGTTATTATATTGATTACGACCCTGCCCCCATGCTGGTAGTACAGCCGACATTAAAGCCGATGGCTGAGGACTTCTCGAAAGACCGCCTGGCGCCGATGATCCGTGACTCGCCTGCCCTGGCCGGAAAGGTAAGCGATGCAAAAGCAAAGACATCAGGAAATACGATCCTGCACAAGATATTTCCGGGCGGGCACGTGACAATTACCGGGGCAAATTCGCCGTCCGGGCTTGCATCAAGGCCAGTCAGGATCGTGCTGATGGACGAGGTTGACCGTTATCCCTTAACTGCCGGAACCGAGGGAAACCCAGTCAAACTGGCAGAGAAGAGGGCAACGACATTCTGGAATAAAAAGAAAATTAAGGTTTCTACCCCGACGGTCAAAAATGCAAGCCCGATAGAAGATGAATTTCAGTCAGGTACCATGGAGGAATGGTGCGTTCCGTGTCCGTGCTGCGGAAGATACCAGCCTTATGAGTGGACGAGGATGGTTCTGGCAGACGTGACAATGGAGTGTAAGTATTGCGGTGAACATATTTCAGAAACGGACTGGAAACAGGGTGACGGAAAATGGATCGCTGCGCACCCGGAAAGACGCAGGAAGAGGTCGTTCCACCTGAACGAGCTGGCTTCCCCCTGGTCGCACTGGCCGGAAATTATCCAGGAATGGCGGGAAGCAAACAGGGCTAAAAAAGAGGACGGTAATATAAACAAGCTAAAAGTGTTTATTAATACCGTGCTGGGAGAAACGTGGGAAGATCGTGGAAAAGGTGCGGATGACGATTCGCTCCTTTCGCGCCGTGAACAGTACGGGGCGGAAATTCCCGAGGGCGTCCTCATACTGACTGCGTCCGTTGACGTGCAGGACGACCGCTTCGAAATCGAGGTTGTCGGCTGGGGCCGCGGATATGAGTCATGGGGCATCTGGTACGAAAAATTATACGGGGACCTGGACAGGGAAGAAACATGGGACGAGCTGGAAATATGGCTTGACCGTGAATTCCATTTTGCATCGGGTTTATCGCTTCTGATTGCCGGTACCTGTATTGATACCGGCGGGCATAAGACCACGGAGTGTTATAAATTCCTCAAACGCATGGAGAAAAAGGGGAAACGCATTATAGGAATAAAGGGATTCGGCAGGTCAGGGCAGGGAATACCGCTGCTCCATGGTATGTCAAAAAACAACGAATACAAAGTAAGAATCGCCATCCTGGGTGTGGACAGCGGAAAAGAGATTGTCATGACAAGGCTTGCAATAACAGAAGCGGGTCCGGGATACTGCCATTTTCCCATCAATGCCAGATGTGGTTACGATGAGGCGGTCATAAAAGGGTTTAACAGTGAACAAATGGTGCCCGAGACCGTCAAAAACGGCTCCACAGTCATGAAATGGAAAAAGAAAAGCGGTGTACGGAACGAGCCGCTTGACCTCCGTGTCTACAATACGGCGGCGGTCGAAATGCTGCAGCCCAATTTTGACGTGCTGGAAAAAAAGATAAAGGCAGGCATAAATTACATGAAAAAACCACGTTGGGACAGCCGGAAAAAGCGGCGGACGGGAGTCGTCAGCCACGGGGTGGAACTATAGAAAGAAGGGCAGTTCATTGACGGAGATACAGAAAAAGCGCGTGGAACGCTATAAAAAACGACTTGAAATGTACTACGAGGCAGAGGAGGCCGTGCTGCTGAATCAGGAATTTTCAATCGGGAAATTCAGTTTGAAGAGGGCAGACCTGCCCACGATAAGGTCTGCGATCAAAGAGCTGGAAGAGCAGGTAGAAATACTGGAAGCAAGCGGTGGGAAAAACAAGGTTTTCCGTATACTTCCTAGGGACATTTAAGGGAGAAAAGGATGAATATTTTTGACAGGGTAGTAGAAGTGGTCAGTCCGCCTGCGGCACTGCGACGCGAAATGGCACGATGGAAACTGGAAAACATCAGGATCTTCAGGAATTCCGGCTATGATGAGTCCGGGGCATCGCGGCGGAAAAATTCAATGCGCGGCTGGCTTGCGTCCAGCAAGTCGCCCCAGGAAGACATTGACAAAAATATCCCGGTGCTGCGGCAGAGGTCGAGAAGCCTGTATATGTCGGCGCCCCTGGCGGTATCGGCGATCAAGACAAACCGGACGAATATCGTCGGGGAAGGACTGCGGCTGAAAAGTACAGTTGATGCGGATTTTCTCAGGATGAAGCCGGAGCAGGCAGCGGAATGGCAGCGCAGCGCGGAACGGGAATTTGAACTGTGGGCACAGTCGAAGTTCTGCGATTCCACGCGGGTTAATAATTTTTATGAGATGCAGCAGGTGGCATGCATGTCGTGGTTGATGAATGGCGATGCCTGCGTCCTTCTGGAATACGACAGACCTACAAGGACGCTGCCGTATGGTCTCCGCATACACCTGATTGAATCTGACCGTGTTTCAACGCCATACACTACCGGAAACAATGTTTTCCTGTATGCCAAAGATCAGAATACGGGAAACAGGATCTTCAACGGGGTAGAAGTTGACGGGAACAACCAGGTTGTTGCGTACCATATATGTTCCGCCTATCCAAACAGCAGCCTGTACACAAGAAAAGAGTGGAAAAGGATAAGCGCTTTCGGTGAAAAGACAGGGGTTCCCAATGTACTGATGATCTATGAGACAGAGAGGGCAGAGCAGTACAGGGGCGTCCCGTACCTGGCACCTGTCATAGAATCACTGAAACAGCTGACCCGTTATGCAGAGGCGGAGATGACGGCAGCCCTCATAAACGGTTTTTTTACTGTTTTCGTAAAATCTAAATGCGGGACATCGGAGACCGGATTTACAGGTGTTGTGGCTGATGAAGACCGTATTACGGATGATGATGTAAACTATGAAATGGGTCCGGGGGCGGTCAATGTGCTAAGGCCCGGTGAAGAAATAGATATTGCGGATGCAAAACGTCCGTCAAGCAATTTTGACGCGTTTGTGACCTCCCTTGCAAAATATGTCGGCGCGGCATTGGAAATCCCGGTTGAGATCCTGACAAAGCAGTTTTCGTCAAATTATTCCGCCTCCCGTGCCGCACTGCTGGAAGCATGGAAGGCTTTCAGGATGAAAAGGGCATGGCTCGTGGCTGATTTCTGCCAGCCGGTGTATGAGATATTCCTTTCGGAAGCCGTCGCGGGAGGCAGGCTGAAAGCACCAGGGTTTTTCCTTGATCCGCTGGTCAGGAAAGCCTACTGCGGTGCACAGTGGAACGGACCGGCACAGGGACAGATCGATCCAGTCAAGGAGGTAAAAGCTGCGGAAAAACGGATCAGCATAGGTATATCCACACGGCAGCGCGAGGCCGTAGAAATGATGGGCGGGGATTTTGACAGCAACGTGGCGCAGCTTGCGCGTGAACACCAGATGATGGAGGCGGCGGGGCTCCTGCCTTCTGGACAGGGAAAAACATCAAAAAACAGGGATCAGAAAGAGGATAACAAGGAAAGCGGGGATAAAAGCAGTGAAAAACAGGATATTGGTGACGAACCAAATAACAACAGCATGTCAGACAAGTAAGTTCTGGAATTTTTCAGACAACGGGGATACGGCAGAACTGCAGCTCTTTGGAACGATCCAGTCAGAGGAAGACTGGTGGAGTGAGGACTGTGTCACGTACAGGAATTTTATAAACGAGCTGAACGGGCTGGGAGACAAGAAATCCATTAACGTGGTGATCCACTCCATAGGCGGGGATGTATTTGCGGCAAATGCCATTTACAACGCGCTTGCCATGAACAAGGCCACGGTTACTGGGACAATTATAGGGATATGCGCAAGCGCGGCAACGATTGTCCTCATGGCCTGTGACAGCCGCAGGATCGCAAAGAATGCGATGCTGATGGCTCATAATCCTTCCGTGTCCTTGTGGGGTGCTTATCAGGAGGATGAGCTCTTAAAACTTGCAGAAGTCACGAGCCAGGTCAAGAAAAGTATTGTAGCCGCCTACATGGAGCGGCTGGACAAGACCGAGGAGGAAATCAACCGGCTGATGGATGAGGAAAGCTGGTACGTTGGGCAGGAGGCCGTTGACGCCGGTTTCTGCGACAGTGTGATCGAGGCAGATTTCCAGAACAGTGTCTTCTCTAACAAATTCATGGTGAACGGGGTTCCATACAGTTTCAGGAATTATGTGGAGAAATTCGTTCCATACAATATACGGAAAAAAGTCCGGGATCTTTCAGGGACTTTTTTTGATACAGCAAAACCAACACAGAAAGGAATTGGAAAAATGGATGGAGAAAACAACATGGCAATTGTGATTTCTGATGCTGCGGGGCTGAGAGCAGCCTATCCGCAGTTATGCGCACAGATTGCAGATGAGGCAGTGGCCGAAGAAAGGGCAAGAATGAAAGCAATTGACGAGATCGCCAGGGGAATCCCGGAAGATGTACTGATGAAAGCGCGTTATGATCAGCCAGTTTCGGCCGCAGATCTGGCACTTGCGCAGATGAAGACAAACAATGCCGCAGGGCAGCAGTTTTTTAACAACATGGTAAGTGACATGCAGCAATCCGGTGCCTCAGCAGTAGGAGCGGATCCAAATGAGGGATATGATCTGAAAAGTCAGAAAAGTGTTGAAAACGCACAGAAAGTTTCAAGCCTTGCCGCAAAACTGAAAGCAGATAAAAGAAGGAGATAAAATGATGGGTATGTTTGATCAAATAGGGGAATACAGACCGGATTCCCTGATTGCCGGAAACCAGTTTCCCATACTGACGGACGGAATCGGGCTGAAAGCCGGGCAGGGAGTGTTAAGACGCGGATCCCTGATCATGAAGGGGACTGATAAGGCTGGCTATATTGCCGGATCCACGGTGACAGCTACAACTGGGGAAGGAGAAAGTGCTGTTACATCAGACATGGAAATGAAAGTACATGGTATCCTGACGGATGATTTTGACACGGGAACTGACGATTCCTCAGACAATATTCCGGCCACGGTATATCTTACCGGAGAATACAACCGGGAAGCCGTGATCGTTGCAGGGAAGGATAATCCGGTTGGAAATTATGAGGACGACATGAAAAAAACGGGGATTTATCTCCGTACTGTCCAGAATTATGAATAAGGGGGTTTAGGGATATGCCAGATTTTACAACACGGGAAACAATGGATGCGATTGACCAGACGCCGCCCGTCAGGGGGTTTTTCCAGAAGACTTTTTTTCCGGACGAGCAGACGCACGTCACGGAAAAGGTGGAATTTGACGTGCGCAAGGGAAAGCGCATCATGGCGCCGTTTGTCAGTCCGCGCATTGGCGGCAAGCTTATCACGCGCCAGGGGTGGAAAACGAACCAGTTCACAACACCGAAAATTGCGCCGGAAAGGGTACTGACAGTTGACGACATTACAAAACGGGCAATTGGTGAAAATGTTTACTCCAGAAGAACACCTGAAGAGAGGGAGGATGAGCTTCTTGCAAGAGACCTGACTGATCTGGAAGAGTCCATTTCCAGAAGGAAAGAATGGGAGTGCAGACAGGTGCTATACGAGGGCAAGATTGATGTGCGGGATGAAGATGACGGCGTGGACGTACAGATCGACTTTGGTTTTACCAATATTTTCGTGCTGGGTGCAGATGAGCAGTGGACACTTGCGACAGTAGATCCGCTTCCCCTGTTCCGCAGGATCCGTAAAAAAATCATCAAGGATACTGGCCGCGCACCCGACATGATGATCTTTTCGACTGATGTGATCGAGGATTTCACTACAAATCCCAATGTTATTAAAGCTATGAATGTGCTGAACATGAAAAATGTGGAGATCAGGCCGCGTGTCGTGGATCCGGCACTCACATTTTACGGAAGGATTGCGGATCTTGACATGGACATTTATACCTATGACGAGTGGTTCCTGAATGACGAGGGTGATGAGGAATCGATGGTTCCGCCTGGAACGGTCCTCATGGGGCATTCTGACGGTGAAGGACAGGTTGAATACGGGCTTGTCACTCAGATGGAGGATGATAAAAAATTTCATTCCTACGAAGGAAAGCTTGTCCCGAAAGTATGGGCTGATGAAAAAGACGAGATCAAAAAGATAAGGTTGACCTCCAGACCCCTTCCGCGTCCGTATGATGTGGAATCATGGGCGGTGATCTATGCAAAGAGGGGGGAAGGCGTATGAGGTACAGGACGAAGGTTAGTGTTGTGACAGGCGGGAAGGAGTACCGACCGGGTTCCATCCTCCCAGAGGATATTTCGGCAGCGGACCTGGATTTCCTGAAATCAAAAGGCTTTGTGACACCCACTGATATATCACCTGCGGGGGATGATGGTTATGAAGATGATGTTATCTTTGGTTTTCAGGAGAATATGCCGGATCTATATAAAGACCAGGACCAGATCAGAAGAATGCGGTCTAAAAAAGAGGTTTACAGTTATGCAGAATCAATAGGATTAGACCTTGGGAAAAAATTCGAGGTAAAAAGCCTGAAAGACCTGCAGGACGAGGTAATCAATTTCCAGGAAGAAAAACTGACAGGGGATTTGGATTATGAAGCGGAAGAAGATGAGGTTTTATGAGGTCGTTTAAAGAACAGATGGAAAAAGACCTGAAAACAATACTTAATCCTGCTGAATTCGGGGTAATGTCAGAGGTCAGGTACGGTGGAAAATGTTATACAGTCCCGGTTGTTATCAACAAAGAACTGGCACAGGAAAGGAAGCGGATGGCAGATGATCATGCAGATGGAATAAACAGGGTTGAATCCATCGTATTTATTTCACTGTCCGACCTCGGAAGCGTGCCCGAAAAAGGTTGCATAATCGAGATAGGGCAGGTCGGGTGGACAAAGATATATGAAATTGTCCGTTCAGAATGCATATGCGGCATGATAGAACTCGGAGTGGAGGCGTATGATGAATGATCGGGATATCAGAGGAATCCTTAAAGAGGGTGGAACGTATTCTTGCATCAGTTCCCGGAGGTGCTGAAAAGGCGCTGGCCGGTGCCATGAACAGGGGACTGTCGAGGATAAGGACAGAATCGAAAAGGCAGGTAAGGGAAGTGTACGCGGTGCAGTCTTCGGTGTTTTCCAGTGCTGCAAATATCAGGCTGGGCAAGGCAAATACAGGAAACCTGTCAGGTTACGTGTCTTTTTCAGGATATAAAATTCCCCTGTACAAGTTCAGAGTCACATCTGACAGTGCTGGGAAACATGTACGGGCAGCTGTCAAAAAAGGCGGGGATACAGAATTCAGGCATGCTTTTGTTGCCCACATGCGCAACGGACACACAGGAATATTTGAGAGAAAAACATCAGAAAGATTTCCGATCGAGGAAAAAATGGGACTTGCAGCGGCGCAGATGGTAAAGAATGAAAAAATTGTAAGCGCTGTTGAAAAAGATGCTCAGGAACTGGTAAGTAAGAGGCTTGAACATGAAATTGAGAGGATACTGAATGGATACGGGAGGTAGGAAATGACGCCGGTTATTCTGCTGAACTGCCTGGAAAGTTTTGTGAAGGAAAAGACATCAGGCATAAAACTGCAGGTCAGGGTCACAAACAGCACACAGGAAGACAAAACACGGGAAGCACTGGTATACAAGATGGGACTGCCTGGCAAGGATGAAAAAATACAGAGGATTCCTTATATCCTGATGCAGGTGATATCTGGGAAAGATGACATTCAGGGACAGGGCATGAAACAGAGTATCTGCCAGATCCGTATGGTTGTCGCGGTATATGCCGAGAATGACAGCCAGGGAGGGTATGATGTCCTTAACGTACTGCTCCGTATCCGCAGCGAGCTGGAGAAAACAGGGGTGATCGGAGGGTATTTTGCACTGCAGGATCCGCTTGAATACATCGTGTATCCGGATAACACAGCGCCATATTATTTTGGCGAGATGATGACAAACTGGTCCATGCCAGTAATTGTAAGGGAGGTTCAGAAAACATGGCAGTAAAAAAAGACAGTAGGACAGTGGAAGAGGCAGCGGATGCAAATCTTCCGGACAGTCCAAAAGAGGAGACGCAGAAAAGGGCGGAAAGGGTAACAATGGTATATATCGGGCCGTCGCTTCCGGCAGGATGGCTGAAAAGCAACCAGGTATTCACGGGCACCGTGACAGAGATTGAGAAGAACCTGGAAGCCGTATTGGAAAAATATCCGGCTGCAAGAAAGCTCCTTGTCCCGGCGGGACAGCTTGCAGACAAAAAGGAAAAGGTCAGGACGCCTGGCAATATCCTGAACAAGTATTATGCGGATATCGTTTCAGGTATCGCGGCGCATGAAAGGAAGGTATAAAATGGCAGAAATAACACACGGAATTGGCACGTCAAGGGTGCCAACAAGCATATCGACCCCGATCGTGGCGGAAAGCGGGATCATTTTTGCCGTGGGGACGGCGCCGGTACAGATGACGGGCGGAAAAACAAACGAGGTCATCATGGCGTCCAGTTACAAGGAGGCTGTGGCGGCGCTGGGATATTCTGACGACTGGGAGAAATACAGTCTGTGCGAACTGGTCTATACGGTGTTTTCGCTTTACCAGGTCAGTCCGATCTTCATGGTGAACGTCCTGGATACAGGAAAGCATAAAACAAGATTTCAGGGAGAAAAGAAAGATGTTGTCGACAATAAAATAAATCTGCCACTGGAAGTCATTGCTGAAAGCATCAATATCGTGGGAAAAATGTCGGGGACGGATTTTGATGTGTTTTACGACGGGAGCAGCTGCATCGTGGAGTTCCTGGAAAATACCACGGGGGAAGTGGAGATTACTTATGACGCAGTTGATCCGTCAATGGTGGAAAAAGGCGACATCATAGGAGGTTGCGATATCACGACGCACAAGATTACAGGGCTTGAACTTGTGGACAGCGTGTTTCCAAAATATACAAAGATCCCGGACATCATCGTGTGCCCGAACTGGTCCCATGACAGCGAGGTTGCCGCCGTAATGTCAGCAAAGGCTGAAAACATTAACGGAATGTTTGAAGCGGTGGCAATTATTGACATCGATACGGCAGAAGGGACGGGCGTGACGTATTATACGGAAGCCCCGGCATGGAAAAAGACCAGGAATTTTATGAGGCCGAATGAGATCGTGTGTTTCCCGAAGTTAAGGCTGGGTGACAGGATCTTCAACTTTTCCAGCCAGCTTGCAGCACTCATGGTAAAAACAGACAATGATGAGGACCTGGGAGGCGGAACGCCGCGGGAAAGCGCATCCAACAAGCAGCTGCAGGCGGACAGCATGGTCCTTTCGGACGGAACGGAAGTGGTGGTCGACATCCAGCAGGCAAATTACCTGAATGACAACGGGATCGTGACGGCGCTGAACTTTTACAACGGGTTTGTGAGCCACGGCGACTGGACGGCATGTTTCCCGTCAAATACGGATCCGGTAGATTATTTTTACTGTGTCTCGCGCATGTTCAAATGGGTCGCGAAGACAGTGACGATAACTTACTGGAGCTACATAGACCGCAGCATGACCAGGCGGATCATTGATACGGTGCTCCAGGGAGTTAACGACTGGCTGAACAGCCTGACGGCAGAGGAAAAGATCATTGGAGGGCGTGTAGAGATGCTGGAAGACGAGAACAGCGAGACGGCGCTGATGTCCGGGAAGGCAAAATTCCATATTTTCCTGACACCGCCTTCGCCATTAAAACAGCTGGAGTTTGTGCTGGAGTATGACGCGTCATATCTTGCAGGGCTGATGACAGCATAGGAGTGATAAAATGAGAAGAATTGATGAAGCGATAATTAATTTTGCGATTTTCGAGGACGGCGTGGAATATCTGGGAATGGCGGACGCGACGCTTCCAGAACTTACAAGCCTGACGCAGGAGATCAACGGTGCGGGCATCGGCGGAAACATTGAAACGGTCGTGATCGGACATCTGGCGGCAATGTCGATGACGCTGACATTCCGCACGGTGACGGAAGCGGCAATCCGCCTTGCGGAGCCGCGCATACACAAGATCGACTTAAGGAGCGCGCAGCAGGCACAGAATCCGAGGACTGGAGCGCTGGAAGTGAACGACATGAAATACATCGTCCATCTCCGGCCGAAAAAATTCGCACCCGGAAAACTGGCGCCTGCGTCTACTGCAGACGCCAGCGGCGAGTTTGCCGTATCATACTATTCCCTGTGGAAAAACGGGATAAAACGGATTGAGGTGGATCCGATCAATTTTGTCTATTTCATGAATGGTAAGGACTACCTGAAAGAGGTAAGGCGTGCACTGGGAAAATAAGAAAACGGAGGATACTGATATGGACACAACAATTGACAAAAAAGAACTGGACACAGCAGGGCAGATGGCAGACCAGAATGAAAACGTATATGAGTATGTACATAAACTTGACAAGCCGTTCGAGTATGAAGGGAAGACGTATGAAAGCATACATTTTAACTGGGGAAAACTGACCGGAAATGATGCGCTGGCAATTGAAAATGAAATAACGGCAATGGGAAGCGCGGTGGTGATCCCGTCCCTTTCAGGGGAGTATCTTATCAGGATGGCATCGAGGGCCAGCGCGGAAGGTATTGCTGTAAATGTCCTGACAGCGATGCCGATCAGGGAATATAACAAAATAAGGAGCGCAGCAAGGTCTTTTTTGCTGAGAACGGACTTGTATTAGGCGACGGAGGGGAATGGCTGCGCTGCCAGTACATCATAATGGCAAGAAATAACAATACCGGTATGGAATTCTGGCTTTCCCTTCCCCTGACAGAGTTCGTTAAATGGATAAAGGCAAATAATAAAATAAAGGCAGAATACAGAAAGAAATAGGGAAACAGGCAGATGGGAGACAGGAAAGAATTTGAAATGGCGTTTAAACTGAGTGCGCAGTTAAACGGCTCATACAAAGGTGTTTTCAAGGAAGCGCAGTCTGCTGTTGCCGCCATGCAGAAAGAGATAGGGATGCTGAACAGGACACAGTCCGACATATCCGCATACCAGAAGCAGCAGTCGGCGGTCGAGACGACACAGAAGAAACTGGCACTGTTACAGCAGCAGTATGACAACATACAGAGGGAAATCAGGGAAACCGAGGGATCTTCTGCTTCCCTGGAGAACAGGCTGGCATCCAAGCAGCAGCAGATAGACAAAACCACGTCATCGCTAGGGAGGCAGGAGGAAAAACTGCACCAGATGGGAGCCGCACTGCAGCAGGCGGGTATTGATACAGGGAACCTTACAGGCGAAAGCAGGCGCCTGGAGACCGAGATGCAGTCCCTGAAAACCAGGCAGGAGGAGGCAGCGGAAAGCGCGCAGGATTTTGGCTCCGAAAGTGCTGATGCAATAAATACAATATCTTCCGCCCTTTCAACTGCAGGAATAGCAGCCGCGCTGAAAGAAATAGCAGAGGCATATGCGGAATGTATCAGCGTTGCAGGGGAATTTGAGGAGACAATGTCCACGGTGGAAGCCCTTTCCGGTGCAAATGTGCGCGAGATGGAAAGCCTGTCCGGGCTGGCCAAGGAGATGGGGGCGGAAACAAAATATACGGCGCAGGAATCCGCCGAGGCAATGACATACATGGGCATGGCGGGCTGGGGGGCGTCTGACATGCTGCAGGGGCTGGACGGGGTGATCCAGCTTGCGGCGGCATCAGGAGAGGATCTTGCGATGGTGTCCGACATTGTCACGGATAATCTCACGGCGTTCGGAATGTCCGCTTCGGAAACGGCACGTTTTGCGGATGTGCTTGCAGCGACGGCTACAAACAGTAATACAAGTGTCTCCATTATGGGGGAAACGTTTAAACAGTCTGCGAGCATAGCCGGGGCGCTGGGTTACAGCATAGAAGATGTATCGGTTGCGGTCGGACTGATGGCAAACAGCGGCATCAAAGGCAGCATAGCAGGAACGGCGCTCAAAAATACGTTTAACGGGCTCCTGGAAGGCGCGACACTGACAGGTGCAGGGCTGGGAGAATATGAGTTTACGGCATTAAAAGCAGACGGAACCATGAAGACTTTTGCTGAAACCATAAACGAGCTGCGTGGATGCTTTGAACAGATGTCGGAAGCGGAAAAGGTCAGCAATGCCATGGCTCTGGCCGGACAGCGCGGCTACAACGGGCTGCTGGCGGTCATAAATGCGACGGATAAGGATTATGAATCCCTGTCGCAGTCAATCAATGAATGCAGCGGCGCGGCGTCAAGGATGGCAAAGATCAAGATGGACAACATGAACGGGCAGCTGAAACTGGCACAGTCTGCATGGGAGGGTGTCACGATTGCTATAGGAGAGCAGTTTACGCCGGAAATGACAAAAGTATACAAGGTTGCAGCGGATGTTTTCTCGAAATTAAAGGAATTTATAGATAAGCACCCGGCGCTTGTAAAAGCGGTTACGACATTCGCGGGTGTCATCGGGACTTCTGTCGGGGGGATGACGGCGCTGGCAGCAGCCATTAAGGTAGTTAAGCTCCTGAATCTTACTTCTCTCTTTACAGGACCTGTCGGAATCGCCATTGCGGCTGCGTCGGCAGTGGCAGCACTGGCAGCAGCCATAGTTGGTATGACATCAGCAGCCAATGAAGGCATCCCGACCGTCGGCGAACTGACAGAGGCTGCACGGGATATGGATGAAGCCATGTCCCAGGCAGCGGAAAATTATGATGCGTCTTCCGTGAATATGACTGCCACGGCATCCGTCGCGGAAAATTATATCGCACGGCTTGAAGAAATCGAGGCGGCGACAGGGGGCAATGTTGAGGAGAACCAGGAGTACCATAACATACTGGAACTCCTGACGCGGCAGGTGCCCGAACTGGCAGGCCAGATCGATCTGCAGACTAATTCCATACAGGGCGGGACGGAAGCGCTGAGGGAGCAGACGGAGGCCTGGAAACAGAATGCGGAAAAACAGGCGCAGCAGGAATACCTGAACAGCCTGTATGACGAGTACAGCGCGGTCATGATCGAGGCAGAGGAAAACAGTATCAGGCTGACACAGGCGCATTTTAAAGAACAGATGGCGATGGAAAACCAGGCGAAGGCATCTGCACGTATGAACGAGCTGTTAGATGAGGCAAAGACTGCAGCACAGAAAAACTGTGAAGAAACAGGGTATATGACGGAGTACTACAACTATCTGACAGAGGAGTATTACAGCCTGGAAGATGCCATGGAGTCATATAACGAGGAGATTAAGCAGGCAAAACAGGAACAGGCGAACCTTGAGAAAGCCATCGAGGCGGACAGCGAAGCGGTGAAAGAAGCCGAAGAGGTGATTACATCGGCAGAAGCGGCGATCGAGTCCATGACAGCGGCGGAGCGTGAGGCGGCGGAAGCTGCCGCACAGATAGCGGAGCAGGAATCAGAGGTTTCGCTGACTATCGGTCTGGTATCACAGGAGGCAGCGGCGCTGACGGAAGCATATCAGGAGTTGTATGATGCGGCATATGACAGCATCTCCGGGCAGTACAGCCTGTGGGACGAGGCGGCAAAGGTGACGCAGACGAGTGTGGCGGACATGAACAGTGCGATGGAATCCCAGACGGCGTACTGGCAGGATTACAATGCGAACCTGCAGCTACTGTCTGGGCGCACAAATGAGATCGAAGGATTAAGTGCCGTGATCGCCAGCTTTGCGGACGGGTCGCAGGAGAGCGTGAATGCAATTGCGGGAATGGCGTCCGCAAGCGATGAGGAATTGCAGGACATGGTCGAAAACTGGCAGGATCTGCAGGCACAGCAGGCAGAGGCGGCGGCAAGCATCGCGGATGTTTCCATGGAATTTACGCGACAGATGGATGAGCTGGGATTGGAACTGGCGGAGGATATAGACGCGATGAACCTGGAGAGCGAGGCGGCAGAAGCTGGAAAGGCAACGATACAGGGGTTCATTGATGGTGCGGGAATGATGGCGCCGCAAGTGCAGAACGCCTATGCAGGCATTGCATCACAGGCCTTGGGGGCGCTGGGGAATTCGGGAGGTTTTGGAAGTGCTGCCGGTACGAAAAAAAGAAAAAGATATGCTTCAGGAACCATATCGGCAGAACCTGGGTTTTCCGTTGTGGGGGAAAACGGACCGGAGCTGATATTTATGAACGGTGGCGAGAAGGTACTGAATGCAGCGCAGACAGCCGGCATAAAAAGGGAACTTTCCGACAGTTATATGGATATCCAGACGGTGCAGCCCCAGGCATACACGCAGCCGCAGAATATTGTAAATGCGCAGGACAGCCACTATGGGGGGACAAATATTACCGTATATAACACTAATGAAATCCATGTGGACGGAAAGGAACCAGAAGGTTTTGAGGAAGTAATGGACAGGGTGATAAATACAGGTCTGGTACAGAAACTTGAGGAACTGCTGGAAAAGAGGGCAGATAATGAAAGGCGGTCGGCATATGCCTAAAATTTATACGACTATATCTGGGGACATGTGGGACAAGGTAGCATATGAGCAGATGGGAAGCGTCCTTTATCTGGATCAGCTTATAAGGGCAAATGCAGACTATGCCGGTTTTTTTGTGTTTCCAGCCGGGATAACCCTTATTATTCCTGATATTGAACAGCGGGCGAATATGGAACTTCCTCCATGGAAAAGGGGGCGGCTGTTATGACCAGGGTGCAGATTGCCAGGAGGGTGGAACTCCGTCTCAAATTTGAAAATGTTGAAAACCCGACAGATGACATGAACATGCATCTGACTGGCGCGACATATACCGACAATGAAGATGACAGTACGGATGATTTCCAGATTGAGTATGAGGACCGTGAGAACAGCATGCTGGGACATCTCCTCACGCCGCCTGTGAAGGAGAGCCACGCAGACGTGGAAGTGGTCAATTATGTTGTGAAACGTGGTGATACGCTCTGGGGGATTGCTTCCCGTTATCTGGGGAGCGGGACAAAATATCCGCAGATAGCACAGGAAAACAATATCCCCAATCCGAACCTGATTTATCCGGGACAGGTGTTCAGGATAACAGTTTCAGGTAAATCATCAGGCGGGGGAGAAAACGTACAGGGGGAATTTGGGACGGCGTCGCCCAGACTTGTCACTGCGGTGCTGGTGCAGAAAAACTGGAACGATACCGGTGAAAGTGTGACGCTCAACATAGGCACGTTTGAGATCGACAGCATCAATATGTCCGGTCCTCCTGGAAAAATAACAGTAAAAGGGACTTCTGTTCCATATACGGCATCCACGCTGCGTATGGAAAGAAAATCAAGGGCATGGGAGAATTACACGCTGAAAGGTATAGCTGAGGAGATCGCCAGCAAAAGCGGATTGAAACTGATGTATGAATCTCATGAAAACCCAAAATACAAACGTAAGGAGCAGGTGCAGAAGTCAGACATAAGGTTTCTGCAGGATCTGTGCCATGCGGCGGGAATGGCGTTAAAGGTTACGGATATGACGGTTGTAGTATACGGAATGGCGGAATATGATGAAAAACCTCCTGTCAGGACATTCAGGAGGGGGGACAGCGACATCATATCGTACAAAATGGATACCAGCCTGACCGACACGGCATATACAAGCTGTCACGTGTCATACACGGACCCGGACAGCAAAAAGACGATTGAGTATACCTTTACGCCAGATCCTGGGGCAGGGACGGGACAGACACTGGACATAAACGAAAAGGTGTGCAACAGGACAGAAGCACAGGAACTTGCGAGGAAGCGGCTCCGGGAAAAAAATACGAAGGAATACGGGGTAAAGTTAAAGATAGCCGGAGACGTGACAATGGTGGCGGGGATAACTGTCGTCCTGCAGGGTTTTCAGAATTTTGACAGGAAATATAAGGTGACACAGGCCAAACATAATTTTTTTGGAGGATATACTGTTGACCTGACATTACAGCAGGTATTGGAGGGGTACTGATGGCAGACATTACAGAATTAAAGAATCTTGTGCGGAAGGGAACCGTACACAATGTTGATGCGGGCAGACTGAAAGCACGTGTGAAGTTTGGGGATAAAGGCGGCATAATTTCTGGGGAACTGCACATACTTGCACATTCCGGAACTGTTGTGCCTTCTGCCGGAGAAAGGAATGGAGACAGGGTCGGGGAGACCCAGGGGCATGAACATGAAGCATATCTTGCGCCGTGGATACCGCAGCAGGGCGACCTCGTGCTGTGCATCATGGTACCAGATGGTGACGGGGAAGGCTACATACTGGGGGGCATAAGATAATGGCCAGAATAGGTGCATTTGGGAATCTTGTATTCAGTGTATCAGACCAGACAGTGAAAACATTTGATAACATGAAATGGGATTTTTCAGCAAAATATGCCACACATGACAGACATATTAAGGCTGACCTGCTGGAGTACCAGGGACCGGAAATAGAAACGGTATCTTTCGGGATGGAATTTTCCGTTTTTTTAGGAGTAGATCCATGGAAGGAGATTAAAAAACTGCGGGAGATGGTGCGCAGCGGGTATACGGGGAGGCTAGTCATCGGACGCATGATATACGGAAACTATAAATGGGTCATACAGAAAGGTACGGTCAGTTTAAAGTATTTTGACGGAAATGGAAACCTGTTGTCTGCCAGGGCTGATGTAACCCTGAAAGAATATCCCAGGAGGTAGGACATTATGGTGAGAATAAGGGGAGACGGGGAAGTACCAGGAAACATAAATCTTGCACCTGATAATGATTATCAGGAGGTTGCACAGAACATATCGGTCATTTTATCCATGGTTCAGAAATCGGCTCCCATGCTGCGCGGAATGGGGATCCCGGGCGAATTATATGGTAGACCCCTTCCTGTTGCCGAAAATGCCCTTGTGGGATATGTATATGACCAGATAGAAGAATATGAACCGCGGGCAATCCTGGGAGGGCTGACGTTTGACAGGGATGATTCGACAGGGAGACTGATCCCGGTAATAGAACTGGAGGGAGTGAGGGACAGTGATATTTAAGAGGGAATATCCAGACATACAGTTCCTGGAGACGGATACGGAAACAATAGAAAGCAGCATGATAGCATTATATGAAAACATGATGAAGGAATACGGAAGGGCTGATTATAAAATGCGTCCTGCCTCCCCGGAGAGGATCTTTATCGCGTGGTGTGCAGCGATCGTTGTGCAGCAGCGTGTACTTATCAATGAAACAGCCAAAAAGAATGTTCCGAGATACGCGAAAGGAGAATATCTGGACAGCCTTGCAGAGCTGTATAAAGACATTGAGAGACTTCCCGCGACATCAGCGGTAGCAGTATTCCGCTGCCATATATCGGCACCGCAGCAACAAAGCATTATAATTCCTAAGGGTACCAGGATTTCTTTTAATATTGAAATAGTATTTGAAACCCTGGAGGAACTGGAAATTCCTGCGGGACGGACATATGGAGATGTAAACGGCCAGTGTCAGTTATCCGGTATTGTTGGAAATGATCTGGCGCCGGGGCAGGTAAGGGAGATTGTTGATGTCTACGACTGTTTTCTTAAGGTTGAAAACATTACAAAAACCAGTGGCGGGGCAGAAATGGAAAGTGACGCCGATTATTATGAGCGCATGCGTGACAGCATGGAAAGTTTCTCTACGGCCGGCTCCATGAACAGCTATATATACCATGCCAAATCGGTTTCATCAGCCATTGCAGATGTAGTGGCTACAAGTCCGGAGCCTGGCGTGGTAGATGTACGGGTTCTGCTGCAGAATAGCATTCTTCCCACTTCCGCAGTTCTGGCGGAAGTGACATCGGCATTGAATGCAGACGATGTACGTCCGCTGACAGATCATGTCCGGGTATCCGCTCCGGAAGAGGATGAATTTGAGGTAGATGTGACATTTTACATTGAAAGAAATAATCAGGCCAGTTCCAGTATAATTGACCAAAACGCACGGGAGGCAGTTGATGAATATATAAACTGGCAGACAGGAAAAATGGGGCGGGACATTAATCCGTCATATCTCGTACAGTTAATGATGGAATCCGGTATAAAAAGGGTTGAGGTTCGGAAACCTGAATATAGGGCAGTGGCAGAAACACATGTCGCACGGATCAACAGGGATACGCTAAGGATTATGAACGGAGGTATAGAAAATGCATGATCTCAAAGGGGCTGGTAAGGACATTTATCAGGCCAATTTTTCTGATTATCTTCCGGATATATTGAAAAATGACCCTAAAATGAAGGCGTTCTCGGATGCAGTTACGATGCAGCTGTTAGATGTAAGCCGGCATATAAATGACGTGCTGATCTATAACAGGCTGGACACCCTTCCAGAATCCCTAATAGATATACTGGCGTATGACATGCATATAGACTGGTACGATTATTCATTTCCCCTGGAGGTAAAACGCAGCATACTGAAAAACAGCGTAAGGGTACATAAAAGGACAGGCACAAAGTATGCTGTCGAAACTGTGTTGAAAAGTATACATAAAGGCGCGAGGGTGGAAGAATGGTTTGAGTATGGAGGCAGACCATATTTTTTTAGGATAGATATAGATGTTGGAAATATTGGTTTATCTGAAAAAAATATACATGAGATGGTGAGTGAACTGCAGGCATATAAAAATGCCCGTTCGCATTGCGAAATAATTAAATATAATCTTCACGCTGAAAAAGCAAATGTAAAGATAGGCGCATTTCCTCAATATGGGGAAAAACTGAAAATAAAAGCAGTGTTGACAGAAAGTATAAGGTGTGGTTCCCGCGAAAGCGTAAAAGCATATCAAAGGAGCAGTCAGAGTATCACCATAAAGAAAAGAGGGGGAGTATGAAGTTTGGTGCAATAGTAACTGATGCTGGTACTAGAAAAATCATGGACGCCGTGCATGAGGGTAAAAAGGTTAATATTGTAGACTTTGCTGTGGGTGATGGCGGGGGAGTTCCGTGCACACCAGAATTTGAGGCTACAGGGCTGGTAAATGAATTATGGAGAGGAAAGGTTGATGCCTGTTACATAAGTGAGGAATCAGAGAACCTGCTTTTAATTGAAACTGTAATGCCATCTGATGTGGGAGGGTTTACAATACGCGAAATGGGAGTTTTTGATGATGACGGTATATTGATTGCTGTATGTAATACTCCTGAAACACAGAAGGTACGAATATCAGATGGCGTGGTGCATGAACTGAATCTGATAATGGAGATCGCGCTGTCCAATGTTGACAGGATTGAGCTGACTGTAGATCCATGTGTATTAATGGCAACAAAAAAGGATATAGAGGATGTCAGAAAGAGAATGGACAATTTCATCCAGCATATGACCGATCCAAATGACATTGAATATGCTTTTTACTTTGTTTTTGCAAAAGTAATGAATAATCAGGATGCACTGGGAGAGGCACTGAGTGATACAGATATAACAGAAGCAATGAGTGAGCCATGGAATGGACAGGCATCATCGGATCCAAAGGCGCTGAGCGATACAGATATAACAGAAGCAATGGGTGAGCCATGGAATGGGCAGACATCATCGGATCCAAAGGCGCTGAGCGATACAGATATAACAGAAGCAATTAAAAATGTTGTTTTATAAGATCTGTATGTGGGATTGTTTTCAGAGGCCGCCCCGGAAGCATGTAAATGATAGTTATATTGAAATGAGGAGGAACAATTATGGGAACAACACAGGAAAATATAGGAACATCGAAGTATCTGGACAAGACAGGTCTGTCCCAGGTCTGGACTAACGCATTGGATAATTTTGCATCAAAGAAAGAGCTGACAGATACAGTAGCACAGGCAGTGTCTGGAGTATACAAGTTTATCGGCAGCGTAAATTTTTCTGAATTACCCACAGAGGGTATGAAAGCAGGGTATACCTATAATATCAAAGATGAATTTGAGACGACGGAAGCTTTTATCGACGGATCTGGAAAGACATATCCAGCAGGAACCAATGTGGCTTACACAGAAAATGGCTGGGACTGCCTTGCAGGAATTTTCGATTTTTCAAATTTTATGATGAAAGGTGACATCAGGAATATCACGTCAGAGGAGATTGACGCGATCTGCGTGATCCCTGAGGAATAGTAATGTAACAGGGCGGGGCAATGGGGCGGTCTCTGAAAGCAGTCCTGCAAACAGAAAAATAAATAGAATAGGAGACTGAATATTATGGAAGATAAAAAACTTGACGGGAATGGACTCATGCGGGTCTGGCTCAAAATCTGGACGCTGATAAAACTGCTTGTTGGTGATGTTGATGTATCAGGAAAAGGAGACCTGCAGACGCAGATTAATAATCTTGGTAATAAGGTAAATAACTGTCTCGGTTCCGACAACGGTGATGTTCCAGGATTTGCAGAAGGGCTGGAGGCCGAAAATGTAATCGACGCAATCAACAAACTTTTTACGCAGGGCAATGAGAACAAACAGACATTGGTGGATAATCTCATTGCCATGGGAATACAGGCATCCACAGATGATACATGGGGGACGCTGCTGGACAAAGTGCTGGATATGACAGATACGTCCAGAGACACGGTGACGGCAGCAACACTGCTGGCAGGTTACACGGCACACAATGCATCAGGTGATCCGATAACCGGGACAATGCCAAATAAAGGGGCATGGACAGCAAATACCACAGGAAATGGCAATGTACCGATACCTGCAGGGCACCATAATGGGCAGGGGTATGTATCTGGTGCAGGTGCATACAATAAAGGCGTTACAGATGCCGATGGGCGAGTGAATACAAACAGTGCAAACTACAAAGGTGGATATAACGCAGGAGTAAGTGCCACTAAAAAAGGAACAGCAGTGGCAGGAGATGTGTTGTCTGGGAAGACTTTCACAAATTCAGGCAGTGTCGGGGCATCCGGAACAATGGCAAATAAAGGAAATACGACGCAGGATGCTGCAGTTACGCAGGATGCCACCTATACATATCTGACGGTGCCGGCTAATGGGTATTACAACACAGCCAGCAAACTTCGGGCGAGAAATAGCAATTTGGCCACTCAGGTAAAAACAGGTTATATATCCAACCAGACTATAAATTTGGGGTTTGTTCCGGACTTCGTGGCATTTTATTGTCTTGTCAATGATAAACTTTCGGCACATATTGTAGATAATAGGAACAATTTTAATCATAGAGCACATGCCTATAATGGCGATACCAACCAGCCTAAAATCAATATAAATGGCACAAACCTACAGACCACCTATAGTGGATATTTCACTGCGGTAAAATTTTAAATTTATTAATATTTATCTGCCCACAAGTAACCATTAACCGCCCCGTCAGGGGCACAGAAAGGAGTTTTTATGAAATACAATGTGATCATTGTCCTGGATGAGTCCAGGAACAAAAGCTACTATTACTCATATGTTGCCGAAAATGGAAACATCGAGTGTACAGAACTGCCGCCTTATGCAGATCCTAACAAAGCACGAGCGTGCTACTGGGAGGGGGAAAAGTGGGTGTTTGATGCGGACAAATACGCTGAGATCATGACGGTTCAGGCAGCGGAAAAAGCAGCGGCAGAAAAAGAGGCGGCAGAAGCAGAGGCGACTCCAACAAATGCGGAATTGGCGCTGGCGGTGATAGAGCTTGCTGAAAACGATAGTTTGATTATGGATGCATTAGCAGAACTTGCAGGACAAGTAGCAGCAGAGAAAGGAGGTGAATAGTATGGCGCGGTTGTATTACAAAAGAATTAAAGCTAATCTTATGACAATCAAAGATGTGCCGCCGCTCTGGCAGGCACAGGTACGGACAATGTTAAATGCAGAGTAGGAAAGAGCAGATATTAAAGCTGCCATATTCATTTAAAAAGTGGATACGGCAGTTTTTATAGTGGAAAGAGGAAAAAGAGATGAAAATACGGATTTTATCAATCATTGGGATTGTAGGAAGTTTTTTGGCATCGCTAGTTGGTGGTTTTGATGCGGCGCTTGTTACGCTGCTAATATTTATGGGATCTGATTATTTAACAGGTTTAGTCGTGGCAGGTGTTTTTCATGCAAGCAGAAAAACAAAAAATGGGGCGCTGGAAAGCCGGGCTGGCTGGAAAGGGTTATGCCGTAAAGGTGCGACTTTGCTGGTAGTTCTGGTTGCATGTCGCCTTGACCTTATCATGGGATCTAACTTTATCAGAGATGCTGTTGTGATCGCATTTGTCGCAAATGAAACTATCAGCATAATCGAAAATGCAGGATTGATGGGTGTCCCTATTCCGCCAGTTATTGTAAGGGCAATTGATGTATTAAAACAAAAAGCGGAAAGCGAGGGGAAACCAAAATGAGTTTTACAAACAGTCCGTTAGTGGTTTATAAAAAGATCAGTCCAAACAGGACATCACCCAGAAAACATGTAATTGATACAATTACGATACATTGTATGGCATGTAATGCATCAGTGGAAAGTTGCGGAAAAGGATTTGCATTAAGATCGCGGAATGCATCAAGCAATTACGCCATTGATAGTAATGGACGAATTGGAATGTACGTGGAAGAGAAAGACAGGAGCTGGTGTTCGTCCAGTTCCGCCAATGACCATAGGGCAGTTACGATCGAAGTTGCTAACGATGGCGGCGCGCCAGAATGGCATATATCTGACAAGGCATATGATGCATTGATTAATTTGTGCACAGATATCTGTAGGCGCAATGGAATAAAAGAATTAAAGTGGAGAGCAGACAAGTCACTGATCGGGCAGATCGATAAACAGAATATGACAGTTCATCGCTGGTTCGCAAATAAAAGTTGTCCTGGGGATTATCTATATAATCTTCACAGTCAGATTGCAATGGAAGTAAACAAACGGTTGGGCGCTACAATAGTTTCAGCAGATATAGCACCGAAAATAAATCCGTTCGCGGAACCTGCAATTAATGTCAAGAAGGGCACAAAAGGCGAGGACGCTAAGTGGGTGCAATGGTGTCTGTGGCGTTTTGGACTGCTTGATCAGTCTGGAATTGATGGCGTGATCGGATCAAAGTCAGAAGCAGCAATTAGAACAGCACAGGAACGGCTTGGTTTAGTTGCAGATGGAATTGTAGGACGAAATACACGTCAGAAATTTAAACAAGTCTTAATCATTTAAACGCGGATTTGATAGTGCAAAAAGCCCGTTTCATTGAGAAACGGAATAGGATTTTAATTGCTAGTATCATTCTAAATTTATCAATATATTTTATCCGCCTTGAAATTTACAAAATCAGTCCGGAAGGGCGCCAGCAATGTTTTTTGACTGTTCGATGTAAAACAGGCGGTAGGTGTTATCCTACTGCCTGTTCTTTTCCCAATATCATGTACCATTTCTTCTGCACAATACCGCCACATCTCATCGTATATCCTTCCATAACGTCATTCTTTCTCCCGGCGCATCCCCGCTGGGTGGTGTGGTTATTCTTTTCATTTTCCCTTTCTTTTCAGATTTTCCTAAAATCATCTTCACTGAATTTTAAGTAGTCATCATAAATCTTGTTGAGTCTGTTTTCATGTGGCTTTCTTGCAAATTCAAATTCACCGTCCTTGTCATAAGCAAATACGCTGAAACTACATCTGGTTCCATTAAGAATCAGATAAAATCCTTCTTTGTAAATTACCATATAACCAGATTCCATAATGTAACTGGAAGTGAGGATCCAGTTTCTTTCTAATGATTTTCTCAAAGCCTTTTTCTTTTCTTCTGGCATTCCGTTAATCATGTCGAGTGCTATTTCATAATTTATATTGTTTTTCATTTTCCGCATCCTCAGTTCTTTTGATAAATCATACAAGCAGTAAAATCAATCCAACAACTACGATAAACAACCAGACAACTGCCACCATAAGTTTTAAAATATTTTTCATATTGATTTTACAGATGGACTATGGTATCTTTTAGGTGGGGAGGTTTCCCTCCCCGGAACCTATCGGATACTCTCTATTACCATTTTGACTACGGCTATGAGAGTTCCAATTTCTAAGGCAAGTTGAGTGAGTGCTCGAACCACTTTTATCAGCTTGCCTATTTTTTTGTCCATCTGTATTTCCTCCTTTCCTCTCTTGATGATTATATTATAAACGATTCTGTTTAAAATATCAACATTTATATTAAATATTTTTATTTATTTTTTGTGTAAAGATATTGCTATTTTAAATGTTTTCGTTTATAATAAGATATAGAAAGCGAGGTGCATATTTTGGCAGTATCAGAACAGATAAAAATATTATGTGTGAAGTTGAATATAAGTGTTTCAGAATTGGCGAGGTTATGCGGCACAAGTCCGCAAGCATTTATCCAGAAAATGAAAAGGGAAACATTTACCCCGACAGAATTAAAAAAAGTAGCAGAAGCCGCTGGGTGCAAGTTTGAAAGCTCTTTTGTTTTGCCAGACGGTGATAGGGTGACGGATTAGGAGGAAAAAAGAAGTTTTAGTAGGTATCTGCTGCGGGTGCTATCCCTGGCATTTACGACCTTGATCCCGTTTAATTTTCAGAATATCATGTACACGGGGCGTTTGTGGTTCAGGGAGAGCACAAAGAACAATATATCTATTTTGTAAAACAATAAAAGGGTTATTGTAAAAGTTGATGACTCATTTTTGACTCACATTGATGGTTGAGAATACTATATTTAATGGGATTAGCGTGAATTATATTACTTGACTTTTAATCAAGTTGTCCGGGGTTCGAGTCCCCGATGTCTCATGAAAAAGGATAGCGGAAAACCTCATAAAATCAGGTTTTCCGTTATTTTTATGCGCAGGGGTGCGTAGGGAAATTAGCAGCGCTGCTGCACGCACCCCCCGCGCGCGAGTAGAGGAGAGAGGACCTTGATAACAAATAAAATTGAATCAGGTAAACAGTTGGGTGTAGATTTAAGAATTAATAAGGAACAAAAGTATTATTGGTATTCATATGCAGTACAAAAAAAAGATAATATATATTATGTTTATGAATCTGAGATTGAAGAAGAAAATATGGCGGGAGAAGCTTATGATTATGAACATGTATATAAGTATTCATCCTTAGAAGATGTAAAAGAACACTTTCCTCATAAATATGGCATTTGTTTTGATGATATTCATCCATTGAAAGGAACAAGAATATTTGATGTTGATATTGCTGATTCCTATAATTATAATCCATGGAAGAGGAAATAAAAATGTACTTATTTTAGAGTATCTGATGAGCCGTTTTGGTGGTTGTAGGAGCGGCTTATTTTAATGAGGTGCGACGTCGCAGTAAATTATAATCAAGCAGTGGCAATCAGCCTCGAGTCATCACGGGAATCCGTGGCAAGATATAAATGATAATGTTTTGGCATCACGGAGCTATTTCATCCCCGCATATTTCAAAATTTGATGTAGCAGATCGGTAGGAACATCTTTTCCATGCACGGGAAGCGAAACGGTCATACCCTCTTTTCTGAAAATAAGGTGTCTTCCTTTAAAGCAATGTTAAGCTAGTTCCCGGGGCATTGGAAACGAAATATTTTATTTCTCCATCCGCATTGCAAATGAAGTGCAGGAAATCACTATTCTCAAAGTGTTTCGGAAAAAGTGCAACAAACGGGTTGCACTTTTTTGTGCGCTATGATAATATGTATTGCAGTGACGCACAAATGTCTTTGCTGGAGATACAAGCAAACCGTTTGAGTGGTGTGCAATGGTAATCATTCGTATTTGAAAGTGTAAGGGAAAGATAGGAATATGGAAGAAACAACAGCTTATTTCGTTGTAAAAAAGAGAGCTCTGCCGGAGGTGCTGTTAAAAGTGGTCGAAGTAAACCGGCTTTTGGAGATGCACAAGGCGGTGTCGGTGCAGGAGGCGGTCGAGCGTGTGGGTATCAGCAGGAGTTCATATTATAAATATAAAGAGGATATCTTTCCGTTTCATGACTCCACGCAGAGTGCGACGTATACACTGGCGTGCAGAATGGATGATGAACCAGGGCTTTTGTCTGATGTGCTGAAGGTGGTGGCGGATTTTGATGCCAATATTCTCACGATCCATCAGACGATACCGATCAACGGAATAGCGACACTGTCACTGAGTATACAGATGCTGGATGCGACTGGAGATGTATCTGAGCTGGTGGCAGAGATGGAGAAGAAAAGCGGAGTGCATAATGTAAAAGTGCTGGGAAAATAGGAGGTCAGGAATATGACAAAGGTAGCGATATTGGGATACGGAACAGTGGGAAGCGGAGTGTATGAAGTTCTTAAAAAGAACAAGGATATTATCACGAACAAGCTCGGTGATGAGATACAGGTGAAGTATGTTCTTGATTTGAGAGAGTTTGAGGGGGACTCAGTGCAGGAGGTGTTAGTCCATGATATTGACACGATCATCAATGACGCGGAGGTGGCGGTCGTGTGTGAGACAATGGGCGGTGAGAATCCGGCGTATGAGTACACAAAGCGTGCGCTGGAGAGCGGTAAGAGCGTATGTACGTCCAACAAGGAGCTGGTGGAGAAGCATGGTCCGGAGCTGATACAGATCGCGGAGCAGCATAAGTGCAGTTATCTGTTTGAGGCGAGCGTGGGTGGCGGCATCCCGATCATCAGGCCGCTCAGGACATCGCTTGCGCAGGAGGAGATCCTCTCGATCACAGGTATTCTGAATGGAACGACCAACTATATACTGACCAAGATGGAGACTGAGGGACTGGCGTTTGAGACGGTGCTCGCGAGGGCGCAGGAAAAAGGTTACGCGGAGAAGAATCCGGATGCGGACGTTCTGGGATTTGACGCATGCAGAAAGATCGCGATCCTCACTTCTCTCGCATATGGCAAAAAGGTTGATTTTGAAGATATCGTCACAGAGGGGATCACAGCGATCACAGATGTCGATTTTGCCTATGCAAAGAAGATGGGAGCGACGATCAAGCTCTTTGCAAAGAGTGTGAAGAAGGGGGATAAGCACTATGCGCTGGTGGCGCCGTTTATCGTGAAACCTGAAAATCCTCTTTACGCTGTTAAAGGTGTATTTAACGCTATTTTGATCAACTGCAATATAGGCGGTGAGACGATGTATTACGGAAAGGGCGCTGGAAAACTTGCGACGGCGAGTGCGGTTGTGGCAGACGTCCTTGACTGTACAAGGCATATCGGTAAGCACCTGGACATCAGGTGGGAGGATCAGAAGCTTGAGATATCTCCGATCGACGGTTTTGTCAGGAGGTTCTTTGTGAGAGTTCCCTCTACAGACACGGCAAAGATCAGGGATGCTTTCGGCGATGTTGAGCTGTTTTCGGATATTGTGGTCGGTGAGTGTGGATTTGTCACAGAGGAGATGACAGAGGCAGAGTACAAAGAGAAGGCAGCGGGATTCGGCAGTGTTTTGTCGATGATAAGAGTTGATCAGTAGGGTCAAATAACATTACGTCTGTGCCATGATAGGAAAAGCAAACGGCGGGACAGTGACCGGATAATGTAACACAGATTGTGTTTGTTGAATAGGATACGATATGAAACGGGATATACTTTGATTATGGGAAAGGAATTGTGTGGGATGGGTAAGATAGTAGTAAAATTTGGAGGAAGCTCATTGGCAAGCGCTGAGCAGTTTGTGAAAGTCGGCAACATCATCCATGCGGATGATGACAGGAAATTTGTTGTGCCATCTGCGCCGGGAAAGCGTTTTGACGAGGATACAAAGGTTACGGATATGCTCTATGCGTGTTACGCACTGGCAGAAAAAGATCACAACTTTAATGCGGAGATCGCCCAGATCGAGAAGCGGTATCAGGAGATCATCGATGGACTGAGGCTTGATCTTGACCTCTCAGCTGAGTTTGACAGGATCATTGATAATTTCAAGAGAAAGGCGGGCTCGAACTATG
>ERZ779621.240-NODE-240-length-31501-cov-20.740349_pt1 | contig 31501 bp, 28 predicted proteins | sample MGYA00514215_ERZ779621 | MGnify/ENA primary metagenome ERZ779621 (study PRJEB29562, sample SAMEA4376715) | mouse gut metagenome | isolation source: Cecum | study: EMG produced TPA metagenomics assembly of the A DSS colitis mouse model was used to assess the...
ATTACGCACACGCAACATTCGCTTCCGCAAGGGCTGAAATGGAAAGGCTGATTGCCGCATAGGCGCGGGCAGAATTTACTACTTTTTTACTACCGCCCAGAGGGAAAACCTAAAGGTTTATGAGGGTATATGTGAACTTCTCCCCATATCTAAACTGCCGGAAAAGCCCGAAAATACAGGCTATTCCGACATATAAGAATTTCTAAAGAGATAATCTAATTTTACCAATAATTTTAGAATAAAAATTTTAGTAATAAATATTCGATATTTAAGCTGGAGCAATAAATTTTATTGCTCCAGCCGTATTTTAGATATTCTGCCTAATAATCCTTGAAATCAATCCTACCGCCACGTTCCGGTCCGCATCAATCCGCGTCACCACGAAGCTGACATCATCTTTCTTGCCGGGCATCCGGTTGTCATAGCAGCTGTGAGCAACGGCGTTGACACCGATGTGGAGGCGGACGAATACGGTGCCCTTATGGATGTCCGTGACCGTCCCAGCATACTTGCCCTGGATCTTGCACTTGCTTAAGTTGTCCTTGCTGGTGTTGCCGTTCACGCTCTTGACGTCGGCTTTCACGGAAATGTCCTCCAGGGAGCGGATCTTCACGCTTAAGATGCGGACAAGAATCTGCTCGCCTACATGGAAGCGTTCCGTGGCATCTCCCAGCCAGTCCCAGGATAAGTCGCGGGCAAGGATGGAACATTCCGTACCGAAGATTTCCACACGGACTACCTTTTCTGCCACAGCAATGACCCTCGCCTGCACAATGCGGTCTTCGCATACGCGGGAATTCCCAGCCGCATCAGGCATGTAGAAAATCTGGCGCTTCTTATACATGGCATCCTTCCTGCTGGCCACCACGCTGCGGCTGGCATTCTCAAGCCCTTTGATGATAAAGTCGATCTCACATCCCAGCATGTTGCCGAGGATCTTATTCTGGCGCTGCACCAGTTCCCCGTAATCATGGGCTTCATCTTCCACAAGGTTGATCATCATCTCCGCAAGGGGGATCACGACACGCATATCCTTGTAATAGATGACCGCGATGGTGCCGCCTCCGTCCATCTTCTCAATGCCGCCTAGGTTTCCTGTCAGGATCTTCCGGGTGCGGTAGGCGTTCTGCAGCTCATGCCAGATGGTATCCTCCCTGCTCTCAGGTGTCTCCACTTCAGAATCGGCATTCAGGGTAAGGATGGTGGAAGGGGCGGTCTTCCGTACAGGAGGTTCCGGCTTTGGAGCAGGGGCGGCCTTTGCCTTCCGCCTTCTGGGAGGGGCTGAAACTTCAGGGTTATTTTTCCCTGTGCCGCTTCTGTCTTCCGCTCCGGTCTCAGAGGGAAGTTCCAGAGCAAGATTGTTTGCATTAGCCGCCGCTCCATCACTTTCGGCGGGAGCCTCCCCTGTATCTTCCGGCTGCAGTTCCATCCCGCCGTCAGTGCCGGTTTCTGCTTCCGCCTCCATGTTTTCTCCGGAAGGGGATGTTTCTTCCGGCATATCCCCATCTGTAATGGCACTGTCAGAGGCCGGTACGCCATCTTCCATAGCAGTTTCACCAAAACCAGGAAGTTCCTCATTTATGGCAGCTTCCTGGGAGTCAGGCAGTTCCCCATCCATAGGGAAATCCCCGTCTGCAGGCATTCCATCGTCCATAAGGATTTCGCCCTCTGCAGGGGAATCCCCTTCCATAAAGGTTCCTGTTTCTGCAGGTGCATTTTCCAGGATGGCGCTTTCTTCAGTTACAACAGTTTCTTCCGTTTTTGCTTTTCTGGGCATAGTTTTGTCTCCTTTTCATGGTTTGTTTAGTCTGCCTGTGAGTTTTGGCAGGCAGGTTGTTTTGATAGGACGGCTCAGGACATGATGGATCTCTTGTCCGTCATGACGATTTCGCAGTCCCCGTCCGCAGGGAAAAATGCCGGCTGTTCATCCGCCCATTCAGGGGGAGGACCGGCGGGCGAAGCATCTGCTGGTTCAGGGTTCTTTCTGGGCGCCTTTGGTTTTGGTTCCGGTTTCATCAGCCGTGAAAAGTCCGGTTCCGGTGCTTCAGGGAGCCTGCGCCACTCCGGGATATGGTCGCTGGCCCGGCTTTCCTTCAGTTTCCTGCTCTCCGGGTGGAGGGTGTAGTCATATTTCCCCACCTTCAGCACCTTCTGTCCCCGGAGTATGATCAGTGCCTCATCCAGTGGCAGCCGCAGCACCTCATCCGGTGTCAGCAGCTTGCGTTTCCCGATGGAATGCGTCTCCCGGTACTCCGGCGTGTAATCCGACACCCGCCAGGTATTGAGCTGCTTTGCCTGGCTGGATACGGCCACGCTGACTTCACCGGTGCGGTTCGAGATGAACTCCGCCGTCAATTCGTCGGTGCAGCCCAGGAACAGCTGGGTGCACGCAATTCCCGATAATCTCCTGCCATTGATTTAATGGGTAGCGGTTCTGCATCTGGGGCAGGTTCTGGAAGATGCAGCTGATGGATAACTGCCTGGAGCGGATGGTGATGATCTTCTTGGTCAGGTCTGCGATGGCGCAACCGCCGTTTGCAAGCTCATCCGCCAGGATATGTACCGGTACAGGGAGCCTCCCGCCGTCCCCGTATTTGTCCGCATAGCGCACCAGCTTGATGAACACAAAGGACATGAACAGGGAGGAGAGGAAGTCAAAGGTGGAATCCTGGTCTGAAGTGATGCAGAAGTATGCGCACTTCTCATAGCCCGGCTGTGTCAGGCTGATCTCGTTGCAGCTGGTGATCTGCCGGATCAGCTTGTTCTGGAACACCTGCAGCCTTGTCCCCAGTCCGATGATGACGCCGCTGCGCACCGTGTCGGATGCCTGCCTGAAGATATTGTAGGGCGCCTTCGCAGGGTGGGTGACCGGGAGCAGGTCAAAGAGGCTGTTCAGCTCCTTTTCGGAGTTCATGGTCAGCAGCTTGTAGACCTGCCCGATGTTTTTCCCTTCCGGAGGGAACCCCTGGTCCACATACAGCACAAGGGCTTTTAACAGGTTCATCTCCGAGTTGTCCCAGAAATGGTCGCCTTTTGGTGAGCCGGTGTTCTTGATGATGACATCGGAAAAGAGCTGTGCCATGATCTCCTGCCCCTCGATCTCAGCAAGGCAGTTCCAGCTGTCGGAATTCTCAGGGTTGATCAGGTTGAACACCCGCACGGTATAGCCGTTCTCCTCAAGGTAGAGGCACAGGTCTGCGTAAAGCTCCGATTTCGGGTCGGTAATGATAAGGCTCTCCCCGCGTTTCACGCACTGGAATACCACATTCCTGGCATAGGCGCGGCTTTTCATGCTGCCGCTGGCTCCGAAGACTGCCACATTGCGGTTCATCCGCGTTTTCTCCGGCAGGCAGACCGCTTTCCCATACAGCTTCCCTAAAATGACGCCGCGGTTCCCGGCGATGTCAGGGACCAGCTCCAGCACTTCACGCATCTCGGCGTCCGTCATGAAGCCGGAGGTGCCGTAAGTCCCCTGGTCTGAATAGGTCAGGTTCCGTTCCTTATCATAGGTACCCCTCCGGCCAAAGCCCATCCGCATTACCATGAAGACCAGCAGCCCAAAGATGCCGATGCACAGGGCGATCCCGTACAGGCTGTAAGGGAATACGGTGAGCGCTTTCAGGCAGGCGCTAAGCGAACCGTCTGGGAATGCCGGAGAAGTGCCGTTCCCCGGTGTGCCTCCGAATGAAGTCCAGATCCGGTAGTTGATGAGGAACTGGGATACATAGCCGCCTGCATAGGCAAGTGCTGAGAGCAGGACGGGCAGGACGAAAAGGAGCGTCAGTTGTTTCTTTTTGTTTTCTGTCAGTTTCAGTGCAGGAACCTCCCTTCAAATTTTTTTAAATCTATGGTTTCAATGGCAGCTGCCTCCCTGAAGTATTGCTGCAGCACCGGCTTCTGGAAGTCGAAGCAGACCAGGTTCCCGGTAAGCCCGTGGAAGGACAGGGCAGTGCGGAACCTGGAAATCCGCAGCATGTCAAAGTCAAAAGCAAGGAGTACAGGCATCCCGTCTGATACGGCATCATGTTCCAGCCCGTAGTCGGGGCAGGGCGGCTGCAGGTCGGAAAGGAGCAGGCTTCTCAGTCCCTTCAGCAGGGCCGGGGAGCAGAGCAGCTTCAGCATGGTATCCCCTGCGGCGTCATCCGGTATGTAGTGGAAATAGTCGAAGCTGGAGTCCAGATAGAAATAGCTTTTCTGAACTCCCCCAGTGCTTTCCATCAGCTTTAATGCGGTATCCATTCCGTTTCCTATAAAGAGCGCCTTTACGGGAGTAGACGGAAGGTAACAGGGAGAGACAGCCCCTTTGGAGAAGATTCCCCGGCTGGCATGGTAGGAGAGGAATGTCTTTACCCTGAGTTCTGTCCGGTACTCCCACTTCATCGGGGCGGTTCCCGTATAAAAAAGGGCATAGATGCAGTCCTTTGCAAAAAGGATTCCCATAATGCGGGAATTGCCGATCTTTATGGTTTCCGTCCCCAGTTCCTTGACTTCCCTTGAGTGGTAGAATAGGGGAAGGGGCATCCGGACAGGTTCCCCGGGCTGCTTCTGGTATCCCTCCTGAAAGAACAGGGGCTTTTCATCACGGAAAAAGATGATGCCGGCATTTAACAGCATGGCGTATACAAGGGATGCCTGCTGGAGCCGCAGCCGCCTGGGATAATCACTCCGGGGACGGTTCGTGTCGGTACTGCCGGTTAAATAAAAGGAAAAGCGTTCAGGGTTTCCGGCAAGCAGCATCTTTTTACCGCCGCAAGTCAGCCGGTATCCCCTGAGCCGGTCTTTATAGTGTGTTTTTATGAAGTTTTCTTCTTTGAGCTTTGTGACAAGCTTTTCCCCATAGCTGGGGCTGATGCCTAAACGGGTCAGGACATCAGGATTGCACTCTCCGGACAGGGCGGTCAGGGAGAGCAGCCGGTATGCGGCGGTGGAAGTATCGTTCATGGAGCCTCCTTTTCTGGTCAATAAATACAGCGGTATATTATATCAGCGGGAGAGAAGACTGTCCGTTTTTTTACCGTACACGCCTGAAACTCCGGTAAAAATCCGGCAGGGGCAGGGAACGGAAAACTCCGTATTTCTGCAGGGGAGACACGGCTTTTACCGCAGTCGGAAATTTTTCCGTAAAATCCCTTAAAAATCCGATATGGTTTTCTCCCGTTCTTTTCCCTCTTTCAGCCATGTGGGGAAGCTGCTTTTTTCCATGATAGTCAGGATGGTGCAGTCCCGTTCCCCGAATTCCGTGGTATGGTAGGCGTCACATAAAAGCCCGCTGTCGTCAGTCATCAGGAATCCAGCTGCAGTGTCAAGAACCTGTTTGCATTCAAGGTTGTCATAGTCCCTGACCCGCATTGTGGGGAGGCTTTCGTCAAACACATGGGAGAAACAGACCACGCAGTCTGTAAAGCGGGGAAGGTCATGCTCTTTTGTGTAAGCCTCAAGCGCTGCATGGAGCGGATCGGTCAGGAAGGTGGTATTGGTACGTTTGGTGCGCTTCGGCATCAGGCCGGGCAGGGTGATCTCTATCCTTCCGTCTGTCTGCCGGATGGCAATGCCCTGCGCCTGTGCTGCTTTTTCCATCAGGACAGGCTTCGGCACAAGGTCTGCGGCATGGATGAGGTTGCGCAGGGAGCAGGCAATGCGTTCCGCACGGTAGGCGGCATCAAGGCTCAGTTCCTCATAGTTTTTTCCGTATGCGCTGGTATTGGTGATTTTCATGGCGCTTATGGTGTTTTCCAGTTTCGGTATTTCTTCTCCTATCCGCGTAAGGCGGGATGATAAAGTGTGTCGGTCCATTAAGTATCTGTAACTCCTTGTTTCCTGTAATACTGCACCTTCCCGTCCGGCGTGACCGTACAGAAAGCGGCAATGCCGGGGATATGGAGGAGCGGTATCTGACCGGCATTGTCCACAATGGCTATGCGGCGGGGCGCATCCTCCTTATAGGCGGAAAGGGCATGGTTCATGAGTATCTCTTTTTCTTCCGGTATGTGGATGATGTCATAGGCATCCGACTGGGTGTAAAAGGTCAGCGCCACCGGAAAATCGCTGGCCGTGTGGAAGGTGATGTCCTCCCGGAAATCCAGGAGCACCCAGAAGGCGGCAATGGTGGACGGATTGGGAACACAGTCCTTTGAATAAAGGATAAGTTTCCGTTCCGGCAGGAAGGCAAGCCGCCCTGCTTTTTCCAGCCGTCCCAGCAGGCGCAGGAGCTTCCCCTCGGTCAGTTCCGGGTAAAGCCGCCCAAGCTGGGGGATGCTGAGGGCATGGTACATGGAAAGCAGCCGGGTGATCTCCGGCAGATGGCTTTCCTGCTGTTGGTTTCTGTGCTGCATGGTACAGCCTCCTTTTGTCCTGCGGCGTATATCTGTAAGGATATTGGGATATGCCTGCCGCCCCGTCTGCCGCCTGTTTTGCCTGCCGGCGTTCCTTAAACTGCCCGAACTCCTCGGCATAATCCTCTTTTTTGGGTTTCACCTTCTTTTCCGGCTTTGCCCGTTTTACTTTTTTGGGTTTCCCGGAGTTTTTTTCCTTTGACGGGGTTTCTTCCGTTTCCCCCTGGAGTCCCACAATGCGGCGGTTTTTCAGGTAGACAAAAAAATTGATGACAAAGGAGCTCAGGCTTTCCCCGTTAATGCCGATGATGGCGAACAGGGCTGCCGGAAGTACGGTCAGGCAGGCGACAACGATCCTTGTTGTCAGCGTTGCCGGGATATGGAACACCGGAAAACCGATGAGCAGCGAGAGGATAAGCGCCTCCGCTGCGTTTCTGAGCTTGATGGTCCCGCCGAATACCGTTCCGGTATCAATGAAGTTCGGCGGGATGATGTATATGTCGTTTTCTTCGTGTCGTATGGACATTCTGCGATGCACCTCCTATATTCATGGTTATGGCGGGCAGAAACTTAATTCTGTCCCGACGTCTGTTATTCTGTGTACGGCCTGCCGCATAAGACAATGCTGCGTATACTGTAAATGGGGCGGTAGACCACCTTTTTCTTGGAAAAGGAGGCATCCACCACATAGCCGTTTCCTGCATAGATTGCTACATGGCTGATATTCAGGTATCGGTTATTGACTTCAAAGGAATAGAAGATCAGGTCTCCGGGGGCAAGGCTGTCATAAGATACGGCAAGGTTATTTTCCGTAATGTACCTTGCCTGTGCCGCCGCCGTGTTGGAGCCGCCATGCTGCAGATATACTCCCAACTGGCTGTATACCCAGTAGGTAAAGGAACTGCAGTCGAAGTAACCTTCCTGATTATTCATCAGGAGCAGTGCGACGGATGCGGTGACAATGGCAGCAATGGTGGAGATGCCCAGGATCTTGCCATAGACATCCTTCATGATGGATTCCGCTTTGGTCCACATATCCGTTGCGAGCACCTGGTTGGTCTGCAGGACAAAAAAGTAGGCAAAGGCTGCCCACCCAGGATGATGTTCTGGTAGGGGATGCGGAATTTCTTCTTTCCGGGAAGCGTGTTCCCTTTGATTTGGTTGGTGTTCTCTTTGTTTTTCAATGAATTACCTCCTGTAAATGTTAATATGGTAGAAAAGACCGGCAGTCCGTGAAAGGCTGCCGGTCAACTGTGCCATGTCAGAAGACACGGCATACGGACTGCAAAAAAACAGCACCTGCGGGTTTGCAGATGCCTGAAAAATGGAATGGATATGGGCGCAGTTACAATTTTGAGCATGACCATTATAGCATGGGCATTTTACCTGTAAATCGCAATACCGTGCCAGTTTGCGAAATTTGTGCGCCAATCCGCTGCCAATCTGTCATTTCCCTTCCGGAAAGAACTTATCCAGCATTTCAAGGCAGTCTTTTGAGGTGTACCCCCAGAGGATGGAACTGAGTGCCTGGACCGCTTCCGGGCGTTTTCGGTAATAGGTCCTGTGGGAAATGTTAGCAATATGCGGCCGCAGGTTCTCGATGATCTCATCCGTGTTCTGGAGCTGCTGGGGAGAGAGATAGCTGTAATAGAGTATCCAGTAATATTGTTCCCCATGCTTATGCTTGCTGCGCAGGATGTCTACAGCAGAGTTTAGGAGTGTCAGCATCTTGTTGCTTCGTTCAATGCTCTTTGCGTAATCCTCCAGCTTTGATCCGCCGATGTCTGCCCCGGCAAGGTATATGGAGTCTAGGAATTCTTCAATGCTGCTTCCGTACTCAATCTCAAAGGTGCTCCTTACCTGCTGGACGGCCAGCTCCAGGTTCCAGACGGCATCCCGGTAGTTTTTTAACAGTTTCCATGTGTCATGGAACAGGGGATTCTCCTGCTCTGAGGGAATATTTTTGTTTTGTCTTGTATTTGGCATGATGGTTTACCTTCTTTCTTCATTTTCTGTATCATCTTGGCTGGATCGTGTAGGTCTGCTGTTATCCTCTGGTGGGCTGGCGGGGGAAAGAGTCAGCTCAAACCGGTAGGGCATCTTCCCGACCGGGCAGGCGATCTGTAAGGAATACTTAACTATAGTTTCTTTGCAGTCGGATAAGGGATATAACTTATACTGGGTTCGGGGGCATTCACAGCACGAAACTCCTTGTGCCGCAAGGATTTGCGCCACTTTTTGGACGATTTTTTTCATGTGCGGTTTTGAAACGCTGGCGGCCTGTCCTGAAACGCTGTTTTCCGCCTCCATAATGGTGATCTGTTCCTCCCTGATCGGTTCTGCTTCAGGAAGGGATGAAGCCTCCGGAACGTGTACTGGGATCTGGAATGTCATGGAAATCTCCTCCTTGTCAATCATTACGTCACTGATATTGAACATGGTAGATAAGTAGCTGCACAGGTAGATGACACTGCCATGCCTGCCGGTGAACGATACCAGTGAAAGATATTCTTTGTCCTGTAACTTGTTTAAGATGCGGCTCACTGTAGCCTTTGAGATGCCCCAGCGCAAGGCAAGGTCACTGAAGTTTGTCAGAGGGCTGCTGGTGCAGTTGCGGAAATACACCACAGGCCCCAGCTCTGAACCCTGCACCTGCCCGTCGTTGTAGATGGCATGTACCCATAGGTCCAGCACTATGTCCATTTCCGAACATTTCCCCATGCTGATCAGCTCATGGACGGCTGCAACCGGGAAAAAGAAAAAAACCACATCCTTCAGACATGGGTAATTGTAGTCCAGCGCCGTATTGTGCTGCTTCCAGCCGTTGATGCTGAATTTGACCAGGTTGTTCCTGCCGAGCCGGATATAGGTGATGTAGTTCTGTTTCTGCAGGAAGTTCAGGATGGACAGTGCCTGGTGCTGGAAGCGTGTGCGGAACCATTCCGCCAGCTCCGAGGTCTTGCATATCCATTCGCCCGGACCGACCAGATAGGAAATTCCTTCTATCCGGCGGTAGGAGGAGCGGAAGTTGGCATAGGAGCAGAGTGTCATGTAATAAAAAAGATAGGAGCTTCCGTTTGTGCGGATGTCCCTATCTTCCATAAGGCTGCGGATGAACTCGCGGTAAATACGGCACCGTGGGTAGTCCACAATTTGTTTAAGTTCTAATTGATAGTCCATAAAAACCTCCTGAATTACAAAATGTCCCGTAGTAGATTACAGGGCATTAGGAATAAATAACTGTTGTAACGCGATTGTTCTCTGTTGTATAATGTTTAGGCAGGAGAACATTGATTCGGCTACTGATTTCATGTGTACTGACGGCACATGAGATCATGGTATCATTACATGAAGCAAGTGCATTTTTTATTGATAGATTTTTCTCATTGTAAGGTTAAGTCTGCCTATGTGAAGCCGAATCCGAGTGCGCTTTCATGAGCAATCCGATCGAGGCACAGCTTCTGACGCAGGACGATTATCAGGAAAAAGTGGCGTGGGCGATCTACATGGGCATCATGCAGGTAATAAATGGCTAAATTGTTACGATATGTTACAATTATTTTAATTAAATGTCTTTATAAAATGGTATAAATGTGCTAGAATAATATGGAATTATCATTTTTATGAGGAACAAATGAAAACGGAGCAAAAAGATGAAAACAGAAATCGTTACCATAAGGAAGCTGGATCCTCCGGAGAGCGTGAGTGATAAGCTTTCATATGCAGGCGAGATCATCAGACAGGGCGGACTTGTTGCTTTTCCTACGGAGACGGTGTACGGTCTTGGGGGGGATGCGCTGAATCCGGAATCCTCCAGAAAGATATATGCGGCAAAAGGAAGACCGAGCGATAACCCGTTGATCGTGCACATCGCAGATATGGCTCATCTGGACCGGATCGTGTGTGAGATCCCAGAGAAGGCGCAAAAGCTCGCAGATGCCTTCTGGCCGGGACCGCTCACCATGATCTTTAGAAAAGCGGCGGGAGTGCCGTATCAGACAACAGGGGGACTCGACACAGTGGCAGTGCGGATGCCAAGCCATCCTCTTGCGAACCTGTTCATCCAAAAAGCAGGGGGCTATGTGGCAGCGCCCAGCGCCAATCTCTCAGGAAAGCCAAGCCCGACACTTGCCAGGTATGTGGTACAGGACATGGACGGCAGGATCGATATGATCATCGATGCGGATGGTGCGGAGATCGGACTCGAGTCCACGATCGTGGATGTGACATGCGATGTGCCTGTGATATTGAGACCAGGATATATAACGCAGCAGATGCTGTCCAGTGTGGTTGGTGAGATAGACATGGACGTCACGATCTGCGACAGTGATTGCGCGCATCCGCCCAAAGCGCCGGGGATGAAATACCGCCACTATGCGCCCAAAGGCGAGCTGGTGATCGTGGAGGGAGAACCGCAGGAAGTCGTGCGCTATATTAATGAACAGACAGCACTGCACGAGTCGGATGGGAAGCGGACCGGAATCATAGGGACGCAGGAAATGATGACTCAGTACCATGCATCCAGCGTCAAGGACGCAGGGAGCAGAGGTGATCCTAAGACAATCGCAAGATGCCTCTACACATTCCTGCGTGAGTTTGACGATGAGGATATTGCATATATTTATGCGGAGTCCTTTGGTGGGATCTGCGAGGATCAAGGTTTTGGACAGGCAGTCATGAACCGGCTGTTAAAAGCGGCAGGGCATAGAGTGATACACGTCTGACCGGGTGCAGAAAGGGCAGGCGATACGTTGAAACAGGAAATTTTAGAGTATTTATCAGAGGAGGACAAGGATATGATAGCAATCGGATGTGACCATGGCGGATATGAGCTGAAACAGGAGATCATTAACTATTTTGTGGATAACCGTATCGAGTACAAGGACTTTGGATGTTACGGAAAGGGCTCCTGTGATTACCCTGAGTTCGGGCAGGCAGTTGCGAAGGCAGTTGCAGCAGGAGGATTTGATAAAGGGATCGTGATCTGCACGACCGGGATCGGTATTTCGATCACAGCCAACAAGGTGAAGGGGATCCGCTGTGCGCTGTGTTCGGACACAGTGTCGGCGAGACTGACAAGGGAGCACAACAATGCAAATATGCTGGCGATCGGTGCAGGTATCGTGGGGGTGAACCTTGCGCTCAGTATCGTGGAAACGTTTTTGAACACGGAGTTTCCCGGCGAGGAGAAACATTGCAGGAGGGTAGCTGCGATCCAGTCTCTGGAAGAGGAGACCATGAAGTAGGATCAGGATACTTGTAACAAAATCGTTTGAAGGGAAAGACAAACTCATGAAAGTGTCATATAAACAGTCGATAGCAGTGCTTCTCGCAGCTGCGATAGCAGTGGTATCTGCCGGAAGCGTGTCAATGCCGGTATATGCTGAGACGACACTGGAGCGGCTGCAAAAGGCAAAAGAGGAAAAGGAAAAAACCGAGGACGCCATGGAGAATACGGAAGACAAGATGGAGTCCCTCGAGATTACCAAAAATTCTCTTTTAGGACAGCTTAGTACACTCAATGACGAACTTGCGCAGATCAGCGCCAACCTCACAAAGATCGAGGCGGATATCGCTGCAAAGGAGCTGCAGATCGAACAGACAGAGGCTCAGCTTATGGAGGCTGTCCGCGCTCAGGATGAACAGTATGAGAATATGAAGCTCCGCATCAAGGCGATGTATGAGCAGGGCGGAACAGACAGCTATATCGGAATATTATTTTCATCGGAAAGCTTTTCGGAGTTCCTGAACAAGAGTGATTATATCGACCGTGTTCAGGCGTATGACCGCAAGATGCTGCAAAATTTTCAGGATACCTGCAAGTACGTCGCGGAGACCAAAGTGCAGTTAGATGAGGAGCTTGTGGTATTGAATGACCTCAAAGTAAAGGCGCAGGAGGAGAAGAGCCGGGTTGCCGGCCTTGTCAGCCGGACTTCGGCGAATGTGTCAAGTTACACGAATCAGATCGAAGACGCGGAAGCCACCATAGATGCGCTGGAATCCATGCTTGACAAGCAGGAGCAGGACATCGCAGCCCTCCAGAAACAGTATGAGGAGGAGCTAGCCAAATCACGTCTCGCGGCACAGTCAAAATGGCGCGATATATCAGATGTCAACTTTGAGGAAGGCGACCGCAAGCTGATGGCAAACATCATATATTGCGAGGCTGGGGCAGAGCCTTATGAGGGACAGGTCGCAGTGGGCGCAGTCGTGATCAACAGGGTACTCAGCTCAGTTTATCCCAACACGGTTGTCGGCGTGATCTATCAAAAAAAGCAGTTTAGCCCGGTTGCAAGCGGGCGGCTGGCACTCGCACTCGCTAATGACAAAGCGACGGAGAGCTGCTACAGGGCAGCTGACGAGGCGATGAGCGGTGTGACAAACGTGGGGCAGTGTGTGTATTTCAGGACGCCGATCCCAGGGCTTGAAGGGATCCGGATCGGCGGGCACATATTTTATTGATACAATATCAGATGGGAGTTATCATGAGATCAAAGATCTCATGATCCTGATAGGAGTGCCCGCAGGTCGGGCGAATGGGAGATAATATGTACAAAATAGCGATATTGGATGAAGATCAGGCATATCTTGAGCGGCTTATCTTTTTCCTGAAGGAACACCATGGAGAGAGTTTTGAGATCAGTGCGGTGAGCTGTCTTGATGACCTTGATCAGGATGTCACACAGTACAATGCGCTGTTCTTTAGCGACGATGTGGCGGTGGATGCCGCCCTTTTTCCGGCGGATATCGCAGTAGGGTATCTCACGGAAAAAAGAGAGACTCAAGAACAGTATATCAGCAAATATCAGAGTATGGAACAGATATACAGGCGGATGATGAAGCTGTGTGAGGAGACAGAGAAGACGGAAACCGACAGCAGTAAGGCAGCGGCGGCATCGGACGATGCGCAGGCAGAGACTGCACAAACCGACCAGCTTAGGGCGGAAACTGTCACAGAGAATGGTGAGATATACAGGATATATCATATAGAAGAAGACCAGATAGACCGGCTTGCGATCCGGATGCTTGCCGGAAACCGCATCAAAGGGCTGTTTCAGGCGGAGTATCAAAACGGCGGTGTGCGGATATGCATCACGGGGATGAAGAGCCTGTACGAATTTATTCAAAAGAACAATACGCCGAAGGGTAAGGAAAAGCTTTTAATATTTTTTGCGGAAATGATCGCTGCAGCGTGCAGTCTTGAGGAATACATGCTCTCCGCAGACAGGCTGATGCTGGATCCGAGAGAGATCTATGTGAATCATGCGGAGGACAGGGTGCTGTTGCCTTATCTTCCTGTTAAGGGTGCAGAGCCGCAGGACAGCAGGCAATGCCTTGAACAGATCAGGGATCTATGCAATGTTTTGCTGGAAGGCATATCCGGGGAGGCTGCGCCCAAGCCGGCAGAGATCCAGCAAGAGCAGCCCGGCGGGACGGAGGATTTTGACAACCTGCAGAAAAAAGCGAAGGAAAGCCTGAAGCTGCAGGAAGATGCCAGGACAGCCAGAAAAGGGGCGCTGCCATATATCGTGAGAAAGCGGAACAGGGAAAAGATCATTGTTAACCGCAATCTCTTTAAACTTGGAAAAGATGTCTCATATGTGGATTACTGTATTAAGGACAATCCTGCTGTGAGCAGAAATCATGCGGATATTGTGAGAAAGCAGGATGGTTTTTACATCATAGACAAAGGCTCGTTGAACCATACGTTTGTCAACGGAAAAAAGCTTGCAGCTGAAGAATACAGGAAACTAGAGGACGGCTGTCTGATACAGCTTGCTGATGAGGTGTTTGAATTTAGGTTGAAGTAGGAGAAAGGCATATGAAATGGCATTATACAGTGGCGGCACAGTCGGATGTGGGAACGACAAAAGCCGTAAACCAGGACAGTCTGACAGTGAAGGTTGCAAATACGATCTGTGGCGAGGCTGCCTTTGCAGTGATGTGTGATGGCATGGGAGGCTTAGAGCAGGGCGAGGTGGCGAGCGCCACTGTGGTGCAGGCGTATGAGCAGTGGTTTCTAAAGGACCTCCCGCATCTGTTGGCGAGGGGGTTTTCGGAGGAAATACTCGAAAAGGTGTGGTACCGCCTTGCAAACGACTGTAATGTCAGGATTGCGGAGTACAGCATGGAACAGAAGGCTCCGATGGGGACGACACTGACTGCAATGCTTCTGCTAGAAGGGCGCTACTACATATCTCATGTAGGGGACTGCCGCGCCTATGTGATGGGAAACGGAATGGAACAGCTGACCGAAGACCAGACTTATGTGGCGAGGGAAGTGGCACTTGGGCACATGACGCCGGAGCAGGCGCGGACAGACGCGCGCAGAAATGTCCTGCTGCAGAGCATCGGGACAGTGAACTGTGTTGAACCTGACTTCCAGATGGGGGACTTTTATGACGATGATACTTTTCTGCTGTGCTCAGACGGTTTTCGCCATAAGCTGACAGATGTCGAGCTCTATGAGTACTGTCATACGAAACTGGAGGGAATGGAGTGGTTTGTGGAGAACAGACTGAACAACTCTCATTTCATGAATGGACGGCTCCGCTATATGATGGAAAATATAAAGGCGCGCGGGGAGCGGGATAATATATCTGCGATTCTGATCAAAGCCGTGAATACCATAGAATAATACAGAAAACAGGACAATAACATATGCTAAAGATCGGTTCCGTCATTGACGGAAAATATAAAATATTGAACGAGATCGGTCACGGCGGTATGAGCAATGTATATCTTGCCATCAACGAGAGGGCGAACAAACCGTGGGCAGTCAAGGAGGTGCGGAAATCCCTGGACAGGGATTTCAACCTGCTGAGGCGGAGTCTGATCATGGAGACAGACCTGCTGAAAAAACTAAAACATCCAAATCTACCAAGTATCATAGATGTCATCGATTCTGATGAAAATTTCCTAATTGTTATGGATTATATTGAAGGGAACACCTTAGAGAGGCTTCTGAATGACGAGGGCGCACAGCCGCAGGAAAAAGTGGCAGACTGGGCGCTGCAGCTGTGTGATGTGTTGGACTATCTTCACACGAGGCGATCACCGATCATCTATCGGGATATGAAGCCTTCCAATATCATGCTCAAATCGGACGGAAGCGTCGTCTTGATCGATTTTGGAACGGCGCGGGAGTTCAAGGAGAAAAATGCGACAGATACATGCTGTCTCGGAACAAATGGCTATGCTGCTCCGGAACAGTTTGGCGGTATGGGGCAGACGGATGCACGAACGGACATATACAGTCTGGGCACAACTATGTACCATCTGGTCACAGGACATAACCCTGCAGAACCGCCATACGAAATCTACCCGATCACCAGGTGGAATCCCGGACTCTCCACGGGGCTGGAGTGCATTATACAGAAGTGCACGCACAAAAATCCGGATGACCGCTACCAGACAGTCAGGGAATTGCGGTATGATCTGGAACATTATATGGATCTCGAGGTGCAGGCACAGTGCAGGTACCGCACCAGATTGAGAGTGTTTGCCGCGGCTGTGGGGCTCTCTGTGATCTGCGCAGTCAGTGGGATGGGATTTTCGGAGGCAGCGGGGAGAAAACAGAGAAACGAATATTATGAACTGATCCGTATGGCGGAGATATCTTCCGTTGATGTGGATGCATGTAAACTGTATCTGCAGGCTGCGGCTGTCGACGGGAGCAGAGCGGAAGCGTACCATGGATTTTGCGCAAGGGCAGTTGAGGACGGTGTGTTCAGCGATGCCGAGGAGGAGCTGTTTCTGAGACTGAGTATCGGGGAACGCCGCTGTCTGCAGGAATTTCAGAGAAATAATGAGAGTGGATATGCGGATTTCTGCTATGAGATGGGAAATGCGTACTGGTATTATTATGAGCACGAGGAAAACCGTCAGGCGCGGGCAGTCAGCTGGTTTGAGGCGGCGCTGGATCATTATGAGGACACCGGCTCCAGGGAGGCAGAGTACAGGCGGTGCAAACTGTATGTGGAACTTGGCACTTTTTATAAGAAGATCATAGCCAGCCGGATTGACGGATCGGATGCCGGGATGTACGGTTCGTACTGGAGGAACCTGACCGAATTGAAAGCCATCAATGATACAGATCCCGACAGGGAGATCCTTACCCTGAGGATCTACCGCGAGATCGCGACAAGGATCGTGGAGTACACAAGGTATTTTATGGAAGATGGCATTGCGGAGACTGAGATATTGTCCATGTTGGACAAAATAGAGAAGGACATGGAGCGGATGGAACAGGGGGCGACAAGCGCCACGCAGCACGAGATCGAGGAGATCCGATGGATCATAGGGGGCGCTTATAAAATGGTACGGTCAACTTATAAAAATGAGGCTGGAGGCAGGTATGAGTGTAAGTCTGAGTACTGAGAACATGATGCATGTATCATATATACTGTTTTCGATATCGGGGGCAGTTTTGGCGGCGGCAGTCGTGATATTTTTTGCGCTGGATATACCCAGATGCTGGCGCATGGTGTCAGGAAATCATTTTGTGCACAAAAAAAGAAAAACAGAGACAGGAAGAACAGCCGCTGCAGATCGGCCGTTGACAGAAAAAATGAGGAGGTCTCCTGAGAAGATAAGCGGTAAGCCATCAGTTTTTACAGAAAGCGAAGAGACTGTTCTTCTGCAAAACGAACCAAAAACAGTCTTGTTGGACCATGAGGACGCAATTTCTGAAAAAAGAATTAATAAAACAACAAAATAATTGACTATTGGTCATTTTTGTGACATACTAACTTCATCAAACGGAAACAAGGAACTGTCAGCAGAGTACGCACAACAGAGACGAGCAATTTGTGAACGGTTCTTAAGGGAAGAAATCAAAGGATTTCATATGGAAAGGAGAAAAAAATGGCTAACAAGAATCATGTAAAATTAGGGGTTGCAGCGGCGGCAGTCGCAGCAGGCGCGACAGCAGTTGTGGCAAAAAACAAGAAGGCGGCGCACAAAAAGGAGGTTGCCAGGAGGGTGAGCAGCTTTCGAAACACAGAGCGCGGGCGATTCGAGAAGAACAGCAAGGGAATATACTACAGTAATGGTAACTATGAAGCTTTTGCCCGCCCTTTAAAGCCGGAGGGCGTCGACGATAAATCGGCGTACATCGTAGGCAGCGGACTGGGAGCACTTGCGGCGGCGTGCTTCCTGGTGAGGGACGGACAGATGAAGGGCGAGCACATTCATGTGCTGGAGGCGATGGACCTGCCCGGCGGTGCCTGCGACGGGATCTATGATCCGTCCAGAGGCTATGTGATGCGCGGCGGCAGGGAGATGGAGAATCATTTTGAGTGTCTGTGGGATCTGTTCCGAAGCATCCCTTCCATAGAGACGCCTGGCGTGTCCGTTCTGGATGAGTATTACTGGCTGAACAAGAAGGATCCAAACTATTCGCTCTGCCGCGCGACAGTAAAGCAGGGCGAGGACGCACATACAGACGGAAAGTTCAATCTGAGCCAGAAGGGCTGTATGGAGATCATGAAGCTGTTTATGACAAAGGACGAGGATCTGTATGACAAGACCATCGAGGACGTGTTTGACGAGGAGGTATTCAACTCAACATTCTGGTTATATTGGAGAACGATGTTTGCATTTGAGAACTGGCACAGCGCGCTGGAGATGAAGCTCTATTTCCAGAGATTTATCCATCACATCGGTGGACTGCCAGACTTTAGCGCACTGAAATTCACGAAGTACAATCAGTACGAGTCATTGATCCTGCCGATGATCAAGTACCTTGAGGCGGCGGGTGTCACATTCCAGTACAAGACAGAAGTCACAAATGTGATCTTCGAGAAGACGGACGATGGCAAAAAGATCGCAAAGGCGATCGAGTGTAAGGTGGACGGTGAGGAGAAGACGATCCCGCTCACCGAGACTGACCTGGTATTTGTCACAAACGGAAGCTGCACGGAAGGAACGATCTACGGTGATCACACACATGCGCCCGTCGGCAACGCGGAAGTCAGAACAAGCGGATGCTGGGGCCTGTGGAAAAATATCGCAGCGCAGGATGCATCGTTTGGACACCCCGAGAAATTCTGCTCTGATGTCGCAAAGACAAATTGGGAGTCTGCTACCGTGACGACATCGAATCAGCAGATCATTGACCAGATCCAGAAGATCTGCAGGCGTGACCCGCGCACAGGAAATGTTGTCACCGGAGGTATCGTGAGCTGCATGGATTCCAAGTGGCTCTTAAGCTGGACCATCAACAGACAAGGACAGTTCAAAGAACAGAAAAAGGACGAGGTCTGCATCTGGGTATACAGCCTCTTCACGGATGTGGAAGGCGACTATGTGAAGAAGCCGATGAAGGAATGTACCGGTGAGGAGATCACGCAGGAATGGCTGTATCACCTTGGGATCCCGGCGGAGGACATTCCTGCGCTCGCAAAGGATGAGGTTGTGACAGTTCCTACGATGATGCCATACATCACGGCGTTTTTCATGCCCAGAAGAAAGGGTGACAGACCGGATGTCATCCCCGACGGCTGTGTCAATTTTGCATTCCTCGGGCAGTTTGCAGAGACACCTAGAGATACCATCTTTACGACAGAGTACTCTGTGAGGACAGCGATGGAGGCGGTATATGGCCTTCTCGGGGTAGACCGCGGAGTGCCGGAGGTATGGGGCAGTGTGTACGATATCCGAGAGCTCCTCGACAGCACGGTCAAGCTGATGGATGGCAAGTCCCCGCTTGACATCGAACTGCCGGGTCCCCTCAACGCACTGAAACTGCCGCTGCTGAGAGCGATCAAGGGAACTGTGATCGAGAAGCTGCTAGAGGACCACGACATTATACAGTCACGATCCTGATCGAAGCGCCTGCAGAAGCAGGCGAATGGGATAAGGGAGTAAAAATGCATCAGACAGAGGCGCTGGTGCATTTTTAAATTTGATGCATCGGATCCGTTCTAGATATAGAAGTCGTCCTGAAATTGCTTGAAACAGGTAAAAATATATGATATAGTAATAAAAATGCAACAAGACGATAGCAGAATCATATAATAGTTTAAACACACTCTTTGCACTGCATACAAATCTACAGTACAAACTGAGCAGGCCGGGGCAACGCCCTTGGAGCCGGGTCGCGATGCGACAGTGGATTTACATCCGCGGGACAGTAGCTGCTAATACTGATACGTGGGTGTTTTCTTTACACATTTCATAAAGTCATATTTAAAACTCCCACAAATTTATAATTTTCAGAAATCAGTATATCCTAACTGCAGATGCCATAGAGAAGTCAGCAAAACTGATTCTTTAGAAAGGCGGTATTTTATGAACGATTTTGAGAAAGTGGCGATGAAAGTTTCCTTTGTGAGCATTGTGGCAAATGTAATACTGTCTGTATTCAAACTTTTTACCGGCATTTTTGCCCATTCCGGAGCCATGATCAGCGACGCCGTACACTCTGCGTCCGACGTGTTCAGCACCATTGTGGTCATTATCGGTATCAGGATATCCAGCAGAAAATCGGACAGAGAACATCCATACGGTCATGAGCGGATGGAATGTGTGGCAGCGATCGTACTGTCAACGATACTGGCAGTGACAGGGCTGGGAATCGGTTACGGCGCAGCTGTCAAGATCCTGTCGGGAGACTACACAAACCTGGAAGTTCCCGGAGCGATGGCGCTTCTGGCAGCGATCATCTCGATCGCAGTGAAGGAAGGCATGTACTGGTATACCAGAATGGGCGCAAAGAAGATCGATTCCAGCGCACTGATGGCAGATGCCTGGCATCACCGCTCGGACGCGCTCTCATCGATAGGAGCGCTGGTCGGCATTGCGGGGGCAAGACTTGGATACCCCGTATGCGACGCAGCCGCGAGCCTGTGCATCTGCTTCTTTATCGCGAAAGCCGCATATGACATTTTCAAAGATGCCATCGACAAGATGGTCGATAGAGCGTGTGATGATGAGATGGAAAACAGACTAAAAAGCTGTGCGCTGGCGCAGGAAGGCGTGCTGGGGGTCGATCTGCTCCGCACCAGGGTATTTGGCAATAAGATCTACGTGGACATCGAGATCCGCACAAACGGGGACGACACCCTGCGCGAAGCGCATGGTATCGCGGAGCGCGTACATGACTCCATCGAGGGGGAGTTCGCCAAGGTGAAGCATATCATGGTGCATGTGAATCCGGCGGAGTGAGAGAGGGAGTGATAATCTCAGGATAAATAATTAGGTTGAGTTTGTTGTTACAATATGGTAAGATAGGCATATCTATTGAAAGAGATTTTTGATTGTAGAGGGGCAAAAGATGCAGACACAAAATCCGCTTATTATCATCCCTGCGTATAACGAGCAGGACAATATAGTAAACGTGGTCGAGGAGATTACTGCAAGTTATCCACAGTATGATTATGTGGTGATTAATGATGGGTCTACAGATGCAACTAGAAAAGTCTGTGCCAATCATGGAATAAATCTGCTCGATCTACCAGTTAATCTGGGACTATCAGGAGCAATACGCAGCGGGATGAAATATGCCAATTATTACGGATATGAGTTTGTTGTTCAGTTGGACGGTGACGGACAGCATTGCCCAGAATATATTAGCGATATGTTAAAATGTATGGAACAAACGCAGGCGGATATTGTTATCGGTTCAAGATTTAAGACACAGCGGAAACCCTTTAATGCCAGAATGGTAGGAAGCCAGTTGATCACATATGCAATATGGATGACTACAAAGGGGAAATACATTGGGGACGTGACGAGCGGAATGCGGCTTTTTAATAAGAGGATGATCAAAATGTTTGGATATCGTATCAATTATCGTCCAGAACCTGATACATTAGCATTCCTGCTAAATCATGGAGTGAAGATCGAGGAAGTTCAGGTGACGATGCGTGAGCGTGTCGCAGGAAACAGTTACCTGAACTTAAAGAATTCATTTTTCTATATGCTACACGTTTTATTTAATGTTTTGGTTTTTCAGTGGGTAAGAATGGAGTAAAAGTATGACTGTGCAAAATATTTGAATGAAACCAGCTTCAGTGCCTGTTGTAATTCTGTTTTGGCTATGTAAATGTTTTGGACTGAAAAAGTGATGGACTGGCGGAACACAAGGTGCAATGTAGTGATCTATAAAGATAATCCGAAGGTATATTGGATATGATTCCTTTGATCGGAAAAAGATTGAATTGAGGATTTTTTATAAAGATATATATGCTGGTATAGGAAATACTTTTAATAAGGTTAGAGAATATGGTGAAAAGTACAGATGTTTTAGCATTGACAGTTGTTATGCCTGTATACAGGGAGGAAGAAAGACACCTTAGGTTGGCAATAGAATCCATATTGGATCAGACGTGGAGAGCATTTCGTTTTATCATTATTTTGGATGATAGGGACAATACCCAATTGAAGAATGTGATAACTGGTTATGCAGAGAATGATAGTAGAATATCATTTTATATTAATGAAGAAAATAAGGGATGCCCGCGTTCTAAAGATAGGGGTATCAGGCTTGCAGAAACAGAATATGTGGCGATTATGGACGCTGATGATGTAGCTAAGGAAGATCGTTTGGAAAAACAAATGTATAAAATTACGAGCGAGGAATTAGATATTGTAGCAGGGTGTGTAAGAGTCATAGATCATAATGGAAATTTACTGTACTGTATGGATAAACTTCCCTTAAAACATGATGATATATGTAAGAAAATGAAAGTAAACAATTGTATGCCGCATCCAACATGGCTGCTGAGGAAAGAGGCATATCTCTCTCTGGGCGGATACACAGATATGCAAGGATGTGAGGACTATGACTTTTTGATTCGTGCTATTAAGGGAAAATATAAGCTGGGAACAGTTGGGGATATTTTACTGGATTACAGGCTTTCAACAGGAAGTGTGTCAAGAAATAATCTGTATAAACAATATCTGATGATGCAGTATTTACAGGATAAATATTATACACATAAACATAATTATCAAAGTTACGAGGAACTATGCGAGCAAAAATATACTGAACAAAGAGCAGAAAAATACGCTAGAGCATCGATGCATTTTGAAAATGCATTGACACATAATACAGAACATCATTATTTCAAAATGCTAATTTCAATGTTTCAAGTGATTTTTTGCTCAAGAGATTACTGTATAAAAATAATAAGGTATTTGGGGCAGAATGGATAGAGCTCAGAGATAACGCATGAAAGGAAACAGAAAATCCCAACAGGGATTGATGAGAAATGTAACAGGACTCTAAAGTGCAGGATGTTATGGAGGAGCTTGACGGTTGTGGATGTGTCTGTCACTATTTTATCAAATGATGCTGTTAAAGGCGGTGGTGGAGTCATATGTATGCGGAACCAATAACGATTGCGAACAAGGTAGGGACATGCTCTAGGTTACAAAGATTTGGTAGTGAATCAAGGTTGCATTGGGTTGCAGTTTTGGGGGAGCAATGGTAGAATAATGAAAAACGGGCGGAGATATTAAAAGTTTTGGGTTAACTATAGTCATTGTGAAAAATTGAGATTGTGTGAAACATGGACGTAGGATAGTTCGAAAACTTGACAGAGTGGACGGATCGAGATAGATGCATTCAGTTACAGACAGAGAGGATAATAGATATGAGTACAACATTGAGGACGGTACTGCTAATTTCATCTGTAGTTACAGCAGCATGGGTTTTGCGTAGAATAAGGAAAAACGGCGTAAAACAGGAAGATGCGTTATACTGGATCTGTTTTTCTGTTATGTTGGCGGTGCTTGGGAGTTTTCCTGATATTTCGTTCATTATGGCAGATATTCTGGGTATACAGTCACCTGCAAACTTTGTCTTTCTGGCAATTATTGCCATACTCTTAGAAAAATTACTCACTTTATCAATTCAAATCTCTCTTTTGGAAAGTAAAATAGAGGTTATGGCAGCAGAATTGGCGATACGGTGTAAAAATATAGAAGATAGTATTGAGCAGACTGATGGTGAGAAACATAAATAATATACCGTAAAATGTTGAAATGTCTGTTTATTTAGAGAAAGAAGAAATATTTTAAAGTGAACAATACTAAGATATGTGATGCAGAATAGGTGACATGATGCATGGAAGTGGATATAAAATAGATGATAAGAGATATGTGTCTTGTGAGAAACTGGTATCTATAATTGTACCAGTTTATAATTGTGAGAAATATATAGAAAAATGTTTGAAGTCCATTACAAGTCAATCGTATAGACTTCTTGAAATATTGGTTGTTAATGATGGGAGTACAGACAATAGCCAGAAAATAATTGATCAAGTAGCGCAATCTGATTCAAGAATACGCAAGCTGTCGCAAACAAATCAAGGTGTTTCGGCTGCGCGCAATTATGCCTTGAAATATGCGCAAGGTGATTATTACCTTTTTGTAGATGGAGATGACTATATTGGAAAAGAGCATGTTAGAGCTCTGGTACAATGTGCAGATGAAAATCAGTCAGAATTGGTTATATGTGGATATACTTTAGTGTTTGAAAATAAGCGAAAATCTGTAGCAATTGCTCCGGGTGTATATAAAAGAAATGAAAAAGAGGAGTGGGCATATCGCATAGCATCTGTTTGGGGAAGATTGTATAGCAGCGAATTTTGGAACAAGAATCGGCTTCATTTTGTTACTGAGGAGGGATCTAGAGGTGAGGATGCACCTATAGCGTTGTTTGCAAATGTCATGGCAAATAATATACAGACTATTAGTCAAACTGATTATTACTATGTACAGCATGAGGGCTCAGCAATGAACAGTAAAAAGAAAGTTATATTTCTGTTCCCATATGTTGCATTTGAAGAAGTGTATAAGAAAGTAAAAAGTTCGCAAGTGATGAATAGTCAAGAATTTTTTGATATGGGAGTTATAAAACTTTTGGCTATGTTTAAGTATGTTATATACCGCAAAGCGGACAAAAGCGAAAAGAAAAAATTTAGTATGTATGTTCACAGGCTTTTAGATAATGATTTTAGTAGAATAAGTTGTCAATGGAATAGGATGAAAAGAACAATTGAATTGCCATTAACACATAAGATCGCGATTTCACTGTTTTTGGCGCAGATGTGATATGGGAATATTTAATTTTTTCAATAATCTATATATGTTGGACAAGGAAGAGGGCGTATCATAAAATATGACAGAAAATAAGCTCATAGCTTTTGTGATTCTTCATTATAACACAATAAGGGAGACAAGAAACTGTGTTTCTAGTATTTTGGCATTAGAGCATGCTAATAATAGCAGAATAGTTATTGTTGACAATGCATCACCGAATCAGACGGGAAAAATACTGTCAGAGGATTACTGCCGGAATCAAAATGTGGAGGTGATTTTAAGAGATAATAATGATGGATTTTCGATCGGAAATAATGTGGGTTGTGCATATGCTATCAAAAAGTGGAATCCTTCTTTTTTGGTGGTAGCAAATAATGATATAGAGTTTTGCCAAAGAGACTTTATTAGTAAAGTGTGGAATGAATATGAGAAAAATCCGTTTGCTGTGTTGGGACCCGATATTTATGCACCGACGCGAGGTGTACATCAAAGTCCTATGAGTGATCGACCTCCAAGCAGGAATAGAGTGACGATGACAATAGTATTGAATCAAGTTATGCTTTGGTTATATCCACTTGTCTATCCGGTAATGAAGAAGTATTTCGCAAATTTAGATGCTAATACTCAGTCAAAAGATTATAGTGTTTATAAGGAAAATGTTTGTCTCATGGGGGCATGTATGGTATATTCGAAGGAATATATGGATGCAAGGAATAAAATATTCGAACCTGAGACAAAATTTTATTATGAAGAATATATTCAGTTTCTCTGGTGTATGAGGAATAATAAGAAAATAGTTTACAAACCTGATATAGTAGTGTATCATATGGAAGGTAAAGCGACAAAATCAATAGATAAGAGGGAAAAAGAGAGAATAAGGTTTCACATGCAGAATATACTGCAATCTGCAAAAGTGTATAAAAAGATATTAATGATATAGTAAAATTTTAGATATACATTAATATTGTAGTAAAAGAGTAAGAAAAGATGAAAATATTACATTATATGTTCGGCATTCCTCCAGTTAGGGGCGGAGGATTGGTGATATATGCACTGGATTTGATAAATGCACAAAAAAATAATGGGGACGAAGTAATTCTTTTGATTCCAGGAAGTATAAATCGTAAAAAGCGTAATGCAACAAAAATATTGAAAGGGACAAGAAAAAATATAGGGATAGAACACTATATTATTAAGAATGCATTGCCCATACCGTTAGCAAGCGGCATTAAAGATACTGAATGGTTTACTGCTATGGGAGATTATAAGATATACAATGAATTTCTGCAGAAACTGAAGCCAGATATAATTCATGTTCATAGTTTGATGGGGGTGCATGCCAATTTTTTCATAGCAGCAAAGGAATTAAGAATTCCTATGGTCTATACAACACATGATTATTTCGGGTTGTGTCCGACGTTAATGCTTTTTAAAGGACAATGTAATTGCGAAGTTATGGATTGGAATGAATGCTGGGAGTGTTGTAGAAATGCATATACAAAAACACAGTTGATTTTAGAACAATCTGAGTTATATTATTGGTATCGCCAACAACATTGTTTAATAAATCTTAAAGACAGATTAATTGGTTTTGCCAGTGTGTTTAGGAAAACAAGACCAGATAAGAAACCCAATCATGATGTAGATGTAGAGAAGCGAGATTGCACAACAGAATATTCTGATTTAAAGAAATATTATCAATTGATTTTTAGAGAGATAACTTTTTTTCATTATAATAGTAGTATTGCAAAGGAACAATATGAGAAGTTTCTTCCGAATGTAAGGGGAAAGGTTGTCTCTATTACTAATACGGCGGTAGAAGATCATCGAAAAACAATAAATTTTGGACACACGCTTCGAATAGGTTATTTGGGAAGGATTGAAGAAAGTAAGGGATACTACTTTTTACAAGAAGCAATAAATAATGTATATGTTTCTGGAAGAGTTAATATAGAATTAAATATATATACAAAAGAAAAAAGGGCGTGGCCATGCTTTGTGCGTGTTAACGTGCCTTACAAATATTCGGAAATTGTAGAGGTAATGAAGAACTTGGATGTAGTGGTGGTTCCAAGTTTGTGGAGGGAGACTTTTGGTTTTACAGCACTAGAAGCAATTAGTTGCGGAGTGCCAGTTATTGTGACTGATTTTGTTGGGGCAAAAGATTTGCTGAAAAATAAGAATTGGGGATATTTGATTAAGGCAGATAAGATAGAGCTACAGCGTCTGATTGAACACATTTATGACGATAGAGGTTTGTTGAGAGATATAAACACAAGTATTTGTAATGATGTATTTGACATTTCGATGGAAAATCATAGGAAGGAAATGAAACTGCTATACGATTTGGCAGAAAGTTGCATAAAGGGATGAGGTATATGAGAAAAGTAGATATTATAATTCCAATATATAATGCATTTGATGATTTGCAGTGCTGTTTGGACAGTCTTTATAGAAATACAAATTTACAAGAGAATAGATTGATTCTAATTAATGATAATAGTCCTGATGATAGGATATACCCGTATCTGGAATCACAGCGTAGGGACAATGTGATTGTTATTCACAATGCTGATAACAGGGGATTCTCTAATAACATTAATATTGGAATGAGCCAGTCGGCAGAAAATGACGTAATATTACTTAATTCAGATACTGTATTGACTAAAAACTGGGTGGAAAAGATGGTGGCGTGTGCATATAGCAGTAAGGAAATTGGTACAGTTACTCCGTTATCAAACAATGCCACATTATGCTCTGTGCCAAATCTTTTTGATGAAAATATTTTGCCAGAAGGATTATCAATTGAAAAAGCAGCAGCTATAGTTGAAGAATGCAGTCTCAAAAAGTATCCTAGGATTTCTGTTGCACATGGTTTTTGTATGCTTGTCAAGCGTGAAGTGATTGATTTAATTGGAAATTTTGATGCTGAGACATTTGGACGTGGCTATGGTGAAGAAAATGATTTTTGTAATAGAGCGGAGCAAATGGGCTATATAAATGTTATGTGTGATGATACATATATTTATCATAGCGGAACAAAGTCATTTGTATCAGCAGAGAAAGCGAGGTACATTGAAGAGCATCAGAAAATCTTGTATGAGCGATATCCTATTCAGATGAAAGTGAACGAAAAGCATTGCTTGGAGAATCCTAATAAACTGATCGGCGAAAATATAAGGCGATACTGGGATATATGCAACGGAAAAAGAAATGTATTGTACCTAGTACATTCCGATTTTAGAGATGGAGCAGAAAATAATGTAGGCGGAACGCAGATGCATGTGCAGCATCTTAAGGATGAATTAAAGTATATATATAATATTTTTGTAGCTGCAGTGGACGGACAATATTTGCAGGTAACAGCTTATATTGAAGATAAGGAATATGTCTACCGTTTTTTTGTAGGTGAGCGAAAAAAATTTTTCCAGTTTCATGACCGACATATTGCAAGGTTATTTAAGAATCTTTTAGTTGCTTTTAAAATAGATTGTGTGCATATACACCATGTTTTAACGACATCACTTGATATATTTTACGAGGCTGATAAGTTAAATATACCAAGTGTGTTTACGATGCATGATTTTTTTTCTGTTTGTCCAAACATAAATTTGCGTAGTCATAGAGGAGATATATGCTATGATAGAGATGATAGTTTATGTAAAGAATGCCTGAAAGATAGTGCCAAAATATATAATCAAAGTAGTTATATAGAATTGTGGAGAAAGGAGTTCAGTGAAGCATTAAATTTATGTGCTGTTATTGTTGCACCATCTCAAAGCACAAAGGATATAATAGGAAAGTATTTTCCTGATTTATATCAAAAAATTCAAGTAATTTATCATGGACTTAATATTTCGGAATCATCCAATATTAAAGGCTGTGAAATAGAAGTGCAAAAAAACGTAGTCATTGAGGATTACAAATCATATGAAAAACAAGGGCATTTAGTTGTTAGAGGCAGATTAGAGATTAAAGAAAATTGTAATATTAAAAAAATGGGAAAAATGCTAATAACAATAGGTGATAGTGTTGACGAAAGTATATTACCAGTATATTTAAATGAGCAATACTGTTTTAAAGTATGGATTCCGTATAATAGAATAAAAGAAAGAGAGGGGAAAATCAACTTTTTCTTGTTTCAAGATGAAGAAACAATATGGCAGATTGGTAAAAAGGAGTATTGCATTCAAACTGATTATCAAAAGAAAAAAATCAGGGTGGCATTTATTGGCGGAATTAATGAATTAAAGGGAGCTAAAATAATTAAAGACATTGTTTCCAAATCTAAATTGTCTGTTCAATGGTATATATTTGGAAACATTGGCGATACGGATTTACTACTTTATGAGAAAAGTAATTTGGTGAAAATAGATAAGTACAACCAAAGTGATGTAAAAAGTCTTTTGGAATTTTATAGCATAGATATAGTGTGCATTTTGTCTGTATGGCCAGAAACATTTTCGTATACATTATCAGAAGCATTGGGTTCAGGTATTTTGACTGTTGTTACAGATGTAGGTGCATTAGGAGAAAGAATTAAGTTATATCAAGCTGGTAAAGCAGTAGGACTGGATAATGCAACGGTAAATATTCTTACTTATTTGAGGGAAATGTGTGATAATGAGAAAAAACTTGAAGAGGAAAAGAAGCATTGTAAAGAATTATATATGAAAACGTTATCACAAATGAGAGAAGACTATCAGGATCTGATAGATACTATCTTGCAAAATGCGATTCCGCGATATGACGATGAATTCGACAAAGACTTAATCTGGCATGGAATGAAGGACTCTTATATAGTTGGAAAAAGGGCAATTGTAGGCGGGAATGGTATGGGGGATGAATATATGGATGCTATTATGAATAGTTTGACATGGAAGTTAGCTGTATGGGCAATTAATTTGAAGTTTCCATTTAAAGATAAGTTATATAAATTATGGGTTGAACGAAAATCTGAAAAGTAGTTTCATGCTAACTCTCGTTTGTGTGCTTTATGGGCATGCAGTGCTGCCGTTTTTATTAGAATACAAAATAGTGAAAGTATAAGGAGTTAAAATATATGAGATTGGTAAAGGAACTATGGAAATATAGAGAAATGATTGGTAGTCTTGTAAGAAGAGATATAAGAGGGAGATACAAAGGTTCCGCACTAGGTATTTTGTGGATGCTTGTAGATCCGTTTGCTCAATTAACAATATATACAATTGTATTTTCATATATACTTAGATCCTCTATTGATAAGTTTTATCTTTTCTTATTTGTAGCTTTGGTTCCATGGATTTTTTTTAGTCAATGCCTGAATGGTGGTTCAACTATAATATTAGGGAATCAGGATATGATTAAAAAAATATATTTTCCAAGAGAAATAATACCTATCTCGTTTGCAATAAGCCAATTGGTGACATTGTTATTAAGTTTTATAGCTGTGCTTATTGTTGTTTTAGGCAGTGGGATAGAAATATCCATAATGGCGTGGATTTGTTTGCCCCTTGTTATATTAGACGAATTTATGCTAGGGTTAGGGGTGGTGCTTGTCACTAGTGGTTTGAATGTATATTATAGGGATGTTCAATATATATTGAATGTTATTTCATTAGCATGGATGTATCTTACCCCCATACTTTATTCTCTTGAAATGATTACGAACGATACTTATCGAAAATTGTTCTACTTGAATCCTTTGACTATTATAATTGAGAACTATAGAGATATTTTGTACTATGGCAAAGTGCCAGGTGCAGGAAAAATAGGATTTTGTACATTATTGAGTTTGGTGGTTATGATAATAGGGTTTCGCTGTTTTGGATATATGAAAAAAGGGTTTGCAGAAGAATTATGAGGTTATTAGAAGATGAAAAAGGATATTGCCATTCGTGTTTCAGGTGTTTCTAAAAGTTTTAAAATATATGTGGATAAAGGAAATACTTTAAAAGAAAAGATATTATTTAAAAATAGAAACAAATTTGATACAAAAGAAGTCCTTAAAAATATATCATTTGAAGTAAGTAAAGGAGAATGTGTTGGTTTGATTGGCAAAAATGGATGCGGAAAAAGCACCATGCTAAAATTACTGACTCAGATCATATATCCGGATAATGGCAGTGTGGAACTTAAGGGAAGAGTGTCTAGTTTGTTAGAGTTAGGTGCAGGATTTCATCCAGATTTGACAGGAAGGGAAAATATTTATATCAATGCATCTATTTTTGGTCTATCTAGAAAAGAGATAGATGACAGAATTGATGCGATTATAGAATTCTCAGAGTTGGGGGATCACATTGAAAATCCTGTTAGAACATATTCATCAGGAATGTATATGAGGTTGGCATTCTCTGTTGCAATCAGTGTTAAGGCAGATATTCTTTTGATAGATGAAATTCTTGCAGTTGGTGATGTAAGTTTTCAAACAAAGTGTTTTAATGAACTTTTTGAGATGAGAAAAAAAGGAGTTACTATTGTAATAGTTTCTCATTCAATGGAACAAATAGAGCGTATTTGTGATAGATGTATATGGATTAAGAATGGTGAAATTGAAGATGATGGCGAACCTAGAAAAGTAAATGATGCATATTTAGACTATATGTACGAAGAAAGAGGGGAAAAAAATAAGAAGATAGAAAATCTAGAAATAGAAACTGTTGAGAATTCCAGAAGGGGTACTGGCGAAGCAAGAATAACAGATGTAAAATGCTTTGAAACGGATCTGAAGGAATGCTATTCTGTAACGACTGACTCTGACATAGAGTTTAGGATAAGTTATAACTGTTATGATAAAGTTGATAAAGCTATTTTCGGACTGTGTATTTATAGAAATGATGGGGTTCGATGTTTTGGTACAAATATGAGGGGGGATGAGTTGCACCCAATAGCACTGGATAATTTTGGTAGTGTAAGTTTGGTATTTAATAATATACAGCTATTAAGTGGTTCGTATTCTGCAGATGCAACTATTGAAGATGATCAGGGAAATACAATTGACTATTATGATAATGTTGTTTCTTTTGAGGTGAAGAGTTCTAAAAGATGTAGTGGCGTAAATTGGATGGAGCATAATTGGAAAGTATAAGTCCAGCTAAGAAATGTCAATAGGTAAAATGAAAAATGCTCAAGAAATTTTT
>ERZ779621.242-NODE-242-length-31473-cov-8.041664_pt1 | contig 31473 bp, 28 predicted proteins | sample MGYA00514215_ERZ779621 | MGnify/ENA primary metagenome ERZ779621 (study PRJEB29562, sample SAMEA4376715) | mouse gut metagenome | isolation source: Cecum | study: EMG produced TPA metagenomics assembly of the A DSS colitis mouse model was used to assess the...
AACACTTCTAACATTACTATTATATAAAAATTATGTAAAAATTTGCTATCTTCAATTACTTTTTGACGTTGATTATACTAATTACAGAGTTAAACAATAACTCTGATGTGATCCCGGTTAACGAAATCAAGAATCGTTATATAAGGTGAGAACATCACTCAGTATTTAATATCACAAGGCCTGATTAGCTATAGGGCATTGGGATACAGATATCGACATCAATCACAGGACAACCTGTGGAAGGTGTGATAGAGGTACCCTTATTTCCTTATGCCCTTTTTCAGGCTTCATGGGTCGGTACTTCTACAAGCACCGGCCTTTATTTGTTCCCATTGCCCTTCTGCAAGAACCAGGCAGAAAGGCAGGAACTTTATGAAAATCAAGATTCGTTATGAGAACGAGTATCAGACCCTTGAGGTCGAAAACGTGGAATTGGAGAGATGGCTTAATATCTCCATTTCAGAAGATGAAAGTCAGGAAGATTACGAACAGAGAATTCAGGATGTAATCGAAGAGAGATTCAACAGACCTGACTACAACAGCTGGCATAAGCATGACCGTCATACTGGCAATGCTTATATGAAAAGCAAGGACGGAACAGTTGAGGTCAACACAGAAGACGCAATCATGTACAGAGCAGTTGACAAGTCAGCATTTAACAGCTCCATTGATGGCGTACATAACCAGCTTGAATACGAAGAATGCTGTGAAACATTAAGAAGTCTTCTTAAACCTGCGGTAGCAGATATGATTATTGCTATTGCCCTTGACGGATACACCGTTGGCGAGTATGCAGCAGAAATCGGTGAGGATGCCAACACTGTCAGTCATCGTTACAGACGTGCAATCAACAAACTAAAAAATGTTTTTTCAAAAACGTCCTTTTAACCCTTCTCCCAAGGCTACCAGGTAGGAGAGTGACACCTCCGAAGAATTATATTTTGAAGGAGGTAATTCGTATGGAATTACAAGTATTTAACAGCACAGAGTTTGGCTCTGTAAGAACAGCAACTGTAAACGGTGAGGTTGTGTTTGTCGGCAAGGATGTAGCAGACATTCTCGGGTACCAGAACGGTAGTCGAGATATCAACCGCCATGTAGATGAAGAGGACAGACACAAGGTCATGCTCTTTGATGGTAATCAGGATAAGGAAACTATCATCATCAATGAGTCGGGGCTTTACAGTCTTATCCTTTCAAGCAAGATGCCTAATGCAAAGAAGTTCAAGCATTGGGTTACATCAGAAGTTCTTCCGGCTATCCATAAGCATGGAATGTATGCCATAGATGAAATATTGGAAAATCCTGATCTTGCGATTGCAGCACTTACACAGCTTAAGGAAGAGCGTGAGAGAAGAAAGCAGCTTGAATGTCTGGCACTTGTTCAGCGTCAGCAGATTGCAGAACTCCAGCCAAAGGCAAGCTACTATGACCTTATTTTACAGAACAAGAACACAGTTCCTATTACACAGATTGCAAAGGACTACGGTATGAGCGGTCGCAAGTTCAATGAACTTCTTCACGAACTTGGGCTTCAGTACAAGTTCAGAAAGACCTGGCTTTTATATCAGCACTATGCAGAGTGCGGATACACACAGTCCCGTACCTACGCAATCGATGAGAGCAGAAGTGTGATGCATACCTACTGGACTCAAAAGGGCAGACTTTTCCTTTATGACCTTTTGAAGAATGAAGGCATCTTACCAGTTATCGAACAGGAGGATTAAGAGATATGGGTGTTGATAAGTTTAATCACGAAGGGTACTACGACCCAACCACATATGAAGCTCTTACCAACATCCACCGTGAGGAAATGGCAGCTGATAAAAAGGCTGCCTATCTTCCTCACGGTGGATGTGTGCAGTCCATATCAGGTGATGTTGAAACCAATGTTATGAACGCCAAACGATACAGCAGATTCGCTGCCCAGAAAAATGCTATCCCGGTAACACCTTATCTTTTATATCCACAGTTCATGGATGACAGTAATGAGGCTGAAAGAGAGATGGCTATGCATTTCAATTATGTACTTCTTGGCAAATGCACAGAGGTCTGGGTTTTCGGTGGTGTGATTAGCCGTGGTATGGCTCGTGAGATTGGTGTTGCCAAGAAAAGAAGAATGAAGATCAGATGGTTTACCCAGGATTTGAAGGAGGTTGGAGAATATGATTAATTTTACTGTTTATTCAGCAGACTGTGTCGGCAACAGCGGTAACTGTCTGTATTTTTTTGAGGACATATTATAATGAGTAATCAACTCGGAAAAGGAATTTATAAAACATGGCTTACAGTATTGCTAAATACTATGGATAAGATATTTAAAAAAATGCTAAAATAAATAAGCCAGGCAAAACCAAAACATAAAATTCAACAGAAAAAGACAGGGAGGATTTTGAAATGTATGACATGATTATTATTGGAGCAGGACCGGCTGGTATCAGCGCAGCTATTTATGGCAAAAGCAGAGGAAAAAAAGTATTGGTGCTGGAAAAGAAACAGGTGGGTGGTTTGATCGGAACGGTTTCTACAGTTACGCACTATACAGCTATTGTGCGGGAAGAATCCGGCAGGACATTTGCTGAACGAATGAAAGAGCAGGCGCTGGGTGCCGGCGTGGAGATTCGTTATGAAAATGTGGAAGCCACAGGGCTTGAAGGGGAAATAAAGAAAGTCGTAACGGATAAAGAAAGTTATGAATCTAAAACCATAATTTTGGCTAATGGCGGTTCAGGCCGTATGTTAGGCATTCCAGGGGAGAATCTGAAAGGTGTCAGGCTGAATGCACCAAAGGATGGATTGCATTATAAAGGAAAGAATGTTTATGTAATAGGCGGAGCAGACGGGGCAGTAAAGGAGGCTCTTTATCTGGCTGAAATAGCAGGAAGAGTAACTATTGTATGTGTGGAAGATGAGCTTGCCTGTATACAGGAATTCAAGGATAAAGTAGTTATGCATGATAATATCAAAATCATGGCACATTCAAGCCTTACTGCAGTTTATGGCAGCGAAGCGGTGGAGGAACTTGAGTTTACTGATAATAAGACAGGAAATAAGCAGATTGTGAAGGATGCGGAGTGTGGGGTATTTGTATATGCGGGGATTGTTCCGAATACGCAAATGTACACAGAATTGAAGCTGGAGGGCGGCTATATTCCGGTTGATGATTCCATGCAGACCCAGATCCCGGGAGTATTTGCGGCAGGAGATATCCGTGTGAAAAAAGTGAGACAGGTGGCAACAGCAGTTGCCGATGGTGCAATTGCAGGTATTCAGGCCGCAGCAATGTGCTGATATTAAGGCAAAGGTTTGTTTATTCCCGCGAGCAATGAGGAAAATAACCATGCTTGCATGGGTATTTGACGAATGCCGCGAGGGTCAATACCCCGCCCCTTGGGGCGTTTCAATTTTCATGCCCCGCTGCTTGCGGCGGGGTGATTGACTACAGCAGAAAAAAGGGCATGGAATATGATTTTTGAGGTAAATCCAAAAGAAAGCACAATAGAAAAAGCGGCTCCATTGTTTGACGGGTGGCAGGAAACCTTAATATGGTCATGCCTGCAGGGTGTGATGGGAAAGATCTATGTGGATTCCCCGGAAAGCCCGGCTTCGGCCATGGCACTGCTGGGAGATTTTTGCTTTTTTGCAGGAAGGCCTAACCGGGAGCTGGTTTTATACGGGCCGGAGCAGGGAAAAAAGGACTTTCTGATTATGGCGTTTCGGGATGATTGCTGGCAGGAGCTGATCCGGGATTGTTACGGAGAAAAAGCAAAGGAGACAGTCAGGTATGCCATAAAAAAGGAACAAGATATTTTTGACAGAGAAAAGCTTGAGACTGTGGTCTCAGGACTGCCGGAGGGGTACACTCTGAAAATGGTGAACGAAGAGCTTTTCTGGCAGTGTCGGGAGAGTAATTGGTGCCGGGATTTGGTATCCCAATATGATAACTACACCATGTATCATGAAATCGGGCTGGGGGCAGTGATTTTGAAGGACGGGGAACCTGTCTCCGGCGCGTCTTCTTATTCCAGTTACATCGGGGGCATAGAAATTGAAATTGACACAAGGGAGGATCACCGGAGGAAGGGTCTGGCTTATATCTGCGGGGCGAAGCTGATTTTGGAATGTCTGAAGAGGGGCTGGTATCCCAGCTGGGATGCACAGAATAAGTGGTCGGTGGCTCTGGCGGAAAAGCTGGGATATCATTTTGATCATGAATACAGGGTTTTTGAGGTTACTTCGCAGCCCAGAATTTTTCCAATTCCTCATTGAATTTTAGGGGCACATCCATATTGACACAATGTCCTGCACCGTCGAAGATAATCTTTTTGCAGTCCGGTTCGCTGTCCTTCCACATTTTTATAATCTCCAGCTCCATGGGAATATCGTATTGGCCGCAGCCGATCAGAAGCGGATAAGGTCTTGGAGGCAGTGCCTGGTCGTTTCCGATCAGACTGTTCAGGGAAGCCAGATATAGAAAGGATTTTTTGGGAAATCCAAGATTCAGCTCATAAAACTCATTTTGCGCCTGGGTGGTATGGGCTGATATTTTTTTGTTTGCCTGAGCAAACCATTTGACGGAAACCAGCGCTTTCAGCAGCCTAAGCATTTGAGCAGAGCCGTTTATTTTCTGCATTGACGGGTCAAAGTTATTTATATTGTAACCGCCAAAGCAGGCCAGAGAGCTTACAGCCTGAGGATGGCGGTTGGCAAAGTCCTGTGCCAGGACACAGCCCAGGGATATCCCTACAATGTGAATCTGCGCAATGCCTTCCTCCTGTAAAATCTGCAACATCCATTCTGACATTTTGGCGATGCTGTCACCCTTTTTGGCATTTGTTGATTGACCATGGCCGATAATATCCAGCGTAAGCACATTATAATTTTCCGCAAAATATTCGATTTGAGTCCGAAACATTCTGTGATCCACAAAGGCGGCATGGAGGAATAAGATCCATTCCTTGTGCTCTTTTCCGGTCAGGTAATAGTAGATGGGAGAATTTTTCAATTTCAGCTGTTTCATAATTATCTCTGCCTTCTGTCCAATACTGTAAGTATGATTCAGGGTTACAATTTTTCTGCAAATTAATTGTAAGCCTTACGTTGCTTCCAGTCAAGTGAAACAGCACCGCAGTGGGTTTTTCGAATGACGCAGGTATTCTGAATGAAGGAGGCGGGTTAGCAGAAGAACATTATCAATATCGAATGAACAATAAATAAAACAGAAGAAACAAACCTGCATATACACCAAGGGTAATCAAAGGTACTATAAATGAAATAACCTTCATAAATGCAAGAACTATCATAACAAGTAAAATCAGAAGAAGGACATAAATAATTAATTCTACCAGGGACATTGATAAGAGCTCCTTTTTCTTAATAAATTTTTTGTACAGTATGCAACTGTGATTTTTTCATAATAAAGTTATAATTTTTGGCTGTCAACAAGGTATATTTTAACATTCTTTCAAAAATACAAGATGCTCCGGGAGTTCTGCATCCCGGAGCATCTTTGAATAATTATCTGTCACTGTAAAATACATAGCTGCCTGCTTCCACTGTATAGAGCTTATCACCGATCCGGATCCGGGCTTGTACGGGGGTCTGAATTGTGTATCTCCAGGCATTTTCTTCCTTCTGCCATTTGGAGGAGATTCTTCCATGCCGCGTGTCAAGAACAGCCTCCAGCCAGTCCAGGCGGGAGTCGGGCGTAGGAGCAATCTGCACCCTCTCGTACCCGGGAAATTCCTCTATGGGAGAGATGCCGGCGGCCACGGAATATACCCAGTCGGCTACGGAACCATATGCATAATGGTTATAAGAATTCATATCAGCGCTCCAGAAATCACCGTTTTCCATAATGCCGTCCCAGTGCTCCCAGATGGTGGTAGCGCCCTTTGTCACAGGGTACAGCCATGAAGGGTATTCCTTCCGAAGCAGCAGGGAATAGGCCAGGTCTGCATGGCCGTATTTGCTCAGCACATGGAGGATATAAGGGGTTCCCACGAAGCCTGTCTTAATCTGGATTCCGGCGCTTCGCACCATCTCTGCCAGCTGGTCTGCGGCAGCCTGGGGATCCGGCGCCAGAGAAAAATGTGCGGCTAAAATGCACTCGGTCTGGGTCTCATAGACAGGATAGGCCTGCCGGAAAGCGGCCACGATCCGGTCATAGAGATCCGTATAATAGGAAACATCCTCACCCAGCACCTTGCCCGCTTTGATTACCAGAGACGTGGAATAGGCGTAAAAAGCGGAGGCGATAAAGTCCTCCCGGGAGGATCCCTTGTAGCTTCCGGAGGGAGCGTCCAGACCCAGCCAGTCTCCATAGTGAGTGCCGCCGGTCCACAGGTTCGGAGTCGTGGTGGTCTCGGTAATATAGCCCACCCATTTTTTCATACAGGTGTATTGTGCCTTCAGAATATCAGGATTTCCGTAGGCCAGATAAATTTCCCAGGGGCAGATTACGGCGGCGTCTCCCCAGGCAGCGCTGGCGTGAGGCTCCTGCAGCACATCGGGAATCACATGACCGATGATTCCATTTTCACCCTGCTGTGCCGCCATATCTGCCAGCCATTTTGTAAAGAATTTTTCACAGTCATAGTTAAGGCAGGCAGTGCGGATAAATACCTGTGCGTCGCCGGTCCAGCCAAGGCGCTCGTCTCTCTGAGGGCAGTCTGTGGGAACATCCACAAAATTACCCTTCTGTCCCCAGATAATATTGTCGAACAGGTGGTTCAGCAAGGGATCGGAAGAACGAAGCCAGCCTGTCCGTTTCATTTCGGAGTGAAGCACCACGGCGGTGAAACAGGAAGGATCCATCTGCCCGATTCCTCCGGGGAACTTGTTTACTCGTATGTAACGAAAACCGTAAAAGGTAAGATGGGGTTTATAGGTCTGAGGACCGTCGCAGCAGGTGTAGTGATACTGACTTTTAGCGCTGCGGTAATTATCTGTGTAGAAATTGCCCTCTTTATCCATAACCTCCGCAAAGGAAAGGTCCACCACCTGACCCTTTTGGGCAGAGAGAGAAATTTCTACATAGCCGGTGAGATTCTGACCGAAATCAATGACAGTCTCCCCTTTGGGTGTCACAAAGACGGAGGCGGGATGAAGCCGTTCCTGTTCCCGGATCTCTTCTCCCTGTTGGGGAATCAGGGTGTGGGAAGGTCCGTCAAAGCACCGAACTGGCGATTTGGGGCAGTCTTCCATAGATGCATCATAAATTTCTCCATCGTATATTTCGGAGAAGCGAACAGGGCTTTCCGCCACAGACCAGCTCTCATCGCTTACAAGGGTCTCCGCAGAACCATCCGCATAGGTGATCTCCAGCTGGGCCAGAAGAGCGGAAGGATTGGTCTGGAGAAGCTTCATGTAATCAGAGGACTTCCAGCCGGGCATCCGGCTCCGATACCATCCCCTGCCTACCAGCACCTGAAGCTCATTGGCTTCCTTCAGCAGATCTGTCACATCGTAAGACTGATATTGCAGTCTCTCAGGATATGCGGTCCAGCCCGGCGCCAGGATAAACTCTCCAGCCCGGCAGTTATTGATTCTGGCCTCATAGACTCCCAGAGCCGTAATGTGCAGGACGGCCCTGCGAACCTTATTTGACAGTGAAAAATTAGTTGAAAATACCGGAGCAGCATCCCCGGTCTCCGTTTCCGGAGCCACCCATTTTGCTTTCCATTCCATAGTCTCCATAGTGAGTTACCTCCATAAAAAATCACGTAAAATGAACTTCTGTTGACTATAAGAATAACAGATGATATTATGTAAAAAAAGAACCTTTATTGACCTGAATAGGGGGTAAATATGACCTGATGGAAAAAGGGTGTATATTGGAGCTGAATCAGAATACGGATCAAATCAGGGATAAGATGGCTGTCAGACCCTATCAGCAGGCGGATATGGAGCTTCACAGTCATCACTTTTTTGAACTGGCATATGTTCTTGAAGGCAGTGCGCAGCATATTCTGAACGGAAAACGGGAAAGTCTGAAGCAGGGGGACTATTTTATTGTTGATTACGGCACTTCTCACGGCTATCGGAACAGCAAGAATCTGACTTTGTTAAATTGCCTGTTTCTTCCGGAAATCATAGACAATACACTGGAGGGCTGCAAGGCGTTTGACGAATTGCTTCAGGTATGCTTTATCCGATATTACAGGCGATATTTCAGCCAGGTACGAACACCGGTGGACAGAGTGTTTCATGATGATGACGGAAGGGTGCTGGGGCTGCTTTTGGGTCTGCAGAAGGAATATGAAGAAAGGCAGATGGGCTATACAGAGATTTTCAGGAGCCGCCTGATGGAGATCCTGATCCTGACCATGCGCAGGATCATCGATCAGGACGCGAAGAAGAGAGAGCAGACCCGGCAGAGTGATGCCGTGCTGTGGGCCATACAGTTTTTTGGTATGCATTATCGGGAGCATGGTCTGTTGGAGAAGTTTTGCCGTGAACATCATTACAGCAGTCAGTATATCAGCAGAAAATTTCATCAGGAAACAGGCATGACTGTCTTAGAGTATATCCAGAGAATTCGGGTGGAAAAAAGCTGCGAGCAGATTGTGGGAAGCGATAAAAGCATCCGGGAAATCGCTGTGAGTGCGGGTTATGAAAATATGAAGTATTTTAATCAGGTTTTCCGCAGGCTGATGCACATGTCTCCGGGAGAATATCGCAAAAGAGCACTTTCCTTCCCCGGTGGGAGGAGTTCATGAAGCTTATCAGACCTTTGAGCTTTTATATGGAGCTGTATGACTGCCTTGCAGATATACAGGAAATAACCGGGAATATGGTTGCAGCTATGACAATATGATCTCGTCATACAACTCCAGCCCGAAACTGGTCAGCTCCGGTTCGTGGGGAATCATCTTATAGGTGCGCTGCATGCGTCCCTGCTGCTCTATGCGCTGGGCGCTCAAAAATGCTGTGGGAAGCTCCGGTCCTTGTAATTCATTTTGTACTTTTTGAGCGAAGGAGAGCAGGTGAGTGACCATGAGGATTTTTATATCCGCCTCTGCCAGAGCCCGGACAATGTCATAGGCGATAGCGGAGCCTTCTTTTTCCGTTGTGGAGGCAAACGACTCGTTTAAAAGGATCATGGAGGCTCCTTCCAGGTGATCAATAATCTGGCTCATGCGTCCCAGCTCCTCATCCAGGCGTCCGCTGTTCATGGCGCTGTCTTCCCGCCTGGTAAAATGCGTGAAAAGAGATGGAAAAATACCGCTTTCGAAGCTTTCTGCCGCCGCGAACAGGCCGCATTGCAGCATAACCTGGGCGATACCGATGCTCCTTAAAAAGGTAGATTTTCCGCCCTGATTGGCTCCGGTTACCAGCAACAATGTTATTTCGTTCAGATCGCAGGTATTACCTATCGGCGCCATATGCTGCTCCAGCCCCATGACCACCTCCTGCAATTCCCGGAAGCGAAGGGTCCGGCATTTTCCGGGAACCGGGAAAGCGCAGTTGATATGAAATCGATCCATAAAATGCTTTAAATTGATAGCTCCGCGATAAAAAGCCGCTTGAAAATGCAGCTGGTCCCAAAAGCCGGCGAGTGCGCTGATAAACGGCTTGGAGCAGGAAACGATATGCCGGACTGCTTCAAATTCCAGCTGCTTCATCTGCTCCGGGAGAGCGGTGTCTGTTCGCACGGAAATGATATTTTTTGAACGCATATTCAGATAATCCTGGGCCCGGGCCAGAATATTGACGGCGCGCCGTTGTTTTTTAGATTCCGTTTCCACTTCATCCAATCGAAAATCTTCCAGCTTCAGTCCTTGACCAATCACACAGCCCATAATCAGGCGTGGCTTATCCACAAATCCCTTGCTACCGGATTCATTTAGTTCTGCTTCCCGGGTGTCCACATAAAAGATCACATCCGCCAGGATTCGTTCCAGGTCTTTTTCCAACCGGGAGGAAAATTCACTGCAGAGCCTTTCATGGAAGGATTGGAGGCCTGGTGACTGGAGATCGTTTTTTTGCTCATCCATCAGCTGTTTCAATTGCTTCAGACCGGATACAAACAGTTGCAGCACATAAATTTCCGAAATCAGACTTCCGGGAGAATTGTAATTTCCCGAGCCTGCGCCTGACCGCCTGCCCAGCTTATTCCACTCCCCCAAAAGGTGGGAGGTCAGATTGTAGAGCCTGCAGATAAAAGCCTCCTGCCTGAGACAATCCCGGAGAATCTCCTGCCGATACAGAATTTCCTCCGCTGTCTTTAGGGGGACCAGCATTACCTTTTTCATAGTGTCCGCCAGAAAAGGATCAGGTTCCTGGATAAGGCTGATTTTTCCGTCTTCCCATTGAATCTCCTTTGCTGCGGCAAGAAAAAGCGTATTCAGTCCCAGATCCTTGGCAATGGCCTTTTCGTCAACATATCGTGAGGTATTTTCCCACTCTTTTTGGGAATATAGTAAACAGGCTTTCATGAAAGTCTCTCCTTTAACTGCTGGTAGGTTAGTTTGTGCTTTTCCGCCAGCTGATCTGCTCCGGCAGTACTTTCTGCCGTACTGCGGCGGATCCGGAAAGTACGTCTTCCCTGCTCGTCCGCCAGGGCACGAAGGCTTACAACCTGGGGATGCGCCTGGCAAAGGTCCGCCAGGTGGGTCACATATATTCCTCTGCATCCTGCGGTGATAAAATGTTCCAGTACTCTACGGCCCATAATACAGGCGTCATAGTTGGCGGCAGTGGTAAAAAGCTCATTAATGACTACAAAACAAGGAGCTTCCGTATGGAATTTTGCTTCCATCATGGGAGCCAGCCGGGTCAATTCTTCCTTCAGCCTGCCCCGCCCGGTGTCCGGGCTTTCCTCCACGGAAAAATGGGTGAGAATCCGGGAGAAACGGTGGACATTAGCGGCGGAAGCCGGTACGTCCAGCCCCATTTTTGTAAAATAAACCAGCTGACCAAGGCTTCTGGCAAAGGTGGTTTTTCCTCCCTGATTGGGTCCGGTCAGAACAAAAAAACTTTCCTTGGATCCAAAGTACATATCGTTGCTGACAATTTGCTCCGTTCCTGAACCCCGGGAGCAGGCCAAAGCCAGGTCATATAGTCCCCGGGCGGATAGTTCCCGGTTTTCGTCCAGGGAAGGAGTCGCAAAAGAAAAGCCTTTTTCCTGCATCTTCTGCTGAAAACGATAGAATGCCAGATAATAGCGGATTTCCGAAGAAAATCGGATCAGGGTGTCTTCCGCATATTCCTGATAGCTTTTATAAAAATCCTCCGTCTCCCAAAAGAAGTCGGGACTTCGTTTCTGAAAAGCCCTGATCAGCTCCTGCTCCAGCTCCGTAAGACCTGCGTCTGTCCGGAAGGGGCTTCTCATCTGCCGGTTTTGTCCCGGAAAGCAGTTTTGCAGAAAGCACTCATAGGTTCCTTCCGTTTCTTCTGCTAAAACTGTTATCCGATCATTTTCATAAATCAGCTTCATCCGAAAACCGGCCATTTTCTCCAATAACTGCCCAGATCGTTTCTCCATATCCCGGAACCGTCCGCTTTCCACATAATTCCGGAGATATGCCCGGAAGGCCAGCATTCCCTTTGACTTTAAGGGAAGAGCCTCTAATTCCCGGGCCAGTCGGCGGAATGCGCCGCAGTAGCAGGCGATTTCCTGAAGATGCCAGACTTGCTTTTGAAGCTCCAGGGTAACCTCAGTTTTTTTTGCAAAGATTTCCCTGCGTTCCTTCATTTGATCCAGCAGGCTGCATAATATAGAGTAAAGCGCTTCCTGCCGGATGTCTGCATAAACTTCCCTGCGATAATCCTCGCACAGCGGGTCGGCGGGAAGGCAGCAGTACATGGAGCTAAGATTTTCTCCCCAGTACAAATTGATTTTGTCAATAATCTGATAGAGATTCAGATCCAGCAGAAAGACCTGCCGGGGTTTTTCTTTTTCCGGATTTTCTTTCATATCCAGAATGCTCAGGAATTCCATGGGATGCCTCCATCGTAAACAGGCCGGACTATTTCGGAGATCTATTGCAGACAGACCATCCGATATTTTATAAACAGGCCGGATTTCATTATATTCAGTGTACCATAAATTGTTCTTATATGTCCATTCTTACAAGAAGTTACTGTGAATAGTAACCACAAAAGTCCTGTAAATTTGTTGTCTTGACAACTGATGGAGAAATTCGTACAATAAGGATATTCCCAATGATATTTGAATAAGCGGCTGGAAGCCGCAGCAGGGACTGAAGTCCCTCCTTAAGCTGTTTCCAATTCTTTTTTTATGAAATACAGGTATGAACATGAAGTCATACGTTCTTCCCGGAAGGGAGGCGTGTGGCTTTTTGTGTTGGAATAATCGGCAAGGAGCAAATTAATGGATTTAAAAACGTTTTTTCAAAAAAATTCCAAGGCGGCGCTGGCTTTTTCCGGAGGAGTGGATTCGGCGTATTTATTGTATGCCGCCGCCCATTATGGCGCTGAAGTCAGGGCTTATTATGTAAAAACCTCCTTTCAGCCTCAGTTTGAGCTGGAGGATGCCCGAAGGCTGGCAGAGGAGCTGAAGGTAACCATGGAGGTCATTGAGGTTCCCATTCTGGAAAATCAGGTGATTACGGAGAATCCCGTTGATCGCTGTTATCATTGCAAAAAGGCAATTTTTGAAGCCATATTAAGGGCGGCCCGGGAGGACGGATTTACAGTACTGCTGGACGGAACCAACGCCTCAGATGAAGAGGGAGACAGGCCCGGTATGCGTGCACTGCGTGAACTGGCGGTAAGGTCGCCTCTGCGGGAGTGCGGCATTACAAAGGAAGAAGTCCGCAGACTTTCCCGGGAGGCGGGGCTTTTTACCTGGAATAAGCCGGCTTATGCGTGCCTGGCAACCAGGATTTTGGCCGGAGAAAGGATCACCGAACAAAAGCTGGCGGCTGTGGAAGCGGTGGAGAACTACCTGTTTTCTTTGGGCTTTACAGACTTCCGGGTGCGCAAAATAGGAGATGGAGCCAGATTGCAGCTTCCTGAGTCACAGCTGGAACGAGCGCTGGAATACCGGGAAAAAATTGTTGCGGAGCTGAAAAAATATTATTGTATGGTTTTACTGGATCTGGAAACAAGAGGTTGAAGGGAGAAAGTCAATATTTCATGGAATAAATGCCCAGGAAAGCCAGACCGGGAGGTATGGCTTTAAGCACGAGGAGGTACGGATTTGAATAATGAAATCAGAAGAACCTTAGAAGCGTTAAAAAACGGAGAGCTTTCAGTGGATGATGCATTGCTGGCCATTAAAAAACAGCCCTTTGAAGATATCGGTTATGCCAAGGTGGATCTGCACCGGGGCATCCGCCAGGGCGCTGCCGAGGTAATTTACGGGGCGGGTAAAACCTGGGAGCAGATGGCGGGTATCATTGAGACCATGCAGAAAAGCCATGTGAAAAGGATCCTTATTACGCGCCTTGACCCGGAGGCGGCAAAACATCTTTCTAAAATACAGGAAATAGATTACCGGGAAAATGCTAAAATCGGCATTATCGGAGGATTCCCCGAGCCTGACGGAATCGGAAGAATTGTGGTGGCCACAGGAGGCACCTCCGATATTCCCGTGGCTGAGGAGGCGGCGCTGACAGCCCAGATTCATGGGAATGAGGTAGTGCGCCTGTATGATGTGGGTGTGGCGGGGCTACACCGTCTGCTGTCCCACATTGATGAGATCATGAGCGCGACGGTTATTATTGCCATAGCAGGGATGGAAGGGGCCCTGGCCAGTGTGATCGGGGGGCTTGCGGACTGTCCTGTCATTGGGGTGCCCACCAGCGTGGGATACGGAGCGTCCTTCGGGGGTGTTTCTGCGCTGTTATCCATGCTGAATTCCTGTGCCAGCGGTGTATCGGTGGTGAATATTGACAATGGCTTCGGAGCGGGATACCTGGCAGGCATGATCAACCATGTAGGATAACAGTTCAGGGTTCCGGCCCGGCTGTGTTCAGCCGGCCCCTGATTTTAAGCAAACCAGAAAGGATAGAGATTATGAGAATATTATATTTAGACTGCGGTATGGGCGCCGCAGGCGATATGCTGACGGCAGCTTTGCTGGAGCTATTGCCGGATTCCAGGAGCTTTTTGGAGGAACTGAACGGCCTTGGCATTCCCGGGATAAAGGTGGAGGAAGAAGCCGTAAGCAAATGCGGGATTCTTGGCACTCATATTACGGTAAAGATTTATGGAGAGGAAGAAACAGAGGGAGAGCCCGGGGAACATCTCAGCCATGAAAAACATTTCAATCAGGAGGCTCATCATCATCACGAGGAATCCCATCATCACAGCAGCATGCACCATGTGGAGGAGATTATCGGAAACCTGCCGTTGTCCTCCAAAATAAAGAAGGATATCCTTGCGGTCTACGGCCTGATTGCAGAAGCGGAAAGTCATGTACACGGTGTGCCCGTTTCTCAGATTCATTTTCATGAGGTGGGGTCCATGGATGCGGTGGCCGATGTGACGGCGGTTTGTATGCTGATGGATCGTCTGGCTCCGGAACGGATAGTGGTTTCTCCCGTTCATGTGGGGAGCGGCCAGGTAAAATGCGCTCATGGCATTCTGCCGGTTCCCGCTCCTGCCACGGCGTACCTTCTCAGGGATATTCCCATCTATGGGGGCGGGGTAAAAGGGGAACTTTGTACTCCTACCGGAGCCGCATTGCTGAAGTATTTTGCAGACAGCTTTGGGGATATGCCGGTGATGAAGATCCGGTCCCTGGGCTATGGCATGGGAAAAAAAGATTTTGAGCGGGCAAACTGTGTCCGGGCGCTGCTGGGGGAGACGGAAAATGGGGGAGACAGCGTGGCAGAGCTTTCCTGCAATATAGACGACATGACGGGAGAGGCCATTGGCTTTGCTATGGAAGAGCTGTTTGCGGCAGGGGCGCTGGAGGTGTATACCGTTCCCGTGGGAATGAAAAAATCCAGGCCGGGGATTCTTCTCTGCGTTATGTGCAGAGAGGAGGACCGGGATAAAATGCTTCGTCTGATCTTCCGGCATACCACCACTATCGGAGTGCGGGAGAGCGTCAGCAGACGGTATAAGCTTGACCGCTCTATGGAAATTGTCCGTACGCCGTATGGGGACATCCGCAGGAAGGTTTCCTCAGGCTACGGAATCACCAGAAAGAAATATGAATATGACGACCTTTCCCGGATTGCCCGGGAAAGAGGGATCTCTATAGGGGAGATCCGGGAGGAGATAGAATGAAGATGGGACGTATTTTTATAGTATTGATGATGGCGTTTTTGCTGACAGCCTGCGGGGATCCCGGGGATTCCGGGGATTCCGGGGATTCCTCCGGGGATGCGGTTACCCTTGTCTATGGCAGCGGAGACTATACCCGCATTAATCCTGCCATGGATGAGCATTGCGAGATTAATCTTCTGCTCTTCAACGGGCTTACCGCACATGACGGCAGCAACCAGATTGTTCCCGGGCTGGCGGAAAGGTGGGAGTACGACGAGGCCTCCTGCACCTATACCTTTTATATTCGGGATGGTATCAAATGGCATGACGGAGAGGCCTTTACTGCCGAAGACGTCAAATTTACCATAGAAGCTATTATGGATCCCGACAATGGCTCTGAAAACGCTCCCAATTATGAAGACGTGGAGGAGATCCGGGTGATTGACGAAAAAACCATTGCTTTCCGGCTTTCCGAACCCAATGTGGCCTTTTTGGAGTATATGACTATGGCGGTTCTGCCCCGGCATCTGCTGGAGGGCCAGGACATGCAGGAATCTGATTTTTTCCGAAATCCTGTGGGAACAGGGCCCTACAGGATGGAGAGCTGGGATGCAGGACAGTCGATTGTTATGGTAAAAAATCAGGATTATTATCTGGGATGTCCAAAGATCGACAGAATTATTTTTAAAATTACGGAGGACGACAACACACAGGCCATTCAGCTGGAATCAGGAGAGCTGGATTTAGCGCTTCTGGACCCCAGAAATGCGCAGAATTTTGCGGGAAAAGAGGAATTTGTCTGTTATGATATGACCACGGCGGACTATCGGGGCATTCTCTTCAACTTCTGGAATGAATACTGGACGGAAAACAGGGACATTATTCCTGCCGTCTGCTATGCCATTGATCGACAGGCTATTATTGATTCCGTGCTTCTGGGTCAGGGAATGGCAGCGTATGGCCCCCTGCAGAGAAACATCTACAATAATGAAAATGTGGAACACTACGATTATAATCCGGAAAAGGCAGGGGAAATTCTGGAGAATGCCGGGTGTACCATGGGAGCAGAGGGTTATTATGAGAGAGACGGAAAAGAGATTGGATTTGTGATCAGCGTCATGGCTGGAGAGCAGGATCGGATCGATATCGCTCAGGCAGCGGCACAGCAGATTCGAGAGGCCGGTATTCGTTGTACGGTGGACATTCCTGCACAGATGGATTGGGGCGGACAGATGGCATGTCTCATCGGCTGGGGAAGCCCTTTTGATGCGGATGATCATACCTATAAGGTGTTTGGTACGGACAAAGGAGCCAATTATTCCGGTTATTCCAATGAAAAGGTAGATGAGTATCTGACATTGGCCCGCCAGTCAGAGGATCCTGTGGAGCGAAAGGAATATTATAATAAATTTCAGGAAGAACTGGCGAAGGATCCTGCTTATGCATTTATTTGTTACATCGATGCCAATTATGTAGCAAAAGCGTCCATTCAGGGGATTGCTGCAGATACAGTTATGGGACACCATGGCGTAGGTATTTTCTGGAATGTTCATGAGTGGACCATTTCCCAATAAAAGGAGACTTTGGACTGCTGGGTTCTGCATGTGAGGATAAAATATGTCTGGACTGCTGGAAATAAAAAATTTATCTGTAAGTTTTTTCACTCCTGAGGGAGAAGTGCAGGCGGTGAGAGATGTGAGCTTTTCCCTGGAAGAGGGAGAGGTGCTGGCTCTGGTGGGAGAGTCGGGCTGCGGGAAAAGTGTTTTATGTAAAAGTATCATGAAACTTCTGCCGTCTACGGCAAGGATCAAGGCAGGAAGTATTTTTATAGACGGCGCAGACATTACGAATTACAGGGAAAGGGATATGTGCAGGCTTCGGGGGAAGCTTTTTTCCATGGTATTCCAGGATCCCATGACCTCTTTGAATCCGGCCATGTCCATAGGTGCGCAGATCGGGGAGGCTGTGAAGGTTCATGAGCCAGGGATATCCGGCGCCGCTCTGGAAGCCAGGATCCTGGAGCTGATGGCTCTCGCAGGCATAGACCGTCCCCAGGAGCGCAGAAGGCTTTATCCTCATCATCTATCCGGGGGGATGCGCCAGCGCTGTGTGCTGGCTGTGGCTTTGGCAGGAAAGCCCCGGATTTTGTTTGCGGATGAACCCACCACGGCGCTGGATGTGACCATTCAAGCCCAGATTCTGGAGTTGTTTCGGGAGATACAGGGAAAGCTGGGAACCGCTGCGATTTTTGTGACCCATGACCTGGGGGTGGTGGCGCGGGTGGCGGATCGGGTGGCTGTGATGTATGCGGGCAGGATCGTGGAGACCGGCAGGGCAGAGGATATTTTTTATGATCCACTCCATCCTTACACCCAGGGACTTTTGCGGTCTCTCCCGGCTTTTTCCAGAGGAAAAGACATCTTGTATACAATTCCGGGTATGCCGCCGTCTTTAATCGATCCGCCCAAAGGGGATGCTTTTGCCTGGCGGAATGTAAACGCACTGGATGTGGATTATGAAGAGGCGCCTCCCATGTTCCGGGTCACAGATTCCCATTATGCCGCCACATGGATTTTGGATGAGCGTGCCGAACCTATACGGAAGCAGATATCTGGTCAGGGCAGATGCGGTCATTTGGATTTGGAGAATTCCGGCTGTCAGAGCGGGAAAAAGGAGGCCGGAAAAAACAGGGATGTTCAGACTGCCGATACAGGGAAGCCGCAGGAGGTGCTTCTGGAAGTACAGCACTTGTCTCATATGTATTCTCTGGGAAAAGGAAGGGCGGTCAGGGCAGTGGAGGACGTTTCTTTTCAAATCCGCCGGGGAGAGATTTTTGGGCTGGTGGGAGAGTCCGGTTCCGGCAAGTCCACGGTTGCCAGATGTATAATGAATATTTACAGGCCCCGGAAGGGGCGGATTCTGTATAAGGGAATCGATACCTGCGATCCCCGGCAGTTTCGGGCCAACAGGAAAATGCTTCAGACATGCCGGCAGCTGATTTTTCAGGATTCCGCCTCCAGTCTGAATCAACGGATGAAGGTATGGGATATTATTGCAGAACCTATGAAGCTGGGGCACAGGAAGCCACCCCGAGGGTCCTTTCGGGCGGAGGCCGAGTTTCAGATGCATTATGTAGGGTTAGATCCGTGCTATCTGGACAAATATCCTTCGGAGTTGTCCGGAGGCCAGCGCCAGCGGGTGGCAATTGCCCGGGCCTTGGCCATGGAGCCGGAATTTTTGGCTGCGGATGAGCCCATTGCATCGCTGGATGTATCTATTCAGGCCCAGATCGTCAATCTGTTCAAGCATCTTCAGCGGGAGCACGGCTTTACCTTTTTATTTATTGCTCATGATCTGGCTATGGTGGAGTTTTTATGTGATCGTGTAGGAGTAATGTACAAGGGGAGACTGGTGGAAACAGGGTCTGTGGCGGAAGTTTTTTCCTGTCCCGGGCACCCCTATACCCAGGCCCTGCTTTCGGCGATTCCCAGTCCTGATCCCCGAAGGGAACGGAACCGCAGGTGTGTGAAATTTTCGGAAGAGGAATATCCCTGGGAGGGAGAGCCGGTGGAGATTAGTCCCGGACATTTCGTGCTTCGGAAAAAGGGGTAAGAAAGGGGTGTTTTGAAAGATGAAAAAGCTGATGCTTTTTGTCTTCAGCATATTTCTGTTGTCTGTGATCGTTTTCTATGTATCCCGACTGGCGCCCGGCGATCCGCTCATATCATATTATGGTGACCGCGTTGAAAAAATGAGCCCTGTGGAAAGGCAGTGGGCGGAGGAGAAGCTGGGACTGAGGGATCCCATGGGTGTTCAATATATCCGCTGGCTGAACAATGCGCTGCACGGTGATTTTGGAATTTCCTACAAGTATAAAATGGATGCGGCGGAGGTGATCAGGAGCAGACTGAGCAATACTCTGATTCTGGGAGGAACCGGATTTGTGCTGATTTTTGTGTTTTCTCTGCTGCTGGGGATCCTGTGTGCCTGGCGTGAGGACGGGTGGCTGGACAGAGTAATTTGCAGGCTTGGAACGATTATCAGCTGTATTCCGGAGTTTTGGCTGGCGCTGGTGCTGATTCTGGTGTTTGCCCTGAAGCTGGGATGGCTTCCCAGCTCCGGCGCATACTCTATAGGAAAAAACGGGGATTTATGGGACCGGATTGTTCATCTGATACTCCCTTTGTCTGTTGTGGTAATCAGTCATCTATGGTATTACGCATACATGGTTAGAAACAGAATTTTAGAGGAGGTCCGGGCAGACTACGTTCTACTGGCCAGATCCAAGGGGCTCAATAAGCGAAGCGTCATGTTCCGGCATTGTCTGCGCAATGCAATCCCGTCCTATTTAAGTATCATGGCCATTTCTGTTCCCCATGTGCTGGGAGGGACTTACATTGTAGAGATGGTATTTTCCTATCCCGGCATTGGTACGCTTTCTTATGAAAGCGCCCGATACAAGGATTATAATCTTCTGATGCTGCTGTGTATTCTGTCAGGCATTCTGGTGATTCTATGCAGTATGGCTGCCCAGCTGGTCAATGAGCATATCGATCCCCGGATGCGGTCCGGGGATGTGTCGGCAGATTCGGAGGCGAGAAAAACATGACGGAAAATCGTTCGTTCAGGGTTGTGGGCATTCGTCCGCTTCCTCAGAGGCTGTGGGAAAAAAAGAGAAAATGGTATTCTGGAAAACCGATTTTTTCTATTTTATTTCTGATTCTGATTTTTACGGGATGTCTGACCTGTGAATGGTTTATGACAAAGGATCCGGCTTATCTTGATCTGCGCAATTGCAGTGTTCCGCCGGGCAGGGAGTTTCTTTTCGGTACGGACACCATGGGCAGGGACATTTTTTCCATGATCTGGTACGGTGGCAGGGCATCTCTTTTTATCGGGCTCTTTTCAAATCTGGTTTCCACAGGCATTGCCGTATGCATCGGAGCTTTCAGCGGGTGTGCTCCGGCCTGGCTGGATGAGCTGCTTATGCGTTTCGTAGAGATTATGATCAGTGTGCCCGGGCTTTTGATTATTATTTTGGTTCAGGCAGTCCTGGGTCCGGCCAGCGTGGTCAGTATTTCATTTGTGATCGGGATTACCGGCTGGACCAGCATGGCTAAGGTGATTCGAACGGAGGTAAGACAGATTCGGGGAAATGAGCATGTGGTCGCCGCAAGATGTATGGGGGGAGGATTTTTTCATATTCTTTGGAAACATCTGGCGCCAAATTTTCTGCCGTCGATTATGTTTATGGCAGTCATGAACATGCGCAGTGCTATTGCGGCAGAATCCACACTGAGCTTTATGGGGATTGGTCTGCCTCTTGAGGTAATTTCTTGGGGCAGTATGCTTTCCCTGTCAGAAAAGGCGCTGTCAGCCAGAGCCTGGTGGATCATTTTGATTCCGGGCATATTTTTGGCGGCCACGCTTCTTTGCATTACCGGATTGGGGAACTATCTGCGCAAATGCGGAATCAAAAGGGAGAATAACTTGTCGTAGATTTTTTCTTGACGAAGCAGGAATACGCGTGATACTATCATCGTGGGAGTATTTGTATTTTTTTCTAGAAAAATGCAACAGAGGGAGAAGCTATGGAGCGGGACAGAGCGATTATTTTTTCGCTGACGATGATTTTCATGCTGTGGGCGGGAATTTTTTTTCAGGGGAATAAGGTGCAGGCGGCGGAGCTTGCGCCGGTAGAGGTTACGATATTACAAAAAGAACTGACGGTATCGGAAGGCGAAGCGTTGATCATTGTTCCTCTTTTGGAGCAGTCCGTGGGCATTCATTCCTATCAGTGGTACAAGGATGGTGTGGAGCTGGAGGGCCATACAGAAAAAATTCTGGAAATTGTATCCGCCGCGCTGCAGGATGCCGGCGAATATAAACTGGTGGTAACGACAACAGTAGGCTCTGAGAGTGTTCAAGCAGAAAGTGAGACCTGTATGGTGACGGTGTCGGAGGCGGAGGAAAACTCTGATTCGAAGGAAAACTTTGATCCCATGGGAAGCTCTGATCCGGAAGGAAGCTCCGGCTTAGAGGCTTCTGATACACAGCCGGAAGGGTCATCCGAATCTCCTGGATTGTCAGATCCGTCGAAGGAGGATGCTTCCGGGGAAATGGAATCGACGGAAGCGATTTCCACATCAGTGGAGTCAGAGAAAAACGGGAAGGACGGGAGTCTCTTGAACCAGAGTGCAGGCAATAACGGAGTTCTTGTGGTAATGCTGATTTTAATTCTGGGGATGGGCGCTTTTGGAATTGCCTTTTTCGTGAACAAGAGCAGGAGCGAGTATTTGGAGGAGTGAGAGAATGAATCCGAAGGAATTGCTGAAAATATTGTCGGTGGCGGGCTCCTTAAAGACCAATACCAGACATTGCTATACGGAGCCAGGGAGGAAGGAAAGCATTGCAGACCACAGCTGGCGGATCGCACTAATGGCCATGCTGCTGTCCGGAGAAGAGGAATTTGCCGGGGCGGACATGAATAAGGTGATTCGCATGTGTTTGATCCACGACCTGGGTGAAGCGTTTACGGGAGATATCCCCACCTTTGAAAAGAAGGGGACGGATGAAAAGGCGGAGGAACAATTTTTTGATGAGTGGGTAAAGGGATTTCCTCTGCTCCAGAGAGAAGAGTGGCAGGCGCTTTTGGAGGAAATGAAGGCTCTTGAGTCTAATGAGGCCAGGATCTATAAGGCTCTGGACAAGCTGGAGGCAGTTATTTCTCATAATGAATCTGACATTTCCACCTGGCTTCCCCTGGAATATGAGCTCCAGCTGGCATATGGGAAGGAAGAAGTGGAATTTTCTGCGTATTTCAAGGAGTTGAAAGGACAGATCGATCAGTGGACGAGAGAAAAGATCAGAGGGGAGGAAAGAACAGATGAAATCAATAGGTGAATTAAATTTAGGATTTTCTGATGCTCAAAATTATACACAGAGGGCCAATAAACAATTATTTAATAATATTTTTGTAAAGAATCAATTTTTAGACAAATTATTGAGTCCATCTACTTATTTCTTAATTGGCGAAAAAGGCACAGGAAAAACAGCGTATTCTGTTTTTTTGAATAATAATAATTATAAAGAAAACAAAACAAATATTTCATTTATTTCAGCAACCGATTACGAAAAATTTTATAGTCTAAAGAAAACGAAGAGACTGGAATTAACAGACTATACGGGGATATGGAAGGTAATAATTTTACTATTGCTAAGCAAAAATATTACAGAAGATGATAAAATTAAATCTGTATTTAATAAAAGCAACATCAATAAATTGATGAAAGCTATTGATGAATACTATATGGATGCTTTTTCTCCTGAAATTATGACCGCTTTAAAAATTGTTGATTCCACAGAATTAGCGGCAAAATTAGTTTGCAAATATTCTGAGATATCTGGTAAAGAAGGCACTACTTATGAATTCACAGAAACACGGTTCCAAATTAATTTATTTTATATTGAAAAAAAATTTCATGATGCAATTCAAAAGTTAAAATTAAATAAAAATATTAATTTGTTTATAGACGGTATAGATATTCGTCCGAACGCTATACCATATAGTGACTATATTGAATGCATTAGAGGATTAGCGGATGCTTGTTGGAGTCTAAATACTGAATTGTTCCAAAACGTTAAGGATTCAAAGGGTCATTTGAAAGTGGTTTTATTATTAAGACCGGATATTTTTGGTGCATTAAATCTTCAGAACGCGGCTAATAAGCTGAGGGATAATTCTGTGTTTTTAGATTGGAGGACTACCTATACGGAGTACAGGGGCTCTAAGTTATATCAAGTTTCAAAAAAGATTTTTGAACATCAGCAAGAATGTGAAGAAGATATTTGGGATGTTTATCTTCCGTGGTATTTGCCTGCAACAAGTCCTAGGCGGGAATATGATACAGCATTTATGGAATTTTTAAGAATCTCTTTATCCCGTCCAAGAGATATTCTTGTTATTTTGCAAATTATTAGGGAGCAAATGGTTGATCAACGCATGGAGGATGAGGTTTCATTTTCTGAAAAAATATATAAAAGTGACCGATTTCAAAATGCATATTCAGAATATTTTATGAGTTCTTTAAAAGACCAATTGTCGTTTTATTATTCAATTGATGATTTCAATCATTTTGTAAAGTTTTTTGATTATTTTGAATATAGCGATTTTAGATATGAAGAATATAAAAAAAATTACGATAAATTCACAGATTATATATTAGAGAACGCCACAGATATCCCAGAGTTTGTTGAAGACCCGAAGAGATTTTTACAATTGCTATATGATAGTAACATAATAACTGCAATTGAAGAAGGCACGGATGAAAATAATCCATATTTTCACTTTTCATATAGGGAGAAAAGCATTTCCAATATTCAACCTAAAGTTCCGATTGATGAAAACATAACATACAGGTTTCATTATGGGTTATACAAAAAAGTACGTTTTGGACGATTTTAGCAAATTGCAGAAAGGAAACATGAGATGGAACTGCCGTTAGAGCTTGCAGAATTAATTGAACAAGGTGAAAATCATATGGTGGAATTCAAGAAATCTTCCACAGATATTACGAAAGACGTATATGACACTATTTGTTCTTTTTCTAATCGTGACGGCGGGCATATTTTTTTGGGTATAAAGGATAATGGTACAGTTCTTGGTGTTCAGTCGGACTGTGTTGAGCGTATGAAAAAGGATTTTGTCACTACTGTAAATAATGAGAGTAAATTTTATCCACCATTGTACATTTCTCTGCGGGAATATCAATGGAACGAAAAAACTATTCTTTATGCTCATGTTCCGATAAGTTCCTGTGTATGCCGTTGCCGTGGGCGAATATATGATAGAAATCATGAAGCAGATATTGATATTACGAATAATGAAAGCCTGGTATATCAGCTTTACGCCAGGAAACAGAATACCTATTATGTCAATAGGGTGTTTCCTGTATTTTCTGTAAATGATCTTCGACATGATTTGATAGATCGTGTCCGTGAAATGGCAAAAGCACGGGCAGACGGGCACCCTTGGTTTGGCATGAATGACGAAGAGGTTTTGCGAAGTGCTGGATTAATTCTCACAGATACGGCTAATGGCCAGGAGGGGATTACGCTTGCAGCAATACTTCTATTTGGAACAGATAATTTAATTTTATCTGTATTAGCGCATCATAAAACAGATGCGATCTTTCGTGTATTTAATAGAGATCGTTATGATGACCGCGATATTATTAGTACAAATTTGTTGGAAAGCTATGATCGGCTGATTGCATTCGGAAAAAAGCATTTGAATGATCTTTTCACCATGGAAGGGATTATCAGCATCAGCGCCAGAGATAAGATATTGCGAGAAGTAGTTTCAAATTTACTTATGCATAGGGATTTTTCAAATGCATATGTTGCAAAATTAATTATTGAAAAAGATCGCATGATAACGGAAAACAGTAATCGTGCTCATGGACATGGCAATTTGAATCTTGCAACATTCGAACCATTTCCAAAAAATCCGGCAATTTCAAAAATTTTCCGAGAAATCGGCCTTGCTGATGAGCTTGGGTCCGGCATGAGAAATACGTACAAATACACAAAATTGTATTCTGATATGGAACCGGAATTTAGGGAAGGTGATATCTTTCGTACGATTATTCCGCTAAAGGAATCTGCAACAGCCACTGTTGGTGTGGACTATTATCTTGATGCGCAAGTAAGTACGCAAGTAAGTACGCAAGTAAGTACGCAAGTAAGTACGCAAGTAAAATTGTCGGTTGATAAATTATCAGCTCTTTTAGAATTTTGTTCTTCTCCAAGAAGCCGTAAAGAAATGCAGGATTTTTGCAATATTAAAACGTCAGAATATTTTCGAAAATGTATTATAAGGCCTATGCTTGCTCAAAATTTAATACAACAAACCATACCGGATAAACCAAACAGCAAAAATCAAAAGTATATTAAAGTATAATTGGGATTATTACTGCGGGGACTGTTGATTTCAATACTCCCGGGGAACAGAATCCAGGCCATAATACTCCATGAAGAAATTCAGATCATCCCTGCTCTTTATGAGCATCACATCCTGAAATTTTCCGGTTCGAATATCCTTCAGCCCGGCAACCTGCTCTCCGGTACAGATACTGCACCGGAGTATGGCACGTTGATTTTCCCGGTCAAGGGGAGGCATTTCCGGTTTCCTGGTTTTTCTGCCAAACATGGTTTTCCTCCAATCTTTCTCTCAATAAGGTGTTTCGCTTCGTGACGGTAACGTTTTGAACCGCATAAGCAAGAGCTTTTTTGGTGCCTACGATTACCAGAATTTTTTTTGCCCGCGTAATGCCGGTGTAGACCAGATTGCGCTGGAGCATCACATAATGGTTCATAAGGATGGGCATCACAACAATTGGATACTCGGACCCCTGGGCCTTGTGTATGGTGGTGGCGTAGGCAAGTGTCAGCTCGTCCAGTTCTGTTATATCATATTCAACAGTGTGATCGTCAAACAGAACAGAAAGAGAGCGGTTACCCAAATCAACGGAGGAAACCGTTCCGATGTCGCCGTTAAAGATTTCTTTATCGTAATTATTTTTAATCTGCATGACCCGGTCTCCGGGGCGGAAACAGAAGCCGCCCCGGTACAGGCCTTCGCCCTGGGGATTCAGCGCTTCCTGCAACGCCAGGTTCAGGCTGGCAGCGCCTGTGCCGCCCCTTTGCATGGGAGTCAATACCTGGATGACGGAGGAGGGAATCCCGTAATATGACGGCAGCTTTTTCTTTACCAGGCTGACGATTTCGGCGGCGGCAGCTTCCGGTTCTTCCTTTTGGAGAAAGAAAAAATCTGTTCCGGCGCCGTTGGATAGATCCGGGGCCTGTCCGGAATTGATCCGGTGGGCATTCATAATAATCCGGCTCTCCTGAGCCTGACGGAATATTTTGGTGAGACGGATCACAGGAAATTGGCCGGAATCGATAATGTCTCGAAGTACATTGCCTGCACCCACGCTGGGAAGCTGGTCGATATCGCCCACAAGAATCAGTCGCATGTTCGGGGGAATGGCCTTTAACAAGGAATTCATCAATATAATATCGATCATGGAGCATTCATCCACGATCAGCACATCTCCCTCCAGAGGATTTTCTTCATTTTTCTGGTAGCCCTCCGGAGGCTTGCATTCCAGGAGACGATGAAGGGTTTTTGCCTCCAGTCCCGTGGCTTCGGTCATACGCTTGGCGGCTCGTCCCGTAGGGGCGGCGAGGAGAATGCGGAGCCCATAGGCGCGCAGGGCGGCGATAATTCCCTGTGTGGTGGTGGTTTTGCCGGTTCCGGGCCCGCCGGTGAGCACCATGACCTTTGCAGTGGCGGCCCGTCGGATGGCATCAGCCTGTACAATATCATATTTCATATGTACGCTTTCTTCAATACGTGACACATCTACGGAGAGATTTTCATTGCCGGTCTCCCTTCTGGCCTGGAGGAGCCTTTGCCAGAGCCGGTCACCGGCAGGCTGGGAGGCCAGCTTAAGGAGCTTTCGCGCCACGCCGGCTTCGGCGTGAAAAAAAGGAGGCAGATATACGGCATCTATTTGCTGCATATTGCCAGCTTCTTCCTTTTGGGCACAAACAGCAATCAGGTCCTGATCCTTCAGCATCTGGTCCATGGTCATGACAATAAATTCTTCTTGAGAATCCAGCAGCTGAGAAGCCTTGGCTGTCAGCTGCTCCTGACGTGCATACACATGTCCCTCATCCGCCAGCTGGCTCAGGGTATACATAATGCCGCTTCGCAGCCGCACAAAGGATTCTTTTCCGAAGCCCAGCTTTGAGGCGATGGAATCTGCCGTTTTGAACCCGATTCCCCAGATATCATCAGCCAGGCGGAAGGGATTTTCCTTTACTTTTTCAATGCTTTCGTTGCCGTATTGCTTGTAGATTCTGGCGGCAAAGGCTGTGCTGACGGCATGCTCCTGTAAAAACATCATGATGTTTTTCACTTCCTTCTGCCGCTGCCAGCTTTCTGCGATCTGAAGAATTCGTTTCCTTCCAATTCCGGGGATCTCCAAGAGACGGTTAATATCGTCCTCAATCACCGTGAAGGTATCAGAGCCGAACTGGTTCACGATTTTTTTGGCGTATACGGGGCCCACACCCTTGATCAGGCCGCTTCCCAGATATTTTTCCATGCCGTAGACCGTGGCAGGCAGGGTTTCTTCCCAGGCTTGTGCCGCAAACTGTCTTCCGTACCTGGAGTCTATCTTCCAGCTGCCTTCAATGAGCAGAACGGACCCCACACTGGCATCCAGCAGGTTTCCCACCACCGTTACCAGGTCGTCATATCCTTTTACATGAACCTTCAAAACGGAATAGCCGTTTTCCGGATTTTGATAGGTGATTCGTTCCACCACACATCTGATCTTTGTCAACGCTGTTTCTCCTTAAGGATTCCTTACAAAATTGATCCCCCGGTATTTCAGGGACTATTTTAAGGTTTCGCTGTGGTTCAGCACAAGGGTGCTGTACAGAAACAGTATATCACAATTTTCAAAATCCACAAACTGTCCTAAAAGATCCGGATGGACATACCGGATGTCCGCCAGGGTAATTTTAGAATAGCCGCTGATGAAAAGCGGCGCGATACTTGACCCAAAGGAATCCCGGAAGATTACCAGCTGCTTATCCGCGGGGGCATCCGGATTATCTATAGTGATCAGAGACAGGGAGCCGGATAAAAACATTTCGTAGGGATCCTTCCCTTTGGCTTTTTCCAGGTCGTATACGGATATTTCCCTGTTATTCTGCAGGTCGAAGACGATGCAGTTTTCAATAGCCTTTCCGGTAAGATACTGAAGAGAGTCCGGCTGCAGGGGAAGAGCCGCCTGTCCGTAATATACCCCGTAAAAATTATGCTCCAGTGTTCGGATTTCATAATCCTGTGAAAGAACAGCGTCCATTGCCCGGGCCAGTCTTTCAGCCACATCTGTAATACGTTCCTGCCGCCAATGGGTATCTGTTTTATAGTAATCATCACTTTCCAACAGGTCTGAAATTTTTATATATTCTGCAAAATCTGCCTTTTGGGAAGCCAGAGCCTCAAAGAGGGCGTAATCCATGGCTGGGTGCCCGCTTTCCCGGGCTATACAGGCGTTTTTATCCGGAATGACAGAAAAGAAGACGTTGTTTTTTTCTGTAAAATATTTTTCACAGACATAGCGAAAACGGTCTATGGCCCGATTCAGGGAATCCTCATTCAAGGGATATTCCATGGCGGTGAGGAAGCCGTTCCATAGATAAATGCCGTTATTATCCTGCCGCCGGAAAATGTTTTTGGCAGTCAGCGCTTTGAACATACGAAGCTGTTCCCGAAAGGGGATATGGTCTACCGCGTAAGCCTCAAAGTCCGACATAAAGCGCCCGCTCCAGAAAGCTGAAGCGGAAAAGACGGGAGGGGAGGCTAAAGATCTCCTTTCACTATAGGAATATTCCGACTTGGGAAAAAATACACACAGAAAAAAGCCTGTGGCAAATATCAGGGCAAAGAGAATACAGACGGCCATATCCTTTTTTTGTGTATTCATATACGGACCTCCTCAAGCAGCTGCTCAGAATCTAAAATACAAAAATGGATTAAAGGAGCCGTCGGCCAGATAAGCTGTGACAGCCAGCAGAATCATGGCCAGTGCCGCAGGCTCCGTCACAGAAAGGATTCTGCTTCCGACAGTATTTTTTGAAAGCTTTTCCGCCAAATGTCGGGGCAGCGGTGTGGCTCCAATGATTCCTGCGACAAGAAGAACCAAGAAGCTTTTCAGATAATACAGCGTTTCATCCGACAGGAAAGGAATTCCTGTTGCGCCGAACATTCCGGCTAAATTAGAACAGGCTTCTCCCAGGCCCGGTCCGTTAAAGATCACAAAGCTGATCAATACGATAAACAGCACATACCCGTGGGACAGTATTTTGCATTTTGGCAGAAGCTTTAGCAGCCACAGCTTTTCAAGGATCAGCAGCAGGGCAAACAGTAATCCCCATACTACAAAGTTCCAGGCGGCCCCATGCCAGAAGCCGGTAAGCATCCATACCACCAGAATGTTGAAAAGGTGCCTCATCCTTCCCACCCGATTTCCGCCCAAGGGAATGTACACATAGTCTCTGAACCAGGTGCCCAGCGACATATGCCAGCGTCTCCAGAATTCTGTGATGCTGGCGGAGATATAAGGGTAATTGAAATTTTCCGGAAAACGAAAGCCGAATACTCTGCCCAGTCCCAGAGCCATATCGCTGTAGCCGGAAAAATCAAAATAGATCTGCAGGCATAGGGCGACGGCATAAATCCAATGAAAAAGAACGGTTTTTTCACCCGAAGCCTGGAAAGCAGCACACAGCTCGCCCATTTGATTTGCCAGCAAAACCTTTTTTCCAAGACCGATCATAAACCGGCGTATACCCTCTGCCGCCATCCCCCAGGAGTGAGGTCTTTCCTTCAGCTGATCTGCCAGATCCGAGTATCGTACAATAGGGCCTGCAATCAGCTGGGGAAACATGGAAATATAGGCGGCAAGATCAACCAGGTTTTTCTGTGCGACTGTGCCCCGGTATACATCTATGGTGTAACTGATGATCTGAAAGGTATAAAAACTGATCCCGATGGGAAGCGTTATCCGCAGAAGGGGAATATCCAGCCCGGTGGCGGCGTTAAAATTCTCAAGGAAAAAGTCGGTATACTTAAAATATATCAGGAAAGAAAGACTGATCAGCACAGAAAGAAGGCAGAACAGCCGCCCTGCCTTTTTCTCTCTGTATTTTTCTGTCAGCCGTCCAAAGGTATAGCATAACAGAATGGAAATTCCCATCAAAAAAACGTATTTAGGTTCTCCCCAGGCGTAAAATATCAGACTTCCCAAAAGCAGAACACTGTTCCGCAGCCGCTTTGGAGCCATAAAATAAATCGCCGCTGTCAGAGGAAGAAAATAATACAAAAAGGTGACGCTTGAAAAAATCATAAGGGTAAGGCCTCAAAGAATAGGATCCTCGGTGATCACCTGGGCGTCACTGAGGGCGGACAGGGCGTTGGTCTTGAAGATTTCCATGATCCCGGCCTCTCCAAAGGCGGTAATCACATATCTGCCGTCCACGTCGATAATCAGCAGCTTATCCGGAAAACCGCACATCCACTGTCTTGCAAGAATATTGGCTTTTACCGCATCGGCAAAGGCGGTCACATCCGTACCCTCCGTCAGATGATACACCGCGCCGGTAAAGGTATTAGCGTTCATCATGTGCACCATGGAAGCCGCGTCGTCAATGACCGCCGCCTGATCTGCCGGAAGCCCCAGCATATAATCCAGTTCCTCTGTCTTGCTCACGTCAAATTTCCCCGGGGCGTCCTCGGTCATATTGGAGGAATCTCCCCCGGCAATAGCAAAGCGCTGATCGTCGGTATATACCTCCAGCACGGCGTTCATTACTTCCAAAGCATCGGAGTATTTGGAAGCTTCGCCTTCCTTTGATGCGTCTGAGTCTTTTCCGCTGCCGCAGCCCGTCAGTGCAAAAATGGTAAGGGATGCTAAAAGAATAACTGCTAACTTTTTCATAATGATGATCCTCTTTTCTTTCTATAGGTTGAATAAAGTATACCACATATTTCTAAAAATATATCTTTTTTACAAAAAATTCATAATGTTACGGCAGCACCCTTCGCTCAGAAATGGCGCTGTCTCGAAGGGGCAATAACAAAAATTCTTGCAAAAGAGAAAAACAGATGTTAATATGATAACAGAAACGGAAAGGAGCATGCGCGGCTCAGCGCATGTAGAGTGACGGTATGATTATTCGATAACCTGATACAAAGAAACCAATACCTGTGGAGAGGAGAGGCTGATGCAGACCTGTAGGGACTGGCGGCTCTGACTTTTTTTGCAGGGAAGAATTGGAGAGACGTCAGACGGACGCAGGCTGGGCAGGGCGGCCAACAGGTGGCTTTCTGCTATGGGCATGCACCATGGCTGTCTGACGGTAGATTTGTACGAGTTATCGAGATAGTTCATATCAGTACAGAAACAGACTGTCCCTCTGATAGTCTCTCCAGATGTGTGTTTTTGCCCGCAGATTTGGGCAGGCGCAGGAATGGAGGGATTTTTTTATGCTGTTATTGCAGGCTGAAAACATAAAAAAGATTTATGGAGAAAGAATTGTTCTGGATGTGGAAGAATTGAAAATCTATACGGGAGATCGAATCGGCGTTATCGGCGCAAACGGAGCCGGAAAAAGTACCCTGTTTGCTTTGCTGGCAGGGGAGCTGGA
>ERZ779621.243-NODE-243-length-31435-cov-8.633843_pt1 | contig 31435 bp, 24 predicted proteins | sample MGYA00514215_ERZ779621 | MGnify/ENA primary metagenome ERZ779621 (study PRJEB29562, sample SAMEA4376715) | mouse gut metagenome | isolation source: Cecum | study: EMG produced TPA metagenomics assembly of the A DSS colitis mouse model was used to assess the...
CAATTTCATGGGCTGCCCTTTGGAAAAAGCAGATGCCTGAGAAAACACTATTCCGGCTGGAAGGCGTACTGTGCGGACTGCGGCGGCAGGCTGTCTGATATTTTTATATATATGAGCCGGGAGGCGGCAGAAAGTATTGATTATGTTATGGTTCAGGATAATATGGATTACTATTATCTATGCCCTTTTTGCAATAATTTGGAACAGGGTGCCGTCATAGAACATATCTGTAAAAGGATATCCTGGAATCGCTATGAGGTGGAATACGATCCCAATGCCGCTCCTGGTACCTATGGCGGGTATATGGAAAACAGTATTCATATGTACAATAACGCAACAGAATACCAGGGGCAGCCGGTGACACCGGTGACGCGTCTGTCAAAGAATACCTATACGCGGAGGGGATATGAGTTTGCCGGGTGGAACACCGAGCCTGACGGTACAGGAAAATGCTACGCCGACGGGGCGGAAATATGGAATCTGGTGCAGGAAGGCAAAATCGTGCTTTATGCCATGTGGAAGTCTTCCAGAAGCACTCTTCGGATCGACCCAAATGGCGGCAGCTATGGCGGAAGTGGGGCAGTTACACAGATTACGGAGGACTATGGAAGCGTTTTTTCTCTGGACAGCCGCAGGATTATGGCACCCGGAGGATATACAATATCTTTTGAGGTCAACGGCGGGGTGCCGATCCCGGCGATTACCGGAACCCGGCATTTTACTGAATGGAGCCGACGTCAGCCTTTTGTCGGCACAATAAAGGGAAATGACTATTGCTTTACAGGTCCGGAGGGAAGCGTGGATGTGCTGACAGCTCAGTACGAGCCGGACCCTGTGATCCTTCCCGCGGCAGTGCGTTCCGGCAGTTCCTTTGGGGGATGGTACTATGACAGGGCTTTGACACAGCCGGCGGGAAAGGGTGGCGCAAGGATCGTTCCCGGTAGTAATATGACTTTGTATGCCCAATGGGTGGGACTTGAGTTGGAGGCCAGGGATAATTATTCTGCCTACGGCGGGAGCGGGGCGGTAGATCTGACCTGGCAGCAACCCGACGGAAACAACAAGGTGTACACACTTTGGCAGAGCCGGAATCTTTCTCAATGGGTAAAGATTAATACGGCGGAGGATATAAGAAACGAAAATATTGTTGATATGAGTGGGGGATACACCGGAAAAACGGAACGGTATATTGTGCCTGGTACAGGGATTTATACCTTGTCGATTCAGGGGGCCCAGGGAGAAAGCTTTGGAGGCTATGCCGGCGGAAAGGGAGGAAGGGTTTCCGTTTCCATATGGCTGAGCAAAGGCGAGATATTAAGCTATACCATAGGCAGCCAAAATGGGTATAACGGAGGCGGTGCCGGAAGTCTGTATGGCAGCGGAGGAGGCTGCACCATTGTGTCTTCGGACCGGAAGGGAGTAATCGCCGTGGCCGGAGGGGGAGGAGGTGCATTCCCGGGCGGCCAGGGGGGAGCCGGCGGAAGCACCACGGCTCTGAAGCCTTCCGGCTATGCCGGCGGAAACGGTCTGGCCGGAGGCGGCGGAGGATATCGTGGAGGAATGTCCGGGGAATTCCAGGTGCATGAACATGTGGAAGGGATGTGCAATCATATTCACACAGGATCAACACAGGTTCAGGGAGGCTGCTATACGGTTCCGGTAAGATGCGGAGGCGAGATGGAGAGAAGAGTATGGTACTGGTATGCCTGCTGGTGCGACGATGACAGCGGCCGGTGCTATCAATGCGCCAGAGTGATGGACCGTAACTGTCATGCCAATTATCCGAACTGTCATGCGCATTATGTGTATTATTGCAAAGCATGCGGGCAAAAAGGAAACAGCGGCAGCTGTGCCAGAATTGTTTCCTGGAACCCAGGCTGTGGAAGGGAAAATGAATATATCTGCGGAAAGAAGCAGGGTCAGATCGAGGTTTCAAAGCCTGCATACGGAGGGAGTAATTATGTGAATACTACACAGGTGCTTAGCTATTCTGAAAATATCGGAGTCCGCGCAGGAGACGGGGCGCTGGCCCTGCATTCCACACAGATCGGATATGTGGAAAATTTAGAGATGACAGCAGTAAGGGCTACGGATCTGGCGGCGCCGGATGCGGTAGCTGTTGAAACAGTGAAAAAAACACCTGAAGGAAGCGGCAGGGTAAAGATATCCTGGAGCGAACCGGAGGATCAGGGCACCGCTTACTATCACAAGGCCCACAGCAGTATACTGGGAAGCACACAGATATTGAGCGTGTCCAATGTGACCGTAAATACGCTGACCTCCGGGATCAAGGGATACTTTTATTCTGTGGACGAAAACGGGAATACACAGGCCGACGGCAACGGGGTATTTACCCCTCGGACAGATGTAGTGATTACCTTGGACAACAGGTTACAATATCTGCATCTGGCACCGGTGGATACAGCAGGAAATATAGGGCCGACCATTCATGTCCGGATCGATCCTCAAGACATTTTGTGGGACATCCATACAAAACAGCTGGCCATAGGATCGGCTGACCATGTATATCCGGAGGGAGCGCCGAATACATATTATGTGCGGTGCGACGGGGAGACACCGTTTTTGCTGGAGCATGAAGCTTTCATGGAGGGAGCCGCGTCTGCGGGATACCAGATCAATCATACGATTTTTGCTTCCTGGGCAGAATCCCGGCCCAACGAGGAGGGGAAGAGCATCATACATACCGTGTCTTCTGTCCCCACGGTAGAAGAGAAGGTAACAAAGGCAGATGAGCTTGTCTATTCTACGGAAGGCAGCACGATCCTGAAAAGGTATCCCTATTCCATGACCTGGAGGCGGAATCAGTACAGAACACTGGCGGCAGTGCAGATGTTTATGCTGGACAAATCTGCCGACGGAAAGCGTATTCGGGTGATTCCGATTTCCGGAGCGGACTATGAAAGGAACGGTGAAAAGGGCACTATATATTCGGAAAGAGCCAGAGATCTGACAAATGGGCTGACCTTAATCGGAGACGGGGAAGGGCCTGTGATCAGGGGTCTTGAACAGCTGGAGAATAAAGAATTGATCGACAGAAATCAGGGAAAGATTATTTTGTCGGTTACGGCGGAGGACGCTCTTTCGGGAGTAAAGGATTTTTACCTGGAGGTGATTAATACGGATAATTATTGCAGCCAGATTTTCAGGCCGCAAAATGGTGTGATCCGGGTGGAAATCACAGAGGAAGATCCTCTTTTCAGCGGGGACTTTACCGTGACGGCGAAAGCATCGGATCATGTGGGAAATGTTAGTCAGATCAGTCATTCGGTGACGGAATTTGCACTGGATGCGGTAGTGGAACGGATTTTAGAGCCTCATGATCCTGTATTTAAAAGAGGCGAAAGCGGTATATTGACTATTACCACATGGGGATATGCGGAACGGGTGGAGGTAGAATTTCCGGAAGCCTTAACCACATTGAATCCGGAACTTGACCAAACCTTTGTCTATACGGAAGAACCGCACTACAGGCAGGAATCCAGGATACAGTTTATGATTCCTCTGAATACGCCGGAAAACGAGACCTTTACCATAACGGTGAGAGCCTATAAGGGAGACAAAAAGCTGGAGGAGCATCCGGCGATCAGTGTGATTCACATAGACGGAACGGTGTTGGATGATTTTCGCACCAGACTGCGATGAGCGCGCTTCTTCTGGCAATTCTGGCAGCCGGGCTGTATACTATAAATCGATTTGATGAAAGACTGACACCGGACAGGCGGACCGGCATCATTATTCTGGCAGGAGTGCCTGCAGGCGCATGCTTTGGATGGAGGGCCGTTATACAAAATGGAGTTTTGCCGGCACTGTTTCTGGAGGTGGTCATAGGCTGTCTGCTCCTGGCCTGCATTACTGATTGCGCCACATGCCAGGTATATCGTTTTGTATGGTGGATATCGGGAGGAGCGGCCTTGCTCCTCCTGGGCATCCATGGCCGGCCGGAGGGAGAAAATCTTTGGGGACTGGTTCTGTTTTGCCTGCTTCAATTGGTTTTCTTTTCCCATATGTATGGCAAAGGAGATTGTCATGCTTTTTGTGTCTGTGCCGCTGTGGAAACGGCGGCAGGCATGGGATTTGCCGGATTCCTGCTCCATATGCTGGTATCATTCAGCCTTCTGGCAGCAGTGCAGGGCCCGAAAGGTAACATCAGCCGAAAGGGCAGCTTAAAGCAGCCTGTGCCGTTTATTCCCTATATTACGATATCTTTTTTTGCTATTTTACTGTTTTTATGATAATTATGGTATCATTTTCACTCTTTTGGTGTTATGATAGATACTGGAGAAAAAGCATACCGGAGGAGCAAGTATGATTACCATTTCACTTTGCATCATAGTGAAAAACGAAGAAAAGATACTGGCCAGATGTCTGGACAGCATAGCTGATTTGATGGATGAAATCATTGTGGTGGATACCGGCTCTGCGGATAGGACCAAGGAGATCGCAGCTCATTATACAGAACATATCTATGATTTTGAGTGGGTGGACGACTTTAGTGCAGCCAGAAATTATGCCTTCTCCAAAGCTTCCGGGGAGTATATTTATTCTGCGGATGCAGATGAGGTATTAGATGAGGATAACAGAAGGCGGTTTCGCCGCCTGAAGGAAACGCTGCTTCCCGAAGTAGAAATTGTGCAGATGAAATATGCAAACCAGTTGCAATATAATACGATCTATAATTTTGACGAGGAATACCGTCCCAAATTGTTTAAAAGGAAAAGGGATTTTGTGTGGGAAGCTCCCATACATGAGACAGTCCGTCTGGAGCCGGTGGTATATGACAGCGATATTGTGATTAATCATCTTCCGGAAGCCAGCCATGCAAAGCGGGATCTGATGAATTTTCACAGACAATGCCTCAAGGGCTATCGGCTTTCCAAAAGACTTCACAATCTGTACGCCAGAGAGCTGCTGATAGCAGGAGACGAGGAAGACCTGGCGCTGGCTTCGGATTTTTTTATGGCTTCAGCCGCGGACGGGAAACGGGATGGGGAAGAGATTGCCGAGGCCTGCTGTGTCGCCGCCCGTGCCGCCAGACGGAAGGGAGATGTGGTCACCTTTTTTAAATATGCGTCCAAGGTCATTGCGGAAGAAGCAAACTCGGAGATCTGCTGTGAGATGGGGCATTTTTATGAGGACCGCGGCGACCATGAGGAGGCGGCCGTCTGGTATTACAATGCGGTATATGAGACCCGGCCTGCGCTGAACCTGCAGACAGGGGGAAGGGAAGGCCTGGAGGGCTTGATCCGATGCTATGAAAAGCTGGGATGTGAAGCACAGGCCGACATTTACAGAACAGAGCTGGCCGGAATGATATCTCCCAGCTGAAGCAGGGAGAAGGGCCGGAGTGAAATATTAAAAAAAGCATATTATGGGCAGGAAGGATATTGCCGGCAAGAAAGGTATCAAGATGAAGTGGGAAGAAAATGTGCGCAGGGCTGTGCCATATGTGGCGGGAGAACAGCCTGACAGGCCTGGAATAATTAAGCTTAATACGAACGAGTGCCCGTATCCGCCGGCACCGGGGGCGGCGGAAATGGCCCGGCAAATGAATTGGGATGATCTGCGGTTATATCCGGATCCCGATTCAGGCATCCTTGTGAATGCGCTGGCAGAATATCATCAGGTTAAAAGGGAGCAGGTGTTTGTGGGAGTGGGGTCAGATGATGTGCTTTCATTGGCATTTCTGACGTTTTTTAACGGCGGGCGTCCAATTCTGTTTCCCGATGTGACCTATTCCTTTTATGATGTGTGGGCAAGGCTATATGGAATCCCCTACATAACCTGTGCTTTGGACGAAAATTGGCATATTTGCGCCAAGGATTATTGCCAACCCAATGGCGGGGTGATTTTTCCCAATCCCAATGCGCCTACCGGCCTTTTGGAGCGTCTGGAGACAGTGGAAGAGATTATAGCGGCCAATGAAGGATCAGTAGTTATTGTGGATGAGGCCTATGTGGACTTTGGAGGTGTCAGTGCCCTTCCCCTGTTGAAAAAATACGATAATCTGCTGGTAGTTCGGACTTTTTCCAAATCCAGGTCATTGGCCGGCCTGCGGATAGGATACTGTATTGGAAATGAACAACTGATCGGATATCTTAACGATGTTAAATTTTCCGTTAATTCCTATACCATGAATCTGCCGTCTCAGAGACTGGGGGTGGAGTCGGTGAAGGATGATGCATATTTCAGAGCCACCACGGAAAAAATTATTGCTTCCAGAGAGCGGACAAAGGGAGAACTGGCGAGACTTGGCTTTACCTTCCCGGATTCCAGGGCCAATTTTATTTTTGCCTCCCATGAAAGCGTTCCGGCAAAACAGATTTACCAGGCACTGCGTGAGAAGGATATCTATGTAAGGTACTGGGATAAGCCCAGGATTTCGGAATCACTTCGCATTACGGTAGGCACAGACGAACAGATGGACAGATTGGTGGAAGTGCTGGAGACATACATTAAAAATTTCCACTTGTGCGGCTGCGCAGGCAGACGCGGGAGCGCATAAGCGTAGGTTTTGCGAATGTGGGAGTCAGGCTGGATGTTCTTTGGAGCGTCCAACCACACAGGTGGAAAAATTTTTAATAGACAAATGGCGGATATGCGTATATGATGGAACCGTTCAAAGGCTCTTTATGAGAAAAAGGCGGCAGCATGAAAGGAACAAGATGAAAAGGCCGCAGCTTGAGAACAATAATATGATTGAAAAGGGAAGGATTGGAAAAGAAACATGATCAAAAGCATCTTAAAAGGAATGGTAATCGGCATTGCCAATATTATCCCTGGTGTCAGCGGGGGCACCATGATGGTGTCCATGGGTATTTATGATAAGCTGATCCATTGTATTACGCACTTGTTCAGCGAGTTTAAAAAGAGTGTATTATTTTTGATTCCCATTGCTATAGGAATGGTGCTCGCTATAGCGGGCAGTTCTTTTGGGTTGACTTATTTATTTCAGAACTTTCCGATCCAGACAAATCTGTTGTTTGTGGGGCTGATTATCGGTGGATTGCCGGCCATTTGGAAAAATGTCAGAGGGAAAGCCGTCAAAGCAGGGCACATAATAGCCGGGCTTCTTTTCTTTGCATTGGTGGTGGGATTTGCCGCCATGGGGGAGACTGAAGGGAATGCTGCTGAGTTGTCCTTCAATCTGGTTAATGTGCTGAAGCTGTTTATGGTGGGCGTGGTTGCGGCGGCTACCATGGTGATTCCCGGTGTCAGCGGTTCTATGATACTGATGCTTATGGGATTTTATCATCCGGTGCTGAATGCCATTCGGGATTTCTTTGCGGCTCTGGCGGCTTTTGACATACAGGGTATTTTAGCGGGATGCGGAATTTTGATTCCTTTTGGCCTGGGAGTGGTGGCCGGTGTTTTTGCTATTGCAAAGCTGGTGGAGTTCATTTTTGAAAAATTTCCTCTTTATGCCTATTGGGCTATTATTGGCTTGATCATTTCTTCGCCGGTAGCAATTTTTCTGATGGGCGATTTCCCCGGGGTGACAGTCATAAGTCTGGTCACAGGCGCGGCTGCGCTGGCTGTGGGGATTGTAATAGCGATGAAGCTTGGCGAATAGATGACGGGCAGGTGGAAAAGGAAGCCATGGAAGTATATGGAGATTTTGCAAAGGTATATGATGAATTTATGGACAATGTCCCTTATGGCCAGTGGTGTGAGCGTTTGGATGAGCTGATTAAACGGTACGGAGTATCTAAACCCGAAAGGGATGTGGAGAGACCGCTGGACTCCGAGAGAAATTTGATAGTAGATCTTGGGTGCGGGACAGGGACTCTGACGGAGCTTCTGTATCAGAAAGGGTATGATGTGATCGGCGTGGATGTATCGGAGGCCATGCTGAATGCAGCGATGGAGAAGAAGGAGAAAAGCGGCTCGGAGATTTTGTATCTATTGCAGGATATGCGGGAGCTGGAGCTGTACAGCACAGTGGGGACAATTTTCAGCGTATGTGACTCACTGAACTATATTCTGGAGGAGGATGAGCTCCTGGAGGTGTTTCGGCGGGTTGAAAACTTTTTGTTCCCAGGAGGCATTTTTATCTTTGACTTTAATACAGACTATAAGTACAGGGAAGTCATCGGAGATACCACTATTGCGGAAAACCGGGAAGACTGCAGCTTTATTTGGGAAAACCTTTATGATGCGGAAGAGGAAATCAATGAATATGACCTGACAGTATTTATTCAGGAAGAGAATGGACTTTTTCGACGATTTTCGGAAACGCATTTTCAGAGAGGATATACAGTGGAACAGATGACAGAGCTGGTGAGAAAATCCGGTATGGAGCTTGTGGAAATGGTGGATGCCGATACAGGGGGCTCCGTCACGGCTCGGAGTGAGCGAGTAGTGGTCACAGCCAGAGAATGCAGAAAGGTACAGGGATCAATATGACAGACTATGTAGTGAGGGCTGTTGCTGCGGATACCCAGGTCAGGGCATTTGCCTGTACTGCCAGGGAATTGGTGGAAAGCGCCAGAAGGGCTCATAATACAAGTCCGGTGGTGACGGCGGCGCTGGGCCGGCTTTTGAGCGCCGGGGCAATGATGGGATGCATGCTGAAAGGAGAGAAGGATATCCTGACGCTGCAGATCAAGGGAGACGGACCTATGCAGGGAGCCACCGTGACAGCAGATTCCCGGGGAAATGTAAAAGGATATGCTGTTATCCCGGATGTTATATTACCTGCAAACCAGCTGGGAAAGCTGGACGTGGCAGGCGCAGTGGGACGCGGCAGCCTGAGCGTTATCAAAGATATGGGATTAAAGGAGCCTTATGTGGGGCAGACTTTATTACAGACCGGCGAAATTGCGGAAGATCTGACATATTATTTTGCTGCGTCAGAGCAGGTGCCGTCCTCGGTGGGGCTGGGGGTGCTCATGGAGAAGGACAATACCGTGAGACAGGCGGGTGGCTTTATCATACAGCTGATGCCCTTTGCAGACACGGCGGTGATTGACAGGCTGGAACAGAATCTGGGAAGAATCGCTTCCGTTACCTCTATGCTGGATCAGGGAATGTCTCCGGAAGAAATGCTGGGGACTGTACTGGAGGGCTTGTCTCCCGAGATTACGCAAAGAACTCCGGCGGCTTTTACCTGCAGCTGCAGTAAAAAAAGAATTGAGAAGGTTCTGGTCAGCCTGGGAGAGAAAGAGCTTTGCGATATGATAGAGGACGGGCAGGAGATCGAAGTGAACTGTCAGTTTTGCGGAAAGAATTATCGATTTACTGTGGAGGAGCTGCAGGCCCTGTATCATAGTGTAAAGCAGGGCAGGGCGTCATCCTGATTAATTGCTCTGGGAAAATTGAGGACAGTTAAAAGGAGCCTCAGAGGAAACAAGGTTTAGAGGAGATTGGGTTTAGAGGAAGCAAGGTTCAGAGGAGATTGGGCTTAGAGGAAGCAAGGTTCAGCGGAAACCAGACTTATAGGAAAAGAGGTTTGAATTGGAACAGGGATTTATCAAGGTAGCGGCGGCAACACCCAGGATCAAAGTGGGCGATGTGGTCTATAATGCTCAAGCGATTTGTCAGGAAATGGAAGAGGCCTGTGAAAGAGGGGCAAAGATTGTGGTTTTTCCGGAGCTGTGTCTCACAGGATATACCTGCGGAGAACTGTTTTTGCAACAGCTTTTGCTGGAGGAGGCGTCAGCCCGGCTTTTGGATATTGCTTATACCACAAAAGGCAAAGATGCTCTGATCATGGTTGGGCTTCCCGTGGAGAGAAAGGGAAAGCTCTATAATGCGGCCGCAGTGCTGAACAATGGCGAGATCCTGGGAATGATACCTAAAGCAAATATTCCCTCCTATGCGGAGTTTTATGAGGGGCGCCATTTTTCCCAAGGTAACAGGAAGCCTGAGATGTTTGAGTTTGGCGGGAAAAAGATTCCTTTTGGTACAAATATTCTGTTTTCCTGTACAAATGTTCCAGGACTCGCTGCAGGTTGTGAAATCTGTGAGGATCTGTGGGTGGCAAATCCGCCTGGGACCAGTCACGCGCTAAAGGGTGCCACGGTCATTGCCAATCTGTCTGCCTCCAGCGAGACTGTGGGGAAGGACGAATACAGAGAGCTGCTGGTAAAATCAGCCAGCGCCAGACTTCTCTGCGGCTATATATACGCTTCTGCCGGAGAGGGAGAGTCCACTCAGGATCTGGTTTTCGGCGGTCATGATCTGATCGCGGAAAATGGAATTATTCTGGCGCAGCAAAAGCGATTTGCAGGCGGAATTGTTTATGGAGATCTGGATGTGCAGAAAATATTATATGAGCGTCGAAGAATGGGAACCTTTGGCGGGGAACCGGAAGATGATTATACGGTGGTTCCGTTTCAGCTGGATGTGACACAGACAAAGCTGGATCGAACTTTTGGTCCCATGCCCTTTGTGCCCGGTGATGAAGAGATGCGCAGACAGCGCTGTGAGGAGATTCTTTCTATTCAGGCTTACGGACTAAAAAAGAGATATGAGCATACGCAGCTTTCCAAAGCAGTACTGGGAGTTTCCGGAGGGTTGGATTCCACTCTGGCTTTATTGGTAACCGTTCGAACCTTTGACCTGCTGGGACTTGACAGGAAAGGAATCATTGCCGTAACGTTGCCCTGTTATGGTACTACAGGCAGAACTTATGAAAATGCATGCAGGCTGGCAGAGACGCTGGGCGTGTCTTTGGAAGAGGTGGATATTAAAGAAGCGGTATCTGTGCATTTTCGGGATATTGGACAGAACCCTGAAAACCATAATGTGACCTATGAAAACAGCCAGGCCAGAGAGCGGACACAGGTGCTTATGGATCTTGCAAACAGAGTGAACGGTCTGGTGATCGGAACCGGTGATATGTCGGAGCTGGCGTTGGGGTGGGCTACCTACAACGGCGACCATATGTCTATGTATGGTGTAAATTCCGGAGTACCCAAAACGCTGGTACGCCATCTGGTACAGTATTATTCTGATATTTGTGGGCTCAGAGAGCTTTCAGAAGTGCTTCAGGATGTGCTGGACACCCCGGTCAGCCCGGAATTGCTGCCTCCGGTGAATGGAATGATCGCACAAAAAACGGAAGATCTGGTAGGTCCTTATGAGCTTCACGACTTTTTTTTATATTATATGTTCCGATGCGGTTTTCCTCCGGCGAAGGTGTACCGAATCGCAAAGCTGGCATTTAAAGGCTTGTATGATCCGGAGGCAATTCTAAAATGGCTGAAGAATTTTTACAAAAGATTTTTCAGCCAGCAGTTCAAGCGTTCATGCCTTCCGGACGGTCCCAAGGTGGGAAGCGTGGCGCTGTCTCCCAGGGGGGATCTGCGAATGCCCTCCGATGCCAGTGCGAGGCTTTGGCTGGAACAGCTGGAAGGACTGTAATTGACGGCCCGGCATATCACAGACGGCGATATGCCGGGGCTGCATGAAGCATACAGCTCATTGGTTAGACGAGGAGCCCATCGCCTTGTTCAATGAATTTTGAATGGCCTCCAGAAGTACCAGGGAGGTATATTTACTTTCAACTGGGTAGGTGATTCCTTCCAGGGTCTGCAGTTCGTATACCTGGCTGCAAATGGAATCGAAGGCAGGCTCCAGCAGAGGGTACATGGTGGTTACGGCATCATTCAGATTTACCATGCGGATGGAGGTTATGGAGTCTTTATCCACAATGACTTCTACATCAATGGATTGGTTTCCCAGAACCAGCTCGGTGGTGTAGATGCCGGGTATGTAGATGGAATCGCTTCCTGCGGCGGTATCCTGATTGGAAGGCGCAGGATTTTCCTCTTTGTCAGGCAGGAACATCATGGCCAGCAGGACAATAAACAGGATGCCCAAAAGGGCAAAGATTCCGGTATAAATCAGCTCCTTCATGTGAAGTACGACTATTTTTGTTTTTGCACTCATTTATAATTCCCCTTGTTCTTTTCCGGACGCTTTTCTTTATAATAATTATGTTTCCGCGCCGCGGAATATTCACATCCGAATGTTTTTGCGTAAGAACCTTATAAAAGGGGGCCGGGGTGTGAACAAAAGGTACGGGAGAAAATGTGGTCGAAGTGCATGAGAGGAAGGTATAGGTGGAAAGCATAGGCAAAAGGCATGAGAGGAAGGTATGGGTGGAAAGCATAGGCAAAAGACATGAGAGGAAGGTATGGGGGGAAAGCATAGGCAAAAAGCATGTACGGAAAGTATAAATAAAAAGCCGTAAAGAAGGATCTGGAAGAGAGGTATGGCATGAAGTTTACAAAAATGCAGGGCTGTGGAAATGATTACATATACATCAATGGATTTACGGAGCATATTCCTTTAGAAGAAAAGCCGGAGCTGGTAAGAAAATGGAGCGACAGGCATTTTGGCATTGGCGGTGACGGGGTGATTTTTATTAATCCTTCTCAGGAAGCTGACTTTGAGATGGAAATGTACAATGCGGACGGTACCAGGGCAGAGATGTGCGGAAACGGGATTCGCTGTGTGGGAAAATTCGTGTATGATAAGGGGCTGACGGATTCGGAGCATATTACGGTGATCAGCGCAGGAAAGATAAAATATCTGGATCTGGTGGTGGAAAAGAATGAAGGGGATTGCTGCGGCAGGGGACATGTTACCGGTGTGCGTGTCAACATGGGCAGTCCTGTGTTGGAGCCTGAGCAGATTCCTGTGAAAGCTTCAAAGCATCAGGTAGTGGATGAACCTATTTGGGCGGCGGGAAAGGAGTACCGTATGACCTGCGTATCTATGGGCAATCCACATGCGGTAATTTTTACGGAGGGAGTAGCAAAGCTGCCGCTGGAACAGATAGGCCCCTTTTTTGAAAAGCATGAAAGCTTTCCCAGGCGGACTAATACGGAATTTGTGGAAATTATAGATAAAAAAACTGTATTTATGAGAGTGTGGGAGCGGGGTAGCGGAGAAACACTGGCCTGCGGGACGGGTTGCTGCGCCGTGGCTGTGGCAGGTGTATTGAACGGTCTGACGGAGCCTGAGATAACGGTAAAGCTACTGGGAGGCGAGCTTCTGATCCGATGGGACAGAAAGGAAAATCTGGTCTATATGACGGGTCCTGCTGTTACGGTTTTCGAGGGAGAAGTGTGAAGTTTGGACGTAAATTTCCAAATCTTGAATGGAGGCTCAAGAGGGTGTGTAAATACCCCTCTGTAAGCGGAACGCAAAAGCAACTTGAAAAGGAGAAGCGCTATGTTCAGTGTCAATGAAAATTATGGGAAGCTGCCGGGAAGCTACTTGTTTTCCACTGTTGGAAAAAAGATTGGAGATTACAGTAAGGCGAATCCGGACAAAAGAATTGTTCGTCTTGGTATCGGCGATGTAACCCAGCCTCTGGCGCCGGCTATTATAGAAGCATTGCATCATGCGGTGGATGAAATGGGGAAGGCGGAAACCTTCCGCGGATATGCGCCGGATCAGGGATACGAATTTTTGAGAAGTGTTATTGCCGAGAATGACTATAAAAACAGGGGATGTCATATTGAGGCAGATGAGATTTTTATTTCGGATGGAGCCAAAAGTGACTCGGGCAATATTCAGGAGATTTTCAGTCAGGACAGCAGGATAGCGGTTTGTGATCCTGTGTATCCGGTGTATGTGGATTCCAATGCAATGGCCGGCAGGGCAGGGAGCTTTTGCAGGGAGAGCGAAACCTGGAGTAACGTGATCTATATGCCCTGCACGGAAGCAAATGGTTTTGTGCCGGAGCTGCCCAAGGAACACCCCGATCTGATCTACCTGTGTTTTCCCAATAATCCCACCGGCGCTGCCATCAGCAGAGATCGCCTGCAGGAATGGGTTGATTATGCAAACAGGACGGGTGCGGTCATTATTTATGACGCGGCTTATGAGGCATATATTTCTCAGGAGGATGTGCCCCATAGTATCTATGAGTGCCGGGGGGCCAGGACCTGTGCCATCGAACTGCGGTCCTTTTCCAAGAATGCAGGTTTTACAGGGCTTCGTCTGGGCTTTACAGTAGTACCAAAGGATTTGCTGTGTGGTGAAGTGAGCCTGCGCGGGCTGTGGGCCAGACGTCACGGCACAAAGTATAATGGTGCTCCTTATATCGTTCAAAGGGCTGGGGAGGCAGCTTATTCTTCTGCGGGGAAGGAACAGTTGAGGGAGCAGGTGGCATACTATATGAGAAATGCTGCCTATATTCGCAACGGCCTGGAGGAGGCAGGATACCAGGCATACGGCGGGGTCAATGCGCCTTATGTCTGGATGAAGACACCCGGAAACATGACCAGCTGGGAATTCTTTGACTATCTGCTGGAAAATGCAGGTGTGGCGGGAACGCCCGGATCCGGTTTTGGCCCCGGGGGCGAAGGGTATTTCCGGCTGACTGCTTTTGGATCTTATGAGAATACCAGAGAGGCTGTGGATAGAATCAGGAGGCTGTGATTTTAGGGAAGCATGTTTAAGAAAAACATAAGTTTTATTTTATATTCTGCTCACATGCCGTTCACATTTTTTCCGTATTCTGGAAGAGGCTGCTTTGAATATCTTCCTTAGCTGCAAGGATAGGAGCAAAGAGATTCCAAGAAGCAATGGAAAAAGAAAAGAAGGATTGTTCCCGTTGAGGAAATGTCAGGGACAGAGATCATGACTAACGAACAGTACTACGAATTAATTAAGCCTTATGAGGATGTCAGCCGGGTAATGCTGACAAAGCTGGAAATATTGAATCACAGCATATACAATAGAGATAACGGGAAACCGATCCATCATATTCAGAATCGCATTAAGATGAAGAAAAGCATAGAGGATAAACTGGAACGTCTGGAGATGACAGACAGCGTTATGAACGCTAAGGATCATTTGATGGATATTGCTGGTATTCGGGTGATTTGTTTTTTTCCCGAGGAAATATATGATCTGGTGGACTGCCTGAAAAGACAAGCCGATTTGATTGTGATCAAGGAAAAGGATTATATTAAGACACCGAAACAAAGCGGATATCGTAGCTTCCATATTGTGTTCGGTGTTCCGATCCATTGCTTGGACGCCATGGAGTACTTTCCGGTGGAAATACAGTTTCGTACCTTATCTATGGATTTTTGGGCAAGCATGGAGCATCGGATCTGTTATAAAAAGGAGTATGATAATAAGGATGAGGTCAGCCGGGAAATGCAGCAGTATGCCATGGCGCTGGAATTAATCGAAAGCCGTTTTGCGGCAAGGCTTCATGAAGAAAGGTGAGTGCGGCGAAAGGGGAATGAGCCAGAAGATGGATATTCGTGGGATATTGAAGCAGGTAGACGTATTTTATGAAGAGAATCGTGGTGAGCAGGCCGAAAAGCTTATGCAGGAGAGTATTCTGCAGGCGGTGCAGGAGCAGGATGACGAAAGTCTTCTGCAGCTTTTAAACGAATTGCTGGGGTATTACCGAGAGACAAGCCAGACTGAAAATGCACACCGCATCGGAGAACAGGCTATTGCTCAGGCTGTGAGGATGGGATTAGAGGGGACATTTCCCTATGCTACTACCATGCTGAATGTGGCCAATGCCCGCCGGGCAGCAGGAGAGCTGCAGGAGTCACTGGAGTATTACCTTCAGGTGCAGGCGCTTTATAAAAAGCTGTTGACCCCGGACAACATTTTTATCGCAGGGCTTGAGAATAATATGAGTCTTCTCTACCAGGAGATGGGAGAGTATGCCAAGGCAAAGCAGTGTCAGCTGAAGGCTCTGGAGATTGTAAGGGGAAAAGAGACGGTCTACGAGCAGGGGGTGACTTGTGCTAATCTGGCAGCTTCCTGCGTCCGGCTGGGAGAGCTGGAAGAAGCGAAGAAATACGCAGAGGAATCACTTAGGATATTTCAGGATATTCAGGTGGCGGACAGCCATTTTGGAGCAGCTCTGGCAGCATTGGGAGATTATCATTTTCAGAAGGAAGAATTTGCCAGCGCTCTGGAGCGGTATCGGCAGGCGATGGAGGCTGTGGAGCAGGGGATAGGCCGAAATGAGGCGTTTTACAGACTGCAGGAACGTGTTTCCGCCTGCGAAAAGGCTCTGACCCGGAAAGAGAAGGAGGGGAAAGCGGAGCCGGAAAACAGTGCCGTATCTCCGGGGGCTTTGGAGGAGGACGCCGCCAAAGCGGATCAGGGTCTGGTTATTTCCCGGAAGTATTATGAGACCTGCGGTAAAACCATGATCGCGGAAAAATTTCCGGAATATGAAGGGAAAATTGCAATAGGCCTTGTGGGCAGAGGCTCCGACTGCTTTGGATATGACGACAAAATATCCAGAGACCACGATTGGGGGCCGGATTTCTGTATGTGGATGACAGAGGAAACCTACCGGGAGATCGGACAGGCTTTGCAGAAAGCATATGATGAGCTGCCAGAAGAATTCATGGGATATAAACGGGCGCCCCATGTAAATGGGCGGAGCAGACGGGGGGCATTGTGCATCTCGGAGTTTTACCGTGGACTTGTAGGAGCTGGGGTATATGAGGACATCGACTGGAAGCAGGCACCGGATTATGGGCTGGCGGCAGCGGTAAACGGAAAGGTTTTTCGGGATGACGAAGGAATATTTACAGAGTACCGAAGCCGGCTTCAGCAGGGCTATCCGGAGCAGATCCTGTATTTGAAGCTTGCAGAGAGCGCTGCAAGATTTGCCCAGTCTGCCCAGTATAATTATTTCAGGATGCTGGAACGGGAAGACAGGGTCACTGCCCAGATGATGCTATGGGCCGGGATCAGAGAAGCCATGAAGCTGCAGCACTATCTGGAGGGAAGGTTTCCGCCCCATGACAAATGGTTGTTGAGAAGTCTGCAGGAATCCCAAGAAGGCCGGGAAATTACAGCGTTATTGAAACAGATTCAGGAGGCAGCGGAGGATGAAAGCCGTGTCCGGGAGTTGATTGAGCAGCTGGGGGCTCATTTTGCTATGGAACTATATGGGCGGGACCTGATCAGCGACATCGATCCTTATCTGGATGCCCACAGCGAAGAGCTTATGTACAAGGCATCTCTGGCGGAAAAGGCGGACGAGGACCTGGTGGAGGAGATAGCTAAACTGGAGTTTCAGGCCTTTGATAAGGTAAAAAATGAGGGAGGAAGAGCCAGCTGTCAGAATGACTGGTTTACCTTTTCTATTATGCGTAAGAGCCAGTACCTTACCTGGAACAGGACGATGTTGCTACAGTATCTTTATGATTTTCACCGGGAGTTTTCTCTGGGGCATAATCTTATAGAGGAAAAATATGGGAGAATGATGGAGAGCACCGCGCCGGAGGAATATGAGAAGATCAAGGGGCATTTCCCGGAGCTGACCGAAGAAAAAAGGAATATAATCGGGCAGATCTGCAGCATGCAGGTGAAATGGATGGAAGAATTTGCCGAAGAGTATCCTGCCCTTGCGGATAATGCCAGAAGCATCCACACCTATGAGGACAATCCCTTTGACACCTCCTATGAGACATATCTGCGGGGAGAGCTGGGAACTTATTCGGACAAGATGCTGGAGTTATATGGCAGATATGTGGTGGAATATGCCAGGAGCGGAAAAAATCCGGCATATGACATTATGGGAAACAGTGTGAGAATGTACGGCTATGGGAGTTTGGAGGAAGCAGAGCAAAAGAACAGAGAAGCCTGGTCCTGAAAGCGAGGATTTTATGGATACAAAAAGGATCATTTTAAGTGAAAACTGGAGATTTTGTGGAGAGAAGCCTGCCGCCCGGCCAGAGCAGGATCTGGAGGAAGCATGGTATAAGGGGTATGATGACAGTGATTGGAAGCAGGTGACGGTGCCCCATGACTGGTCCGTGGAACAACCGTTTTCGAAAGACTATTCCAGCGGGACCGGATATCTGGCAGGGGGGATCGGCTGGTATCGGGTACACTTTACCCTGCCGGAGGAATGCCGGGGAAAGTGCATTCGTGTAGTTTTTGACGGAATCTATAAAAACAGCCGAGTATGGTGCAACAGCTATCATTTGGGGAAACGTCCCTTTGGCTATAGTACCTTTTCCTATGATATTACACATGCGGCAGCCTTTGGAGAGGAAGAAAATGTGCTCAGCGTGAAGGTGATGCATGTGGACCTGGCTGATTCCAGGTGGTTTACCGGCAGCGGCATTACAAGAAAGGTATCTCTGGTCATAGAGGAACCGGTGCATCCGGCTGAATATGGTATTGTCTTTCGGGCGGAATCGGTAGAGCCTGATGAGAGTGATTCCCAGCGCAGAACCGGGAGCGCAGTGATCCGGGTACAGCACCAAACGGAATTGACAGGCGGAATCACAGTCGGTGGAATGGCTCCTGGAGGGGCGGCTGTGGGAGAACCGCGGACAGGAGAACTACCAGATAAAGGTCTGGCAGGAAAGAAAGTAAAAATCCGTACCGTGTTGGAAAATGAGCAAGGGGAGAGAGTCCTGTGCATGGAGAGGTATACGGGGATCGGAGAAAGCTGTGTGATGGAGGGACGCCTGGAGCAGGCCAGGCTCTGGTCTCCAGAGCATCCATACCTGTACACCCTGCGCACCTGGTATGCAGTATGCGGCTCTGACGCAGGAAAACCAGAAGCTGAAAAATGCGAGGGTGCAAATCCTGCGTCCCAAAACCCTGAATCCAAAAATCTTGAGGGCACAAATCCTGAGAGTGGGGGGCTTGAGGGAAGCAGGGAGGCAGGATCCGACGAAGGCTTCTATATGGTGGACGAAACCGTAACGGGGATTCGCAATATATGCTTTGATTCTCGGAGAGGTTTTTTTCTGAATGGTGTGGAGACAAAGCTGAAGGGAGTCTGCGTTCATCATGATGGCGGAGCCTTGGGTGCGGCGATGAAACCGGAGATATGGCAGAGACGTCTGGAGGCTTTGAAGGAGTGTGGCTGCAATGCTATTCGGTGCAGTCATAATCCTCATATGCCGGAGCTGTATGAGCTGTGTGACAGAATGGGTTTTCTGGTGATGGATGAGGCCTTTGACGAGTGGGAAAATGCCAAGAATAAATGGTCCACAGGGCATAATGTATACCCGCCCAGGCATGAGGGCTATGCGGAGGATTTCCCGCAGTGGCATGAAGCGGATTTGAGGGCAATGGTGCGCAGAGACAGAAATCATCCTTCCGTGATTCTGTGGAGCATCGGAAATGAGATTGATTACCCCAATGACCCGTATTGTCACCCCTCTTTTGAATCTATGACCGGAAACAATGATGCCAATAAGCCGGCAGCAGAGAGACGGTATGATCCTAACAAGCCGGATGCCCGGCGGCTGACGGTAATTGCTGCCGATCTGGAAAGGATTGTCCGACAGGAGGATGATTCCAGGCCTGTTACCCTGGCGGCGGCATTTCCTGAGCTTTCTGTGGAGACAGGATTGTTGGACGGGCTGGATGTTGCGGGCTACAATTATAAGGAACACCTGTATGAAAAGGATCATGCCAGATTTCCGGAAAGGCCCCTTTTGGGAAGCGAGAACGGACACGGCTACCAGGCATGGCTGGCGGTAAGAGACAATTCATACATCAGCGGTCAGTTTCTTTGGACCGGAATCGATTATCTGGGGGAGGCGGCCGGCTGGCCGGTGCATGGCTCTCCCGCGGGAATCCTGACCTGTGCCGGGGACAGAAAGCCGGAGTTTTACCGCCGTAAATCTTTTTGGACCGAGGAACCGGTTCTGTTTATGGCAACAAGGCGTGTGGCCGACGGCACCCAACCCTGGCGTCCTGTGTCTGCCCATTGGAATTATGAACCCGGGGAGGAAATACTGGTAAAGGTATTTTCCAATCTGCCCAGGGTATCATTGTATCTGAACGGTTTGGAGCTGGAAAGGCTTGATGAATATAACGGGGATGGTGACTATTGTTTTCGAGTATGTTTTCAGCCGGGAACGCTGACGGCAGAGGGCTTTGACGGTGTCAGGAGGGTCTGCAGTCTGTCTACCGCCGGAGCTGCGGAGAAGCTGTCCTGTCATCTCTGGAGGAGTCCGGATGTGCTGACGGGAGGAGATTGGGAGGAGGCTTCTGCAGAGTCCGGATATCTCTACCAGTTGGAGATGGAGCTTTTGGATGCCGGGGACAGACCGGTAGTCTGGCAGGACAGAATGGTTACAGTGTCTGTAGACGGACCGGGTCAGCTGGCAGGACTGGAAAGCGGCAACCTGGCAGATGTGACACCGTACAGCGATAACAGCAGGGCTACCTTCCGGGGGCGGCTTCTGGCTTTTATCCGCCGGACAGGGACGGCAATCGGCTCACATAAAATTGGCTCTCAGGCTGAGGCGACACAGATCCGGGTCAGAATATCCATGGACACGGGATTTAAAACAGAAATAGTGTTGTAGTCAAGAAAAACATGCGGCTATTTACGGAGCATTTCTGTTGCTGTTTGCGTGTTTGCAGCGAAGACGAGAATAGTAACATGAGCAGTGTGGGATAATATAAAATTTCTTGACAAACATACCGTTGGTATGATAATGCAAATACATACTAATTATATATTGCCCATTATTAATCAGGGTATTTCTGACGGTACCATCGAAACGGATTATCCCGAGCAGTTGGCAGAATTAATTTTGCTTGCAGCAAACATTTAAGCTTGACGCATCTGTCTGCTGATTCTCATGTGGCTGTGAATAGTAATGGGGATCTTTTGCACATACTGTTTTTGACTTGAAAGGTCACAAATGGATTTTGTTGGGAAAGGAGTATGTGCTATGGATACAGATATCAACGGAATAACAGGAAGTGTGGGGCTTCGGGAGCTTCCCATGGGGTTTGGCATGGCTCTGGCCATGAACGAGTCTGCCATGAAGGGCTACGCAGGCCTGACGGAAAGTGAGAAGGAAGATCTGATTCTGCGGTGCCGGGATGCCAAAACGAAAGAAGAGATGCAGCGGATCGTGGATTCCCTGGTGCAGGACACAGATGTAAGCGCGCTGGAGGAGATCGTTCAGCCAAAGGCTATGGGGTGAGCAAAGAGCTAAAACCACCCTCCGTCCAGAGTGATGATCTGCCCGGTCAGGTAATCGGGCGCCTGGGCCAGCTGCAGGATCAGTCGGGCTGCCTCTTCCGGAGCGCCCAGTCGGTCCGCAGGAATTTCTGCGGCCAGCTGCATTAGGTCATCAGGAGATAAGCAGTTGTTCATAGCGGTATCTATGACGCCGCAGGCTACGGCATTGACCTGTATGTTGCTGGGAGCAAGCTCTTTGGCTAAAGCTTTTGTGAATGCGTTCATTCCACCCTTGGAGGCGGAGTAAGCTACTTCCATGGAAGCTCCCTGGGCGCCCCAGACTGAGGAAACGTTGATGATACGTCCCTGGTGCTTCTGCAGCATCAGGGGAATGGCAGAGCGGCATGTGTAGAAGCAGGAATCCAGATTTACAGCCATAATGCGGTGCCATTGCTCTGAGGTCATATCCGTAAGAAGCCCCATATGGGACATGCCGGCGTTATTGATTAATACATCCAGCGTTTGAAGATGTGAAAAAATATTTTCCACATCTTTTTCGCATCCCATATCTGCCTGAAGGGAGAGACATGGGATCCGGTATTTTTCCTGCAGTCTTTTCGAGAAGCTGTTCAGCTCATCCATGGAATCCCGGCAGGTGAGAGTCAGATGAAAGCCTGCCTGGGCAAAGACTTCTGCTGTCGCTTTTCCGATTCCCCTGGAAGCACCTGTAATCAGAGCAGTTTTGTTTGAAGACATATTCATAGAATTCCTTTCCGGGATGTTCCCTGCGAGCTTTTATGAATGAGGGGTTGAACGCTTACGATTAATTGTACCACATTTTTTCCTTGTGTTTCTACTATAAAACTGATAGACTATGATAGAAATCAGAGGGTAATAGTTTGACTGACAACAGAAGATAGGAGAATAATAATGTATGATCTCATCATAATCGGTTCTGGACCGGCAGGACTTTCGGCTGCAGTTTACGGCAAGAGGGCAGGCCTTAATCTGCTGGTTATAGAAAAAAATCCCATGAGCGGCGGACAGGTGCTGAATACCTATGAGGTGGATAACTATCTGGGAATGCCGGGCATCAATGGTTTCGACATGGGAATGCAGTTTCGCCAGCATGCGGACCGGCTGGGTGTGGAATTCAGGGAGGCGCAGGTCCTTTCTATAGAAGATAAAGGCAATTATAAGCTGATAGACACCGATGACGGAAGCCTGGAAGCCGTGTCGGTAATTCTGGCTTCCGGGGCAGTTCATGCGCATCTGGGAGTGCCCGGTGAGGAAGAACTGGCAGGAAGGGGCGTATCCTACTGTGCTACCTGCGACGGCGCCTTTTTCCGGGGGAAGACGACGGCAGTGGTGGGAGGAGGCGATGTGGCGCTGGAGGATGCGGCATATTTGGCCAGAACCTGTGAAAAGGTATATCTCATCCACCGCAGAGACGAGTTTCGGGGAGCCGCAGTACTTCAGGAGGAGCTGAAGACTTTTTCTAACGTGGAAGTTCTGTTCAGTCACGTAGTGGAGGAAATTCAGGGAACAGAGGAGGTAGAGGGAATCCGCATCAGGGATCGGAAGACAGATGAGTCCCGGATCTTGCCGGTTGCCGGTGTGTTTATAGCGGTGGGGATTCGCCCGGGCACGGAGCTGGTGAAGGAATTGACAGCTTGTGATGAAGCCGGTTATGTGCTGGCGGGGGAAGACTGTGCCACACAAATGCCCGGACTCTTTGCGGCGGGGGATGTGAGGAGAAAACCGATCCGCCAGATCGTAACTGCAGTGGCGGACGGAGCCAATGCCGCTGTGGCCGCAGGAAACTATTGCAGGGAAAACAGAAGATGAAAAAAGAAATATGAAGACAAGTATATAAAGTGAAGAAATGGAAAAAGAAAATTAAAGTATTATTAAGAATGCAAAATATTTTTTTGGGAAAAAGAACCATTTGTATCAGTGGTTCTTTTTTGTTGAAGCAAAGAACCCCATAAAATGGGGATTTTTTAAGATGTTGCCAAAAATATCCTTATATTGACAAAATTAAGAAAAGGTGATATATTTTTTAACGGATGTAATAAATTTGTAATAAATGATAACAACAATGTAATTTTTCACATATACTGATACCAGAAAAGGAGAACGTGATGATATTTAAGGGCATCAAAGTGACGGCAGGAATATTAACGGCAGCAGTTGTCTTTTCCGGAGCAGGCATGACGGCATCTGCATCGGGTTCCGGCGCCATGCTTCCCAGCGCGGGAGTGGATCTGACTATCGCTAATGGCAATCGTCTGGAAGATATTTTGACATCCTCCTCCATACCTGTGGAGTCTATTATAGAATGGATTAATACCGAGGATTCTCAAGGCCGGTTTACGGAGGGAGCCGTATCCAAAGAAGCCGCTGAGGAAGAGCTGTTCCGCAATCTGGTAATCGCACAGGTGAATGCATATGTAAATGTCCGGAGTATTCCCAGCGAGGAGGGCGAGATTCTGGGCAAGCTTTACAATAACTCTGTCGGAACCTTTCTGGAAGAGGAGAACGGCTGGTATAAGATTACGTCGGGAACCGTTACAGGCTATGTGAAGGCAGAATATTGTGTCACAGGAGAGGCTGCAGTGGAGATTGCAAAGGCGGTGGGAACCCGGATTGCCACAGTGACGACCCAGACTCTGTTTGTCAGAATGGAGCCTACCACGGAGTCCGGTATATTGGGAATGCTTCCTGAGGCAGAGGAGCTTCTGGTGCTGGAAGAGACAGAAGGCTGGGCAAAGGTGGACGTGGAGGAAGGCGAAGGCTGGGTATCCACGGATTATGTGAGTCTCCACAGTGAGTTTGTACAGGCCGAGTCCAGGGAGGAAGAGGCCGCCCGTCTGGCCAAAGAGGAAGAGGAACGGAGAAAGGCCAGAGAGGCAGCCGCGGCAGCCGCAGCCGCCCAGAATAACAATAATAATGAGGGCGGCAATACTGCGCCTTCTGCACCTGCACAGCAGCCTGCATCCTATGCTGTGGGCGAAGGCAGCGAAATGGGAGTTGCAGTGGCGGATTATGCGCTGCAGTTTGTGGGAAATCCGTATGTGTATGGAGGAACCAGCTTGACCAATGGCGCCGACTGTTCAGGATTTGTCATGAGTGTCTATGCAAACTTTGGTGTGAGTCTGCCCCATTCGTCGGCATCTGACCGCACCCAGGGGTATGCGGTGGATGGCCTTGAAAACGCACAGCCCGGCGACCTGATTTGCTACTCAGGACATGTGGCGCTGTATATCGGCAACGGACAGATTGTGCATGCTTCCAACAGCAAAACCGGAATTATTGTGTCGGGAGCCGGCTACAGAAAGATATTGGCCATCAGAAGAATTTTCTAACGGACAGATTTTATAGAAATGAAGGAGGTGCTGCACCAGGGGGTGCGGTGCCTCTTTTTTCGGCTTATAAAATATATCTAACCGCACAGTCGGAAATATTTGTCTGATGAATTACGGAAGTTGTCAAAATATTACATTCCGGGGGCGGAAGGGACCGATAGGGCTGTCTGTGCACATTGTACAAAAACAGATGAGGAATGAGAAGGGAAAAAAGAGTTAACTGAAAAATCAAAAAGGTTATCCACAAAAAGCCTTGGCCAAAATCATTCAACAATGACTTATACACGAAGTTATACACATTATCCACACTTTTTAATTTAGAATACACAATGATATAAGGAGATAAAAGGAAACGTATGTTTTGTGAAGTTGTAATAAAAATTAATTTTCGACGAGTAAATGGAAAAAATTGATTGACAGGGGTAATGTCAAAAACAAAGAAAAAATTTGCCAAATTGTTGCAAAACCTTGTTAGAATATGGTATAATGATCATACAATAAACAGCGGAAAGGGATGAACAGCATGAAGTTTATTATTGTAGGCAGAAACATTGAAGTTACACCCGCATTGAGATCAACCGTAGAAGAGAAGATCGGAAAACTGGGGAAGTATTTTAATCCCGATACGGAAGTACATGTGACGCTGAGTGTTGAGAAGGAGCGCCAGAAGATCGAGGTGACGATTCCTGTCAAGGGCAATATCATCCGCTCCGAGCAGGTCAGCAATGACATGTATGTTTCCATTGACCTGGTGGAGGAGATCATTGAAAGACAGCTGAAGAAATATAAGACAAAGATTGTGGACAAGCATCAGGCGGGCGGTTCTTTCAGTAAAATGTACGTAGAGAATGATTATGTGGATGAAGAAGAGGTCAGGATCGTCCGCACCAAGAGGTTTGACATTAAGCCCATGTATCCTGAAGATGCCTGTATTCAGATGGAACTGCTGGGACATAGCTTCTTTGTATTCATCAATGCCGAGACTGATCAAGTGAATGTAGTGTACAAGAGAAAGGGAGACACTTATGGCCTGATCGAGCCTGAGGTGTAATAAACCAATAGGCTGCGGCTGCAGTTTGGACTTTCATAGAAGTGGAATTGAATACGGCTCCGGAAGGTAAGGCTTCCGGAGCTTTTTTGTGGTGCGCAGGTTGTAAAAACTAGGGCAGGTATTTAAATTTTGGTTAAAGCTTGTCTTTTCGGTAAAAATAATACGAGATCGAATGTTATGGCAAGGAGGAGAAATATGCGTAATGTGATCAGGCTGGATCATGACTGGAGATTTATACAGGAGGATGCAGGGCTTCCAAATATTTTGCCGGAAAGCTGGAAAAAAATTGATCTGCCCCATACATGGAACGCGGTGGACGGACATGACGGAAATGGTTCTTACAGCCGGGGGAAATGCTGGTATGCCAGGAACTTTGAGACACCTGTGCATCCACTGAAGGGCGGAAGAGTATTTGTGGAGGTTTTGGCAGCTGGGCAGCAGGCGGAGGTGTATGTAAACGGAATGAAGGCAGCGTATCATGAGGGCGGCTATTCTGTTTTCCGTGCCGACGTTACGGGACTTTGCAGAGAAGCGGGAGCAAACCTTCTGGCTATCTCCTGCAGCAATGAGCAGAAGGACAGGGTATATCCTCAGTCCGCGGATTTTACCTTTTATGGCGGGCTGTACCGGGGAGTAAATCTGATCAGTGTGCCGGATACCCATTTCGACCTGGAATATTACGGAGGTCCCGGGCTTCAGGTGACACCCAGACCCTGTGAGGGCGGAGCCGTATTTGAGCTAATGTCATATATTATAAATCCCGATGAAAATTATACGGTGTTATATACTGTCAGGGATGCGGAAGGAAAAGAGGCTGCGTATGCCTGCAGGCCTGCACAGGACAGCGGGACGGCTATATATGTTCCCGATGCCCGCAGGTGGGAGATCGATGCCCCATACCTGTATACAGTGACGGCGATTTTACAGAGAAGAAACGAGGCAGTCGATGAGGTAAGCATCCGTGTGGGAGTACGCGATTTTTCCTGCGATCCCCAAAAGGGATTTTTCCTGAATGGCAAGGCGGTTCCCCTCCGGGGGGTGAGCCGTCATCAGGACAGGCTTTATAAGGGAAATGCTCTCACGGCTCGAGAGCATTACGAGGATGCGTTAATCATTAAAGAATTAGGGGCAAACTCTGTTCGTTTGGCACACTATCAGCATTCCCAGGACTTTTATGATGCCTGTGACGAACTGGGATTTGTTGTCTGGGCGGAAATTCCCTTTATCAGTGTGATGAATCAGGACCCGGAAGCCCATCTGAATTGTATCAGCCAGCTAAAGGAGCTGATTATTCAGAACTATCATCATCCCTCTGTATGTTTCTGGGGGATTTCCAATGAAATTCTTATCGGCGGTATTTCGGAGCACCTGGTGGAAAATCACAGGGAGCTGAATGCGATTGCCAAGGAGCTGGATCCCACCCGGCTGACTACCATTGCCCATGTGAGCATGACGCCCTTGGACGGACCCATGCATGGCATTACGGATGTAGAAAGCTATAATCACTATTTTGGATGGTATGGGGGCAAAATGGAGGATAACGGGCCATGGCTGGATCATTTTCATCAGATGCATCCGGAAATCTGTCTGGGACTGTCGGAGTATGGCTGCGAGGGGATTATCACTTACCATGGACAGGAGCCGGCCTGTAAGGATTACAGTGAGGAATATCAGGCGCTGTATCATGAGCACATGGCACAGGTGCTGGAGGAACGTCCTTGGATCTGGTCCAGCTATGTATGGAATATGTTTGACTTTGGTTGTGCGGCCAGGAATGAGGGAGGCGTAGCCGGACGAAACAATAAGGGCCTGGTGACCTTTGACCGAAAGACGAAAAAGGACAGTTTCTATCTTTATAAGGCGTATTGGAACCGGGAGCCCATGGTGCATCTCTGCGGCAAGCGCTATGCCCAGCGGGCGGGAGAGACAACAAGTATCCGGGTATACTCCAACCAGCCGTCAGTCACATTGTATGTGAACAGCGAAAAGGCCGGAGAACAGCAAGGAAACAAGGTGTTTACCTTTGAAGCAGCTCTGAAAAAAGGCAATAACATTATTGTGGCCAAGGCAGGGAAATGCACGGACACCATGACTGTGGAAAGGGTGGAGCAGGAGCCTTCCATTTATACACTGCCGGAGGTGGAGGAACGGGCCGAGGGCGTAGCCAACTGGTTCCGTACAATAGGGAAGATGGACTTGAAAGCGCCTATGGAATTCCCAGAGGGCATGTACAGTATCAGGGACTCTATGGAGGAGATTGCCAGGAATCAGGAGGCCTTTGAGATTGTGGCAACGGCGATGAAGCTTGCCACAAATATGAAGATCGAGCCGGGAACCGGTATGTGGGATATGCTGAAAGGCATGTCGCCGGAGGCCATGGTGAAAATGGCCGGTTCTATGATGCCGGAAGGCTTTGCGGAAAGCATTCAGGCAAAGCTTTCCCGGATCAAAAAATGCTGCAATATTGAGTAGAGATATGATTGTTTGGCTGGAGTGTTCCCGGTGACGAATCTCGGAGGATTCGGCAACGCCAATGCGGAGGTGGCGGTGCGTAGGTGTTGATGTGGAGGTGGCGGTGCAATGACGATGTGTAGAAGCCGATGCTGAGGTGGCGGTGCAACGCTGATGCGGTGAGGCTAATGCGTAGGTGCCGCTGTGATGCGGCGCGGCACCTGGTACCTCCGCAGTGCTGGTACGGCATTTGGGCAGTACCGCGGAAGTGCTGCGGCAGTATTGCTGCAGGACCGGGGACAGTTTCCTGCCGGATGAATATTGCTTCTTTCCCTTTTCATATATTGGAATGACAGGAGACGCGCAAGGGGAAGCAATGATTAAAGAAATATTTCAGCGTTTTGCCGTAAAAGACTGTGGAAACGGGCACAGGAGCGGCAGAAAAAAATACAGGAACTGGATCAAGGGAGCAATTCTGGCGGAATGTGCTGCCGTGGCTGTAATGACAATAGCACTTTGGAGACAGGCGGGGGAGGAGGCCGAGATCGCCAGCAGCCATGTGCTGTCCGTGGAAAATGATTACATAAAATGGGTGGATTTTACTGTCTCTTATGAGGCATTGTGCATGGCCTATGAATGGGATGTGAAAACCCATGGAACGAATTATGAGATAAGCTGGGTGGACCTTCTGGCTTACACTGCAGCCAAAACTGGCGGAAAATTTGAAAAAAGCTCTCTGAAGACCATGGAAAAGGCGGCGAAAACAATTTCCCAGGGCGAAAAGACGTTGGAGGAAATGACCGCCGATATGAAGTATTTTTCTTATTACCAGGAAGCCTATGATGCCGCCATTGGGGGATTGGTGGGAGAATATCAGGAGGAGATCGTAGACGAAGCGGGCAATGCGGCTTATGAGCAGCAGTATGGGCTGAAGGGCTATTTCCCGCTGGCCCGTGGCTTTGATTATACACATTATGATGACTTTGGAGTAGGAAGGAGCTATGGTTACGAGAGGAAGCATCTGGGACATGACATGATGGGGTTGGTGGGTACGCCGATTATGGCGGTGGAGTCCGGTGTGGTGACTGCTCTGGGGTGGAACCAGTACGGCGGCTGGCGTATCGGCATCAGTAGCTTCGACGGGAAGAGGTACTATTATTATGCTCACCTGAGGCAGAACTACCCCTATGCGGAGGGGTTGGAGGAGGGCAGCGTGGTGACAGCAGGGGATGTGATAGGCTATATGGGGCATACCGGGTACAGCACCACGGAGAATGTAAATAATATCAAGATCGTGCACCTACACTGGGGGCTGCAGCTGATTTTTGATGAGTCGCAGAAAGAGGGGAATAATGAGATCTGGATTGATGTGTATCCACTGACGCGGTTTCTGGCGAAGCATACCCAGGCGGCGGTGAAAGTGGAGGGGACGAAAGAGTGGGTGCGGACGGCGGATATTGTGGATCCGGCGGTGGAGGAGTATGAGGCGCTTGCTCCAGATGGAGTGCAGGTACCAGTAAAAGATGATTCTCTGGAGAATAGCCCGACAGAAAGCCGGGAAGAAGAACAGCAGTTAGAATAGCAGATAGGGTTTGTGGAATTGTTGCATCTGCCGACAGCTCCACAAGTAAAACCAGGATAGCAAAAAAGGTGCATTGAAATTTCCGATTTTAGAAAAGATACATATCTATCATTTATTGCGGCGAATCTTTCCATGTGTTATACTAAGGGCAAGCAAATCTTATCTCTTTTCGCAGATGTGAAAAGATGATTGGCAAATCCTTAGTCAAGCTGTTATAAGGATTACCCTTTGAGGTTTCAGCAGTAGGTTGCCCTATGTGTCAATCAGAGTATTTGCCGAATTTTATTCGAAGGAGGTCAAATGCAATTATACTTCGCCATTTATTTAAGAGAGGGAAGTATGACACATGAAAAAACGGATGGAACTAAACAAAGAAACGGCCAGCCGACTTTGGGGCCAGCAGTTTGGAAAACGGCAAAAGGCGATTGATTTTTCAGGTCGTGAGATTGCAAAGGCTGCTTACAATGACAGGAACAGTGCTTATGGATGGAATGTAGATCATATATTGCCGCAGTCAAAAGGTGGTAAAACAGCAGATTATAACCTGATTTGCTGTCACATTCTGACCAATGATGAGAAAGCGGATAAATTCCCATGTTTTAAAGCCAATGAAAAAACCTTTGAGATTCAAAGAAGACAGAATCATTATGAAATCGCAGCGAGAGATGCTGAAGAAAATGAGGAAAGTGATGAAACCGTAAATTTTTTTGATGCGGCGCAAGGGCTTAAATGCTGGAAGCAATGCAAGATTCATAAAGGGAAGGCTTTTGCTGGATATGTCAAGATTAGAGTCGAAACGGCTAAAGGAACAGACATTAAATCGGATTCACTTTTTGAAAGGTATGGAATGTTTTTATCCGAGTTGTTCGGAACACAAAGTATTTTTGTTGAAAATACTTGCGCGGGCTATCTCAATAGCTATTTTATGTATGGAAGTACGCAAACGTGTATTTTTACTGTGATAGTGGGAAATATCCCAACTAAAAGGGACACACAAAATTTTCTGGATGATTGTGTGGTGTTGAATACTTATAATGATTATTTTATACGGAAACATGATTTTAAATGTATTCAGATTGTTTGCGGGATGGAGTGCTATAATAGCTGTTATGAGATGTCTCTGAAGTGCAAGAAGGACATTTTGGATAAAGAAGTGCAATTTTCTTCTTTGAACACATCCGACGCGCTGGTGATTGATGAACTTGTAAGAATGAACACGGACGCTGAAAAGGAATTGAAGGGTATTCTTCCTCAAAACGGATTTTATCCTTACAATTTCATGTTTACGAAGCTGAAAGAAAATCTTGCAAAACGCATTTGATACAAAATGAAGTATAGTATGTATGCCTCTTGAAGAGAAGCCGGGCAACAGGCTTCTCTGTTAAGTATGGCGGGTGTATTGAATAATAAGCAGATTTAGAGAAAGGATAGAAGTGTATATGTCGGAAAAAAGATTGAATAATACAATATTTCTGATGTATTTAGTAACACAAAACTATTGCAGGGAGCACAGGATTTCTGTGGAAGATTTTTTAAAGCTGGATGAAAAATACGCAATATTGAATTATGTTGCAGAGTGCCCTGATATATTTGACAGTCTGACGGGCAGTGAAATGGTGAGAGAGGTGGAACAGTATGTGGCTCAGCCTTAGAACGACTTTATATCATGGGACGGCATCGGAAATACAGCAGGTGGATGTAAAACTTGGGCGGGAGAGGAAAGATTTTGGAAAAGGCTTTTATATGGCGGTCTCAAAAAGCCAGGCAATTGGAATGATGCATAAAAAATATAGAGAGACTATCAGAAGGAGTAAGGGAAAACAGGACAGTGCATATGCAGAAAAATTATATGAAATCACGCTGAATAAAGACTATATGTCAAGGCTTAATATAAAACCTGAATCCGTGAAACTCATTGTTTTTATATGCCAATCTACAATCAGATTGGCAAAAAGTAAAAAGTGTACCTTGATAATGTTGAATCAATCTGCATAAATGTGGAAATATACGGTAGTGTAAAAAAGTTTGTGTCTTTGGTAAAAAGCAACTCCTTTTTGGTAAGA
>ERZ779621.244-NODE-244-length-31252-cov-17.250441_pt1 | contig 31252 bp, 25 predicted proteins | sample MGYA00514215_ERZ779621 | MGnify/ENA primary metagenome ERZ779621 (study PRJEB29562, sample SAMEA4376715) | mouse gut metagenome | isolation source: Cecum | study: EMG produced TPA metagenomics assembly of the A DSS colitis mouse model was used to assess the...
CATGTTAGGCGGCTCTGTAATGATAGCCTTGATTCGGATGATAGTCAGTATCGGGGGAGTGATTCTGCTCTTTTTCCTGATGAGTGAGTCCAGGTTTGAGAAGCATAAGACAAGGATTTACTGCGCCTGTTTCTATGCGGCCTCGATCGCGCTGACTTGTCTTTGGTATGCCTTTTCGCAGGAAGCTTTTGCACGGATGGGAGCGTTTGTGACCTATTTATTCTTCGGAATATTTGCTGTCTGGATAAGCCGTGATTCGGTCTATGTTTCGCTGTATAAGCTGGCTTTGATCTTCTATCTTTTATCCGTATTTTTGATTGGCGGACTTGAAATTTCAATTATATTCTTCCATAAGAATGTGTGGGCGGACATAGCGGTACGCATTGTGCTGATTGCGGTGATTGCCCTTTTCATAGATAGAAAGATGAAAAACTCTATTCGGGGTTTTTCTGAGTATGTGGAAAATGAACTGGACCGGTTCAGTGTGGCGGTCATGATGTTGAGCCTTTTCTTCGGTATCGGTTTTATTCTCAATCCGAAGATTCACGATCAGACGCCCTACCGCCTGATGCAGATTGCGATGAATTTCTTCCTGACAGGTATCATGCAGGTTCTGGTCTTTCGGCTTTATCTGCATATCGGCAGGGAAAAACAGTATATGCTGGAAAATCAGCTTATGGAAATGAATCACAGGCTGTTAGAATGGAATATGGAACTGCTGTCATCAGCGGGGGAAGAAGAAAGTGGAAAAATCTGCGGGAACGCTGCCATAAACACAATCCTGTCAGCTTATAAAGAGCAGGCCACAAAAGAAAAGATTAAGGTTATGCTGGATGTGGAGTTGAACAAGGAGACGGGGATTCCCAATATCGATCTGATTACCATACTGGCCAATGCCTGGGAAAACGCCTTGTACGGCTGTATGGAGGCGAGAAAAGAAGAGCAGGACAGGGAGTGTGCCGTTCGTCTGTCCATCAGGAAAAAGAAAAATAAACTGGCCATTTATTGCAGCAATACCTGCAGGCTTGAAGCGTCGTTAGAAAAAGGATTGCCAAGGCCAGAGGATACTGGCGGTGTGGGTGTGATGAGCATTGTCAGGACAGTGGAGAAATTTGACGGGGAATACGATTTTAAAAATGAAAACGGTGTGTTTATCTGCCGTCTGGTCATGAATATTCCACCGGACGCAGAGATTTCGGCAACAGGATGACAGGAGAGAAAGCATGTATTTGATTGCGCTCTGTGATGACGAGGAAGAACAACTGCATAAGACGGAGCAGATGCTTACAGAATACCGGGACAGGCATTCTGGCGTCGATTTTAAGGTGGAAAGTTTTAAAAGTGCCGGGACGCTGCTTGATCTGATAGAAGAAGAGGAATATCTTCCGGATTTGATTCTGATGGACATTTATATGCCGGATAAACCAGGCATCCAGGCGGCAAGAGAACTGCGGCATATGGGAAAGCAATGCAGGATTGTATTTCTGACGACGTCAAGGGAACATGCTCTGGATGCTTTTGAGGTGGAGGCGGTACAGTATCTGGTTAAGCCGCTGTCCGCCGAGAGGCTGTTTCCCCTATTGGACAGACTTTTAAAAGAAATGGAGGAAGAGCGCAGGAAATATATCCTTTTGCGTGTTGAGGGAATGTTACAGCGCGTAGCGGTGGATGACATCGTATGCTGCGAGGCGCAGGGCAAAATCCAATGTATGTACTTTGCGGACGGCACGTCGTGTATGCTTCGCATCACCATGGCCAAGATTGTGGAGATGCTTTCCCCTTATGCCGAGTTTATGCGGGTGGGAGTCGCTTATCTTGTCAATATGGAACACATTGAGTGTATCAGCAAGCAGGAAATACGGATGGATACCGGTAAGAAAATATATCCGCCCAGAGGCTCTTACCAGGCGGTGCGGGAAAGATATTTTGCATATTATTGCGGTGAGTGAATCAGGAGCAAGAGAGGGTTGACTAATTTAGTCAACCCTCTCTTTTCCCCAGAAAAATACGGCCACGGTGCCGGGGCCTGTGTGGGCGCCGATGGTGGTGCCGATATTGTTGATCAAAACTTTACCGTCAAGATGGGGGAAACGTTCTTCAATCAGATCGGCAACTGCCCTGGCGTCTTCATAGCAGGCCGAGTGGGAGATATAACATTTGCCGTGGTAGGCACATCCTTCTTCCAGACATTCCTCCATTTTATCAACAATGGTATGAATGACCTTGCGCTTGGTACGAATCTTATAGCGGGGAATCAATTTCCCCAGATGGTCTACATTGAGGAGCGGGCAGATATTTAGCATACCGCCGATGAAACCGGAAGTCTTGGAGATGCGCCCGCCCCGAATGTAGAAAGTCAGGTCTGTGGAGAAGAACCAGTGGTTGAGTCTTAAGCGGTTGTCCATTGCCCAGTGATACAGTGCATCCACGGACATGCCCTCATCCCGCAGGTCGGCAAGCTTATCCATCAAAAGACCGTAGCCGGAAGATGCCGCAAGAGAATCCACAATATAAATCTTTCGGTCCGGATACTGTTCCTCCAAGCTGTTCTTGGCGGTCATGGCCGAGTTGACAACGCCGGAGATACCGGACGAGAGACTTAAGTGCAGGATATCCTTTCCTTCCTTGAGAAAGGGCTCAAAATATTCCGTAAATTCTGCCACGTTAATCTGTGAAGTCTTGGTGTCCGCTCCATCCGACATGGCCTGGTAAAATTTCTCGAAAGGCATGGACTTTCCCAAATCGTCACTGTACTGTACACCGTCTAATTCATAGTGAAAACAGATGTAAGAAATGCCTCTTTTGTTGAAATGTTCTGCCGACAGATCTGCGGTGGAACAGCAGCTGATGATATATTCGTTCATAATATTCTCCATTCCGGAGCACTTACGCAACTACAGGACTCCTTGTTTTAATTTCTATTCTCATTTTACATTTACGAGTCTAACATGTTTACGCATTAAATACAATGTGGTTTTTTTCGCGCAATGTAGGTACTTGTCTTGCCTGAGAATATTTGGTATAATCGTGATAGTGTCATTGGACATCGGCGTTAACTACAGTAAACCAGAAAAATAATCAAAGGAGAGACAGCTAAATGAAAGGAAATATTGTTGTTGGTCAGTCTGGCGGCCCTACAGCCGTTATCAATTCTTCCGTAGCAGGTGTGTATGCTGCTGCAAAGAAACTTGGTGTGAAGAAGATTTATGGTATGGTGCATGGTATCGAGGGATTTTTGGATGACAAGATGATTGATCTTGGAGAATATCTGGATGACGAGACGGGCATCGAGCTTTTAAAGAGAACGCCCTCTGCATTCCTCGGCTCCTGCCGTTTTAAAATGCCTCAGATTGAAGGCCATGAAGATGTTTATGAGAAAGTATTTGAGATCATGGAGAAACATGATATCGAGTGTCTGTTCTATGCAGGCGGCAATGATTCCATGGATACGGTCAAGATGTTGTCCGATTATGCGGCTGCACACAATAAACCGCAGAGATTCATGGGCGTGCCTAAGACCATCGACAACGATCTTCCTGTGACAGATCACTGTCCTGGATATGGCTCTGCAGCAAAATATATTGCTACTTCCTTAAAGGAGATTATCAGAGATAACTCTTCCTTCGGTGCGAAGAAACCTACCATCTGTATCGTGGAGATTATGGGACGTAATGCGGGATGGCTTACAGCGGCAGCAGCGCTCGCTAAGGGCGATGACTGTGAAGGCTGTGATGCGATCTACCTTCCTGAGAAAGTATTCGATATTGATAAATTCATGGAGGATGTGAAAGAGCTTGCCGCTACGAAATCTTCCGTTGTCATTGCAGTGTCCGAGGGTGTTCATGTGGCGGACGGCAGATATGTCTGCGAGCTTGGAAAGGAAGTGGCAGTGGATGCGTTTGGTCATAAGCAGATGTCCGGTACGGCGGTTATGCTGGCGGACAAGATCGCGGCTGAGACAGGATTAAAGACTCGTGCAATCGAGTTCTCTACCTTACAGAGAGCAGCCACACATCTGGCATCTCTGACAGATATCAACGAGGCATTCCAGGTTGGTCATGATGCAGTGATGGCGGCGGAAGAGGGTAAGACCGGTATGATGATCACCCTTGACAGAAACGGGGATGACCCTTATCAGTGCGGCACCAGCGCATACGATATCCACGCTATCGCCAATGTGGAGAGAAAGGTTCCCGATGAGTGGATTACAGCAGATGGCAAGGGCTTGACAGAAGGCTATGAGAAATATGCAAGACCGCTTATTATGGGCGAGCTTCAGCCTCTGTTCGTGAATGGTACGCCTAGACATTTGGTAAGAAAATAAAATAATTTCAATTTTTTTCAAAAGAGTGGTTTACAAAGCCACTCTTTTGTTATATGATGATTTAGGAAAACGATTTCCGGAAAACCTTTTCTCAATTGCGGTTCTTTGAGAAAGGAGGGAGAAACGTCCCATTTTCCGAAAAGAAATGTGTTTTTCAGAATGGAAGGCGTCATGGTATCGATCAAAGATGTGGCGAAACATGCAGGGGTGGCAATCTCTACCGTTTCCAAGGTATTGAACAATTATCCGAATGTCAGCGAGGCCACGAAGAAAAAAGTGCAGGAAGCGGTGGCAGAGTTAAATTTTGTACCCAATTCGGTGGCGGCGGCGCTGTCCTCAAAACAATCCGGCAGAGTAGCACTTTTAATGAATTTGGATAATGTATCTCAGGCGGTAGATGAAATTAATATGCAGTACATGGCTGGAACCATAGGCCAGGCAGTGGAGATGAACCTTGATGTGATCACGGTATTTTATTCCATGCTAAAGAATAAAAGTTTAGAAGAGGTGACACGCTATTTACAATCACAGAGTATTACGGGGCTTATTATCTTTGGCATGTCGAAGGATGACAAGGTGCTGCATAAGCTGATTGATACCATGACTTTTAAGATTGTGGCAGTGGATGCGCCCCTTGTGAACGAGAATACATCCTCCGTGTGGATTGACCAGGCCAGGGCACAGTATGATGTGGCTAAGAAGACACTCTTAGAAAACAAAGGTAAGAGTATCCTCTATCTGGCTGGCAAGAAGAACGGTTATGTCTCCGAAGAACGGCTTAAGGGAATCCGAAAACTTGCCCAGGAGAAGAATCTTCCTTTGCTGATCAGGAACGGGGAGTTCTCCGAGCTGCAGGCCAGAAATCTGGCGTTTAAGTATGCGAAGCGGAAAGATATTGTAGTGTGTGCGTCCGACTTAATGGCAATCGGGGCCATGAAGGCGCTGATGGAAATGGATATTTTCCGGCCGGTATGCGGATTTGACGGCATTACCCTGATGGGATATGCGGGCAAGCAGATGAATACGGTGCGTCAGAATTTTAAACGGATTGCATCGGAGGCAGTGAAAGAATTGAAACGTCTGCTTGAGGGCGGTGAAGGACAGCAGATCGTGCTGGATTATGAACTGGTGAGAATCAAATATATGGATATTTTGGCATAACATACGGGAGGGTGTCTGCGCGCTGCCTGACACAAACCCGTAAAGGAAGAACGCAGCGCAGAAATGAGGGAATGAATATGGCACAGGCAAGCAACCTGAAAAGAGACGTACTGGTGATGAATCTGGAAAAGGAATTGGAGAACCAGACACAGAGCGGTTATGGCAAGACGATTGCTGACTGCACGAACGAGGAACTGTATTACAGTATCTTGCAGCTTTCCAAGAGACTGATGCAGGTGTCCGAGCCCATTGAGGGAGAGAAGAAGATTTATTATATCTCTGCGGAATTCCTGATTGGTAAACTTCTGTCCAACAATCTGATCAATTTGGGCGTCTATGACAACCTGGATAAGATTCTTGCAAAGAATGGTAAGAGTCTGTCTGCGATTGAAGAAGTGGAACCGGAACCCTCCCTGGGCAACGGCGGACTGGGCCGTCTTGCGGCATGTTTCTTAGATTCTATCGCATCGCTGGGACTGCCGGGAGAAGGAATCGGCTTAAACTATCATTTTGGTCTGTTCAAGCAGGTATTCAAGGATAGACTGCAGACCGCAGAGAAGAACGACTGGATAGAGGAGCAGTCTTGGCTTAATAAAACTGACACCACGTTTGAAGTGTCTTTCGGGGAGAAGAAGGTTACATCCAGGCTCTATGATATAGATGTGATAGGATATGACAATGGTGTCAATAAATTGCGCCTGTTTGATATCGAGACGCTGGATGAGGGTCTGGTGAAAAAGGGCATTGATTTTGATAAGGAAGATATCGAGAAGAACCTGACCCTGTTCTTGTATCCGGATGATTCTGACGAGGCGGGCAATCTGCTTCGTATCTACCAGCAGTATTTCATGGTGAGCAATGCGGCGCAGCTGATTTTAAAAGAGATGAAGGAAAAGAAGTACGACCTGCGTAGGATGTATGAACATGCGGTGATTCAGATCAATGACACCCATCCTACCATGGTCATCCCGGAACTGATTAGAATCCTGGTGGACGAGAAAGCATTTACCATGGATGAGGCCATCGAGGTGGTCAGCAAGACCTGTGCTTACACCAACCATACCATTCTTGCGGAGGCGCTTGAAAAGTGGCCTTTGGCATACTTGGAGGAAGTGGTGCCGCAGCTTGTGCCGATCATCAAGGAACTTGACAAGAGAGTGGCGGCGAAGTACAAAGATCCTAAGGTACAGATCATCGATAAGGATAAGAAAGTACACATGGCTCATATTGATATCCATTACGGATTCTCGGTAAACGGTGTGGCTGCAATCCATACGGAGATCTTAAAGAATACGGAGTTAAATGCCTTCTATAAGATTTATCCGGAGAAATTCAACAATAAGACCAATGGTATCACTTTCAGAAGATGGCTCTTATCCTGCAACAGGGAGCTGGCAGGGTTCCTTTCTGAGACCATCGGGGACGGTTATAAGAAAGACGCCGATAAGCTGGAAAAACTGCTTGCCTATGTGGATGACGATGAAGTGCTTGACCGTATCGCCCAGATCAAGATGAACCGGAAGCGGGATTTGGCGGCTTACGTGAAAGAGATGGAAGGTGTCACCTTGAATCCTGATTCCATCTTTGATATCCAGAGTAAGAGGCTGCATGAGTATAAGCGCCAGCAGATGAATGCCCTTTATATCATTCATAAATATCTGGAGATCAAAGCCGGCAAGAAGCCTGCAAGGCCCATGACCTTTATCTTTGGCGCCAAGGCAGCGCCCGCTTATGTGATTGCCCAGGATATTATCCATCTGCTGTTGGTGCTGCAGGAGATTGTCAATAAGGATCCCGATGTGAGCCCTTATATGACAGTGCTTATGGTAGAGAACTATAATGTGGCTTATGCGGAGAAGATGATTCCTGCCTGCGATATTTCCGAGCAGATTTCCTTGGCTTCCAAGGAAGCTTCCGGTACAGGTAACATGAAATTCATGTTAAACGGTGCGGTGACCCTGGGTACATCTGACGGCGCCAATGTGGAGATTCATGAGCTGGTGGGAGACGACAATATCTATATCTTCGGTGAAAAGTCTGAGGCTGTCATCAAACACTATGAGAAGGCGGATTATGTGTCCAAAGACTACTATAAGAAGAGTCCTGTGATCAAGAAAGCGGTTGACTTTATCGTCAGCAAAGAGGCTCTGAAAGTGGGTCACAAGGAAAATCTTGAGAGATTGTATAAGGAGCTTTTGAATAAGGACTGGTTCATGACGCTTCTGGATTTAGAAGATTATATTGCTGTGAAGGATAAGATGATGGAAGATTATGAGGACCAGAGGAAGTGGAGAAAGATGATGTTAGTGAACATCGCAAAGGCCGGCTTCTTCTCATCCGACAGGACCATTGCAGAGTATAACAGGGATATCTGGAAGTTAAAATAGAACTGCTGTGAAGTATAAATAGAAATAAGCTGCGTATAAAAGCCAATATTACCAGGATAAATGCGGTAATATTGGCTTTGTTATCTTTTCAAAAGTCTTTACCCGGGGCGAAAGTGATGTCTTAGAGATGTTTTAGTTCCTGAAGTCTTGCCAAGGCAGGCGCATAGTCTCCGCACCTGCGGTAAGCCTCCTTTGCTTCCACAGGGTGTCCGCTGCATTCATAGATGACGCCGATATTATAATAGGCCTTGTAACTATTCACGCCTTCTATAGCAAACTCTTTCATTGTGGTAGACTTCTGAAATTCGCCTATGGCGGCATCAAACAGGCCGTTATTCATATAGATTAAACCCATCAGGAACACAAAATCCGCCCGTTTTGCAAAGGTATCATAAATGCCGAGCAACTGCAGGGCCTGCTGATTCTGTTTCAGGTCTAAGAGCGTATAGCCGTAGGATTCTACCATAATCTGCACATAATCCAGGGCGGGGTCAACGTCCATGGCAAGGCCGGCATCAAAATACTGCAGAGCCTTTTCATAGTCCCTGCACCGGCGGTAACTTTGGCCCAGCTGATAATAGAGATAAGGGTCCGGCCCTTGTTCTTTCAACTCACGTTCCAGAAGGGTAATGTTGCGCAGGCATTTCTTATGCATCTCTTCCTCGGAGATATCATAACCCACATGAAGGATGGTAATGGGGGCATCATAAACCCTGGCAGGAATAAGGGTTTCCCCTTTTGGGGAAAGGTCTGCCGGGACGACAGAGGCCCTGGTATGAGGACGGTATACAAGCTGCTCATGTACGGCGCCTGCGAATTGGAAGTATTTTCGGTTGATAAAACGGCTTACCCGCACCTGCTCATAGGAGGTGTCTCCATCCAGGGTAAAACGGCTGCGTATCAGAATACGTCCGGCAGTATCCGGGTGATGTTCCATACAGCGAAGGAGCTCTTTTTCATTAACTTCCTCCAGATATTCGTCACAATCGATGGAAAGTATCCAGTCATGGGAGGCTTTTTCCATACAGAAATTCTTGGCGGCACTGAAATCATCACACCAATCAAAGTGATAAATCCGATCGGTGTACTTTCGGGCGGTCTCTACCGTTCGGTCCGTAGAGCCGGTGTCCGTCAGTACGATTTCCCAGCCTAAGGAGGAAAGCCGCTTACAGCACTCTTCCACGTGGTTTTCTTCATTCTTTGCTATGATGCATACAGATATCGGAAGCAAAGGCGCTCCTCCTTCATGCTATAATGGATTGGCATACCGTGCCGGTCAGATGCGGGTTTCGGCGGCAGGACAGGGGTCAGGAAGCCGAAGCTGCTGCCGATAATTCCTTTAACCTTCTCTTAGCCGGTTCATAGTCCCCGCATTTCTTATAGTAAATCTTGGCCTCGTCCGGCTGGCCCATGGTCTCGTAAATGTTGGCAATATGATAATTTGCCCGATAACTGTTCACGCCTGTACGGGAATAGGCAGAGAGGGTAGTTGCTTTCTGGAACTCTTCAATGGCTTTGTCATAAATGCCTTTCTTCATATAAATCGTACCCATCAGGTAGACAAAATCCGCCCGGTGGGAGAACTGTTCGTACTTATCCTTTAAGGACATGGCGAGATCGTATTTGGCCAAATCCATCAGGCAATAGCCGTAAGTTTCCGCCATACTCTGAACAAAGGCGGAGTTGGGATCCGCGTTGAGGTCAAGCCCCAATTTATAGTAATGGGCGGCCTTTTTCATGTCGTTTAAAGAAATATAGTTTTGTCCCAGTTGGAAATAGATGTAAGAACTGGGGCCTTTTTGTTCCAAATCATGTAAAAGCATCTCCAGATTACGGGTGGCTCTTGTGCGCTTATCGGACTCCGATACATATCCTTCATGGTAAAATGTCAGCGGGATCTGGAAGGTATCCGGTTCTTTGCCATCTAAGGTGCGGACCTGTTCGTGCACACTGCCCTCGAAATGACAATATTTGCGGTTGAAGAGTCTGCCGATGCGTTCTGACATGATGGAGCGGGAACCCTGAACCGTGTAGGGGTTATTGCGCATGATCATACCAACGGAATTCTTGTTGTGGGAGAGTGAATCTTCCAGATTAGCCAGATTGACATTTTCCAGATATTCATCGCAGTCTATGATCAACACCCAGTCGTTGGATGCCTGTTGAATGGAAAAGTTTCTGGCGGAACTGAAATTATCGCACCAGGCAAAATGGAATACCTTATCGGCATATTTGTGCGCCACTTCCACAGTCCTGTCTACCGAGCCGGTATCCACCACGATAATCTCGAACCGGCAGGGCCGCAGTCTTTTCAGACATTCTTCGATGTGATTATCTTCGTTCTTGGCGATCATACATACGGAAACGGGTAACATAAGAAACACCTCTTTATCATTTATAATCTAAAAATTTTGGCGTATAAAGCCTTCTGCTTATATTCTAGCATTTTCCCCGAGGCTCGACAACAGCATATTTTGTGTATTATGTGGTAGAAGTACTAGACTTTTTATACAAAAACATTTGAAAAAAATAGTAAAAATTGACAATGGTGACGGTATTTCGTTAAAAATGACGTTTTGGTGGTTCCTTTTCCCAAAAAACTATGATACACTATTAAAGACAAGGGGAGGAGACAGTTTCTCCTGAACAGACAAACAGCATAGCACGAGGAGGTCTTATATCATGACAAAGGCAGAAATCTTAAAAGCAGAAATTCTAAAGCAGTACAAGAGTGTAAGACAGTTTGCGATCGAAATGGAGATCCCGTACTCCACGTTAGTCACGGCATTGGATAGAGGCATTGAGGGTATGGCCTACGGCACGGTGATCAGAATGTGTGACAGACTGAATTTGAATCCGGTGGACTTTACGCCACTTAACCAGAAGAGCCTTCTGGGCGGTAAGATCATGGGGAACCGTGTAATGCAGTACTATGTGAAACTCAACAAGACGGGACGCAAGAAAGCACTTGAGCTGATGGAGGATTATGCACAGCTTGATAAGTATAAGGCGGTTGAGGAAGAGTAATGAAATATGATTATCTGGTGGTTGGCGCGGGGCTTTTTGGCTCCGTGTTTGCCTGTGAAATGAATCGGTGCGGCCGGCGCGTGCTTGTGATTGACAAAAGGGAACACATCGCCGGCAACGTCTATACGGAATCTGTGCAGGGCATTCAGGTACATCGGTATGGGGCGCATATTTTTCATACTTCTGATGAAAAGATATGGAATTATGTCAACCAGTTTGCGGCCTTTAACCATTATGTGAATTCGCCCATTGCTCGTTATCAGGAAGAGTTGTATAATCTTCCCTTTAATATGAATACTTTTAACAGGATGTGGGGCGTGATCACACCTGCCGAGGCGAAAGAAAAGATTGCGGGACAGATTGCGGGACTTGGGATTACAGAACCCAGGAATTTGGAAGAGCAGGCGCTGTCCTTAGTAGGCACAGACGTATATGAAAAGCTGGTAAAAGGATATACCGAGAAGCAGTGGGGCAGGTCTTGTAAAGAGCTTCCGGCTTTTATCATCAAGCGTCTGCCGCTTCGCTTTACCTATGATAATAATTATTTTAATGACCGATATCAGGGGATTCCTATTGGAGGCTATACCATAATGGTAGAGAATATGCTGAAGGGAATCGAGGTGAAAACAGGCGTTTCCTACAAAGCCTTTGCCACAGAACATTCAATAGACGGCCGGATTGTGGTGACAGACCACGCCGGAAATACTTATGATAAGGTGGTCTATACGGGTATGCTGGACGAGTATTTTGATTTCTGTCTGGGCCGTCTGGAATATCGGTCGCTTCGGTTTGAGACGCAGGTGCTTGAAGGTTGTGACAATTACCAGGGCAATGCAGTGGTGAATTATACCCAGAGGGAGATTCCCTATACAAGGATTATCGAACACAAACATTTCGAATTCGGCACCCAGCCAGATACCGTGATCACCAGGGAGTATCCGGCGCTCTGGCAGGAGGGCGAGGAACCCTATTATCCAGTCAACAATGAGACCAATGATGCGCTGCTTGGCAGATATCAGGAGCTGGCGAAGACGAGACCGCATCTTATCTTAGGCGGGCGTCTGGGACAGTATAAATATTATGATATGGATAAAGTGATCGGGACAGCGCTGGAGGAAGTGCGGAAGGAACTGTAAGGCGTATTAAAACCTTATTGAAAATTTTTGACCAAATCAAGGCAGAGTATTGACAAATGACAGTACTCTGCCTATAATACAACTTGATAGTTTGAATATCAAAGTATTGGAGTTTCAAACATTTAAAATAAAATGATGAAATGATGATCAGGATATCAGATGGAGGCATTATGAACTGGAACGAAGCGCTTAAGGAACTGGATGGAAGAAGAGAGAAGGCACTGCTTGGCGGCGGACAGAGTAAGATTGACAAACAGCACGCTGTGGGCAAGCTGACGGCCAGAGAGAGGATTGAGATTCTGCTCGATCCCGGCACTTTTGTGGAAGTGGACGGATTCCTGGAATCCCGCATCGATGACTTTGATCTGGATAAGAGACGGGTGCCCGGTGACGGTGTGGTGACAGGATATGGTGAGATTGACGGAAGACAGGTTTTTGTGGCCAGCGAAGATTTTACTGTGATCGGCGGTACGCTGGGAGAGTATCACTCTTTTAAAATCTGCCGTATTCAGGACATGGCTATGGAGATGAAGGCGCCTTTGATCTGTATCAATGACAGCGGCGGCGCCAGGATTGAGGAGGGTATCTCTTCCTTAAGCGGCTATAGCGGCATGTTTTTACGTCATACAAAAGCTTCCGGCGTGATTCCGCAGATTGCTGTGATATTAGGTCCTTGTTCCGGCGGCGCCTGCTATGCGCCTGCTATCTGCGACTTTATCTTTATGGTAAAAGATATTTCCAAAATGTTTATCACAGGGCCCAATGTGGTAAAGACTGTGATCAATGAGGAAGTGTCCGTGGAGGAACTGGGCGGTGCGGAAGTGCACGCAAAAAGGAGCGGTGTGTCTCATTTTACATATGATACAGAGAATGAATGTTTGATGGGTGTGCGTAAGCTTTTGTCCTATCTGCCAAGCAATTGGATGGAGAAACCGCCGGTGATCAATACCAAGGAGAGACAGAGCATACTGCCCCGTGTAGGCAGGGTGTTTGGCAGAGGCGAGGGCGGTAAGGCGGCAGGTATAATGAAGGCTAAAGCGGCCAAGATTATGGATATCGTACCGGATAATTCTCGTCATGCCTACGATGTGAAGGAAGTCATTGACTGTATCGTGGACGAAGGAAGCTTCTTCGAGGTACAGAAGGACTTTGCTGCCAATGCTGTGGTGGGATGGTGCAGGATGGAAGGCAAGGTAGTGGGTATCGTGGCGAACCAGCCCAATGCCATGGGAGGGTCCCTGGATTACCACGCTTCCGATAAGATAGCCAGATTCATCAGATTCTGCGATTGTTTTAACATACCCTTAATCACGTTGATTGATGTGCCGGCTTTTCTGCCGGGTACAGCCCAGGAGCATAACGGCATCATCCGCCATGGGGCTAAGATTTTGTATGCCTACTCGGAGGCTACCGTGCCCAAGATTTCCCTGATTATGCGTAAGGCTTACGGCGGCGCCTACATTGCCATGAACTCGAAAGAAATGGGCGCGGATATCGTCTATGCATGGCCTATCGCGGAGATCGCGGTGATGGGAGCAGACGGCGCGGTGAACATCGCTTTTAAACGTAAGATTAAAGGGGCGGCGGATCCGGAAGCCATGCGGGCGCAGTGTAAGAAAGAGTATGAGGACAGATTCTTAAATCCTTATGTAGCGGCGGCCAGGGGCTATGTCAATGAGGTGATCAAACCGGAGGAGACAAGAGAAGCGCTGATCAAAGCGCTGCGCGGGCTTAAGAATAAACAGGCGGATGCGCCGAAGAAAAAACATGGAAATATACCGCTTTAAATAGTTATGAGGCAGATGGAATCTGCCTCATTTTTATGTGGTATAGGAAACTTTTCGGTTACATCCGAGGCTGCGAAGCAGTCCTCGTAATCGAGCTTGCTCGATTTTTTAACAGTAACCGTTGAACATCATGCCGCTGTATGCGCTGGTGATGTAAGGCGTGGCAAAGTTCTTGCCGGGATTTTTGTAGGCTACAATTGTGTTATTTACATAATTCATCGGGTTTAAGGCCACTTGATTGGATTTACGCAGGATGGAATTGGTAAATCCCTTCATGGAAGAAAATGCCTCTTTGGCATCATCACCCATTGCCTTTTGTCTGAGCACGTCATTGTCTACTTCCAGTGTGCCGTCCAGATTTAGGTTGAGACCGGCCTGGGTCAGTCCCTTGGCATATACTCTGGCTACACTGCTCATTTCATTGAACAGACGGTTGCTCTTTGGCTGGTTCTCACTGTACTGTGAGACACCCTGTAAGAAGGTGTTATATCCTCGCACCAGTGTATTGATGTTTTCCGCCAAAGATTCCACGTCGGTCTTAAGGCCGATGGAAGCGGTTTCGCCTTCCTCACTGCTGACACCTTTGAGCTGTACGTTGTACATATGCTCTATGATGTAGTGGTTGGAGGTGGTAACGACCTCCTCCCCGTCCACTAAAAACTCTGCATTGGTAGGCGGCGAGGCTACGTAGTCAAGTCCCAGATAATCAACGGCACCGGAAGCCTTGCTGGTCCGATTGTCGGAGATATAGAATTGATTGTATTTGCCGTCTTTTAAACCGGTGGCACCGGATTCAATTTTGAGACTGGAATTGCCCGCATCATCCGTTATGATCTGAGCCGTCATACCAATATTCGCATTGTTAATCAGGCGGGACAAACGATCCTGCACATCCCGGTTGGTATCAGTCGCTTTGATGCTGAACTGGAATTCATAGCTTAAATCGTCAATGCTCACATCAAAGGAGTAGGTGTCCGGCGGGAGCGTCACATTCTTATCATCGGGCAGGAAATTTCCCATGTTAACCTGTGTGGAAGCAAGACTCCTTACCTCTACCTCGTAGGAGGGCGTATCGTCCTGGGGCTTAGAAGAGCCGATATAAGCAGCGGTAGCTATATTTTCATTGCTGGAATAAGCTACCTTTTTATTCAAAAGCTCTTCCTCATCCAGACCGCCGAGCGAGGCAATCGTATTGCGTAATTCCCTGGCATTTTCTTTCATGCCGACTGCAAAGCGCTGGGATTCCTTCGTGGTATCCAGGATAAACAGAGGGGATTCCTTATTCATTTTGACAATGGAATTATATACACCGCGAAGCTCACTCTTCTTATGAGTATCATAAGGTGTGCTCGATTTGGGTGCATAAGTAGTCATGTAGAAATTATAGACGTTTGATAAATTATGAATCGTATTATAAGCCATAAGCCCCTCCTTTCTTCCATGAAATGTTCTGAGATATCTTCTTGGGCTATCCATTGCCTGCAAGATATCTTAGTGGGCGTTTCTACTTATATAATATTTTATGCTAAGATTATGTATAAAGGAACAAAAACTGACAATTTATCTAATTATCAGAAAACTATAGTTTTATTATAACATTAAATATAAGAGAAATGCAAGTATTTATAGGCTTTTATGGACTTTTTACAGCAATTTGCGGTGAAACTTGCTTTCATACAATTTATAATGTAAAAATAAGATTTATATATATATCGTAAGAAAAGTAAGGATTATGAAGAGGCGCAGGAAAAATAATTTATATAAATATTTTTGCAGGTTTTTGCAGGTTTGCTGGGTAAAATAGTAAAAAGCGGTTGACTTCCCTCCTCTCATATGATATATTGTGTGAGCGAGATAAGATTTAGGTCTTTTTTTTATGCTAAAAAATCGGGCAGACCCGGTGATTACAGAGTAAATGAAGAGTAAATGCACGTGGAGGTAACAAGATGCGCACAAGAATCACATTAGCATGTACAGAATGTAAACAGCGTAACTACAATACGACGAAAGACAAGAAGACTCATCCGGACAGGATGGAGACCAAGAAGTATTGCAGATTCTGCAAGAGACATACCCTGCATAAGGAGACGAAGTAATCGTCTGTCGTTTTTTAAGGGAAAGGAGAGTAGCTATGGGAGATTCTGCGAAATCAGCAAAATTGGACAAGACAGCTAAAACGGTCAAATTTTTTGACGGTGTGAAGGCTGAGTTTAAGAAGATCACCTGGCCTGATAAAGATGCCCTTTTGAAACAATCCGTGGCGGTTGTTATTATTTCCTTGGTAGTAGGAGCGATTATTACGATACTGGACTTCGGTTTACAGTATGGTGTGGAGTTTATTACGACATTCACATTTTAGGAAGCTTCGCAAACAGGTTGATAAGAGGCATGGAGGATTGGTATGGCAGAAGCGAATTGGTATGTTGTGCATACTTATTCCGGGTATGAGAACAAAGTAAAAGCCAATATTGAGAAGACAATTGAGAACAGGCATCTGGAAGAGGAGATTCTGGAAGTCAAGGTGCCCATGCAGGATGTCATGGAGATGAAGAATGGCGCCCGTAAGACGGTTCAGAAGAAGATGTTTCCGGGATATGTTCTGATCAATATGGTCATGAATGACGATACATGGTATGTTGTAAGAAACACCAGAGGTGTCACGGGCTTTGTAGGACCGGGAAGCAAACCAGTACCGCTCACAGAAGCGGAAATGAAGCCGCTGGGCATTAAGATGGAGAACGTGAGCGTTGACTTTGCAGAGGGTGATACCATTGTGGTGGTTGCCGGTGTCTGGAAGGATACGGTGGGTGTTGTGCAGAGAATTGATTACAGCAAGCAGACCGCTACCATCAATGTAGAGTTATTCGGCAGAGAGACTCCCGTGGAGATCAGCTTTGCGGAAGTCAGAAGTCTTAGATAGCAGAAAGAAGCTGATATTTATTCCCGCGGCTATATGCTGTGGGTGTAGATATGTGTGGGAGGTGATTTAAAATGCTTCCATTTTAAATCATTTAAAATTTTTAGATCACCGCCTAGACCACAATATTTTAGGAGGTGCCACTATGGCAAAGAAAGTACAAGGATATATCAAGTTACAGATTCCTGCTGGTAAAGCAACACCAGCACCGCCGGTTGGTCCTGCACTTGGACAGCATGGCGTTAACATTGTTGAATTTACGAAACAGTTCAATGCGAGAACGGCTGATAAAGGTGATGTGATCATCCCTGTCGTAATCACAGTGTATGCAGACAGAAGTTTCAGTTTCATTACAAAGACTCCCCCTGCGGCAGTTCTTTTAAAGAAAGCGTGCAACATCAAATCCGGTTCTGCAGCCCCCAATAAGACGAAGGTTGCAACCATCTCTAAAGCAAAGTTACAGGAGATTGCGGAGATGAAGATGCCTGATTTGAATGCGGCAAGCGTAGAGGCTGCTATGAGCATGATCGCCGGTACTGCAAGAAGTATGGGCATCACAGTAGAAGAGTAATGGAGGGGCTAACATGAAACATGGTAAAAAATATCAGGAGGCAGCGAAACTGGTAGATCGTACAACCCTGTATGATACGGCAGATGCGATTGCCTTAGTAAAGAAAACAGCAACAGCAAAATTTGATGAGACTGTGGAAGTTCATATCAAGACCGGATGTGACGGCCGTCATGCGGAACAGCAGGTTCGTGGCGCGGTAGTGCTTCCCAACGGTACAGGTAAGACAGTGAAGGTATTGGTGTTCGCGAAAGGTGATAAGGTGGCGGAGGCTGAGGCAGCCGGTGCAGATCATGTGGGCGGAGACGAGCTGATTCCCAGAATTCAGAATGAAGGCTGGCTTGATTTTGACGTAGTGGTAGCAACACCTGATATGATGGGCGTTGTGGGACGTCTCGGTAAAATACTGGGACCGAAAGGTTTGATGCCCAATCCTAAGGCTGGTACTGTAACCATGGATGTGGCAAAGGCAATCAACGATATCAAAGCAGGTAAGATCGAGTACAGACTGGATAAGGCAAATATCATCCATGTGCCGGTTGGAAAAGTTTCCTTTGAGGAGAGCAAGTTGCAGGAGAACATTAACGCGCTGATGGAAGCGATCGTTAAGGCAAAACCTTCGGCATTAAAAGGGCAGTATTTGAGAAGCATCACTCTGGCGACCACGATGGGCCCCGGCGTGAAGATTAATACGGCTAAATATTAATATCTATACGATTAAATAATCAAAAAAAGGTAATGTGCACCGCGCATTACCTTTTTTTGATTATGTCTGCTTTTTTGTGGTATAATCATTCCATGAGTAAAAAGAAGAAAGCACGAAAAAGAAAACAGATTCGAAGAAAAAGAATAAGGATAAGCCGCAGTTTTATTATGCCGTTTATTCTGACCTTGAGTATTGCGGTGGTTCTGGGACTTTTGGCGCTGGCGGCATACCAGTGGGTCTTTGAGCCGGCCAGACAGGTTCAAAGTACGATGAAGCCGGTAAGACAGCCTCAGACAACTGGAGAGATGCAAGGCGCAGAAAAGGAAGAGACGAAGCAGGCAGAACAGATAGAACAGATAGAACAGATAGAACAGACGGAGGAGCCGGGCAGGTATGCTTCGCAGCTGAATGACCCGGAATATATGGCGCAGAATAATATTTCCTACCGGGAAGCCGGGGAACCTGGACAGGCGACTTTGTTATTTGCAGGAGATATTCTCTTTGATGATCATTATGCCATCATGAAATATCTGCAGTCGGGCGGCGGCATTGAAGAGGGCATTTCGCCGGAGCTGATTCGGGAGATGGAGAGAGCGGACGTGATGATGCTCAACAATGAGTTTGCATATTCTGACAGGGGCGCACCCCTTGAGGGGAAACAGTTTACTTTCCGGGCAAGACCAGAGACGGTGCAGTATTTGACGGATATGGGAGTTGATATCGTATCTTTAGCGAATAACCATGCGTATGATTATGGGGAGGAAGCGCTTCTTGACACGCTCGATATTTTGAAGGAGGCGGGGGTTACAGCGATAGGGGCAGGCCATAATCTGGAAGAGGCCCGTCGTCCTGCTTATTATATTGTTGATGATATCAAAATCGGTTTCTTGACGGCAACGCAGATAGAACGTCTGGACAATCCGGATACCAGAGGAGCCACAGATGTTTCTCCCGGGGTGTTCCGCTGCTGGGATGGTGCAAATTTGTTGGAAACGATCAAGGATACGAAGAAGAATTGTGATTTCCTGGTGGTGTATCTGCACTGGGGCACGGAGAACGAGGCGGTTCTTGACTGGGCCCAGCTAAAACAGGCGCCAGAGGTGGTGCAGGCCGGAGCAGATTTGATCATTGGAGACCATCCCCACTGTTTGCAGCCCATCGGCGTGATTCAGGGAGTGCCGGTAATCTACAGCCTGGGGAATTTCTGGTTTAATTCAAAGACTTTGGATACCGGTATGGTGAAGGTTGTCATTGATCAGGAAGGGCTTGTGAGTTACCAGTTTATCCCCTGTCTTCAAAACGGCTGCAGGACCGGACTTTTGGATGGGGAAGAAAAAAGCCGGGTACTGCAATATATGCGCAGTATTTCCGAAGGCGTGCAGATTGATGAGGACGGGTATGTTACCTGGTAAAAACCAGAAGGAAACATAAAGAAAGTGAAACTTTTTGGGGTGATGATTCGTATTCCTTTTAGAGATATGACAATAAAGACGGAAAGGAACGACAACTATGAATATTAGTGGAAATCGTTATGACAGCCCTTGGCAGGGACAGGAATATTATAAGAAATATACAAGAAAAGAGCAGGAGACCGGATCAGAACCGGCGCAGACAAAAGGAACCGAAGAATCTGACGCTCCCGGGGAAGAAACAGATAAGACCTGTCGGGAACAGATTTTAGAAAAGATGGCCGAGATGGCGAAGAAGGTAAAGGACGGCACGGTGGAACCTACTTTTCAGATAGGCGCTATGTCTTATACCATGAAGGAATGGGATAAACTTTTGGAAAAGTTTGATGCGGCCGAGGAAGCCCTGCAGGAGGAAGTACAGGCGCAGATTGAGGAAGCCGAGAAGCAGGCGGCCGAAGAAGCGCTTAGGAGAGAACTGGACGGAAAAGCAGATGCGGCAGGAACAGAAACGGCCGTGGTGACAACGGACATTACAGTGAAAACGACTGCGGAAAGCGAGGCGGCTAATGCTGCAGGCACCGTGCAGAACACTGTTAAGACGGAGACTGTGGTGAGCACTGTGCAGGCAGATGCAAAGACCGAGGAGCTGGACCCGGAACGGACGGCGGCCCTGCTCACGGAGGAAGTGACCAAGTGCAGTTACCCTACCGACGATCCCAAGCAGAAGCACTGGTTTATCACAGCTTATACGCAGGATGGGATTTCCTGCAAAGAGGCTTATTTCGACGGAACAAGGTGGGTGAATCGAGACTGTTTCAGCCTGACCTATACGGAAGAAGGACAATACGAGAAGGTAATGAAGTTCTTAATGCGGTTTCCAGCGGATGCCAATCTGCGCTTTGCGGCACATGAGAATTTCTGGAAGGATTTTCTGGCGGGTGAGATTGACGAAGATGATTTTGTGCACTTCTTTGAGAGTACAAAGGATGGGGTGCCGGATTATACATATACGGAGGGTGATTCCACCTATATAGATCGGGAGAAAATAAAGTATGCGAAGTATATGAATAAGCCGGGCACAGCAACATTGATGACGGCTTATGAGATGCGGCAGCAAGAGGAAGAGGTACTTTGGGCTAACAAGAGGAGGTTCGGAAAAAAGCCGGTCTGAAAAAGTAGGTCTGAAAAAGTTAGATAAAAATATTGACATGAAAGATATACCGTGTTATAGTAGTCAAGGTTATGAAACCAAGCCGAAGACAGTAGGTGCCGTATTGCCGGCGTAAGAGTCCGCCTACCGAGGAGAGAAGAGTACTTTATGACATTTGATCCTCCCTGTCTTTGGGGAGGATTTTTTATGAAATAGACTCCTTTCGGCACAAAATCTATAAGGAGGTAATGTAATGGCAAAGGTTGAACTGAAAAAACCTATCGTAGAAGAGATCTCCGCAGCCGTAAAAGATGCGCAGTCAGTAGTCCTGGTTGATTACCGCGGTCTTACGGTGGAGCAGGACACACAGCTTCGTAAACAGCTTCGTGAAGCCGGGATCACCTACAAGGTTTACAAGAACACAATGATGAATTTTGCATTTAAGGGCACAGATTATGAATCTCTTCTTCCTTACCTGGAAGGGCCCAGCGCAGTTGCCATCTCCACAGAGGATGCTACGGCACCTGCCAGAGTATTATGCAAATTCGCTAAGACAGCAGACGCTCTTGAAGTGAAGGGCGGCGTTGTGGAAGGTATTGCTTATGATGCCAAGGGCATCATAGAGATTTCCAAGATTCCTTCCAGAGAAGAACTGTTGTCCAAGCTGCTTGGCAGTATCCAGTCTCCGATTGCGAACTTTGCTCGTGTCATGAATCAGCTGGCAGAGAAAGGCGGCGCATCCGAGTGCGAGGCACCGGCCAAGGAAGAGGCTGCACCCGCAGAGGAAGCACCCGCAGAGGCAGCGCCTGCTGAAGAGACACCCGCAGCAGAGTAAACAGGGAAAGTAAAGTATCAGACAATCCAACAATAATAAAAATATGGAGGTTATAATCATGGCAAAGTTATCTATTGAAGAAATCATCAGTGCGATTGATGAGCTGACAGTATTAGAGTTAAATGATCTGGTAAAAGCCTGCGAGGAGAAATATGGTGTATCCGCAGCGGCAGGCGTAGTAGTTGCAGCAGCAGGCGGTGACGCAGGTGCAGCGGCAGCAGAGGAGAAGACAGAGTTCGACGTAGAGCTGACAGAGGTTGGCCCGAACAAGGTTAAGGTTATCAAAGTTGTTCGTGAGGCAACAGGCCTTGGTCTGAAAGAAGCTAAGGATATGGTAGATTCCGCTCCGAAGGTACTCAAAGAGGCTGCTTCCAAGGAAGAGGCTGAAGACCTGAAGGCTAAGTTAGAGGCTGAGGGCGCAAAGGTTACTCTCAAGTAATTTCTACACATAGCAGAATGATAAACCGTTCACATGTTTTGATAAGCATGTGGGCGGTTTTGTTTCTGGTATCATCAGCAGCCGATACTTTGCTGATTTCTAAAATCTTTTTTAATTTCTCAAAATAATCGTTGACTCCCCTGAGGACTTGTAGTAGAATGGATGATGCACTATTGTGGTGTGGTATGCTTATTTGGAGTATGATTTTATGATTAAGCATGCATTAATTATAAAGAACGGGGTGAGATGTCAATGGAAAAGAACAGGATCCGTAAGACTGCAGCCGGCAGAAATACGCGAATGACTTATGCACGACAGAAAGAGGTTCTGGATATGCCGAACCTGATCGAAGTTCAGAAGAACTCCTACCGGTGGTTTCTGGATGAAGGCTTAAAAGAAGTGTTTGACGATATTTCTCCGATTTCAGATTATAGTGGTCATCTGAGCTTGGAATTCGTTGACTTTGAGTTATGCGAAGAGGATGTCAAGTATTCTATCGAAAAATGTAAGGAGAGAGACGCCACTTATGCAGCCCCTCTCAAAGTAAAAGTACGTCTGATCAATAAAGAGAAGGATGAGATTACGGAGCACGAGATCTTTATGGGCGATCTGCCTCTGATGACTGAGACAGGCACTTTCGTGATCAATGGCGCAGAGCGTGTCATCGTCAGCCAGCTTGTGCGTTCTCCCGGCATCTATTATGGAATCGGACATGATAAGATTGGTAAACGGCTTTTTTCTGCTACCGTAATTCCCAACCGTGGAGCATGGTTAGAGTATGAGACAGACTCTAATGATGTCTTTTATGTGCGCGTTGACAGAACCAGAAAGGTTCCGATCACTGTGCTGATTCGTGCGCTGGGAGTGGGCTCCAATGATGAGATCAGGGAGTTGTTTGGCGACGAGCCGAAGATCGAGGCAAGTTTCACAAAGGATACTTCCGAGAATTACCAGGAAGGTCTGTTGGAATTATATAAGAAAATCCGTCCCGGTGAGCCTTTGAGCGTGGAGAGCGCTGAGAGTCTGATCACTGCGATGTTCTTTGACCCCAGAAGATATGATCTTGCCAAGGTCGGCAGATATAAATTTAATAAGAAGCTGATGTTCAGAAACAGAATCAGACACCATGTGCTTGCTGAGGATGTGGTGGATACCCTGACAGGTGAGATTCTGGCTAAGGCAGGGGACAAGGTAACGGCAGAGATGGCTGATATGATCCAGAACGCCGCAGTACCTGCCGTGTGGATTCAGACAGAAGAAAAGAATGTCAAAGTACTGTCCAATATGATGGTGGACATCACGAACTTTGTGGAGTGTAATCCCAGAGAACTGGGTGTTACAGAGTTGGTTTATTTCCCTGTGTTACAGCAGATCTTGCAGGAGTACAGCGAAGATCCGGAGATGCTGGCTGAGGCAATCCAGAAGAATGTACACGAACTGATTCCGAAGCATATTACCAAGGAAGATATCCTGGCTTCCATCAACTATAATATTCACCTGGAGTACGGTATCGGCAATGATGACGATATCGATCATCTGGGCAACCGCCGTATCCGTGCGGTCGGCGAATTGTTACAGAATCAGTACCGCATCGGTCTTTCCAGACTGGAGAGAGTGGTGCGTGAGAGAATGACCACCCATGATGCGGAGGAGATTTCCCCGCAGGTGCTCATCAATATCAAACCGGTGCAGGCGGCAGTGAAGGAGTTCTTTGGATCCTCCCAGCTGTCACAGTTCATGGATCAGAACAACCCGCTTGGCGAGCTGACGCATAAGAGACGTCTCTCCGCTTTGGGACCGGGCGGTCTGTCCAGAGACAGAGCCGGATTCGAGGTGCGTGACGTACATTATACGCACTATGGCAGAATGTGTCCTATTGAGACGCCTGAGGGACCAAACATTGGTCTGATCAATTCCCTTGCTTCTTATGCAAGGATTAATGAATATGGATTCGTGGAGGCACCCTATCGTAAGATTGATAAGTCAGACCCGGCGAATCCGCGCGTAACGGACGAGGCAGTCTATATGACGGCTGATGAGGAAGATAATTATCATGTGGCGCAGGCTTCCACGCCTCTGGACAAGGATGGTCATTTTAAGAGGAACAGTGTGTCCGGACGTTACAAGATGGAGACCCAGGAGTATCCCAAGACCATGTTTGATTATATGGATGTGTCTCCGAAGATGGTATTTTCGGTGGCAACAGCGCTCATTCCGTTCTTGCAAAACGACGATGCGAACCGTGCGCTGATGGGTTCCAACATGCAGAGACAGGCAGTGCCGCTGCTCTTTACGGAGACACCTGTGGTGGGAACCGGTATGGAGCCGAAGGCGGCTGTGGACTCCGGTGTCTGTGTGGTGGCCAAGAAAGCAGGCATCATTGATTATGTATCCTCTAATTTGATTAAGGTGACTTGTGACGACGGGGAGAAAATGGAGTATCATCTGTCCAAGTTCTCCAGAAGTAACCAGTCCAACTGCTATAACCAGAAGCCTATTGTGCAAAAAGGCGCCCATGTGGAGCAGGGAGAGGTCATCGCGGACGGTCCTTCCACGGATGGCGGTGAATTGGCGCTGGGTAAGAATCCGTTGATCGGATTTATGACCTGGGAAGGTTATAACTATGAGGATGCTGTCCTTTTGAGTGAGAGATTGGTACAGGAAGATGTCTATACTTCCGTACACATTGAAGAATATGAAGCAGAGGCCCGTGACACCAAGCTGGGACCGGAAGAGATTACCAGAGATGTGCCCGGCGTGGGTGACGATGCCTTAAAAGATCTGGATGACAGAGGTATCATCCGTATTGGCGCGGAAGTGCGTGCCGGCGACATTCTGGTGGGTAAAGTAACGCCCAAGGGGGAGACTGAGCTGACAGCAGAGGAAAGACTCCTTCGTGCTATCTTTGGCGAGAAAGCCAGAGAGGTGCGTGACACTTCCCTGAAAGTGCCCCATGGCGAATATGGTATTGTTGTGGATGCCAAGGTATTTACCAGAGAGAACGGAGATGAGCTTTCTCCGGGCGTGAATCAGGCAGTGCGCATTTATATTGCACAGAAGAGAAAGATTTCCGTGGGTGATAAGATGGCGGGCCGTCATGGTAACAAGGGTGTGGTATCCCGTGTACTGCCGGTAGAGGATATGCCTTATCTGCCCAATGGACGTCCCTTGGATATCGTGTTAAATCCGCTGGGTGTGCCTTCCCGTATGAATATCGGGCAGGTGCTTGAGATTCATTTATCGCTGGCGGCAAAGGCGCTTGGCTTTAATGTGGCAACACCAGTGTTTGACGGCGCCAAAGAGGACGATATCATGGATACTCTCGATCTGGCCAACGATTATGTGAATCTGGAATGGGAAGAGTTCGAGAAGAGACACAAGGAAGAACTTTTACCGGAAGTCATGGAGTATCTGTATGAAAACAGAGACCACCGTGAACTGTGGAAGGGTGTGCCGATTTCCAGAGATGGTAAGGTCAGACTGCGGGATGGAAGGACAGGCGAGTATTTCGATTCACCGGTTACCATCGGACACATGCATTACCTGAAACTTCATCATCTGGTGGACGATAAGATTCATGCCCGTTCCACAGGCCCTTACTCTCTGGTGACACAGCAGCCTCTGGGCGGTAAAGCGCAGTTCGGCGGACAGCGTTTCGGTGAGATGGAAGTGTGGGCGTTAGAGGCATACGGTGCGGCTTATACGCTGCAGGAAATCCTGACTGTGAAGTCCGATGATGTGGTAGGACGTGTCAAGACCTACGAGGCAATCATCAAGGGCGACAATATTCCGGAGCCTGGCGTACCGGAGTCCTTCAAGGTACTGCTCAAGGAGTTACAGTCCCTGGGATTGGATGTGAGAGTGCTCCGCGATGATCAGACTGAGGTGGAGATCATGGAGACCATTGATTACGGTGAGAATGAATACCGTTATGAGATAGAGGGCGATTCCCGTAATTATGATTATGAGAAAGAGTCCCTTGGTTCCATGGGCTACCAGAAGCAGGAGTTTGATGAGGACAGCGGAGAGCTGGTGACCAGCGACGAGGAAGAAGATTTGGCTGAAGATGACCTGGATCTTGAAGTAGACTTTGAATAAGACGAAGAGAGGATCCATAAATAATCTGGATGGAGGTTAGTGCAAGATGTCAGACATGAGACAGGAAACATATCAACCTATGACATTTGATGCGATCAAGATTGGATTGGCATCACCTGAAAAGATCAGAGAATGGTCCAGAGGTGAGGTCACGAAGCCTGAGACTATCAATTACAGAACGTTAAAACCCGAGAAGGAAGGTCTTTTCTGTGAGAAGATTTTCGGACCCAGCAAGGACTGGGAGTGTCATTGTGGTAAATATAAAAAGATCAGATATAAAGGTGTGGTCTGTGACAGGTGCGGCGTGGAAGTCACCAAGTCCAGCGTCCGCAGAGAGCGTATGGGACATATCGAACTGGCTGCTCCCGTATCCCACATCTGGTATTTTAAAGGTATCCCGAGCCGTATGGGATTGATTTTGGATTTGTCCCCCAGAGTGCTTGAGAAGGTGCTTTACTTTGCCTCCTATATTGTGCTGGACGGTGGAGAGACCGATTTGGAATATAAGCAGGTTCTTTCCGAGAAAGAGTACCAGGACGCCAGGGAGAACTGGGGCAATAAGTTCCGTGTGGGTATGGGTGCAGAGGCCATCAAGGAGCTTTTGCAGGCGATCGACTTAGAGGCGGAAGCAGTTGAGTTAAAGGAAGGCTTGAAAGAGTCCACCGGTCAGAAGCGTGCCCGTATCATCAAGAGACTGGAAGTCGTAGAGGCTTTCAGGGAGTCCGGAAATCAGCCGGAGTGGATGATTATGGATGCAATCCCAGTTATTCCGCCGGATTTACGGCCCATGGTACAGTTGGATGGCGGACGTTTTGCTACATCTGACTTAAATGATCTGTATAGAAGGATTATTAACAGAAACAATCGTTTGAAGAGACTTTTGGAATTGGGTGCTCCCGATATCATCGTTCGTAATGAGAAGCGTATGCTGCAGGAGGCTGTGGATGCGCTGATTGATAACGGCAGAAGAGGACGTCCGGTGACAGGACCTGGCAACAGGGCGTTGAAATCCCTGTCCGATATGTTAAAAGGTAAATCGGGACGTTTCCGTCAGAACCTGCTGGGTAAGCGTGTTGACTATTCGGGCCGGTCTGTTATCGTGGTTGGACCTGAGTTAAAGATTTACCAGTGCGGTCTGCCCAAAGAAATGGCAATCGAACTGTTTAAGCCCTTTGTGATGAAAGAACTGGTATTCCGCGGGATTTCCCAGAATATTAAGGCTGCCAAGAAACTGGTGGAGAGACTGGACACTCAGGTATGGGATGTGTTGGAGGAGGTCATCAAAGAACATCCGGTGATGTTGAACCGTGCTCCTACATTGCACAGACTTGGTATTCAGGCTTTTGAGCCGATTCTGGTGGAAGGTAAGGCAATCAAGCTGCATCCTCTGGTATGTACCGCATTTAACGCCGACTTCGACGGGGACCAGATGGCAGTGCATCTGCCTCTTTCCGTGGAGGCACAGGCAGAGTGCAGATTCCTTCTGCTTTCTCCGAATAACCTCTTAAAACCTTCGGATGGTGGTCCGGTGGCAGTGCCTTCTCAGGATATGGTGCTGGGTATCTACTATTTGACCCAGGAAAGACCAGGAGCATTGGGCGAGGGCAAGTTCTTTAAGAATGTGAACGAGGCAATCCTTGCCTATGAAAATAAGGCATGTACCCTGCACACCAGAATCAGGGTGCGGGTGACGAAGAAGACGGCTGACGGGACAGTTGTGTCCGGTAATGTGGAGTCAACCCTTGGCAGATTCCTTTTCAATGAAATCTTGCCGCAGGACCTTGGCTTTGTGGACAGAAACAATCCGGAGGAACTGCTGAAACTGGAAGTAGATTTCCATGTAGGTAAGAAACAGTTAAAACAGATTCTTGAGAAGGTCATCAATATTCACGGAGCCGTAAGGACCGCAGAAGTGCTTGACCTGATCAAATCCATTGGTTATAAATATTCCACACAGGCGGCCATGACCGTGTCCATTTCCGATATGACGGTGCCTGCCCAGAAGGAAGAAATGCTGGAGGCAGCCCAGGCTACTGTAGATAAGATCTCTGTCAATTTCAGACGCGGCCTGATCACGGAAGAAGAAAGATACCGTGCGGTGGTAGAGACCTGGAACGAGACGGATAAAGAGCTGACGGAAGTGCTGCTTTCCGGATTGGATAAATATAACAATATCTATATGATGGCTGACTCCGGTGCCCGTGGTTCCAACCAGCAGATCAAACAGCTGGCGGGTATGCGCGGCCTGATGGCAAATACCACAGGACGTACCATCGAGCTGCCCATTAAGTCCAATTTCCGTGAAGGTCTGGACGTACTGGAATATTTCATGTCCGCTCACGGTGCGCGTAAAGGATTGTCCGATACGGCGCTTCGTACAGCTGACTCCGGTTATCTGACCAGAAGAATGGTGGACGTCTCTCAGGAACTGATTATTCGTGAGGTAGACTGCTGTGAAGGCAAGGATGATATTTCCGGCATGGTAGTCAAAGCGTTCATGGATGGCAAAGAGACCATTGAAGGATTAAAGGACAGAATTACAGGACGTTTTTCCTGTGAGGATATCAAGGATAAAGACGGCAAGATGATCGTGAAGAGAAATCACATGATCACCCCTGCCCGTGCTGCAAAGATTTTAAGCGTAGGTGTCAACGAGAAGGGCGAGCCAATTGAGGAAGTGAAGATTCGAACCATCTTAACCTGCCGCTCCCATGTGGGTATCTGTGCGAAATGTTATGGCGCTAACATGGCTACCGGCGAGGCTGTTCAGGTTGGTGAGGCTGTAGGTATTATTGCGGCACAGTCCATCGGCGAGCCTGGTACACAGCTTACCATGCGTACCTTCCATACGGGCGGTGTGGCCGGTGACGATATCACCCAGGGTCTTCCCCGTGTAGAGGAGCTTTTTGAGGCGCGTAAGCCTAAGGGACTCGCAATCATCGCAGAGTTTGGCGGTGTGGCGACCATTAAAGATACCAAGAAAAAACGTGAGATCATGATTACCAATAATGAGACCGGCGAAGCCAAGACCTATCTGATTCCTTACGGTTCCAGAATCAAGGTGTTAGACGGCGCAGTGCTGGAGGCAGGTGATGAACTCACAGAAGGCAGCGTCAATCCTCATGATCTTTTAAAGATTAAGGGAATCCGGGCCGTACAGGACTATATGCTGCGCGAGGTACAGAGAGTATACCGCCTGCAGGGTGTGGATATTTCCGATAAGCATATCGAAGTGATCGTGCGCCAGATGCTTAAGAAGGTGCGTATCGAGAACAACGGCGACACAGATTTCCTGCCGGGAACACTGGTGGATGTTCTGGAATATGAAGATATGAATGAGAAACTGCTCAGTGAGGGCAAGGAGCCGGCAGACGGCAAGCAGATACTTTTAGGTATCACCAAAGCTGCTCTGGCAACAGATTCCTTCCTGTCAGCGGCATCCTTCCAGGAGACCACAAAGGTTCTGACAGAGGCGGCGATCAAGGGCAAAGTTGATGCACTGATCGGTCTGAAAGAAAATGTCATCATCGGTAAATTGATTCCGGCCGGCACAGGTATGAAGCGCTATCGCGACACCAGACTCAGTACGGACGAGAATCTCTTAAGCCGTCTCAGCATGGATGATGAGATCAACTTCGACGATGAGCTGGAGGACGACATTGAACTGGTAGACGTGGATGAAATTGATGATTTCGATGACACAGAGGAGTTTGATGAGGAAGAAGATATCATTGAGGAGACAGACGAGGATTTAGAGCCTGAAATGTTACAATAATTAAGCAATTTCAAGGAAAAATGTATTGACAACGTATTCACGGGCAAGTATACTATTTGAGTGTGCACGTGAATACGTTTTTTTTGTGCGCCATAAAAGCCGAAGAGGCATAGTATCAATCATACAGGAGGTGAAAAGAATGCCAACATTTAACCAGTTAGTCAGAAAGGGTCGTCAGACATCTGTAAAGAAGTCCACAGCACCTGCTTTGCTGAAAGGATACAATTCCCTTCATAAAGCTGCTACTGACACAGCTTCTCCGCAGAAGAGAGGTGTCTGCACAGCTGTTAAGACAGCAACCCCTAAAAAGCCTAACTCAGCGCTCAGAAAGATTGCCAGAGTACGTCTTTCTAACGGAATCGAAGTGACAAGCTATATCCCCGGTGAAGGCCACAACCTTCAGGAGCATAGCGTAGTCCTTATTCGTGGCGGAAGAGTCAAAGACTTACCTGGTACGAGATACCACATCATCAGAGGTACCCTCGATACTGCGGGAGTCGCTAACAGAAGACAGGCTCGTTCCAAGTACGGCGCTAAGAGACCCAAAGCAGGGAAGTAAAATTGCGAAGCAATTTAACTTCTGTAGGTTTGCAGGGCAAACCTACGTCTGGATATGATTCAGGTTTAAGAACTGCAAAGACAGGGTTAGGTAAATCAGGACCACAAACAGAACTAATTTAGTGTTGGGATTCTTATTGATAGAAAACCGCACGGACACATTGAATTAGAGGACACATGTGAGTACCGATGAATTATTCATGATAATAAGGAGGGAAGAATCGTGCCACGTAAAGGACATATTGCAAAGAGAGATGTATTAGCAGATCCTTTATACAATAATAAGGTTGTGACCAAGCTTATCAACAACATCATGTTGGATGGTAAGAAGGGTGTTGCACAGAAGATTGTATACGGAGCATTTGCAAGAGTGGAGGAGAAGGCTGGCAAGCCGGCGCTCGATGTATTTGAGGAGGCTATGAATAATATCATGCCTGTTCTCGAGGTTAAAGCGAGACGTATCGGCGGTGCTACCTATCAGGTGCCGATTGAAGTTCGTCCGGACAGACGGCAGGCGCTTGGTCTCCGCTGGTTGGTAATGTTTTCTCGTAAGAGAGGCGAAAAGACCATGGAGCAGAGACTTGCAAATGAGATTTTAGATGCTGCGAACAATACCGGCGCAGCAGTGAAGAGAAAAGAAGATATGCACAAGATGGCAGAGGCAAACAAAGCTTTTGCGCACTATCGCTTTTAATAAGACAAAAAGATTTACGAAGTCGGCAGAAAACACTGACTAAGAAAATCTATATTTTGTCTGGAAGAGATCTAAAGATTTCTTCCGCTTTTGGTAAAATGTTAAGGAGGAAAAAATCTTGGCTGGAAGAGAATATCCACTAGAGAGAACCAGAAATATTGGTATTATGGCTCATATCGATGCCGGTAAGACGACATTGACAGAGCGTATCCTTTATTATACTGGCGTAAACTATAAGATTGGTGATACTCATGAAGGCACTGCTACCATGGACTGGATGG
>ERZ779621.251-NODE-251-length-30429-cov-15.597979_pt1 | contig 30429 bp, 27 predicted proteins | sample MGYA00514215_ERZ779621 | MGnify/ENA primary metagenome ERZ779621 (study PRJEB29562, sample SAMEA4376715) | mouse gut metagenome | isolation source: Cecum | study: EMG produced TPA metagenomics assembly of the A DSS colitis mouse model was used to assess the...
AAAATCCAAGCAGATATGCAAGCATCCCAAACCGGGAGCCCAGCGCGTTCTGCTCGCTGACGTAGCGGTCAATCAGCAGCCGGATTTCTTTTGACAAGTTCATCCTGTCCAGTTCGCCGGAGTATATGTCCGACTTGCGGAGAATCGCCTGGTATTCCCCGTCACTGCTCACGATACCGTTCATGACGCTGTGCATGCGGGTGTCCATGAGCTGGTACAATGCAGAATCTTTTTCCAATCCAATCCCTCCTTCCGTGGTGTCGTAGCTTACCTCTGTTTTGGCGGGATTGCAAGCGGAAAAAGAAAAAAGCCGGAAAACCATCTTGTAGCGTCCGACATTTTCTGATAATATATCCATATGGGGTACTGCCATAACGGGATAGGCGGTCAGTCTTTCGATGCAAACGCAGAGGGGACTGCCCCTCTGACTACGGGTAAAACCGGGAAAGGGGGGATGCTTGATGAGTGACTATGAACTGCTGACGGTTGTCCTGATGATTCTTGGAATCATCGTATCAATCCTGATTGCTTACATAAATCACACAAAAAAGTAACCGCCCTTTTGACCGAGGATCGCGGTTACTTTTTTGGTAACTAATTTCTAAGGACTGACCGTCTATCGGCAGTATTCCCTTTTGTGCTTTTATTGTAGCAGATTCCCCCGCATCTGTCAAACGATGCGGAGCGTTCCGCTGAAATCATTTTATGCCGGATTTCGCATAAAAGCAAGGAAATCTTGTCGAATCTCGTTTGTCGAATGTCGAATTGGGTGGGGTAAATGGGGTAAAGAGGGGTAAAAGTCATCATAATCTAACAGCGGCACAGGCGGCTGTTTCATAACCACTTTTCAAATCGGCAATCCATTTTTCAATCGTTTCCACCAAAACAAACTGCTGCCGTAAGACAGCCATTCCTGTTTCGGGAATCTCCGGACTATTCTCTTTTTCATGAAGATTTTCTTCCAAATAACTCTTTAATATTTTCACATTTTTTTCAATGTCTGCCACACATGATTTCCGCATTTCAATTGGCAGACTGTCCAAATTTACAATCACGGCATTAAAGTCCAAAAAGATATGGATGGGATTCGATGCAATCTCAAACATAAGTCTTTCAAATTCTTTTTCCCCCGCATCTGTAAGGGAGTAAATAACTTTTTCGGGCATCTTTCCTTCTTTAACAGCGTTACCTTTGATAAAGCCCCGTTCCTCTAACTGTATCGCTTTTTTGTAGATGGAGGGTGTGCTGATCTTTACCCATTTGGAGATATTGCGGTATTCTACCAGCTTTTGGATATCATAGGCACCCATAGGCTTTTTTTTCAGCATTCCCAGCACAATCAGATCAATTGCCGCCATAGCATCCTGCCTTTCTTTTATGGATATGAAATGGTTTGTAACCTTTTGCTATAAATTATACTATTTGAAATAACAGTTCTTGTCAAGAAGGCAAGAAGGAGAGAAATATCCTTTGCACTGCACACTTGACAACTACTATATTTTATAGTACTATTTCTTTTGCAACTATATACTATAAAATATAGTAATATAAAAATATATCCAAAAGAGAGGAGTAACTGTAATGAATGGAAGAAGCAACAAAATGGAATTATTAGGGAGTGCGCCAATCCCCCAGGCGCTCATGGCTCTTGGCGTTCCGATTATGATCGGTATGCTGATCAATGCCTTTTACAATCTGGTGGATGCCTATTTTGTGGGAGGTTTGGGAGAAAGTCCTATGGGGGCGATTTCCGTCGTGTTTCCGTTAGGACAGGTAGTCGTGGGGCTAGGTCTGATGTTTGGCAATGGCGCGGCATCTTATCTTTCAAGATTATTAGGGCAGGGCGACAGGGATACTGCAAACCGGGCGGCGGGTACAGCATTGTATAGCAGTGTGTTGATCGGCGGTATTTTGATCGTCTTTGCTGCAGTTTTTCTCAGACTGATTTTAGCGTTGCTCGGAGCCACGGACACCATTATGCCATATGCCCTCACTTATGGCAGGATTTATGTGATTTCCTGCATTTTTAATGTATGCAATGTGACAATGAATAATATCGTGGCAAGTGAAGGTGCGGCTAAGACAACTATGACAGCCCTGCTCCTGGGGGCAGTATTGAATATTGGCTTAGATCCGGTGTTTATCTATGTATTGGATATGGGCGTTTCAGGTGCGGCAATTGCTACCGTTATTTCCCAAGCAGTCTCTACGCTTGTTTATCTCATTTATGTACTGCGCAAAAAAAGCGCATTTACTTTCCGTTTACAGGAATTTAAACCAACCAGGCAGATCTATGCAGAAATCTTAAAGGTTGGTATTCCGACTTTGACCTTCCAGCTGCTTACCAGTCTTTCCATTGCGCTGATCAACCGGGCGGCAAATGGATATGGCGATGCGGTGATTGCCGGGATGGGAGCGGTTACGAGAGTCACTTCTATGGGTACTTTAGTAGTATTTGGTTTTTTGAAAGGTTTCCAGCCGATTGCGGGGTTCAGCTATGGGGCGAAGAAATTTGAACGCCTGCGGGAAGCAGTCAAAACTTCCATTTTGTGGTCATCCGTTTTCTGTATTATGGTTGGACTTTTGATGGCTTTGTTTTCCGCCCAGATCATAGCGCAATTTGCCAATGGAAATAACGATATGATATCTGTAGGCCGGAAATCCCTTTTTGCAAACGGGCTGTCCTTCTTCCTGTTTGGTTTTTACACGGTATATTCCTCGCTGTTCCTTGCGCTTGGAAAAGGGGCAAAAGGCTTTGTACTTGGAGCCTGTCGACAGGGAATCTGCTTTGTGCCAGTCATTATACTGCTTCCAAAAATCTGGGGTATCAATGGAATCCTTTATGCCCAGCCGATCGCGGATGTGTTTTCGGCTGTGATTACCGTTTTTATGGCATGGCAGCTTCATGGAGAACTAGGAGTAATGGAAGCACAAACCTGAGTTTTATCATAAGCGTCAGCCTCAATCAATGTATTGTGGCATTCCATTTCTTGTGGTGTAAGTTTTATGACATTTTCAGTTGAAGCCGTATTTTGCTTGTGCTATAATTAAGCGATTGTAAAGTTGCCAAATGAATTTTCCTGTGGAGTATGAAATCGGCTCAGGGCAGTTCATGTGTGATTGGCGTTTTCATTTCATATAAGGGAACTGCATCAGCAGAAGGGACAGGTCATAAAGATGAAAACATTCTTGATTTTGGAAGACGGTACGGTGTTTGAGGGGACTCATATCGGAGCAAAGAAAGAAATTATCAGCGAAATTGTTTTTAATACGTCTATGGCGGGCTATCTGGAAGTGCTCACAGACCCGTCTTACGCCGGACAGGCTGTGTGTATGACGTATCCGTTGATCGGTAACTATGGTATCTGTAAGGATGATATGGAATCGAAGCGGCCTTGGCCGGACGGCTTCATTGTGCGGGAACTAAGCAGAGTCCCCAGTAATTTCAGATGTGACATCACAATTCAACAATTTCTGGAGCAGAATGGTGTGCCGGGTATCGCCGGTATTGACACCAGAGCTCTTACAAGGATTCTTCGTGAAAAAGGTACTATGAATGGTATGATCACGACGAACGAGAACTATAATCTGGACGAAATCATTCCCCAATTAAAATCATATACGACGGGCAAGGTTGTGGAGCGGGTAAGCTGTGAGGAGAAATACACCCTGCCAGGCACACAGAAGATAGAGGAGAACGGGCCCCTTTCAGGCAGCAGTGTATTTTGTAAAGAAGACTATGGGGCCGGTATCCGGGAAAGGAAACCGAGCCTGGTCAAGACATTAAACGGCAAAGGACTGCGGGTGGCGCTCTTAGACCTTGGTGCCAAGGACAATATTGCAAAGTCGCTGGCGGCCAGAGGCTGCGATGTGACAGTCTATCCGGCGCGGACGCCGGCTGCGGAAATTCTTGGGGATAAGCCGGACGGCATTATGCTCAGCAATGGTCCGGGAGACCCCAAGGAGTGCACCATTATTATAGAAGAAATACGAAAGCTGTATGCGTCCGATGTGCCGATTTTTGCTATCTGCCTGGGCCATCAGCTGATGGCGCTGGCTACCGGGGCGGATACCTTTAAGATGAAATATGGCCACCGGGGCGGCAACCATCCGGTGAAAGATCTTAAGACAGGCAGAGTTTATATTTCTTCCCAGAATCACGGTTATGTGGTGGACATGGATAAGCTGGACCCGAAGGTGGCAGTACCGGCGTTTGTCAATGTCAATGACGGCACAAACGAAGGTCTTTCTTACACCGGCAAGAATATCTTTACGGTGCAGTTTCATCCGGAAGCATGTCCGGGGCCGCAGGATTCGGCCTATTTATTTGACCGATTTATAAACATGATGCAAAAGGAGGGAACCATCCATGCCTAAGAATCCAAATGTAAAGCGAGTATTGGTGATCGGTTCCGGGCCCATTGTGATCGGGCAGGCGGCGGAGTTTGATTATGCGGGCACCCAGGCCTGCAGGTCTTTAAAAGAAGAGGGAATGGAAGTCATTTTGGTGAATTCCAATCCGGCGACCATCATGACGGACGGTGATATTGCAGATAGAGTATATATTGAACCTTTGACAGCCAAAGTGCTGGAACAGATTATCCTCAAGGAAAAACCGGATTCCCTGCTTCCGAATATGGGAGGACAGGCCGGTCTTAATCTGGGGATGGAATTGGATGAATCCGGTTTCTTAAAGGAGCATGGCGTGACGCTTCTTGGCACTACCGCAGGGACTATCCGTAAAGCGGAGGACCGTCTGGAATTTAAGGAGACCATGGAAAAAATCGGGGAGCCCTGCGCCCCTTCCTTGGTGGTTGAAAATATCGAGGACGGCGTGGCCTTTGCCAATAAGATTGGCTATCCGGTGGTGCTTCGTCCGGCCTATACCCTGGGCGGTTCCGGCGGCGGCATCGCGCATAATCAAGTACAGCTGGAAGAAATCCTGGCTAACGGCCTGCGCCTTTCCCGGGTGGGACAGGTGCTTGTAGAGCGCTGTATAGCAGGATGGAAAGAGATTGAGTATGAGGTCATGCGGGACGGGGCCGGTAACTGTATCACAGTCTGTAACATGGAGAACATCGACCCGGTGGGGGTGCATACGGGGGACAGCATTGTGGTGGCGCCTTCCCAGACTTTAGGAGACAAAGAGTATCAGATGCTTCGAAGCTCTGCGCTCAATATCATCAATGAGCTGGGGATTACCGGCGGCTGTAATGTCCAGTTTGCCCTTCATCCCACCAGTTTTGAATACTGTGTCATTGAAGTAAATCCCCGTGTAAGCCGTTCTTCGGCCCTGGCCAGCAAGGCGACAGGCTATCCCATCGCCAAAGTGGCGGCGAAGATAGCCCTGGGTTATACCCTGGACGAGATCAAAAACGCCATTACCGGCAAGACCTACGCCAGCTTTGAACCCACGCTGGATTATTGTGTGGTGAAGATACCAAGACTGCCTTTTGATAAGTTTATTACGGCGAAACGTACTTTGACAACCCAGATGAAGGCCACCGGCGAGGTCATGAGTATCGGCAACAATTTTGAGGGTGCGCTGATGAAGGCCATCCGTTCTTTGGAGCAGCATGTGGACTGTCTGCGCAGTTATGATTTTACGCAGTTATCCAAAGAAGAATTGCTGGAACGCCTTGAGGTGGTGGACGATCAGCGGATTTACATCATTGCGGAGGCCATCCGCAAAGGCATTGATTACCAGACAATCCATGATATTACAATGGTGGATATTTGGTTTATCGACAAGATTGCGATTTTGACGGAGATGGAAGCGGCATTGGAGAAAGGACCGCTGACGGTGGAACTTTTAAAGGAGGCCAAACGGATTGCCTTTCCGGATAATGTGATTGCGAGACTCACAGGTATGGGTGAGGATGAGATTAAGAAGATGCGCTATGACAACGGCATTGTGGCCGCCTTTAAGATGGTGGACACCTGTGCGGCGGAGTTCGCGGCCTCCACGCCCTATTACTATTCCGTGTTTGGTTCCCAGACGGAGGTGGAAGCGTCTCATCCGAAGAAAAAGGTTCTGGTTCTAGGGTCCGGCCCCATCCGTATCGGACAGGGTATCGAGTTCGACTATTGTTCGGTACATGCCACCTGGGCTTTTGCCAAGGCGGGCTATGAAACAATCATCATCAACAACAATCCTGAGACAGTCAGTACCGACTTTGATATTGCGGACAAACTGTATTTCGAGCCTTTGACGCCGGAAGATGTGGAGAATATCGTCAATGTGGAGAAGCCGGACGGCGCTGTGGTGCAGTTTGGCGGCCAGACAGCCATCAAGCTGACGGAGAGCCTGATGCAGATGGGCGTGCCCATCTTAGGGACGAAGGCGGAGGATGTGGATGCCGCAGAGGACAGAGAGCTTTTTGATAAAATCTTGGAAGAAACCCAGATTCCAAGGGCAGCAGGGGGTACGGTCTACACCGCTGAGCAGGCCAAGGAAGTGGCAAACAGGCTGGGATATCCGGTGCTGGTGCGGCCCTCTTATGTGCTGGGCGGCCAGGGGATGCAGATTGCCATTTCTGATGAGGAGATAGAGGAATTCATGGCGGTCATCAACCGTTATGAGCAGGACCATCCGATTTTGGTAGATAAATATTTACAGGGCAAGGAGCTGGAGGTGGATGCGGTCTGCGACGGCACAGACATCCTGATTCCCGGCATCATGGAGCATATCGAGCGCACCGGTGTACATTCCGGCGACAGTATTTCCGTCTATCCGGCGCCCACAGTCAGCGAGAAGGTCAAAGAGACCATTGCGGAGTATTCCAGAAGACTGGCTAAGGCACTGCATGTAATCGGCCTGATCAACATTCAGTTTATTGCGGTGGGGGATGAGGTGTATGTGATCGAAGTCAATCCCCGGTCTTCTCGTACCGTGCCTTATATCAGCAAGGTGACAGGAATCCCTATCGTGGATTTAGCAACAGATGTTATTATTGGTAAGAAAATCAGGGATTTGGGATATGAGCCGGGCTTACAGCCGGCGGCGGATTACTTTGCCATCAAGATGCCGGTCTTTTCCTTTGAAAAGATTCGGGGCGCGGAGATCAGCTTAGGACCGGAGATGAAGTCCACCGGTGAGTGCCTGGGTATTGCCAAAACCTTTAACGAGGCGCTTTATAAAGCCTTTCTTGGCGCAGGCGTGAATCTGCCCAAACATAAGCAGATGATCATTACAGTCAAAGATGCCGATAAGGGAGAGGCCATTGAGGTGGCGAGACGCTTCGAGAAGCTGGGATATATCATCTATGCCACCAGAAGTACGGCAAAGACTTTGAATGACGCCGGGGTGAAGGCCCGTAAGGTCAATAAGATATCTCAGGAATCCCCTACGGTCATGGATTTGATCTTGGGGCACAGGATTGATCTGGTCATCGATACCCCTACCCAGGGCCGGGACAAGAACAGGGACGGTTTCCTGATCAGGCGTACCGCTATCGAGACAGGTGTTAACTGTATCACGGCCATGGACACGGCGGCGGCGTTAGTCACAAGCCTTGAGAACGCGGCATCCCAGGGGGAGATGACCTTGATTGATATAGCGGCCATTGCGAGACGTGGAAAGTAGAGCAGGCGTAAGGAACGGAAGGAAAGCTTTTTGTAGACAGGATTCGGGTGTTAAAAGGTGTAAGCTATAAATAGGGGTGGCAGATTACACAAAATGTTCTCTTGTATCGGGCTTCACAATATGGATTTTCTAAAAGAAGCAGGGAGTGCAAGAAAAGTGTCCCAGAGAGAGAAAATGCTTTCTGGGACGAACGAGGTAACGGGAGAAAACAGCAGTATAGAGGGCAGAGGTGTGAATATCGTCAGAAATTATCAAAAGGAATTAGATAAAATCATAGAAAAAATATCGGCGTGCCGAAAAACAGACGAAGGAGAAGGAAAAGCGGTGCGAATGCCCAGACTGCTTCTTCATGCCTGTTGTGCTCCCTGCAGCAGTTACTGCCTGGAATATCTGCGGCAGTATTTTGATTTGACCGTGTTTTATTATAATCCTAACATCACCCAGGATGAGGAATACAGTAAGCGGATGGAGGAGGAAAAGCGCCTGATTGAGACATTGAATGCGCAAGTGTATGATGATTCTGGACAGCGGACAGGAGAGGACGCGTCAGAGCGGACCGGAATATCAGGGGGGAAGGATGAGAAAAGTTCCATATTGCAGGAGCAGATGCCGGACGGCTATGTTAGGATTAAGATGATAGAAGGAGTGTATGAGCCGAACCGCTTTTATGAGATTGCCAAAGGCTTAGAGCAGTGCCCGGAAGGCGGCGAGCGGTGTTTTCGCTGTTACGAGATGCGGCTTCGGGAGAGTGCGAAAGTGGCGGCAAAACAGCATTTTGATTACTTTACCACAACCCTCACCATCAGTCCATTAAAAAATGCAGCCAAGCTCAATGAGATTGGGGAGCGGTTAGGAGAAGAATACGGGGTTGCGTTTCTTCCCTCGGATTTTAAGAAAAAGAACGGTTATAAGTGTTCTATTGAACTTTCTAAAGAATATCACCTGTATCGTCAGGATTATTGCGGGTGTGTGTATTCCCGTATGGAACGGGAAAGACAAAAGGGGCAAAGTTGACTTTTAGGCAAAAAAAGGTACAATGGTAAAAGATATTGATTGGATAAATAAGTCTTTGCATTAGAAGACAGGGAAAGGTAACAAAACATGCAGAAAATATTAGACCAGATATCAGACAAAATGATGGCGGCCTTTGAGGCGGCAGGTTATGACAGAGCGTTAGGCAAGGTAACGCTTTCCAACCGCCCCGATCTTTGTGAATTTCAGTGTAACGGTGCTATGGCAGGCGCCAAGAGATATCACAAGGCGCCCCTTATGATTGCCCAAGAAGTGGCAAAGGAGCTTGACAACAGTGAAGTTTTTGGCGAAGTCAGTGCGGTGGCTCCGGGATTTTTGAACCTGAAAATCAAAGAAGACTTCCTGAAAACATATTTAAACCAGATGGAGCAGTCGGAGAAATTCGGTCTTACGATGCCCCAAAAGCCCCAGAAGATCATTCTGGATTACGGCGGACCCAACGTAGCCAAACCCCTGCATGTGGGACATCTGCGTTCGGCTATCATCGGAGAGAGTATTAAACGTATCTGCCGGTATGCGGGCCATGACGTAACAGGTGATATTCATCTGGGCGACTGGGGTCTGCAGATGGGCCTGATCATTACGGAACTGCAGGAAAGACAGCCGGATCTGGTTTATTTTGACCCGGATTATACGGGAGAGTATCCCAAGGATGCGCCTTTTACCATATCGGAATTAGAAGAAATCTACCCTACGGCCAGTGCCAAGTCCAAAGAGGATGCAGCATATAAGGCGGCGGCCATGGAGGCTACCTTTAAATTGCAAAACGGTGTGCGTGGCTACCGGGCTTTGTGGCAGCAGATCATCAATGTGTCAGTGACAGATTTGAAGAGAAACTATGATAATCTGCATGTTACCTTTGATCTCTGGAAAGGAGAATCCGATGTTCACGATATGATTCCGGCTATGGTGGAGCAGATGAAACAGGACGGTTTCGCCTACGAGAGCGAAGGCGCCTGGGTGGTGGATGTGAAAGAAGAGACGGATACCAAAGAAATACCACCCTGCATGATTTTAAAGTCAGATGGCGCTTCCCTATATAACACCACAGACCTTGCCACCATAAAAGACAGGATGGCCAGCTATCATCCAGACAAACTCATTTATCTCACGGATAAGAGACAGGATCTGTACTTTGAGCAGGTATTCCGCTGTGCCAGAAAAACGGGTCTGGTGAAGCCGGAAACCCAGCTTGTGCACATCGGTTTCGGCACCATGAACGGCAAAGACGGCAAGCCCTTTAAGACAAGGGAGGGCGGTGTTATGCGTCTGGAAAGGCTGATTCAAGAAATCAATGAGGAGATGATTCGCAAGATTCATGATAACGCACAGACAAAGGGCTATCAGGCAGAGGAAGAAGAGGCCAGAAAGACTGCTGAGATTGTAGGCCTCGCGGCTATTAAATATGGTGACCTCTCTAATCAGGCATCTAAAGACTATATCTTTGATATGGACCGCTTTACCTCCTTTGAGGGCGACACAGGCCCCTACATCCTCTACACGATTGTAAGGATTAAGTCAATCTTAAGTAAATATGAAGAGCAGGGGGGAAAATTGACTGATATAGTCATTAAGGAGGCGCTGAATCCTTCCGAGAAGGCTTTGATGCTGGAGCTGACCAAATTCCACGGGATGATGGAACTTTCCTTTGAGGAGATTGCGCCCCACAGGATATGCGCCTATATTTATGACCTGGCCAATGCCTTTAACCGGTTCTATCATGAGACAAAGATTCTGACGGAGACGGATGATGGGAAGAAAGCAGGATGGATTGCCTTGTTAAAATTGACTAAGGAAGTTCTGGAAGTCTGTATTGACCTGCTTGGTTTTGAAGCACCTGACAGGATGTAGGAGTCGGTTGTGCCAGATGGTACTTGCGGAAAAGATTCCGTGGGAAAATTTCCGAGGGAAAAATTTTGACGGAAAATTTTTAGTAAAACACTTGACAAGAAGTGGCAAATAATTGTATACTAGCAAAGCGGGTTGCGAAAGTTACCCGCTGATATGGGGTCTTAGCTCAGCTGGGAGAGCATCTGCCTTACAAGCAGAGGGTCATAGGTTCGAGCCCTATAGGCCCCATTGAAATGTTAATATATGGCGAGATAGCTCAGCTGGCTAGAGCATACGGTTCATACCCGTAGTGTCGAGGGTTCAAGTCCCCCTCTCGCTACTTGAAAGAAGTCCAGAATCCTTGTAAAATCAAGTGTTCCGGGCTTTTTGTATTTTTTTGGGGGGGGGGTAATCAAAAAGTAATCAAGAGGAAGAAGAGATAATGGAAAGTGTAATTGAATACAATCAAATCACTATTAGTGAATCTATAAAGAAAGACCCAAAAGAAAATTTATTGCAAATATCTATTTACATTGCGAGGTTTTATCATGAAGCTGCCATTTAAAAAGAGAAAAGAAGTGGTCTTTAAAACGGTAGAACCACATCAGGGATTCATATTGAGAAACCAGGAGAATGAGCTTACTGATTTCAGGGATATAGACATTGAGGATTTTCTGGCGGATATGTTTGTCATGTCGGACCAGTTTGTAGTTCTAACGGCACCAGAAGCGCAGAATAAAATACGCTTTGTCCAAGCGTGTACCCATGATGGGGAGATTGAAGTTGAATTAGGGATTGAAGGTGGAGGGACACGCCTGTTTTATAAAATGTGTTCGGAAGAAGATGCCATCATACAGGCAGCAAACTAGCAATAAATCACCACAAATAAGCACGCCATACGCCGATTTTATACACTTTCAAAGCGTTATCCTAAAATGTATCAATGAAGCCATTTTATCAAGTTTTGAAAGAATCAGATCAAGTTTTTCACCGTCTGTCATATTATCACCGCCAGAGTGTAAAGTCTATTCAATTATCAAGGTAGGTCGTGTAAATTCCTACAGTAAATTGACACGACCCGAGCGCCGCGTTAACATTGAAAACATAGAGAGTATACAGTATAATACAAGTGATAAATTTATGGAATGTGAAGGCAGTATGTTGACAGAATCAGAAGCACAAAAAGAATTGTTGGACATAGTGTCAATGGAACAGGAGGCGGATTATAATGTGTACAGAAAGTCAAGTGAACAATATAGCAGAGCAGATATCACAATTGTATCGTTCTGTATATGGTGACAGTATTGTAGCAATCTACCTGTACGGTTCATATGCGAGAGGCAATTATACAGAGGAATCCGATATAGATATTACTGCCATCGTCAGGGGAAACAGGATTGATCTGCAGGAAAAGCTAAAGCAGGTGTGGGACATATCAGCAGATATTGGATTAGAGAATGATATTGTTGTTTCGCCTGCGGTCATACCATATACTGAATATGAGGCGTATAAAGAAATACTTCCTTATTATATGAATATACAGAAAGAAGGTAAGCAGATTGGATAATTTGATGAAATACAGGCTTAATAGTGCGAAGGAAAAACTTGAATCGGCTAAAGTGTTGCTTGATGCAGGTAAATATCGGGATTCTATCGGGCGTTCTTATTATGCCATATTCACAGCAGTCAGGGCGGTATTGGCATATGATAAAGTAGATTTCTCCAAACATTCAGGTGTGATTTCATATTTTCAAAAAGAATATATCAAGACAGGAAAATTTGATGTAAAATATTCAAAGTATTTACAGAGCGCTTTTCAAATAAGAAATAGCTGTGATTATGATGACTTTTTCATAGCGTCTAAACAGGATGCAGAAGAGCAATATAGCAGGGCAGTTGAATTTTATGAAGAAATTTGCAGTTACCTTTTAAAATAATAAGAATTAGAATGGATTTTATCATACAAAAATGAAGCACTAATGGATGAATCAAATTAGTCATCTGATAGTGCTTTTTTCGTGCTCTGATTTTAGTTTATCAAAGATAATTATAGAATGGAACAATTTTTCAAGTCCCAGCGATGGGCATAGAAAAACTACCCTTGTATACTTTGGCAAGTTGAGAGGGTGGTATTTCTATCTTCACAATGGTCCCCCCTTGTGGGAGGTTGTTCCTTTTTATGGTTATAATATAGCATACCGGGCTTTTTATGCAAGTTAGAAGGATATTTTATTTGCTCTATATATTTTGTCGGGGTATAATATAGGTATGATAATGAAACCTTAAAGCGGGTGATGATATGTTGGCAAAATACGCAGTTCCGAAGTTAAAACTTTTGATAAGAAGCTGAATAAGTTGCTGGGAAAATGAAATACCAGCAACTTATTTCTATTGAATATAACCCTGTGGTATACTTAATTGGATAAATCGGGACTGTAAAGGAGATAACCTTATGAAAGAAATAAGTTCAGAAGCAGAAAAAATAATGATTGAACGTTTTGGAAAAGACTCCGTTATTGCATTGGCGACCGTAGAAAAGGAAGTGCCCTATGTGCGATATGTAAATGCTTATTATGAGAATGGTGCATTCTATATCATTACCTATGCTCTTTCAAATAAAATGAAGCATATTGAAACCAATCCCACTATCGCAATAGCAGGCGATTGGTTCACAGCACATGGAATGGGTGTCAATTTAGGTTATTTTGGCAGAGAAGAAAATCAATGGATTGCAGAGAAACTGAAAAATGTTTTTGCTGAATGGATTGATAACGGGCATAATAATTTCGATGATGAAAACACTATCATTTTATGCGTGAAATTAACAGACGGCTTGCTATATTCACAGGGAACCAAATATGAATTTTAGACTTCAAATTCTTGTCTGTAAAGTTGGAAAGACAACATTAGTTAAGGAGAAAAATAGATGAGCGAAAAAATAGTATTTAGCCGGGGCTCTTTTTTCCATGGAACAAGAGCAGATTTGAAAATGGGTGATTTGATCGTTACAGGAAAGAAAAAGAATTATAATGATGATAGAAAATCCCAATATGTTTACTTCGCAGGGACTTTGGATGCGGCAATTTGGGGAGCGGAACTGGCAGAGGGGGGAGGTAAGGAAAGGATATATGTTGTCGAGCCAACAGGTGATTTTGAAGATGACCCCAATGTTACAGACAAGAAATTTCCGGGGAACCCGACAAAATCGTATAGATCGAAAGAACCTTTAAAGATTGTGGCTGAGGTAATCGAATGGGAGGGGCATTCTCCGGAAATATTGAATACTATGTTGGAAAATCTCAAAAAATTGTCTGAACAGGGGATAAAAGCAATCGACTGAAGCGGGAGAAGTATTTAAGAAATGATTGAAACAGAGAGTCTTATACTTGACAAGGCAAAATTTTCAGATTGGAAAGAAGTGTACGATAATGTTTGGTCACAGCCAGAAAGTGCAAAATATATGGCATGGCGTATTACCACCAGTGAAGAGGATGCAAAAATAAGAATCCGCAAAACCATTGCATTTCAGAAAGAGCATGATACCTATTTGGTCTATGAAAAAGCAAGCGGTAAGGCGATTGGGTTTGCCGGTGTAGAAAAAATAGAGCCCTACATATATCAGGAAATGGGGATATGTTTGGGGCCCAATTATGTGAGAAGAGGGTTTGGGAAGCAGATTCTGAAAGGTCTCATGCAATATTGTAAAGAAGAATTTGGCGCAAAGGAATTTATCTATTCTACAAGAGCGGAAAACAAAGCTTCTAATTCATTGGCGAAGTCGTTAGGTTTTACAATGGTTTCTTCAATGCCGAAAACAGACAGCCGGGACGGGCACAGTTATACGCTTTTACGATACAGTTTAAAACTATAGTTGACGTTAGCGATATATAGCAGCGGAGGTAAAATATTTGGATATTAACGATTATAAAATGTATATTTCCGAGGATACGATGATGGGGCCAAATAGTGTCAGGATTTTAGCGGAACTATTTGACAGCCAGCCTTTGTCATTTGCTGCCGATGACCGCATTCTTGATCTGGGATGTGGAACGGGATTAACAAGTCTTGTAATTGCGAAAGAAACAGGCGCGAAAGTTTACGCAAGCGATTTGTGGGTAAGTGCACAAGAGAATGGAGAACGATTTGCCAAGTGGGGGATTGGTGAGCAGGTAATGCCGCTTTGCGAAGACGCCAATAATCTTCATTTTGAAAAAGGACAATTTAAGGCGCTGTTCAGTATCGACGCCTATCATTATTTTGCAGGCCGAGGGGGATTCTTTCAGGAGAAGATTCTGCCGTTTATGAAAGACGGTGGAGTGGTCTTGATTGGCATTCCCGGGCTGAAAGATGAATATACAGGCCGCGCCGGAGAGCTTCTTTCTGATTGGCTCGGCGATGATGCCTGTTTGTTCAGGAGTCCGGCGGATTGGAAAGGCATGATTGGCATCCACGACAGAATAGAATCGGTGAAAACGTGGGAAATGGATTGCTTTATGCAGGCGTGGGGCGAGTGGCTTGCAACAAATAACGAGTATGCCCGCGGTGACAGGCAGTATTTTGAAACCATCATCAGACCATATACTTGTTTTGTGGGTATTGAGATAAGGCTAAGAGGCAGTAACAAGGATAGTTGCAGAGAATGAAAAAGCGTTTCCTATGGAGAGATCAGCAATGAAGAAAAAAGGGATTATCCTTTCAATGGCGGCAGGCTTGTTTCTACTGTTCCTGTGTGTAAAGCTTGATGATGACGGCGGCAAGGTATCTGAAACTGAAAATCTTGCTATGGAGACCAGTGTGGATTCTAAACCGCAAAAGGAACGGATGGAGGAGGTAGAAACAGAATCGAAAAAGGCAGGAGAAGTGCAGGCAGAGCAGGAAAGTCGCGTAGAGACTGCAGTTCCGGAAATGGTACGTGTCAAAGAACCGGTGGTAAGATGGAACGGTGAGACGGGGGAGCTGAGATATGATTGGAATTATAACAGGATTCGAGTCGATGCAGATACCCTGCTTTTGGTCAGTGAATGTTATTTTCCTTTAGAAAAGCTGCAGCAGAAGATTTTTTTCCTGGTGAAAGCACCGGATTATGTGCCCCAGGAAGTTTTCAGGCAGAGTTATGAAAGCAAAGACGACCCGGAATGTCTGGAAGCACGAATGAGGCGTCCCCATCTTGTAGATGGAGGTTATATCTATGAGATGGAAGGCGTGCTCTATTTTTTGGATAAGGATTTTCAGGAAGCTTCTCCGATTTGTGATTTACACCAGCTTATGGGTGATCTCTATTCGTTTTCCGCCGGCACATTCCGAACAAGCGATGTGACGATGGACGGCGCAAGGATGCTTGCCTGCACAGATGAGGGGCTGTATGAATTTGATTTGGAGAAGGGAAGCCGAAAGCTGTTAGAGCCGGCCTGTTTTGCACATCATGAAATTGTACTTGAAGAGGGTGACTGCGCATGTGGCGCGCTTGATTTTACCTTTTCGGGTCCTGTAAAGGCGCAGTATGGACCGGACGGACAAAGCTATGCGTTTTTGACGGGAACGGAAGAAGCTGTATGGGGAGATATCACGGGAGTTGTTCTGCGGTCAGGAGAGGGGGAAACTCTGTATCAGAAGGAAACGGGTAATATGTATGATTTTAAATGGGCAGCGTCGGAAGATGCGGTCTATTTAGCTGCTTTTTATACAGAAGACGACGGGAAAAAGATTATGGACCGGGTGAATCTAAGCGCGGGAGAGGTGATGGCCTTTGAAGCGCCGGATGAGATATATTGGGGCGGTTATCCTTGCTGTGTGGCTGGATTTTTAGATGAAGACAGTTTGTTTTATGTCAATTATGATAAGGAACGAGGAAGAAGTGAGGATGTATTTGAGGTTTACCACTTATCTTCCGGGAAACGGCAGGACATAGAAGTTGAGAAAGAAGCGGATTGGGAACTGATTGTATTGGATATAGACGGCCGTGACACCTATGCGGTCAGATATCCGAAATAGGAAAAGAAGGTAAAAAGTAATTTTTAGAAATGATTGAAATAAAATAACGGCTATGCTACAATTCTTATATGGCCGTATTCCAGCTCTTTTTTGTGGCGGGATAACTTTAATACGGCTATGTCAGCATAAAATAGGGCTGGAGCTGTTTTCCGCATCATATATGCAGTATAGAAATTTTTGCGGTAATCAGAGGGACATATTAAACAATTAAGGGAGGAACGAAATGCGAAAGAGTATCAAGATCATGGTGGGTATCCGGGTAGTGGTAGCATTTATAGCGGTTATGCTGTTTAGTGTACTCACAACCAAGAATATTCTCAATATGGAGCATTCTGAGGAATATAATGTTGAGGTAAATGCTCTTTTACAGAGGGCGCAGAAGGCGGAAGCGGCCCATTATAAGTGGTCTAACAGTTTGAGCAATGCTCTTTACAGTGATGTGGAATTTACCGGCAGTACAGATCCTACCGGCTGTGTGCTGGGGCAGTGGCTCTACGGTGAGCCCGGCACGGACGATGAGGAGATTCTTGCACTGCGCAGTAAGCTGGAACCGCTTCATAAGGAACTTCATGAGTCCGCTACATATGTATTGGAATTGAAGACGACCGATCCGGACCAGGCGCAGGCGTACTATCAGGAGACGATTTCAAGCAACCTTGGCGTTCTGGTAGGCCTTTTGGATGAGGTGGTGGAGCGCGGCACGCAGTTAAATCAGCTCAGTGAGGAACATATGCACAAAACGGTGATGACCATGCATTTTGTTACTACGATAGGTTTGGTCTTGACCATTATCTGTCTGCTGAGTCTGGTTATTTATATCATGCGGCGTGTGGTAAAGCCCATTCTTACCATTACGAAAAAGGCCCAGCCTCTGCAGGAAGGTAATATGAAGCTGGAATTGAATTATAAGGCGAAAGACGAGATTGGCGATTTGTCCAGAACTCTGCAGACATCTATAGAGCAGACCTGCAAGTATATTGAGGACATTAACCGGATGATGGGACAGCTGTCTGCGGGTAATTTTAATGTAAGAACTTCCGTACCTTTTATTGGAGATTTCAGTTCCATTGCTACATCCATCGACAGCTTTACGGATTCACTTTCCGCAGCTATGGCAAATATTCATAATGTGGAGCAAAAGGTGTTTGGCCATGCCAGGACGCTCTCCGATGGTTCCCAGATGTTGGCCCAGGGCGCAACAGAGCAGGCCAGTGCGGTAGAAGAACTTTCATCCACATTGGACGAATTGGCAAGAAGTGCGAAACAGAATATTCAGAAAGCTTCCGAAATGCGGGATAATGCGCATCTTACCAGCAAGCAGGTGGATTTGAGCAGTCAGCAGATGGGGCTTTTGATCAATGCTATGAACGATATCAGTACTACATCGCAGCAGATTGAAAAGATTATTTCTACTATTGAAAATATTGCATCCCAGACCAACATCCTTGCTTTAAATGCGGCCGTGGAGGCAAGCCGGGCAGGCGAGGCAGGAAAAGGATTTGCAGTGGTGGCTGTGGAGGTCCGTAATCTGGCGGCACAGTCAGATCAGGCGGCGAAGGCTTCTAAGGAATTGATTGAAAATTCCGTACAGGCAACGGAGCGGGGCGGTAAGATTGTGAAAGAAGTTTCGGAATCTCTGCAGAAGACCCTTGATTTGGTTCTTAAGTCCAACAATGCCATCGATGAGATTACAGATGCGGTAGAAGAGGAAGCAACTTCGATTGAGCAGGTAGCGGAAGGCATTGGACAGATTGCCAGTGTGGTACAGACGAACTCAGCGAATAGTGAGGAGTCGGCGGCTGTCAGCACAGAGTTGTTTGAGCAGGTGAACCGTCTGCAGGATCAGACCAATAAGTTCCAGCTGAAACGTAGATAAACAGCATACAGCATATCGTGCGAATATAGAAATGAGCATCCTTTCCGGGATGCTCATTTAAGTTATAAGCGATGAAATAAAATGACAGGCTGTCATGAATAGATGGCGGGCATAAAAAGCTCAAAAAGTTTACTGACTTTTTATAAGTTACCGCTTGTTAAGTCATTTTTTTTGTCATATAATATATGCTTGAGAGTATAGCAGAGGTTAATATGGAGGAAACATGAGAAACGTCAAGAGAAAAATGGGTAAACTAATGAAAACAGTCCTTGTCGCAGCGGCAATCTTTGTGGCGGGTACGCTTGCCGGACAAGAACAGATGCACGTGCAGGCGGCAGGGCGTCCTGTAGAGATTAAGAGTTGTCTGATCTCAGGGGATGATGTGCTTTGCATGATTGAGGCCAAAAATGTACCGAGCAGTGACGATGGCAAATATTATGTCTATGCCAATGAAGTGTATGAGGATGGGCCGGAAGGCGAGATCGTGGCCACTGTGGATGCAGAATCTTCTGTTACGGCGGACTTCCCGCTGAATTATAATACAGAGGATTCCAATCTGAGCCGTAAATTTCTGATTGCGGTGAAGCGCGGCGGGCAGATGATGCAGGTCAGCGACGAGCATTATATTACGAATCCGGAGGAGGCAGCCGAGTTTACTTCGGAGAGGATGTCTACCGGCATTAAGGGAATCTTACTAGATACCACAAGGGTTCTGGACGGTGATCTGGAGGATTTAGGCGTTCAGCAGGTTATTTATAATCTCAGCGTGGATGAGCTTTGTTCCGGTGCCGATGTCCCTGGTGCCATCTCTTTTGATTATAACGGTAAGACCTATTATTTTAATCATGAAATAGTGACTCATTATGACCAGCTGTTTAAGCTGTTAAATGAGAAGGGAATGCAGATTACCGTAGTTCTCCTAAATAGAGGAGAGGGCGCTTATTCCCAGGATTTGGTGCATCCGATGGCGAAAGAGGGGGATGTGGATTGTCCGGGTTATGCTTTGAATGTGGCGGATGAAGAGGGTGTCAGCCATCTGAAAGCGGTATGTGCTTTCTTAGGACAGCGTTACTCCGGCAGGGTAGACTGCGGGCAGATTGACAACTGGATTGTGGGCAATGAAGTCAATGCCAGGACAGAGTGGTGGTATATGAATTCTACTTCTCTGGATGTCAACGTGAATGTATATGTGAAAGCCTTCCGAATCATGTACAATGAAATGAAGGCTATGAATGCTAATGTGCAGATTTATAATTCCATCGACCAGGAGTGGAACCGTAAGTCTAATCCGGGCAGTTTCTTAGCCAAAGAGTATCTTGACAAATTTAACTATTATATGAATCGTGAGGGAAATGTTGACTGGGGGCTTTCTTATCACCCCTACAATTCACCGCTCTATGATCCTTATGCCTGGAACGGTCCGGCAGTGTGGGTGAAGCAGAATATTTCCACACCCTATATTACCATGCAGAATGTGGATATCCTGATAGATTATATGCATGAAGATAAGTTCTTAAATCCTTCCGGGGATGTGCGCAGTATTTCCTTAGCGGAGATAGGTTTTACCTCCTACTTTGGGGAGGAGAAACAAGAGGCATCGGTGGCTTATGGTTATCTGAAAGCGGCTTCCCTGCCGGATGTAGATGCGTTCATGCTCTTTAGACTGACAGACGATGCCCATGAGATGGAGAGCAAATTGAGCCTTGGCATTGAAGATCTGGATGGAAATAAGAAACCGGCCTATGATATCTATAAGAATCTGGGAACAGGAAATGAGGCGGAAGCAAAAGAGAGAGCTTCTGAGATCATCGGCATGGATATTGATGAGATGATTGAGGACAATATCGTCTGGACCAGAAGCGGCGATGGCGTCGTACAATAGAAGATAGCGAAAAGTCATGGACTTTAAAATGCCGTCTTTGCAGGTTTGTTGCAAAGACGGCATTTCTTATGGGATATTAAGTTCTGGCGGAACATCCAGTTCATGGGGAACGGGAGAGCCGTTCTTCTTTCTTTGTCGTACACATTCTGTCAGCAGATATTCTATCTGGCCATTCACAGATCGAAAATCATCTTCGGCCCAGGCTGCGATGGCATCGTAGAGTTTCGATGACAGACGTAAGGGTATTTGCTTCTTGGTGTTGTCTGCCACTTAATAGAGGCTGCCTGAATTGACTATGGGCTGGGCATCCCGGTTGCCGCACAATACCACCAGAAGATTGGATACCATGGCGGCTTTGCGCTCCTCGTCCAATTGTACCACCTCATTGGCAGAAAGGCGCTCCAGGGCCATTTCCACCATGCCGACGGCGCCGTCCACAATCATTTTTCTGGCGTCGATGATGGCGGAAGCCTGTTGTCTCTGTAACATAGCAGCTGCTATTTCCGGTGCATAAGCCAGGTAAGTGATTCTTGCCTCAATGATTTCCAGACCGGCTTTGGAGACTTTGTTCTGGATTTCCTTGCGGATACGTTCCGCAACCACTTCACTGGAACCGCGAAGGGAGCCTTCGTCAGCCTGGCCGTCTCCGGTGGTGTCTACATTTTCGGCCACATCATAGGGATACATGCGGACGATATTGCGAAGAGCGCTGTCACACTGCAGGGACAGATACTCTTTGTAGTTGTCCACGTTAAATACGGCTTTGGCGGTGTCTGTCACCCGCCACATAACAGCGATGCCGATTTCAATGGGGTTTCCCAGACAGTCGTTTATTTTCTGACGGCTGTTATTTAAGGTCATGACTTTCAGGGAAATCTTTTTGCCGGCGCTGCTGTTTGCGGAGGAACCGGCGCTTCCTTTGCCGGCGGGAATCTGTAAAGGGCTGTCATTTCCCACATCGCCGCTCTGTTTCAATTTGGTCTCCGCCGCCGGATTTAAGGCCGAACAGAAGGGATTGACCCAGTAAAAGCCGTTTTCCTTTAAGGTGCCGATATATTTGCCAAAGAGTGTCAAAACCAGGGCTTCCTGAGGCCGTAATACCTTGAGTCCGCAGAACGGAATCCAGCCCAAAAGGAGATAGAGAAGGCCGATGATAAAGAGAGCCACTCCCCAGGATGTCTCCGGACCGGATTCATTCAGCCCATAGATGCTGCCGAAGATGACTGCGGCGATAGCGGCTGCATAGGGCACTAGAAAGAGCAGCAGCATGGGCATACCATTTTTGCTTTTGTTTAAAATTTTTTCTTCCATAAGAATCTCCATTCCGCCGCCATTTGGGGCGGCATAAGTAGTTATGAAATCCTGTTTTTCCTCACAGCAGGTTTCATGGTTGTTGGTTGATATATAGATGATATCATTATGATATCAATATGTCAATATGAATAAAGTAAGAAATGACTGAAAAATTTGAAATAGAAAGGAGTTGTGTTATAAAGTATCCGATAGGGCAGTTGATGGGAAGGATATGCTGACAGATACGAAAAGACCGGATATGTCGTGGATGACATATCCGGTTACTGTGGTCAGCTATTTATGCTTGAAGCTATTGCAGCTTGTGGCCCGTCAGAAGCTCATAACCCTGCAGGTATTTGTCGATTGTCTTTTGAACAATGTCCTCCGGGAGCGTCCAATTATGTCCCTCATTGGCTTTGAGCCAGTCCCTGGCGAACTGTTTGTCGAAGGAAGGCTGGCTGTGACCAGGTTCATATCCTTTAGCAGGCCAGAAACGAGAGCTGTCCGGGGTAAGCATCTCATCACCAAGAACAATGTTTCCTTCTTCGTCCAGACCGAATTCAAACTTGGTATCTGCAATGATGATACCGCGGGTTAGTGCGTATTCGGCACATTTCTTGTAGAGGGCAATGGTGTAGTCCCTAAGTTTCGAGGCGTACTCTTCACCTTTACCGGGGAACCGCTTTTCTAAATAGGTTACACTCTGCTCATAAGAGATATTCTCATCGTGATCGCCAATCTCAGCCTTGGTGGAAGGGGTGTAGATAGGTTCCGGCAGTTTGTCCGATTCCTGCAGACCTTCCGGAAGCCTGATGCCGCATACAGTACCGTCTTTTTGATAACTTGCCCAGCCGCTGCCTGTGATATAACCGCGGACGATACATTCAATGGGGAGCATGTTTAGTTTACGGCAGAGCATACTATTGCCATCAAATTTCTCTTGTCTGAAAAATTCGGGCATATCTTTGACATCTATTGAAATCATGTGATTTGGCAAAATGTCCTGTGTCATGTCAAACCAGAATTTAGACATCTGTGTAAGAACGGTGCCTTTTTTGGTCACCTGGTTTTTCAGGATGACATCAAAACAGCTGATGCGGTCTGTAGCGACCATGATCAGGCTGTCGCCGTTGTCGTAAATTTCGCGTACTTTTCCTTCTTTGATGGGTTTTACTGCAGTCATTGGTTTCCTCCATGTCAGAGCGTTTTTGGTTTTTTATTACTGTTATATCTTATAACAGCCCTGACAGTTTTACAATAGTGAGGTTGCATAAATTCTCTGATCGGAATGGTGGAAAAATACAAAAACAAGGAAAGATTCCGAGAAAAGTGGGAATACTGAAAGGAAAGGCCGGTCTGTGTAAATATATGGATGTCCGAAAACGGCGGCCGGAAAAAGGAGGAAATCACATGGAGTTAAAAGGAACGAAAACGGAGAAAAATCTACTGGCGGCTTTTGCCGGAGAATCCCAGGCTTACACCAAGTATACTTATTATGCGTCCAAGGCCAGAAAAGACGGGTATGTGCAGATCGGTAATATTTTTGCAGAGACGGCGGCCAACGAGAAGGAACATGCAAAAATCTGGTTTAAATATCTCAACGACGGGGTAATTCCTCCTACGAACAGGAACTTGGAAGATGCAGCCGCCGGGGAAAACTATGAGTGGACGGATATGTATGCGGGGTTTGCCAAAGATGCCAGGGAGGAAGGTTTCGAGGAGCTGGCAGGGCTCTTTGAAGGCGTGGCGAGGATTGAGAGAGAACATGAGGAGCGTTACCGGAAACTGATTGAAAATTTGGAGGATGGCCTGGTCTTTTCACGGGATGGAGACTGTATCTGGCAGTGCCTAAACTGCGGTCATCTGGTGATCGGCAAAAAGGCTCCCATGGTTTGCCCGGTCTGCAAACATGAGCAGGCATATTTTCAGATTAAGCCGGAGAATTATTAAGGACAGGCATCAAGCTGGTACAGGAAAACTGTATCGGCTTTTTTTATGAAATTGTTTTTTTGCTTTGTATATTTTCGGAGACAAACTTGTCAAAGAAAAGTTGATGTGGTATGATGTCACCGTATTATATCTCGAAGGAGAATAGTAACAGGAGGATTCGTACCATGAAAAATGAAAAGACGTATGAACTTGTGCTTACGGCACTGTTCACCGCCATAATTGTGATTATGGCATTCACACCGCTGGGATACATCCCGCTTGTAGTCATCAATGCGACAATCATTCACATCCCGGTAATCCTTGGAGCGCTATTTCTTGGACCGAAGAAAGGTGCATTTTTAGGATTCGTATTTGGTCTCACCAGTTTCATCAACAACACATTTAAGGCGGCTACAGCCTCGGCATTCGTGTTTTCGCCGGTTTTGGCCGTAAACGTAGTCGGCGTATCCGGTATTTTCAGAAGCCTGTACATCTGCTTTGTGCCGAGAATCTTAGTCGGCGTGGTTCCGTATTTTATCTACGTCCTGATTCGCAAAGCGGCAGGAAGGGAACAGAAGGCCGGCAGAGTGCTTGTGAATGCGGTTGCATCTGTTATTTTATTTGTATCGGTCAGAGCTTTTCTGCTTCGATTGCTGCCGGATAATCTGAGTGCCCTGGCGTGCACGTTGATCGGCGCCTTGGCCGGTGTAGTGCTTATGGCGGTGCTTACCATCAGCGGAGGCAAAAGGGAATCTGCGGACATTGCCCTTTCTTATGCAGGACTGGCCGGTGCCTTTACCAACACCTTGTTTGTCATGAGCGGTATCTTCCTTTTATATAAAGATGCTTATGCCCAGGCGATGGGGGTTGCAGGCGATGCGGTTTTGGATGTTATACTGGGTGTGGTTGCCTTCAATGGAGTGGTGGAAGCTGTCGTGGCGGCAATCATTGTGACCGGTGTGGGCCTTGCGCTGACAAGAGTGAAACCGGTGTATACGAAAGCCTGACCCGGATAGACCGAAACCCAAATTTGCCGTTTGCGCAGGATTTCATTTCTAAGCGTCTGAAATGGATGGAAAAAAAGCATCGTAACGGTGGAAGAATAAATAGCAATAGTTATTATAAGGAAAGGCAGGACAGAGGATATGATTTTGGCGATTGACATTGGGAATACAAATATTGTCATCGGATGTATTGAAGGAGAGAAAGTAAATTTTGTAGAGCGGGTTTCGACAGATCTTTCCAAGACAGAGCTGGAATATGTGGTGGAATTTAAGACATTGTTTGACTTGTATCAGATTGGCCTTGAAGACATTACCGGCAGTATCATCTCCTCCGTGGTGCCTCCTCTTAACAATATTATGAAGTCGTCTCTGGAGAAAATGCTGCACTGTGCGCCGCTTGTGGTGGGACCTGGGGTTAAGACAGGGCTCAATATTCTGATGGATAATCCCGGTCAGCTGGGGTCCGATTTGGTCGTCAACGCGGTGGCAGGACTGTATTATTACGGCGCGCCGATCATTATGATTGATATGGGAACGGCGACGACCATCAGCGTGGTGGACCAGAAGCGGAATTACATAGGCGGTATGATTCTGCCGGGAGCGAAGGTTTCTCTGGATTCCTTAGTAAACCGTACTTCCCAGCTGCCCCGCATCAGTTTGGAGCCGCCAAAGAAGGTGATCGGAACGAACACCATCGACTGTATGAAGAGCGGTATTGTGATGGGACAGGCAGCCTGCCTGGACGGTATGATAGAACGGATTTATGAGGAACTGGGGTATCAGGCCCCTGTGGTGGCTACGGGCGGCCTGGCGGCCAGCATAGTGCCTTATTGCAAGAAGGAGATTGTCTGCGATAATGAGCTGACGCTTAAGGGACTTGGGCTGATTTATCATAAAAATGTGGAGTAGGTGCGCTTCTCACAAAGAAGCGTGCAGGAAAAAGCCAGATGAGAGGTGGATAACTAATGTACTTAAAAGGAAAGCATATCGTATTAGGCGTAAGCGGCAGTATCGCGGCATTTAAAATTGCATCTTTAGCCAGTATGCTGGCGAAGAAGCGGGCGGATGTGACGGTGATTATGACCCCTAACGCCACAAATTTTATCAACCCTATCACATTTGAAGAATTGACCGGCAATAAATGTCTTGTAGATACGTTTGACCGGAACTTTCAACATAGTGTAGAACATGTGTCGCTGGCAAAGCAAACAGATGTTATGCTTGTTGCGCCGGCATCCGCCAATGTGATTGCCAAGGCGGCCCACGGGATTGCGGATGATATGTTGACCACTACGCTGTTAGCCTGTCAGTGCCCGAAGATATTTGCGCCTGCCATGAATACCAGGATGTATCATAATCCGGTGGTGCAGGATAATTTGAAGGTTCTTGAGAAATACGGCATGGAAGTGATTACACCGGCTACCGGCTATCTGGCCTGCGGAGATACCGGAGAGGGCAAGATGCCGGAACCGGAAGTCTTGTATGAGGCAGTTGTAAAAGCTCTGACGCCCAAGGATATGGCGGGAATGCGGGTGTTGGTCACGGCAGGACCCACCCAGGAGAAGTTTGATCCGGTGCGTTATATCAGCAATCATTCCACCGGAAAGATGGGATATGCCATTGCCAGAGCCGCGATGCTTCGGGGCGCAGATGTGACATTAGTGTCAGGAAAGGTAAGCATACCGTCCCCGGCAGGCGTCAATATGGTGCCCGTGGTGTCAGCGGCGGATATGGCGCAGGCAGTGAAGGCGTCGGCAGGAGAGCAGGATATTATCATCAAGGCGGCTGCGGTGGCAGATTATCGCCCTGTAGTGACAGCCGATGAGAAGATGAAGAAAAAGGACGGGGAACTGACCGTTGCCTTAGAGCGGACAGAGGACATATTGGCTTATTTGGGAGCCCATAGAAAAGATGGCCAGTTTATCTGCGGCTTTTCTATGGAAACAGAACACATGCTGGAGAATTCCAGAGCCAAACTGGAAAAAAAGAATATAGATATGATTGTGGCCAATAATTTACGACAGGAAGGGGCCGGCTTTGGAACGGACACCAATGTGGTGACCCTGCTTACCAAGGAAGAGACCCTGGAACTGCCCATACTCAGCAAGGAGGAAGTGGCAGACAGGCTGCTTACTTTCATTCTGCATAAACTTGGAAAGAAGGCAGAGATTGCATGATTCAGGATTTAACAGTAGGGGATTCTCAGAAGACACTGATTGGGTATACGGTGCCTATGTTTATCAGTGTAGTATTTCAGCAGTTGTATAATATTGCGGACAGCATGATTGCAGGTAAATTTGCGGGAGAGGACGCGCTGGCGGCAGTGGGAGCCTCTTACCCCATCACCATGATATTCATGGCGGTGGCGGTGGGAAGTAACATTGGCTGTTCGGTGGTCATCTCCCAGCTTTTTGGGGCAAAGGCTCATGAGAAACTAAAGACAGCGGTATCTACCACATTGCTTACGGGATTTGTATTGGCGGCATTTCTGACGGCGGCGGGTCTTGTGACGACACCGGCTATGATGCGCATGATACAGACACCGGACAATATCTTTGCGGATGGCGCACTCTATTTGAAGATTTATATTGGCGGCTTCCTTTTTCTTTTCTTATATAACGTGACTACAGGCATGTTTAATTCCTTAGGGGATTCCAGGACGCCGCTGTATTTTCTGATCGGTTCGTCTGTGGGAAATATTCTGTTGGATATGCTTTTTGTGGCGGTGTTTCAATGGGGTGTTGCCGGTGTTGCCTGGGCCACCTTTATTGCCCAGGGAGCGGCTTGTATTCTGGCCCTCATATCCTTTGGAAGGCGGATGCGGGAGATAAAGACGGAGGGGCGTGCGGCACTCTTTTCTTTCTCTTTGCTGAAAAAGATTAGCATGATTGCGGTTCCCAGTATTTTACAGCAGAGTTTCGTGTCTGTGGGTAATATTTTTATACAAAGTCTGGTAAACTCTTATGGATCGGGTGTGATTGCGGGATATTCCGCAGCGATAAAGCTGAATACCTTCGTCATCACAGGCTTTACGACCCTGGGTAACGGAGTGTCCGGGTTTACGGCCCAGAACCGGGGCGCGGGGAAGCAGGAGCGCATCAAAGACGGATTTATGGCGGGCCTTAAAATGGCTGTCTGCGTGGCAGTGCCGTTCTTTGTGGCCTATTTCTTCTTTGGACGCGCCATGGTGCTTTTGTTTATGGATGATACGGGGAGCGATGCGCTCCGCACAGGTATTCAGTTTCTGAAGATTGTGTCTCCTTTTTACTTTGTGATCGCTGTGAAACTGGTTGCCGACGGTATGTTGCGCGGTGCGGAACGGATGAAGGAATTTATGGCTTCCACCTTTACGGATTTAATCTTGCGGGTAATCCTGGCCTTTATTTTTTCCGCCAATATGGGTTCTGTCGGTATCTGGCTTTCCTGGCCGGTGGGCTGGGGGATTGCCACAGTGATGTCCTGGATGTTTTGCCGGCGGGACCTTGGAACTAAGCGGACGATCACAGAGGATAAAGCATAGAGCCGTGAGAGAAATTACTTAGTGTAATTACGTAGGATATTGCATGTTATTTTTAATAAAAAGGATTGGCAGAGCAGTATAAAGGTATTACAGATGTTATATTGCAGGAAAGTGAGGATATTATGAGAATTGGAATGGGGTATGATGTGCACCGGCTGGTGGAAGGAAGGAAGTGTATCCTTGGGGGTGTGGAGATTCCTTATGAAAAGGGACTGCTGGGGCACTCGGATGCGGACGTGCTTATTCATGCAGTAATGGATGCTTTGTTAGGAGCAGCGGCATTGGGAGATATCGGTAAACATTTTCCGGATACGGACCCGGCCTATGCGGGGATTTCTTCGATGAAACTTTTGGAGCATGTGGGGATGCTTCTGGAAGAAAACTTGTTTTTGATTGAAAATATTGACGCCACCATTATTGCTCAGGCACCGAAAATGCGGCCTCATATAGATACCATGCGGGCGAATATGGCAAAGGCCCTAAGGATAGATGTTTCACAGATTAATGTGAAGGCTACCACGGAAGAAGGACTGGGATTTACCGGCAGCGGGGAAGGAATTTCCGCCCAGGCAATCTGTATGTTGGCTAGTCCCAGTGAAATCTACAGTGAGGATGTGCAGACCCGGGGGTGTGAAGGATGTCCCGGATGCAGTAAAGCGGGCGGGGCAGCTGCCGGGGAGAAATGATATAGAAGGCAGACGAAATCTTACAGGATGGAAAGAAAACATCTGTTATGTAAATGTGCGGGAGGAAGCGGCTTTGAAAGCAGACTATACACTGTATAGCGATGAAGAACTTTTGGTCCGTCTGCGGGACGGTGAGGCCGGTATTACGGACCATATCATGAATAAATATAAGAATCTGGTGAGAAGCAAAGCCAAGTCCATGTATATTCTGGGTGCGGACAGCGAGGACTTGATTCAGGAGGGCATGATTGGGCTTTTTAAGGCCGTGCGGGATTACGATACGGGACGGGACGCCAGCTTTTCCACGTTTGCAGATTTGTGCGTTTCCAGACAGATGTACACGGCGGTGCAGGCTTCCAGGAGAAAGAAACATATCCCCCTCAACAATTACGTCTCTCTCTACGGCAGCGTATCCACGGACCATGAGGGAGAGGAGGAAGAACTGGTCAACGTGCTGGCGGCCGGATTCGAACAGAGCCCCGAGGAGATGGTCATTGATCAGGAAAATGTGGACAGGCTGGAAATGATCATAGACAAGGAACTGAGCAGCTTCGAGAAACAGGTGCTGGATTTGTATCTCACAGGGATGGGATATCAGCAGATTGCAAAGGTTTTAGGCAGGGATGATAAGTCCACGGACAATGCCTTACAGCGGATTAAGACCAAAATAAAGAAAGCAATCAGAAAACAGTAGTGCGGGTATTGACAAAGCCAGGAAGGCTGTGATATACTACAAAACGGTGACAAAAGGGAAACCTTACTTGTCAGGCTGCTGTGGCTCAGTCGGTAGAGCGTCGCATTGGTAGTGCGGAGGTCACGGGTCCGATTCCCGTCAGCAGCTTTTTGGCCGTAATGCAACAGAATAACAGGGGCGCTGGACACAAGTCCGGCTGAGATGTAGAGGTGTAATGTCACTTCCGGTCCCTTGAACCTGATCCGGGTAATGCCGGCGTAGGAAGAATATTCGACGTAACAGTCTGACTGTAGGTTGGACTTAGACTGTTTGTGTAATAGAATAGATGTCGATTTTTTCGTACCGCGTTATACCTGAATGTATTGCGGTACTTTTTTATTATGAAGGAGAAGACATCTATGACACAAAAGAACAAAATCCGCGCTCTGACAGAGGGCGCAATCATGATTGCCGCGGCAACGGTATTGGGGTATTTTCGGATATTCCGGTTTCCCTCCGGCGGGTCTGTTGATTTGGCGCTGGTTCCGATTCTGGTTTACTGCCTGCGCTGGGGTCCCAGATATTCCCTGATCTGCTGTTTTGTCAACGGTGTACTGCAGTATTTTCTGGGCGGAGGAATTGCGATTTCGTGGCAGTCCATGCTGCTTGATTATGTGGTCGCTTATACACTCGTATTTTTATGCGGCTTCGGCGCGGGTAAGAAATTTGGCTGGCTGTGGGGCACTGTTTTAGGCTCTTTCGGGCGCTGGGTGTCCTTGACATTGTCCGGCGGGCTGCTATGGTATATGTATATGCCGGAAGTATTTTTAGGGATGCCGATGAAGAATCCATGGATTTATTCGATGCTGTTAAATGGGGTGCTTGTGCTGGCAGTTATGGCGGTGGATTTGATAGTGCTTGGCATTATGCAGAGCGTTCCGGCGGTGAGGAAGATTGTGATGTCAGATCAGATGGGAAATAGTTAACAGGCAGGGAAGTTGTAAGCAAAAGAAAATGTTGACGTGAAAACCCCATCAGTGTAAGATCGGATTATAAAAAACAGGGATGCCGAAACCAATGTCATTTAGATAAGGACGATGCAAAGAACAGTGTATGTAGAAATATGTA
>ERZ779621.252-NODE-252-length-29847-cov-6.640071_pt1 | contig 29847 bp, 30 predicted proteins | sample MGYA00514215_ERZ779621 | MGnify/ENA primary metagenome ERZ779621 (study PRJEB29562, sample SAMEA4376715) | mouse gut metagenome | isolation source: Cecum | study: EMG produced TPA metagenomics assembly of the A DSS colitis mouse model was used to assess the...
GGAATGCGGTTTTATTTAGCTCCCGGTGCCTTGTGAAAGAATTAATTTGTGGGTGAAGACCGCACCCCTGTCGCAACTGTCGCCGAAATGCTCGGCAGAAAAGCGGAGCGGGAGCACACTTCTGACCACAGACGGGACAGAATTTCGCGCTGTCGGTTATTTCACTGCTGCAATTATTACATATCATAATATATTCCTTTCGTTTGGCAGGTATCATTGAGCTGTTATCTTTATTATATAATGAAATTGTTTTAATGTCAATAGTATCCCGTGCCGAATTTCGACCCGTAAAACTGTAACTTTTAATAAATTTTCAGGTCATGACTATAAAACACCGCGCGGGAAATCCAAAGGGAATCCCGCGCGGCAAGGCGCTTTAATTATCTTCCGCTGCCTTCTGACAGCACATAAATGTCTGCGTAGACCGCACCCCAGTCGCAACTGTCGCCGAAATGCTCGGCAGAATTTCCGAAGTAGAGGTCAACCGCGATTATTCCCTCCATAAGAGCAGTTCCCGTGTCAGCGGCAATGGCATAGCCGTATACGCGGCTGCCATCCTGCGCCACTATATAAAGCTCACTGCCGTAAGGAATAACGTTGGGATTCACCGCAACAGTGCCTATTTCCGCAAGCCTGCCGCTTGCTGTTTTCGCGCCGTAGCCAGCCGTATAAGCGGTTGCTTTGCCGGAAACTATTCTTGTATAATTTTCTGGAAGTCCGTTGACCAGCTTCAGGCTCTCAGGATTCTTCATTTTTGCGTAGGGCACTCCCAACGCTGTTCCGCGTTCTATTACCTGATTAACAGGGTCTTTTGTAACTGACTCAAGCGCCAGCTCCTGACTTTTAAGTTCGCCGTCTTGGTAGGTTTCCTTTACAAAATAGGTCTTTACGCCGTTTTCACCCTCAACCAGCACGTTTTCGGTGCCTATAACCATGTTGGAATTGTCGACATATTCCACCTCGAAAGGTATCTCGGTTTCATTTGTGCGCAGCTCATAGGAAATTCGGGTGACAGTTATTGTCATATCCGCGTAAACCGTATCCGTAAACTCGCAGTCGATAGTATCATGCTCGCCTATCTCCACGCCCGCTTTTGCGAGAACCTCCGCCACTGTCCCCCCTATGACAGGTACGACGGTGGTTTTGCCGTCAGCCGTAACGTTTACATTAAAGGAGCGGTAGATGGTGATATAAGCTGTGCTTTCGTCAACCGATTCATATGTTACCAAGTCATGAGCGCCCAACGTATATTCCGCTGAGCGGAGAATCGCGTATACGTCTGTTTCTGAGGTCATCATTTCCTTTGTTTCGCCGTTATCCGTGATGTAGACGCGGTCACGGTAATAAAGGTTACCAATCATAAATGCCGACATAACGAATATTGCCAGCTTTACAATTCTGCTTTTGATTATCAGTTTGTTCATTTTGGAATTAACTATCTGTGGTTTCATATTGCCTCCATAAGTCCTTATCCGAGGCTGGCAGGCATTTGCGCCATATCCTCTGCCGCGGCTTTCGCCGTTCGATAATTCCTTGTGATCATTCCAAGGATTTGGGGAAATCCTCGGAATGACAGGCAAACGCGCTGTCCCCAACAGAGCATTGCCATTGATAGGGAGCGGGAGCGCTTTGTCTCTCTGTTCGGCTCTGCCGCGCTATGGTATATAACGCAACATAAAATCCGCCCCTTTGTCAAGGTTGCTGTTATTATACTCGTTTTTTTTGGAAATGTCAAACTAAATGGCAGGCACGTTTTCGTTAAAATTGCACAAAAATGTTTTGTAACCATTTTGTAACCACTTTCCTTTATAGCTGAAAACTGTTATATTTTGGTAGATTATGATTTTCTTATTGTAAATTTAACTAAACTTTGCTCCATAAAAACCTTGGTGCGTTTTTTATAAATTTCATGCGAGTTCTGATAAAAATATTGTTAATAACACACAAATATTTCTTTCGGCAAAAGATTAAGAAAGTTTACTTTGGCTTTGTAATAGAAAGTATGTCCCACAAGAGAAGCACTTCGGGCGAAAACTGTGTGGAAAAAACGCGGCAATTCGGCAATATACGAAAATAAATCTTTATAAAAACAGATGACAAAACCTTGGATTTATGTTATAATATAATAATGTATAAAACGGCGGATGATCAAGGATACGTTCTTATGATTTCCGCGCGAAAAGCAGCTGTTTATTTCGCAATGAGGTGATAACGATTTGAATTACGAGAAATCCTGCGGCGCGGTGGTGTACAGGAAGTTTCACGGCAATACGGAAATATTGCTTATCAAACATATTTTGTCGGGCTGCTGGTCGTTTCCAAAGGGACATATGGAGGAGGGCGAGAGCGAGCCTGACACTGCCGTCCGTGAAACTAAGGAGGAAACGAATATAGATATTGTTATAGACGACGCCGAGTTCCGCGAAACCGTTATTTTCAATCCGCGCCGCGACACCTGCAAAGAGGTTGTGTATTTTATCGGGAGGGCGGTCAGCTTTGAAGCTGTGCCGCAGGAGGTGGAGATATCCGACATACGGTGGGTTGAGATAGGCAGTGCTTCCTCTGCGTTGGCTTACGATAACGACAGACTTGTTCTGAACAAGGCAAAGGCATATCTTGCTTTGAGTAAGATATGATATGGCGCAAAAAACAAGGGACAAAGCAAATTGCAATGTCCCCTGCCAAAAATTTTTTAAAAGCGCACCATTTACTTTACGACATACTTGTCAATCTCATCGAGGAAATCGGAGCAGTCGTCGCTGTGGATATTGAGCGTAAGCTCCTTAGAGAGATCAAGACTGAAGATACCCATGATTGATTTTGCGTCGATTGCGTATCTGCCCGAAATGATGTCCACGTCGTAATCGCATCTGGTCACGATGGATACGAAATTTTTTACATCGTCGATGGTGCTGATGTTGATTTTTGCTGTTGTCATAATAACTTCTTCCTTTCTGTCGGTCAAACAGCGCCGCGGTATTGCGGCGGTATTCTTGTGTTTTTATTGGGGGAGGGATTATTTTACGATAAACTTATCCGCTTCCTCAAGGAATTCCGCGCTTTTTTCGTCATCTGTGTGAACAATCATCGTAAGCGCTCTTGATAGGTCAAGGCTGAAGATGCCCATTATAGACTTTGCGTCAACGGCGTATCTGCCGGATACCAGGTCGATGTCAAAAGCGCATCGGTTTGTCATACCGACAAACTCCTTAACCGATTCGATGGATTCAAGCTTTACCTTAAGCTCCTTCATTGTTATCGCCGCCTTTCATTGCTTTTAATCGCGGAAAAGCTCTTTTGCTTTCCTAAGTATAATATAGCAGTAATTCGGCTATTAGTCAAGGGCTTATTGAAAAATTCGGAAATTTAGACTATAATATTGTTAGATTATTTTTTCATTTTGTCTAAATAGCTTATTGCCAATCAACCTATTATTAAAGTATAATATTAGAAGTAGGGAGAATGGAAGTGACAAGAGCTGTACGGATAGAATTTAAAGCGGCAAAAAAATTGAGAGCGCAAAGGTTTTTTATAAATATGGGGCAAATCGCCCACGCAGGAAAATTTAAAAAGTGTCGTAATTTGCGTGCAAATTACGACCGGTTTTGCCAACATCGCAGAGCGAATCGGAGAGGTATTGGCGAAATTTTAAGTTTTCAAATCTAATCTAAATAAGGAGGCTAAAGCTTGAAATATTCTGTAATAACTCTCGGTTGCAAGGTGAATTCTTGTGAGAGCGCTGCAATAGCGGAGTCGTTTGAGCGGGAGGGTTTTACGCGCGCTGCCGCAGGCGAAGCCGCGGACGTATACGCGGTTAATTCCTGCTGTGTTACAAGCATAGCGGAGAAAAAGGCGCGTCAGGCGATATCGCGGTGCAAAAAAGAAAATCCTGAATGTGTGACGGTGCTGTGCGGCTGCTTTCCCCAAAGCTATCCAGAGTCGGCAAGGGCTGTCGCGGGTGCGGATATCATTACTGGAAACGCAGAGAAAAGCGATATATGCGAAATGGTTAAACGGTATCTTGCAAACAAAGTGCGAATCATCAGCGAAAAGCCCATGAGCCGCGTGTTTGACGAGAATTCCTCCGGCGCGGACACGGACAGGACGAGAGCTTTTATAAAGGTGGAGGACGGCTGCGACAGATTCTGCTCATATTGTATAATACCGTTTGCGCGCGGACGTGTGCGCTCGCGGAAGCTTGAGGATATTTCAAGACAGGCGCGGCTTTGCGCCGAGGGTGGTCATAAGGAGATTGTTCTGACAGGCATAAATCTCGGCTGCTACGGGCAGGAGATGGGGCTTACTATCGGTGATGCGGTAAAAGCGGCTGAGGTCGATGGAGTGGAGCGTATAAGGCTCAGTTCCCTTGAACCCGAAATGATAACTGACGTCGTGATAGAGAAATTCAAATCATCGGACAAGCTTTGCCCGCATTTTCACCTCGCGCTTCAGTCGGGATGCGACGAAACGCTTAGACGCATGAACAGGCGCTATGATACGGCACTGTACCGCGAGGTTGTAGAAAATCTCAGAAGCGCTTTTCCGGGTTGCGCAATAACAACGGATATTATGGCTGGATTTGCGGGAGAAACGGACGAGGAGTTTGAGGAAAGTCTGAAATTTGCGGAAGAAATGCGGTTCGCCAAAATACATGTGTTCCCTTATTCTATAAGGAAAGGAACCATTGCTGCGGAGCAGAGCGATCAAGTGGTGCCGCAGATAAAATCTGAGCGTGCTTCGCGTATGATGCGTCTTGGTGAAATGCTGGAGCGGCAGTTTCTTGAAGAGCAGCTCGGAAGCGTTCAGACGGTGCTGATAGAAAAGCGGAAAAGTGAGCAGTACAGCCACGGTTTCAGTGGCAGCTATGTTCCCGTGAGAATTTACGGCGAGGCGCTTGAGCGCCATTCTCTGGTCAGGGTGGAGATTACCTCCGTCAGAGAGGGCTACTGCCTTGGCAGGGTAATATAAAGCTATTTCTGTGAAAAGTCGATACATGAAAATAAAAAAGTATTTGTGGGTTTACGCAACAATAGTGTGGTCGTTAATGGCATTTTGTGGCTTTTTGCGCAAAACACAGGAAGGCAAATTATGACTGGTATTTACAATCGTATGGAGAGAGTGCAGCGAACGGCGCATGATTGCGGAGTTTCTTGAAATTTTTTAAATCAGTGGCCTAGGGAATCATAACTTCAAAGTATTATGGCTCATATCAGCGCTGATTATAAACGGAAATTTATTTTATGGAGGGCAATATAATGTCAGTTTATCGTATTTATGTGGAGAAGAAGCCTCAGTTTGCGGTGGATGGAGCAGCGGTGCTGTCCGACCTTACCGTGGCGCTGGGAATGAGTTCGGTGAAAAGCGTCAGGGTCATCAACCGCTACGACGCGGAGGGGCTGTCGAAGGAGAACTTTGAGCAGGCAGTGCCGACGGTATTTTCCGAGCCGCCTGTGGACGAGGTGTTCTACGATCTGCCGAAGCTCGGCGCGGACGAGAGAATGTTCGCGGTGGAGTTTCTTCCGGGGCAGTTTGACCAGAGGGCGGATTCCGCGGCGCAGTGTATCCAGATGCTGTGCAGAGGTGACAGACCCGTTGTAAAGTACGCGAAAATATACATACTCGGCGGTAACATCACCGACGGGGAATTTGAGAGGATAAAGCATTATCTCATTAACGCCGTGGAATCCCGCGAGTGCGGCTTTGAGGAGTATGAAACGCTGGAGGTGAAGTATAACATTCCCGAAAGCGTGGAAACTCTGGGCGGATTTATTGACTTGACGGAGAGCGAGCTGGCGGATTTTGTGGTGAAGTACGGTCTGGCTATGGACAACGACGATATCAAATTCTGTCAGGAGTATTTCAGAAGCGAAAAGCGCGATCCCACCATCACCGAGATACGCATGATAGATACCTACTGGAGCGACCACTGCCGTCACACCACTTTCGGTACTATTATAGATAATTGCGACATAAAGCCCTCCTATATCGCGGATACCTACGCGGAATACCGCGCCGACCGCGAGGAGCTTGGGCGCGGAAACAAGCCCGTGTGCCTTATGGATATCGCGACGCTGGCGGCGAAGAAGCTGAAAAAGGACGGCTTTCTGAATGATCTTGACGAGAGCGAGGAGATAAACGCCTGCTCCGTAAAAATAACGGTAGACGTTGACGGCAGGGACGAGGAATGGCTGTTGATGTTCAAGAACGAAACGCACAACCACCCTACCGAGATAGAGCCGTTCGGCGGCGCGGCTACATGCCTCGGCGGAGCGATACGCGACCCGCTTTCGGGGCGCAGTTACGTTTATCAGGCAATGCGCGTCACGGGCGCTTCCGACCCGCTTCTTCCCGTTGAAAAGACGATAAAGGGCAAGCTGCCACCAAGAAAGATAACCACCACCGCGGCGGCGGGTTATTCCTCCTATGGCAACCAGATAGGTCTTGCAACGGGACACGTTTCCGAGATATACCACCCCGGGTATATGGCTAAGCGCATGGAGATAGGCGCGGTGGTCGGAGCGGCTCCCGCGGGGAACGTGCGCAGGGAAAGACCCGCGGCGGGTGATATCATAATTCTGCTCGGCGGGCGCACGGGGCGCGACGGCTGCGGCGGAGCTACGGGTTCGTCAAAGGCACACAGTGTTAAATCGCTTGACAGCTGCGGCGCGGAGGTGCAGAAAGGCAACGCTCCCGAAGAAAGAAAGCTGCAAAGGCTTTTCAGAAATCCCGAGGCAACTCGCCTTATCAAGCGCTGCAACGATTTCGGCGCAGGCGGAGTTTCGGTAGCTATCGGCGAGCTTGCCGACGGTCTGGAGATAGACCTTAATGCCGTTCCCAAGAAGTACGACGGACTTGACGGCACGGAACTTGCAATTTCCGAATCGCAGGAAAGAATGGCGGTAGTGGTGGCTGCCGAGGACGCGGAGAAATTCCGCGAGCTTGCCTCAAAGGAAAATCTTGAATCCACCGTTGTGGCGGTGGTTAGGGAAGAACCGCGCCTTAAGATGAACTGGAACGGCAAAACTATTGTGGATATCAGCCGCGAGTTTCTCAACTCCAACGGCGCGGAGAAGCACACCGACGTTTCCGTGCCCGACGTAAGCGTGAGCTATTCTACGGGCAGAAAAAACACCGCCGCCGACTGGGAGAGCCTTGTCACCGACCTTAACGTGTGCTCGCAGAGAGGGCTGGTTCAGCGCTTCGACTCCACTATCGGCGCGGGCACGGTGCTTATGCCGTTTTCGGGAAGAACGCAGCAGACTCCCGTGCAGGCAATGGCGGCGAAAATTCCCGTGCTTGGCGGGAATACTTCTACGGCTTCGGTAATGGCGTGGGGCTTCAACCCCGCCGTTTCTGAGCAGTCACCCTATCATGGGGCGATATGCGCCGTTGTGGAGAGTATCGCTAAGGTAGTAGCGGCGGGCGGCGAAAGCGAAATGTGCCGCCTGACGTTCCAAGAATATTTCGAGAGAACGCAGGGAAAGCCCGAGCGCTGGGGAAAACCGTTCGCGGCACTGCTGGGCGCGTATCGCGCACAGCTTGAGATGGGCTGCGGCGCTATCGGCGGCAAGGACAGCATGAGTGGCACGTTCGAGGATATAGACGTTCCCCCCACACTGGTATCATTCGCAATATGCACCGCGAAAACCGACAATATCATCTCAGCGGAGTTCAAGTGTCCGTACAGCAAAATCGGTTATATCGCGCCGAGGTATGACGAAAACGGATTGCCCGATTTTGACAGCGTAAAGAGCGTATTTAAAATCGTTGAGAAGCTCATAAAGGATAAAAAGGCTATTTCCGTTTGGTCGGTAGCGAACGGCGGAGCGGCGGAGGGTATCTTCAAGATGTCGCTCGGCAACCGCGTAGGCGCGAAGCTTATCGACCTTACCGACGAGGAGCTTTTCACCCCTGTTTACGGCGCGTTTGTGCTGGAGCTGGAGGACGCGGAGCTTCCCGATGGCGTTCGGGTTATCGGTGAAACTGTTCCCGAGTATGAGATAACCTGCGGCGGCGTTAAGCTAAATATCGCGGAGCTTGAAAGCAAGTGGGACGAGGTTCTCGAGCCTATTTTCAAGGCTAAACTGCCCAAGCAGTCCGCTCCCGAAAAAATCAGCTACACGGGCGGCTGCGGGCTGCTTGAAAACCGCGTTTCGCCGAAAATCGCAAAGCCGAGGGTGCTTATCCCCGTATTCCCCGGAACAAACTGCGAATACGACATGGCGCAGGCGTTCAACCGCTATGGCGGCGAAAGTGAGATATTTGTTATCCGCAATCTTTCCGCGGCGGACGTGGAGGAAAGCGTTGCGGAGTTTGCGAAGCGCATAGCGGATTCGCAAATGATAGCGCTCCCGGGCGGCTTCAGCGGCGGCGACGAGCCGGAGGGTTCTGCCAAATTCATCAATGCCTTTTTCCGCAACCCGAGGATTGCCGAGGCGGTGGAGGAAATGCTGTACAAGCGCGACGGTCTGATGATAGGCATCTGCAACGGATTCCAGGCGCTGATAAAGTTGGGGCTTGTTCCGTTCGGGCACATTGTCCCGCTCACCCCCGAAAGCCCCACTCTTACCTATAACTCCATAGGAAGACACCAGTCGCAGCTTGTTTACACAAAGATATGCACCGACAAATCGCCGTGGCTTATGCACTGCAAGCCCGACGATATCCACGCTATCCCGATATCTCACGGTGAGGGACGCTTTGTCGCTCCTGACGAGGTGATAAGAAAGCTGATAGAGAACGGGCAGGTGGCTACCCAGTATGTTGACCTTAAGGGAAACCCCACCATGGACGCGGCGTTCAACCCCAACAGTTCAATGTACGCAATAGAGGGAATAATCTCTCCCGACGGGCGCGTGCTTGGAAAGATGGGTCACACCGAGCGCCTTACCGACGGCGTTGCGAAGAACGTCGACGGCAACAAGGAACAACTGCTGTTCAAGGGCGGAGTGGAATACTTTAACTGATTGATAATTGCGGAGCGCCGCTTCGCGGTTGGTTTTAAACTGCCGCGTGCGGCGCACACTTTTGGGTAAAGAATAAACGGCGGGCTTTGGCTTGCCCTATAATTGTTTAAAACAAACAATGTACATATGATTTTTTGTCTTATATGCTAATTTGACAAATAGTTAAATAGATGATATAATATATTAATATCAGTTGTGTGTGCTAATCTATGTCGACTGTATGTTTAAAATTTATATTGTTATTGTTTGCGAGGATTTTCTATAAAAAAGAAGAAAACGCTTTTTATCATGCTATGCGCAATGATTATGTCAATATGCTTTGGAACAAATGTATCGGCATTCTACTGGACAAGATACAGGTGGAGTTCATCATCAATCCAATATTATTATGATAATTGGATAGGCTCAAAAGCTAGGATTGCACTTTATAATGGAGCATCAGCATGGAGAGCGACAAATGCAGACGCAACAATCAATGAATCTCCCAGTTCTTCGCGTGTTTACTGTTATGTTTTAAATGATCCAACGGGAGATTGGGATGGAGTGACCGAGTGTGTAATGGATCCATCTACACATTATTTTGTGTCCCAAGAATTAATTCTTAATACAGTTTTACAGAATCATGGAATAATGATAAGGCGTTGCAGTCAGTTGTTGTTCATGAAATGGGACATGTTTTTGATTAGATGAAAATGGCTTTAGCAGAACAATTATGAATGAGTATACTTGGGGTGATTACAGCCGTTACGGTACATATTCTCTGACTACACCCCAATCCGATGATATTGCTGGGGTTAATTCCATTTATTAATATTTAGGAGGTTTATTATGAAAAAACGATTTATATGCATGCTTGTGTTGTTTGTATTTTTGACAGCCTGTAAAAGCCCCTTAGAGAGTCAACCCGAAAAAGAGACTGAATTGATTACTACGTTGCATGCCAGTTGGGGGTATAACTATAGGGATGTTGAGGAATTAACGGAGAACAGCGACTATATTGCAATTGTAAATGTCAAAGAGTCGGAATCGTTTTATTATGAAATTCTCCCCAAAACTCTGTATACGGTTGAAACAACACAGTCGATATATGGGGAAACCGATGATGTGCAGTTAGTTTTTACGGGCGGAGTGTTTGAAGACAAGACCGTTGAATTATCCGACGACCCTTTGATGAGCATAGGTGACAGTTTGCTTGTTTTTGCGAGAAAAAATGATGATGGCACATATACTGTTTTGAGCGGTCCTCAGGGACGGTTTGTTATCGAAGATGACTGTGTTTATTCGCTTAATGCCGTGGATAAACAATTAAGAAGCGCCAATCGCTTGTCCTCAAACATTATGGTCGACGGCGTTCCGCTTGATGATTTCATCAGCTCGGTCGAGGGCTATCTGCCTAACGTCACAATTGCCACGGAGAGTCAAACCGTTCAGTGCGAAACGGCGGAATAAAATGAGCCAAAAAAATCGGCGGGAATACCGCCGATTTTTTACAGCTTTTCAGCCGCCGCACGCATTTCCCGCGCGGCGGCTTCAATATCATTCTGCGCCACGACAGCCGAAACCACCGCCGCGCCGTTTATCCCCAGACCGTAAAGCCGCGAGATATTCCCGCTGTTTATCCCACCAATAGCCACAAAGGGAATGCTCACCGAGGCGCGGATCTGTCTTATGATATCGGGGGTAACGGGGCGGGTGTCGGATTTGGTGGAGGTCGTGAACACCGCGCCCACCCCGAGGTAATCCGCGCCGTCAAGCTCCGCCTGTATTGCCTCTTCGGGAAGCGCGGCGGAAACGCCGATTAATTTATCCGCGCCGAGGATTTTCCGCGCTACGGAGCAGGGTATATCCTTTTGCCCGAGGTGCACCCCGTCTGCGTCCGCGGCAAGGCAGATATCCAGTCTGTCGTTGATTATAAGCGGCACGCCGCGAGCCGAGGTGATTTTTTTCACCCGCCGCGCCAGCTCGTAAAATTCCCGCGAGCCGCAGCTTTTTTCGCGCAGCTGCACTATGCTTGCGCCGCCCGCTATGGCGCGCTCGACCGATTCTTCCACCGTCGCGCATGACATAATCTCTCTGTCCGTTACCAGATACAAGGTATAGTCGATTTTTTTCTTATCCGTTTTATTCATTTCAATCCCTCGCGATACGCGCGGCAAATTCCTCCGCGCTCATTCCCGCCGCGTCAAAAAGACCCGCGCGGAAACTGCCCATGCCCCTGAAATCGGGCGAATATTCCGAAATCTCCCCGCATATCCCCATAAATGCCGCACCGTAGACCGCCGCCGAGAACGGTTCGCACACTGCTGAAAATGCTGCGATAAGGGCAGTAGTCATACAACCCGCGCCCGTTATTTTTTTCAGTTTTTCGCTGCCGTTGCGAAGTCTTGTTGCTTTGTTCCCGTCCGTGATAATATCCTCTGCGCCCGTTACGCAGCATACGCAGTTGTATCTTTGCGCGCTGTCAGCCGCCGCGGACAGGTAAAGATTTTCTTCTCTTTCCCCCGAGCTGTCCACGCCTCGCGAGCTTACGGGTATTCCGCCCATAAACAGCAGTTCGGAAACGTTTCCGCGAATAATGGAAACGTCCACCTCGGAAAGAATTTTCAGCGCCGCTGTTCTGCGGAATTCGGAGAGATGCACTCCCACAGGGTCGAGTACTACTGGAATGCCGTTCTCGCTTGCCGCTTTTCCCGCTTTGAGCATGGCGGAAATGTGCCGTTCGGAAAGCGTTCCCATGTTCAGCAGAAGCGCGTCCGCCCGCGCGCATATTTCGGCGGATTCCGCGGGATCGTCCGCCATTATCGGGGAAGCCCCCGCCGCCAGCAGCATATTCGCAGTGTCGCCCGCGGTAACGTAATTAGTTATGCAGTGAACCAGCGGTCGCTTTTCGCGTAGCGCTTCTATTGCGGCTTTAAAGCCCTTGTCAAAAAATTTCATTTTTCACTCCGTCCGTATCCGAAAACAGCCTTGTTAAGCAGGACACAGCACTATCAAACCCATAGGTCGTGTTTTCGGCGGCTTTTCCCCCAAAAATATTGTTCGTTTTGAGTGTTTATGCTGATTTATTTTTGTGAACTCTTTGCCGAAAAACAAAACTGCGTATGCGCCTTTCATGTCCTGCTTTCCAATGCTAATTTTTAATTTTAAAAGACATCAGTTTTGCAGGTATTTAATCAATTTACTTGCGTATTCGTCGCTGTGTTCATGTAAATATTGACCATGCCCCATATGTTCGATTTCAACATCAATTAAATCAGGCAGATATTTTTTCAGCAAGGCGGCGCTTTTTCTCGGATATTTCTCGTTTGAACCTCTCCAGAACAGAACCGTTCCTTTGTAATCCGTTATTTTTTCGGGAATGCTGTACTTATATACAAATTCACATGCGTTTTTTATCGCAACTGAGGTGATATTCGGATAAAGCATTTCCGCAACACTGTTGTTATCTTTTCCCATGACTGCATCCATCATAAATTTGGGGATCGATTTTCCGTTTTTAATTCGCTCTATCGCCTTGCAGAAGACATACTCATACGGTCCGGTCATCAGACCCATCTTTGTCAGAAATGCAGCGTCAAGATGCGTTTTTGTAACATTAATATTCCCTCTTGCTATAATCTCAACAGCCATTGTTGCGCCCATAGAGAATCCCGATAAACAGTACAGATTACCGAATAGGTTATTGATAATATAACTTTCTATTTCGTCACAATTTTCCTTAAGGCTGACAAGCTCATCTGTTTGTTCGCTGTGACCGTCAACTTCTGCCAATATCACATAGTAGTCCGACAAGTGCTTTAAAATCGGTGAATAGCAAAGCATTGCAGTGGAAGCCATTCCATGAATAAAAAGGATTGATTTATTACTCTTGTCTCCAAAGCATAAGAAATTCATAGCGATACCTCTATTTCATGACAGGTCAATATTTGCTTACCGAATTTAATCGCAAAATCCGTTCTTGATTCAGTCTGATTAGGTGAAATTGTTGGAGGGTTTAACAGAATATTCAGATTGAAAAGCAGGTTACTCCGTGCCGACCTTGGCTTTATCCTCGCCGAAAAGGCAGTCCAGCAGCTTTACCCGCTTCATAGCCGTAACAAGCACCGCGGCGATGACCGTCCCCACAACGCTTGAAACAAAAAACGGGAACACAAACCCAAACAGCGTGGCTGCGGTGTTGTTCATAACAAGATACGCTATGGGAAACGACAACATGCCGCCTATCACCGACGTTCCGAAAAGTTCCCCCAAATATGCAGCGGGCAGCCGCGCTGCAAGCGTCTTTTTCGCGAATATCCAATGGAACGCCGCTCCCGCAAGGAACGCCCCCGCCATAGACCCGGGGAAAGCCATAAGCGAGCCAAGCCCGAAAATATTACGGATAAAACTTGCGCAGAACGCGCTTCCCATAGCCCACCACGGACCTAAGTACACCCCCGCGATAATGTTCACAAGGTGCTGAACGGGACTGCATTTCGCTCCGAGAAACGGGAACGAGAACAGCGACCCGACCACCGCAAGCGCCGTGAGAAACGCTGCCGCGCACAACTTTCTGATGTTAGCTTTTTTCATACGATACCTCTTTCCGCGCGGCGGTATTTTCAGCGCCGCGCAATGCGTTACGGACAGGATAACCTGTCCGTCGGTCGGTGCTTTGCGGCAGCACCCTCTCACCGCAGCCGTGACCGCGTACATTTTTATGTACACAGTATTGCGTTCCCTCGCTGAAAATATCCCCGAAACGGCGCTCCCCGCCCGAGGTGTATCATATCGGAAGTAAGAGAAGATATTATTATCCGCCCCTGTTCCGCTGTTACCCGATTTTGTTCATTTTATCGCTATAATTACCGAAAACTTCTGACAGGAATAAACGCACTTTACTATTTTATATCCGCACTTGCGAAGCATTTCCGCTTGTTCCTCTGCGGAACATTCTCTGTCCAGCTTTCTGCGCTCTTTCCAAAGCCCGATATCATGCTTGTCAAGGCCGCTTTCGGGAAGGCGGCTTTCCCAATATGAGTCGAACCACTCGTCCATCAGCGGCTCTCCCGCGCGGAACTGGTCGTAATTGACGAACGCTCCGCCTTCGGGCAGCATATCATATATCTTCGCAAACAATTCCGATTTTTCGGGATTTTCCAGATGATGTACGGATAACGCCGAAATAATCAAATCAGAATTACCCGTCGGAAACTCTTTAATATAATCCATAAGCCGAAACGATACGTTGTCTGTTCCCGAAAACCTTTTCCTCGCAACGCTGAGCATTTCCTCGGCAATATCAACAAGCAGGTATTCGGCGTCGGGAAACTTTTCGTACCAGAACCGCGTAAGCAGTCCCGTACCCGCGCCCAGATCAAGCACTCGCGCGGGCTTGCGGATATTTGCCGAAATAAAATCCGTTGTACCTTTATAAAAATCCTCGAAGCATGGTATGAATTTTTTGCGGTTCGCGTCGTACTCCTCGGCGATAAGATTAAATTGTTCTTCTATATTCATAATACTCTCCCGTTGGCGCTTTTTCACAAAGCCTGTCTGTTCGGGCGGCCATATCCGCAGATTATTTCTCCGTGCAGAACTTGACCTCTTTGCCCTCAAGTATCATATTTGTTGTCCTTACCGCGCACATTTTTCCGCACATGGAGCAGGTGTGCCTGTCCGCGGGAGGCGTGCTTTCAAAGTAGGCGCGCGCTTTTTCGGGGTCTATCGCAATATCGAACATCTTTTCCCAATCCACCTCGTGACGGGCCGCCGCCATCGCGTTGTCCCTTTCGCGGGCGTGAGGTACGCCCTTGGCGATATCCGCCGCGTGAGCTGCTATCTTAGAGGCGATTATTCCCTCCTTTACGTCGTCAAGGTCGGGCAGTCGCAAGTGTTCCGCGGGGGTAACGTAGCACAGGAAATCCGCGCCGCTTGCCGCCGCGATAGCTCCGCCGATAGCGGAGGTGATGTGGTCGTACCCCGGCGCGATATCGGTCACAAGCGGACCGAGCACATAGAAAGGCGCGTTGTGGCAAATACGCTTCTGAAGCTTCATATTTGCCTCAATCTCGTTCATAGCCATATGCCCGGGACCCTCCACCATTACCTGAACGTCCTTTGCCCAAGCGCGTTCTGTGAGCGCTCCAAGCTCTATTAGCTCCGCTATCTGCCCTGCGTCGGTGCTGTCATCAATGCAGCCTGGGCGCAGAGCGTCACCGAGCGATACTGTCACGTCGTATTCCCTGAGAATGTCCAGAACTTCATCGTAATGCTCATAAAAGGGGTTTTCGTTTCCCGTCATCATCATCCACGCGAACAGCAGCGAACCGCCGCGCGATACTATATTCATCTTGCGCGGGTCGCGTCTGAACGCTTCAACGGCTCGGCGGTTTATCCCCGCGTGAATAGTCATGAAATCAACGCCCTCTTCCGCGTGAGCGCGCACAACTTTTAAAAAGTCCTCCGCGGAAATATCAAGCAGGTCTTTTTCGAGATACCCTATCGCGTCGTACATAGGCACGGTGCCTATCATGGCGGGCGATCTCGCTATAAGCTCGCGGCGGAACGTATTGGTCTTGCCGTAATTGGAAAGATCCATTATCGCTTCCGCGCCGAATTTTATTGACATATCTACCTTGCGCATTTCAAGTTCGTAGTCTTTTGCGTCTCCCGAGATACCGAGATTAACGTTTATCTTCGTACGCAGCCCCACGCCTATTCCCTCGGCGGAAAGCGAGGTGTGGCGCACATTGGCGGGTATGCACACGCAGCCCTCCGCAACCTTTTCGCGGATAGTTTCCGCGTCTGTGTATTCCTTTTCGGCAACCGTTTTCATTTCGGGGGTGATTATACCCTTTTTCGCCGCTTCCATCTGTGTTTTGTATTCTCTCATATTCATTTCCTTTCGTGTTAAAATGGTTTAAAGGTAGGTTTTGAAAATATCGCCTATCGGCGCGAATTGACCGCTTTTTTCAAATCCTTAATATAAACCGCCTGCTGTTTTTAAAATTTGTGACAATTTCCCAGACCGTTTTCACATCACATTTAAAAACAGCTTTCAAGGTTGAACAGCAATTTTCACTACTATCTCCATAGCTTATAAAAATGGTGTACTGGGCTGTGTCCCTTGCCTACCGTGTAGGATTTTTCAATGGCGTTTGTGACATAATCCTTTGCCAGCCGCACTGCGTCCTTCATTTCCGCTCCGTTGGCAAGATTTGCGGCTATCGCCGACGACAGCGTGCAGCCCGTGCCGTGGGTGTTGGGGGAGTCTATCCGCCTCGCGGACAGCTCGTGATATTCCTTGCCGTCGAAAAGAACGTCCACAGGTTCGCCGTCGAGGTGTCCGCCCTTGACAAGCACAGCTTTCGCGCCATATTCATGAAGTATCCGCGCCGCTTCCTTCATATTCACAACATTTTCAAGATAACCGCCGAGGAACGTTTCCGCTTCGATAATATTCGGAGTTATCAAATCCGCTATCGGAAACATATTATCTATGAACGCTTGGCAGACGCCGCTTTCTGAAAGCGCGTCGCCGCTTGTCGCGACCATAACGGGGTCGCAGACGATACAGCGCGGCTTGTATTGCCGCATTTTTGCCGCGACCGCTCTGATTATCTCCGCGGTGGGCAGCATTCCCAGCTTCACCGCGTCTATCTCGATATCCTCAAACACCGCATCTATCTGCTTTTCGATTTCCTCCGCGGGAACGTTAAACACCGATATCACGCGCGAGGTGTTCTCAGCCACAACCGATGTGATAACGCTCGCTCCATAGCAGCCGTGTGCCGAAAAGGTCTTTAAGTCCGCTTGTATTCCCGCGCCGCCAGAGCAGTCCGAGCCGGCTATCGTAAGACATTTTTTTATCATGATATTCTCCCTATAAACGACCAAACGCCCCCTCATACGATACGAGGGGGCGAAAAAATTCAAACTCCGCTTCCCTACGATGGTGTTGACCAACAGGTTCAAAGGGTCGGGCAAACGCCCTCTCAACCTCCGAAGAAGTACCCCCAGCTTTTTTATTATAACACCGCTTGCGGATTTTGTCAAGGGAATTGCCGAATTTTTCATCTTGCCTTAAAAGGCAATTTGGTTTGTGAAAAAAGCTGCGGCGACGAAATGTTAATGCGGAAAATATCAAATTTAAATAGATTTCCACCTTTTCAGTGTGGGGAATATATTTCTCATCTTTTCGCGTGCTTCTTCCGGAGTTTTGCATTCATCGTCAATCCAGAACCGTATATCGTCCTCTATCCTTTCCTCCAAGGTTTCCTCTTTCTTGAAATGACCGTCGGAGAAACAGTATTTGCAATAATCTTCGCTAACGCTTCCGTCTGCGTTTGTGCCGTGGTCACCGTCCTTCATCATCATGGCACAGCTCTGACATATGTTATTCATTTCCATCATTATATCCTCCTGTAATTTCGCATACGTTTTTGTCGGGGTCGTAAATGTCAAAATAGTAATAGCCCTCATTAACCTTTATAATTTCGGTCATTTCTCCGATGTCCAGTTCTTTTAGCCTGTCATACTCCCGCCTCAGTTCCTCAACCCAGAAATTAAGAACAAATTTGTGGTCGCCGTCGGTATAGTGATGTCCCGGCAGGTTTTCCTCATTCATAAGCGCAAGGCATTTGTTGTCAAAGAAAAACTCGGCGAATTTGTTTCCGCAGTTGCGGGTGGATACCGTCATTGAAAGCAGCTTCTCATAAAAAGCAATGGACTTTTCAAAATCTCTCGCGATAAGATATACCGAACCGAGATGCAGCTCCTGCGGGCGCAGCTTTTTTATATCCGCTTCTTCCAATAAAATTTCATTTGTTCCAACGCCGAAAAGCTTGCTCATAAGAACGATTTTGTCCACCTCGGGCAGCGACTGCTCCATTTCCCATTTTGAAACGGACTGTCTTGAAACATTGAGCATTTCGGCGAGCTTTTCCTGTGTAAGCCCGTTGTTTATCCTCAGCTGCTGTATTCTGGATCCTATACCCATTTTCGATCCCTCCCTTTAAGCGCATTATATCACTAATAAAATGTTTTTGCAACCAACTCCGCTTGGAATTTGCGCAACCGTAAGTTGCCGCATATTATATAAATGTTGACCAAGAGCGGATTTAAAAAACACATATTCCGCTGTTGACGCCCCGTCCGGCTGAATTTCAAAATCTTTGCGCAAAGCGCATCAGAATGCATTAAGGCAGAACGTTCATGCTGCGCAAAACGCGGAATACATAGCGGCAACCGCGGATATTTGCAGGTATTATCATATAAGGCTTATTCTTAAGTTTTTCTCTCTGCCATTGCACATAAATGGGGCGGTCGGTCAATAATTGATATTTGCTTTTCTCGCCTGACTGCATAGGTCGCGAGTAGACAGAGTGTAGCTTTTTCCGTCCTTGATAAAATGTGTTCCGCACTGCCGAAACTCAAAGTGAACCTTGCGGGCGATACATTGCTCCCGTATGGAAAGCACCCACGCATAGTCAAGCGGTCTGGCGTTTTTATCGGATTCCCCTCCGACAACAACTAATTCTACATCGTGTAAATATGCGGAAAGATCGATATTTTCAATCAGCGGTTGGCAAATGATATTTTTGTGCTTGATAGGCAGTTTGGAAAAGATACCTAATCGGTAGTCCGCGTTTTCCTGATTTTCAACGGTGCAGCCGACGGTAACATTTTCATAACCGTTATCCCAATCACCGGGAATACATTCCATAAATCTTTCTATCCGCTTTGTCAGAAAGAGAAAATGTAAGTCGGAGCGTTCCCGTATCATTTCCCAACATTCGGCGCGCCACTTGTCTGCGTCCTCTATCAGGAAGTCTGATGAAAAGCAAACATAAACGATCTGACCCGATTTCATTTTATAAGCTCCGTTTTTTGTTTTTTCAATAGGGGCGTAAAATTTTTCCGTTTTCTTAACGATGTTTGTATCAATTCCCCTTTTATGATCCCCCTTATGTATATAGCAATATTTACAGCCTGTACTGTATCTGTGGCAACCGTGCCAAGGGTTCCATGTCCCCATAAATATACCTCCCGTTTTAAGAGCCTGTTCTCATAGAAGAAATTATTATTCTCCATTCATATTGGCTTTGATTTCGTTATACATCTCTTCCATAGAAAGCGCAGAAACTATTGCGGTGACCTTCTTGTTCACGGAGAATATTCTGTAAATTATATCGTATCTTTTTTCGCTGTGCTTAACGGTAAATACATAGAAATCCGACAGAAGCTTTCGCGAGGGAGTTCCGCGGTAGGGATTCCGCGCAAGTGCGACCAGCGCCTCGCTTAGTGCGCTTTTGAGTTCCTCGCTTTTAATGCCGCGGAAATAGTTTTCTGCACTATCCATAAGCAGAAGGCGGCAGTCGCCGACCCTGCCCGTTCCTAGCAGCTCATCTATTTCGCAAATCTCCGCGCTGTTTTCAAAGGCGGAGCGGCATATCTCTGCCGTTCTATTTGTCGCAGCATAAAATAGCGGACGGACGCGGTCATATTCTTCCTCCAGTTCGTCATATCCGAAGCCCTTGGACATCAGCTCCTTTATAAGAAGCCCCTCTATCGAATCCCCCGTGCTGTCGCGGCATGGTCGGATTATTATCTCATTGTTCCTTATAATGCACTCCGCGTTCGCGATGACCCCTATCTGCTCGCACAGACCCTTTGGAACGGTAATGCTGCCGTCCGCAGAAGCCTTTACGATTTCCTTGTGGGGCTGAATGTTGAACATGCCAGTCATAATTTCTCCTTGTTTAAAAGAATTTTACATTCCGCCGTTTTTTCGGTTTTGCTGACAACTGCGCCGTTTTATCGTACCGCCGACTCTCCGCTTCTCTCGGTGTTTATGTCATTTCGGCTTGAAAAAATTTGTGCAGCGCAGCTTCGGCTATTCGGCGAAAATCATATACAGGTCGTGCATATTTTGCATTATGTAAATTCCGTATTTGTGTTTTACGGTCAGATTTTCTCAGTTGTCAAACGCTCCCTCGCCGATATAAATTATGTTGTCGGGCAGCTTTGTGCTCTTTAGCTGCACGCCTGTGCTATTGGTTCAGATTCTAAATCTGCTGCGAAATCCGCGCATATCGGGATACCAAACAGGCTATTGGACTAATATAACAAAAGGCGGACTTTTTTATCGAAAAAACAATTTAAATGTTAAAAATTTCATCATATTCAACATTTAAAATTTTCTTCAACATGATTATCTCATCGGGATAAAGGTGACGCTGCCCGACCTCTATCTTTGCAACGGCGCTTCTTGTAATATCGCAGCCGTTTACCTGAAGCTTTGCCGCCATCTGTTCCTGCGTCAGTTTTTTCTTTTCGCGCAAAGCTCTGATATTATTACCTATGGCAGTTTCGATTTCCTTGTTCAATATGTATAAAACCTCCTCGGCGTGTTCTTTACTGCCCTTAATTGTTTTGATTTAAGATTTATGTAATTATTTACACTTTTTTACTTAGATTACATCATTTATATATAAACTTGTTTTTGTGCTGCCATATATATTATAACAAATTTTTGCAAAATGGCAACGTGCTCTGACCGATTCGCCATAATCGTACAATTAAACTTTGTTTGGGATAACGTATTAACCGTTATCATATACGGTACATTTCGTTCCTATTTTTTAAAAATGTTTGAATATCCACGACCTGTTTCAAATAGGATACTGCCATTCCGAATAATTCTTAAACTCCGACCCCCAATAATCTGTCTCGGTAATGATATTGTTATTCAATTTTTTTGATTTCTGTCATATATAATCTCCTTGCATAATATTCTTTAATAGTGTCACGAAAATATTATACCATAAGCCCGAAAGAATTATTGTATAATTGTCCATCGATGCGCGAGTGAGCCAAAGGCATACATATGCGCATGGCACACATTTGCGTATTTCATTTTACCACAAAAATATAGGGCATAACACTGCGCCCTATATTTATTATCGTTATAACGGCATCTCAAACAATTTTGTGATTATACTTATCTTCAAGCTATGCAGGCATCTTTTCGTTGATTCTGTCTGCACCCCGATTGAAGCTTAGAATAAGATAGTCGCAGAAAGCCATTGACTTTATTATAAGCATGCGTTATAACATCTCTGCACCTATTCAAGTGCAAATTTGTTTGATGCACGGTGTTTTTAAATGATTGTTTGTTTTAATTGTAGTCTGCGTTTCGCTTTAAACAGCGTTTTTCAATCAAGGAAAACAAAATATTACGGGCAATTTGTGCAATATTGCCAATGAATTGCAGAAAAAATAATATAAATTTTGTCTATTTAGTACCTTGCAAAACATAATACCTTGTGCTATAATAAGATTGTAAGAGATGAAAGACCGAAGAGCTGTACGAGTGTCAGCGTCGGATTTTTTTAAAGCAGGCTACCTTGTTAGACAAGATACCTTGAAGTATAAAGTAGAACGTGGGGAGAACACTATAATCGTTCTCCGCAGATGAACTGCTATTGGGGGTGCGTGAGAGAATGAATTCTCAGCTGAAGCGCGGAACTCTGGAGCTGTGTGTTCTGTCGATAGTAAACGAGCACGACTGTTACGGCTATGAGTTGGTGAACAGGATTTCGGAATGTATGCAGGTAACTGAGGGGACGATATACCCCCTTATGAAGCGTCTTAAGGATTTGGGGACGATAGACAGCTACATTGTCGAGTCACAGGAGGGTCCGCCGCGGAAATATTATAAGATAACGGACATAGGCTCCGGCGAGCTGGAAAGACTCTCAAGAGAATGGTTTGAGTTTATAGACAGCGTAAATAAACTGCTGAAAGGGGACAAAGGGTAATGGTTGCCAGTAACAGAGAAGATTTTTTGTTTCAGCTCCATAATGAGCTTCACAGAATAGGCGTGGACGCAAGCTCGGACATTTTTTCGGATTTTGAGGAGCATTTCAAGGCAAGCGCCGGCGAGGGTCTGACGGAGGAAGAAACCTGCCGCAGGCTCGGAGATGTCAAGGAGATAGCGCGCAGCTACATCGACATTGAAAGCAGCCGCATAAACAGCATAGTGGCTCAGGCGATAGAGGCGGACAGACCGCACGTCAGCCTTACAAAACCGGGGCATGACGTTCCTGCGGATCTTAATCTTATAAAAGATAAGGAAGAAAAGCCTTCCGAGCCGATGCCCGAATATACCCCGCAGCATTTCAGTTCGGAGATATATCCCAACGTTCAGTCACAGACGGCTGGCTCGGCTCAGCCGCAGCCGCCGGAAGCGGACGGCTGCGCAAACGGCAGCACGGCAGGAGCGGATACGGGCGCTCAGGCGGGACAGACCAACCAGACTCTCGGAGACGCTTTCGGAGCGGCAGGCAGAGCGATAGGCGAGGCAGCAAAAGCTGCGGGTCATGCCATTGGTGAGGCATTTTCCGCCGACGCGGTTAAGACGGCGGGCAGAAACGCCGCCGAGGCGGCGAAGAACGCGGGAGGTGTTGTGGCGGAAAAGGTGAAAGCCGCCGCGGAAAACGCGCGGAATGCCCATCAGACTCATCAGGCATACCACAACGGTCAGCCTGAGACTGCCGTACCTCAGCCATCAAACGAATCGCGCGAATACAATTCAACTGATCGCCGCGGGGAGATACCGCCGCAGTACGGCGCAAAGGCGGGTACGGGAAAGGGATTCAGCTTCAGCGACGTAAAGGGAATGAAGATGAACCCGAGCTTTGGAAAGCTGTTCGGCTGCATTTGTCTTGACCTGTTCGTGTGGTCGTGGCTCGTTTCTCTGCTGGGAGCGATTGCGTTGCATATAGGAGCGGGCGGATTTGTTTGGTGTCTGTCAAACGGCTTCAGCGGTATGTTCGGGGGGCTATATTCTTATCATATAATAAGCCGCATTTTTTATTGTATCGCAATGATCTCGCTCGGAGTTATACTGCTGCTTCTGGGCATACTGCTGGTAAAGGGAATAATAAAGCTGGTGAAACATATCGTGTTTATGCACGTCAAGGCGTTGTACGACCTGTAAGGAGGCGATAAGAATGTTAAAAAAATTATTCGGGATATTTATCCCCCTCTGCATTTTCTCTTTTATCGCTTTCGGGGTATCCGCGGCGGTGCTTGGCACCGGATACGGAAGCGCGAGTTATGTGGTTGATGAGGCTATGGAGGGCACTGGAAATATATCCTCATGGGAAACAAACGAAAGTTACACAAATATAAAGCTGGACGCGGGAGCGTATAACGTTATGCTTGTTCCCGGCATTGTCGGCGACGACACTACCTATTTTAACGATGATCGCTTCTCTAATAATTGCGGAGATGTTTTCACTCGTGTGGATGGTGATACGCTTGAGATAACCATCAACGGCGGAAATATAAATTTGGGGTTTGATTATCTTGACAGACTGTTTGAGGCTATCAGAACGGGGGAAGGCTTTGACGAAATTTTCGCTATGTGCACTCTGACTGTAACCGTACCCCCGAGAGTGTACGAATCACTTGATGTAAACATCGGCTCCGGAAGCTTGGAGATAGTAAATATTAACGCGCAGAGCAACACTGTTTGTCTCAATTCGGGCAAGATCAGCTATTTTAACGACAACGATTTTACAGCCGATTCCATAGGCATAGAGGTAGGCTCTGGGTATATACAGGCTTATGGAATGCACACAAGGGAATACGATATTGAAATAAACTCGGGAAAATATGAGATATTTGGGCTTTCCGGCGAGGGCAGTATAGACGTGAACAGCGGAAACGGGAATGTTGATTTTTACAGGCTGGACGGAAATTGCGATGTTTATATGAACAGCGGCACAGTGGATATATATATTCCCTATAACGCTTCCGCGAGGCTCGCCGCGGGCATAAATTCGGGCGGCGTATATGTGAACTCGGCGGAAATCGGCAGTACGAGAATGCGCGATGGCGATATAGTGACGCTCGGCGGCGGAGAGCATGAGATGAACTTTACAATCAATTCGGGCACAGTTTCGGTTTCGGAATATTATCCGGAGGAGGAAACCGTGATATCCGGGACATCCGATTTATCGCAGATAGATTTTGGTTTAGTTCCCGCCGAGGATGTTATAACGTCAATAGTTGAGGCGCAGGTGGAGAGCGCTGTTGAGGTGGCGGCGGAAAATATGGTTCATTTTATTGAAGCTCCCGAACCCCCAAGCGCTCTCAAACCGCCGAAGCCTTCGTGGATTTTCGCGCCGGCATCGGCAAGCTACAAACAGGGCTGAACCCACATGAAAGGAGTATATTATGGCAGACAAGCAGATTTACAGATTTCCAAATGAGATATCAAGGGTAGAGATAGGCTCGATAGGCGCTAAGATAATCGTTAAGCGTCATGAGGAGGAGATAATTATAGCGGAGTACGACAATCCGCGCGACACGCCCGAATTTGCCGCGACGATAAGCGGAAAAACGCTCTCACTGAAAGAGAAGCTGTCGTTAAGTATTTTTGGCAGCAAGCCCACAGAGGGATACTCCATCACGGTATATCTCCCCGAAAGATGCTTTGAAAGCATTGCGGTTAACACCGCTTCGGGCGGAGCGGAGGTAGAGGGGGTAACGGCGCGTGATTTCGACCTGAACACCGCCTCGGGCGAAATAAATATCAACGCTTATTTTGAAAATATCACGCTCCAGTCCGCCTCGGGCAACATCACGCTCACCAATCCCACCGACAAGCCCGCGAAGTCCATTCACACCTGCACTGTTTCGGGCAACGCTACGGTAAACGGATATCGTTCCGAAAAGTTCAGCCTTCATTCCGTTTCGGGAAGAACGGTATACAGCGGCGCGAGCGGCTCGGGGAAGGTAGCGGTCACATCGGGCACGGTTGATGTGAGCTATGCGGAGTGGAACGGCGATCTGGATATCAGCGCGATAAGCGGCTCGGTAAATCTTTCGCTGCCCAAGGATTCGGGGCTGGATATCAGTTTTGGCGGCATTTCAGGCACGCTCAAAACCGACCTCGGAAACGAGCGCGGCAGCTTCACCACATTGGGCAAGGGCACTTCGGGAGAATTTGGCGGGGAGAACAAGCATAAGCTCACCGTAAATCTCACCAGCGGAGTGGTCACTGCGGCGCAGGCGTGAGGTTCTGATTTTTATGTCCATAATGTTTGGGGCGGCGAGAATATAAGTTACTGCAAAGAAGGTTTGGTTGTTCGCGCCTGCGTATAGATTCGGTTATTTTTTGGATACCAAGCCGCCCCGACATTATTATAAAAATATTTTGGTTGGGAATGCGGATATGTTCGCTCTTATCCCACTCATAAGATAAGCTCATATAACAAAGTTATTGCAGCGCAATGTCGGCGCAGGAAATTTTTCGCGGGAACCTAAGTACGCAATATGCAGCGAAGCGGGGAGTTTTTGCTCAGGCGTGCCGCGGAAAATATTAAATTTAAAAATAAATTAGCGCAGAACAATAGTTCATATAAATGCCATTTGGCGATGGCTTAAACACTTTTATCGCCAATATTGCTTAAAGAAATAGCAGACGACAGGATATTGTCTGCGTACTGCAAACTTTAAAATCAAAATTGGGAGGCGCATATGGAAGGTAAAAAGGGAAGCGTAGTCCGCGGAGTTCTTTTTGTTGGAATAGCTGTGGGAACGATCTTGCTTTCGGCGGCGATAGTTCTTTTCACGCCGCTCAACAGACTGCTCAATAAGATACCGCGCAAAAACGCGGAAGCGCCCGAGGAAACGACGGCGGACGAAGAATAAAAATTATCTCCGCGGCAGAGGAAAGCCACAGTCCGCACCGCAGAGTTAATATATAAGCCCCGACCCCTCGGCGAATAAAACGCCGAAGGCTATCGGGGCTTATGCTTTGAATAGTCTTGCTCCGCAGTATCCGTGATTTATCATTGTCGGTCATTTGTTAAGAAAAATTAACGTGTTTTTCTGTTGACAACATAGGAATAATATGTTATAATGACATTGTGGTTATTTCACAAATTCTTTATCGAAAGGAAAAAAATGAAAAAAACAATTCAAAGAATATTGGCGGTATTTGCTGCCGCTTCGTTATGCGCAAGTATGGCGTTTGCAGCTACGGCTGAAGATGATGTTCAACAGCCAAGGGGTTTCTATACGATTCAGATGTTGCACAGACAATACCCCGATGGTTCTCATTATTCAACGACAACAGAACCGTGTGTATGTCACAATGGTATGACTTGTAACTCACCATGTACTTGCGTTAAATACAAAGGCGCATCTCAGTGTATTGGATTTGCACAATACTGCTATTATATGTATAATGATTGCGACGTACCTTACAATAATGCAAGCAAATATTATTCTTTGAGTTCGGACGCGAATATGCGTAACTTTTTGGAGAAGGTCGGTAATCAATGCTATGTCAGAGGTCAAACGGCAAACGGGACACCTCACGCGGTTTTTATTGTAAGCAGTTCAACCAGAAACAAAACGGTTACGGTTTATGACTGTAACATGGACGGCCAGTGCGGCGTATCCTTTGGTACATATTCATACAGTGAATTCAGAGATCATATGTATAGTGTTAGGTTCTGCTATACGGCGGATCAAAATGTGTTTGAGTATAAAGAGCTTGCGGGGGAATAACGGTTAATGAAAACACATATGAAGCTTACGGCGATCGCGTCTGCTCTGCTTTTAACGGCGTGCGGCGCGGAGCCGATATTGGAGCAGCCGCCGACATATGACGCGCCGACGGAAGCCGTCTCCCGCGTTTCATCAGGCGAACCCGAAAGCGAGGAAAGCACGGAGGTCGAGGAAACGACGGACGCGCTGATCGGGTATGGCGGCGAAGCGCTGGAGCGGGAAAGCTTTGTGAGATCTCCCAATGAAACAGACCCCAACAGCAACTGGGTGAAATGTGAGACGGACTATGGCTTTATTGCTGTTTTTGACGGAAATATCTATAACAGCTATGATAACCCCGAAAAATTTGACTTTGAAAACTGGGAGTGCACCGAAAGCTGCGAGGCGGCAAGCGGGGGCGATCTCATTATCGGCGTGGGAGACGAGGTGGGCGGACTTACCTGTTCCCGCGCGGGCTCACATTATTGCATGGCTCCGGGCATTCTTGACGAGCCGCACCTGTTTCTTTCTTTTGCCTGCTTTGACGGAGAAGCTGAGGTAACGGGCTATGTGTATCGCTGCTATGGCGACGAGGCTTATATGGACGATGGACAACTGCTGTTCTACCCCGACGGCGACAGCTGGCGCGGGCTGCCCGTTCCGTGCAGGACGGAATATTTTACATACCTTATGAACGACGGAGGATTTGTTCACGCGCCCTTCCAGATTAGCCTGGGCACCGTATACGATTATCCCTCGCTTGATATTGAGCGTGATATACCGCAGGGCTCCACGGCGCATATGCGGTTTGTGCTGAAGGATATCGGCCTTGCCTACGGCGACGGAGATTTCAGCGGATTTACAATAAGTTCGGCGGTCATAGTTTCCTCCGAAAAAATCAGTGATTAAAAACAAAGCCCGAGAACGCAAATTCTCGGGCTTACTTTATCTCGTCACGAACATCGGCTGTATCTGCCGCCCCTCCATGGCGTCGGAAATGGTCTGGGGTATCTTCGAAAAGTCCGCTATCATGGAAAAGGGTTTGCCCACACAGTCGTCCTGGAGCATGGGGACAAAGTAGAAATTCTTGTAGTTGCGCAAAGTGCCTATGTTCTTTGCCGAACCGCTAAGTGCGTCGTTGGTTGAAACTGCTATCACCACGGGTCGCTGGTTGCGCAGGTGGCTCTTGACCGCCATGCAGACGGGAGTATCGGTAATGCCCAGCGCAAGCTTGGCAAGCGTATTTCCCGTGCAGGGGGCTACCACAAGCACGTCAAACATTTTTTTCGGACCTACGGGTTCGGTTGCGGTGATGTCATGAAGAACCGTTCTTCCCGTAATCTCATACAGTCTTGCCGCGTGCTCCTGAGCCGCGCCAAAGCGTGTGTCAAGAGAATAGGCGTTGTGGGACATTATCGGGGTAAGCTCGCAGCCCAGCGCGGAAAGCTGCTCAAGCTGCTCAAACGCGCGCGAGAACGTGCAGAACGAGCCGCACACGGCGAAGCCTACCCTTAATCCCGATAGCTTCTGTATATCGCTCATAATGATTATCCTTTCGTGAATTATCGGGTTTACCTAAGTAAGCGGATTGTATCCGCGGATTTTTTATATGGGGTTGATCTAAGCAGAATTTGTGGGTGACATAAGGGGGGTAATTATTTAAATGTGAATTTCCCGCACCACTACACTCACCTTTGGCGGGTTTCGTTAGCCTTGGCATGAAAGATCCGCTTCACTTCGTTACGCTTTGCTTTCCCGCCGGCTTGCGGGAAATTCATGCGTGGGCGTTCAGTTGTTTATAAATTACCAAGTCTTAACTGTGCAATTTTTTCGCGGCTGCCGACCGTTTGGAAAAATACACAATGGTCAATTTACCTTGCTGAGCTTCTCCGCCTCCGCGAGGATTGTTTCGGCGATAAGCTCGCCCGCGGTTTTGGGTGAATATTTTCCGGGAAGCCCCGGGGCGTAGATGTACTGAACACCGTATTGCTCCGACCTGCTTTTATACGGCTCTGGTGGCAGCGTGGCAAGCTCCAGATAGACCGTGCCGCGCTTCATGCATGTGAATGTGCTTTCGTCGAACAGCTCAGTGGGAACGGTGTTTACAATAAAATCTGCTTTGCTGCAGATCGCTGACAGCTCTTCCGTATCAACAGCATAAAATCCGTCAAGCTCCGCTTTTGTGCGCTGTTCAATACTTCTGGCGCATATCGTGACGGAAGCGCCGAACGCTTTCAGAAGCCGCGCTGTATAAACTGCCACTCTGCCGCCGCCCGTTATCGCTATATCTGCCCCGAAAACCGAGGAATCATTGCAGTTCGCCAGAATAGCCGCGGCAGATTCCGCGGTAAGCGCAGCATTTTTCAGTGTGAGCGGCTCATCGGAAAAATAGTTCACAAACCGCAGTCCGTTAGTTCTGCAGATATCCTCTGCCGATTTGTTTGCTCCTCCACAGAAAACAGTCGCGTGTTCGGCAGCATATTGCGATATAAGCTGAAACGGCAGCGGTGTTTCTGAAAGCGGGGCATTGATATAAACGCCGTCACGGCTGACGGGAAGCGGCAGAACAATATATTCGTACTTCCCTTCGGGCATATCCGCGCCGTTCACCATGTCAACAAAATATTTTTTCGATAAAAAGTCCGCGGCGTATTCCATGCGCTTGTCGCCGCCTATAAAAAGAAATCTGTCTTTCATAGTCAAAAACTGCCGCCGGAGAGGGTCTGCGGACACACTCTGCAAGGCGGATCTCCTTTCGGTAGTCCGTAAAGCCGCTTTACCGGCAAACGGTACGGGCAGACACGGTCTGCCGCCTACAACATTTTATGCGGACGGAGCGGATAAGTGAATACTTTCACTCTTGACAATACAGCGGGTTAGTAGTATAATATTTGATGTATAGATTTGCCCCGCGGTAGGAAAATAATAACAATTTAACAATCCATGCAATATTTGCCTGCGTATGCGGCAGGTATTTAAGAGAAAGCGCAAAAACCGCGGTCGAGCGTAAGGAGGACAAAATCATGAATATTTCACAGGACATAAGGTATGTTGGAGTAAACGACCATGAGGTCGATCTTTTCGAGGGGCAGTACACTGTTCCCAACGGTATGGCGTATAATTCTTATGTGATACTGGATGAGAAAATAGCCGTTATGGACACGGTAGACAAAAATTTCGGGGAAGAATGGCTGAAAAATCTTTCCGAGACTTTGGGCGGCAGAACGCCCGATTATCTGGTGGTTCAGCATATGGAGCCGGATCATTCCGCCAATATTGCGGGATTTACAGAGGCATATCCCGACAATTCCGATATAGTACCGCCTTGCCT
>ERZ779621.253-NODE-253-length-29826-cov-20.715394_pt1 | contig 29826 bp, 44 predicted proteins | sample MGYA00514215_ERZ779621 | MGnify/ENA primary metagenome ERZ779621 (study PRJEB29562, sample SAMEA4376715) | mouse gut metagenome | isolation source: Cecum | study: EMG produced TPA metagenomics assembly of the A DSS colitis mouse model was used to assess the...
CATCGGCCCCGTAGGGCCAACAGCAAACCACCAGCAGGGCTGGTGGTTCGTGACTATTATGCTGGTGCTGTGCACGCTGGCGTATTTTGAGAGTTCGCGGCTTTTGCGGGCGCTTCTGACCATTATATGCGGCTGTACGTACATCATGACAGTGTCAAGTGCATATAGGATGCTCCTGTATATCGCAAGCTATCATCTGACATTTCTTCGGATGCTCGTGCTGTGGGGGCTGGTCATGATCGCGATTGTCATGACGGGCGTTTTGGTGTATACTTACAATCAAAGGATGTCACTTTTCCGCTTTGTGCTCGTGACATTGACTGTGGGCTGGCTTTGTTTTTCGGCGGTGCACCCGGACTATTGGATTGCTGCATACAATATCACGGCTGGCGCTGACGGACAGGAATACGACAGCTACTATCTGAGAAGGCGGCTCTCGCTCGACGCAGTTTCGGCGCTTCCGGAGGAGATCTGGCAGAATGAGGACAGCGCCTATGGCAGGAGGCTGGAGCGGTATCAACGGCAGCAGGATGAGTTTATGGGATTTAGAACGTTTAATTTTTCGAGGTCGTATGCGGCGAACCGAGAGCGATGAGAAGACAGAGCAAATGATCGTATAAAAAGGATGAAAAAAGCGGAGTTCCAGGGAGGAAAGTGCAGATGCAGATGATACGGACCGTATTAGGGAGAGTATGGCGTGATATAAAGGACTTTTGGGCTGCAATCCTGGCGCTGGCGCTCTACAATGTGCTTGCAAGAAGCGTGTTTGGCGCATTTTGTCCGCAGCTGATTCTGACGGGTTTTCCCTGCGCGGGCTGCGGTATGACGCGGGCTGTGTTTTATATCCTGACAGGCAGGTTTGCACGGGGGATGCACCTCAATCCCGCAGCGCCGTTGTGGATCTTGTTTCTGGGATGGTTTTTTGTTGATCGGTATTTAAGGGGTGTGAATGCCAGACGCATGACATTGTGGCTGGGGCTGGTGTGCGTTGTCACGCTTGGGATCTATCTGTACAGAATGCTGAACTGCTTTCCGGGTGAGCCGCCGCTGGTTTATTTTAGGGACAATGTGCTGCGCATGATTTTTGCAGGGGCAACAAACAGTAAGCTATGAGAGGGAGGTACAAACAGACATGATAAGGACTTTTGCAACACATGAGGTAAGAAAGCAGCAGGAACTGACAGGGAGCCTATGGGATTTCACACCCTGCCAGGGGGAATATGAAGGCAGGACACTTCACGTGGCGACGCCGTGCTGCTGGGAGAACCTTCCCGATTTTTCTGATTACAGGGGCGAGGGGATCTTCGGAAAGAAATTTTATGCGGGTGGAACGATCCGGCTGGAGTTCAAAGGGGTGAGTCACACGGCAACAGTGTATCTCGACGGCAAAGAGATCGCTTCCCACTACAATGCATACACGGCATTCAGCGTGATCATAAGGGATCTCGAGGAGGGAGAGCACACGCTTGAGGTGAAGGCGGACAATCGTTTCAGCAGTGAGAGTGCCCTCCACATTCCCAATGATTATATGGCGTACGGCGGGATCAGCAGACCTGTCGTGCTAGAACAGCTCGGCGAACTCTATATCAGACAGCTTCACATCACGCCGCATGTGGAGAACAATCAATGGAAAGCAAAGGTGGAGATCATTGCTGTCAACCTCTCTGAAAAAGATCAGACTGTAGATGTCAGCATCTCGATCGTGGACAAAGTACATCGATGGGAAGCAGTGGCAGTCGGGGCCAATGAGGAGATCACCCTGTGTGAGGACTTTGCGTTTGAACAGGTGGAGACGTGGGAGATCGGACATCCGGCGCTCTATTATGCAAAGGCGGAGCTCAAAAGAGACGGGAGCAGGATTGATGACTGCATCGAGCGGTTTGGATTCCGGGAGATCAGGATCAAGCAGGATAAGATCCTGTTAAATGGGCGCGCGGTCCGGATCAAAGGGCTCTGCAGGCATGAGGATCACCCACAGTTTGGATGTGCACTGCCGTATGCCGCGATCGCTGCTGACATAGAGTTGATCAGGCATCTCGGCGCCAATTCCATCCGCGCTGTTCACTATCCCGACGACGAGGTGTTTCTGGACTTGTGCGATGAGCAGGGTATCCTGGTCTGGGAGGAGAATCATGCCAGAGGGCTGAGTCTTGAAAATATGCAGAACCCGAACTTTGAACCCCAGGCGGAGGCAGTGATCCGCGAGATGATACCGCTTCATTACAATCACCCATGTATTTATATCTGGGGTATATTGAACGAGTGTGCCAGCCACAGCGCATATGGAAAGGAATGTTACGGGAAGCAGTATGACATCATAAAGTCACTTGACCCGTCAAGACCGCGCTCCTCGGCGAGCTGCCAGTTCAAATCGGACATTTGTCTGGACCTGCCGGAAGTCGTCTCCTACAATATCTATCCACTCTGGTATCACGACACGCCGCCCATGGAATATCTCGATGATCTGTACCAGTGGGTGCAGAATGAGACTGAGGGAAGCGGGAAACCGTTTCTGATCACTGAGATCGGAGCAGGTGCGATCTATGGATGCAGGAACAATCACTGTGCAAAGTGGACGGAGGAGTATCAGGCACAGGCGCTGGAAAAGCAGCTGACAGCTGTCCTCCAGCACAAAGGATGCAGCGGTGTGTACATCTGGCAGTTCTGCGATATCCGCATCAGTGATGAGTGGTTTGGCGGTCGGCCGAGGACGATGAACAACAAAGGTGTCGTCGACGAGTACCGCAGGCGCAAATTGTCCTATGAGGTTGTGAAAAGGATTTTTGAGTCGTATCCTGATTATTTTGTTTAGAATATTAAAAAATTGTAAAGATTTTTTTGTGATACTTGTTGCATAAAACGGTTTTCCTGTGATATCATTACGGTTATGGTACATTTACATATTTATTAACAGTTCCAGATATTGGAATATCGGAGGAGATATATGGACAATAACAATTTATTTGACAAGGACAATCAGACTCAGAGTGGTGAGCAGGGACAGTACCAACAACAGCCGTACCAGCAACAGCAGCCATATCAACAACAGCCGTACCAGCAGCAGCCATATCAGCAACAGCCGTACCAGCAACAGCAGCCGTATCAACAGCAGCCATATCAGCCATACCAGCAACAGCAGCCGTATCAACAGCAGCCATATCAAATGGGAGACAGTGAGCTGGAGGAGCCGGTATCTTTTGCGGACTGGATGATTTCTATGCTGATTGCATGTATACCGTGTGTGGGTATTGTTATGATCTTTGTGTGGGCATTTGGATCCAACACTAAAAAAAGTAAGTCCAATTACTTCAAAGCCATGTTGGTGTGGGCTGCGATCAGTATCGCGTTAGCGATTGTTATGTCAATAGCATTTGGTGCGATCTTTGCATCGATGGATTATTACTATTAAAACAGGCAATGTCAGGATCGGGACAGAAAAGCGGCAGTGTATCAAAACACTGCCGCTTTTGCGGATTCCGCTGTCGGTTATTCTGCGGTCCACCGCCCGCTTGCGCCGCAGGGAAGAACAAGTCCGTTTGACGAGACGGGCAGACCGATTTCGGATGAATGGACATGACCGCCGTATCTTGATGAAATAACGGACTCAAGCATGTAGGTCAGGACAGCAGGCTGTAGTCCGGTAGTGTAGGAATTGATCAGGAAGAAAAGCGGCTTCCCGGACAGAACTTTGGCAGTGAGTTCGAGAAAAGGATAGATACAATCCTCTATTTTCCAGATCTCTCCTTTCGGTCCCCTGCCGTAGGATGGCGGATCCATGATAATGGCATCATATGTATTTCCGCGACGGATCTCACGCTCCACAAATTTTACACAGTCATCGACAAGCCAGCGGATTGGTGCATTGGAAAGACCGGAGGAAGAGGCATTTTCCTTTGCCCAGCTGACCATGCCCTTGGAGGCGTCGACATGTGTCACATGTGCTCCGGCAGCCGCGGCGCTCAGGGTGGCACCTCCGGTATAAGCAAAAAGGTTGAGTACCCTGACTTCATGATCGGGATTGTTATTGAGTTTCTTTCTTATAATAGAAGTGAACCAATCCCAGTTGACAGCCTGTTCTGGGAAAAGTCCTGTATGTTTAAAACTGAAAGGCTTGAGATGAAATGTGAGGCTTGGGCTGTCGGGACTGCTATAATGGACATCCCACTCTTCGGGAAGCTTGAAAAATTCCCATTCCCCGCCTCCTTTGGAACTTCTGTGATAGTGTCCGTTGGGTTTCTTCCAGCGGGCATCCTCCCTTGCGGTATTCCAGATCACCTGCGGGTCAGGACGCACTAATATATAGTTTTCCCATCGCTCAAGCTTCTCGCCTGAGGAGGTATCGATAACTTCATAATCTTTCCAATTGTCTGCGATCCACATAATACAAGGTATCCTTTCTATTCTATATCTATTGTTTAGTGCACAGAAACACTGATTCTGAAATCATTCCTTAATGAAACCGATGCTATAGGAAACATCAAAAATCTGCGTTTCCTATAGTATACTAATAATAACCCGATTTTACAATGATCAATATCGGTCACGATCCGGCCCGTCAGTATAGAAACTGTTAAGAAATAGTATCAAGAAAGCTCAAAAATACGTTTATGCAGTATTGTACAAAAAAAAATACAACAAAAAATAAAAAAGTGCTTGCAAAAGCATAAATGCTACGATATACTACTAATTGCTGTGACATGATAGCGATGAAACGTGAGGTTGCTGCTTGTGTCAGATGATTCAGACATAGAGCAGGTTTTCCGCGGAGCGAATGTCAAGAACCGGCATAGACCGGTTAGGAAACTGGCGACAAGTCACTGTACAAAGGTTAAGCCGCAGGGCTAGCCTAATAAACGATGTGTCAGATGCGCGTTTTCGTTGTGAAAGCGCAGAAGAAGCTGCTCTGATGAGAGAGCTGAATGACACACCCGGAGGAGTGTACAGTCACCGCTTGTCGTACTTATTCATAAAAAGTGCGAAAAGGAGGCGACTTTTTTTATGGCAAGTCAGGTAATGAGAATTACATTAAAAGCTTATGATCATCAGCTGGTTGATGCATCTGCCAAAAAAATAATCGAGACAGTAAAGAAAAACGGATCACAGGTGAGCGGACCGGTTCCCCTTCCTACCAAGAAAGAGGTAGTGACGATCCTCAGGGCAGTTCACAAGTACAAAGATTCCAGAGAGCAGTTCGAGCAGAGAACGCACAAGAGACTGATCGATATCATCACACCGACACCCAAGACGGTCGATGCACTGCAGAGATTGGAGATGCCGGCTGGTGTTTATATTGATATCAAAATGAAAAACAAGTAAGCCTTCTACTAGTATGAGCGTTTTGCGACAAGCGCTCCGCTGTAGAACAAATGGAGGTAGGAAAAGAAAATGAAGAAAGCTATATTGGCTACGAAAGTCGGAATGACTCAAATCTTCAACGAAGACGGTTCGCTGATCCCTGTGACCGTGCTTCAGGCTGGTCCGTGTGTTGTGACACAGATCAAGACAGAGGAAAATGATGGCTACAAGGCAGTTCAGGTTGGCTTTGTGGACAAGAAGGACAAGATCGTCAACAAGGATAAGGGCGGCAGGAAGGAAGTCATCCACAGACATGGTGTTAACAAGGCACTCAAAGGTCACTTTGACAAGGCTGGTGTCTCTTCCAAGAGATTTTTGAGAGAGTTTAAGTTTGAGAATGCAGAAGAGTATGCATTGGGAAATGAGATCAAAGCTGACATCTTTGCAGTGGGCGATAAGATCGATGCATCTGCTGTTTCCAAGGGAAAAGGGTTCCAGGGCGCGATCAAGAGACATGGTCAGCACAGAGGACCGATGGCACATGGTTCCAAGTTCCACCGTCATCAGGGTTCCAACGGCGCCTGCTCATCACCGAGCCGCGTATTTAAGGGAAAAGGCATGCCGGGACATATGGGCTGCGTGAAGGTAACTGTTCAGAACCTTGAAATCGTAAGAGTTGATGCTGAGAAGAACCTGCTTTTGGTGAAGGGCTCTGTTCCGGGACCGAAGAAAGCGCTGGTGACACTCAAGGAAACTACCAGAGTAGATGCGTAGGTGAAAGGAGGATCATACAGATGGCAAAAGTATCTGTTTATAATATGGAAGGCAAGGAAGTTGACACGATCGACTTGAGCGATGAGATCTTCGGCGTGGAAGTCAATGAGCATCTTGTGCACATGGCAGTCGTTCAGCAGCTTGCAAACAAACGCCAGGGTACTCAGAAGGCAAAGACGCGTTCTGAAGTGTCAGGCGGCGGAAGAAAACCCTGGAGACAGAAGGGAACCGGTCATGCGAGACAGGGTTCTACGAGAGCTCCGCAGTGGACAGGTGGCGGTGTTGTATTCGCACCGGTGCCAAGAGACTACTCTTTCAAGATGAACAAGAAGGAGAAGAGGGCGGCACTCAAGTCCGCGCTCACAAGCAGGGTTCAGGAGAACAAGCTGATCGTGATCGATGAGCTCAAGTTCGATGAGATCAAGACAAAGAATTTTAAGGCTGTCATGGACAATCTGAAGGTGGCGAAAGCGTACGTAGTCCTGAATGACAATGACGAGAAGGTTGTCATGTCAGCAAGAAACCTGCCAAATGTACAGACAGCATTGACAAACACGATCAACGTGTATGATGTTATGAAGGGCGGCACAGTGATCCTCACTAAAGATGCCGTAAAGACGATCGAGGAGGTGTACGCATAATGGCAGATATCAAATATTATGACGTGATCCTTAAGCCGGTCATTACAGAGAAGAGTATGGCTGGCATGGGCGAGAAGAAATATACATTCCTGGTTCATACAGAGGCGAACAAGTCTCAGATCAAGGAAGCTGTCGAGAAAATGTTCGAGGGAACAAAGGTCGAAAAGGTTAACACGATGAATCTTGACGGCAAGAAGAAGAGACGCGGCATGGTTTACGGCAAGACTGCAAAGACCAAGAAAGCGATTGTACAGTTGACAGAGGACAGTAAGGATATCGAGATCTTCTCAGGTTTATAAGATTCCTGTAATGCGGCTGTGACAATGCAGACTATACACAATCAAGTGTGATAATAAAAGAGTAAAGGAGAAAAGAACATGGGAATCAAAAAATATAACCCATATACACCTTCGAGAAGAAATATGACCAGTTCAGACTTCTCTGAGATCACAAAGACGACTCCCGAAAAGTCCCTTTGTGTGTCAAAGAAAAAGCATGCTGGGCGCAACAATCAGGGTAAGATTACTGTCAGACATCATGGCGGTGGAAATAGACAGAAATATAGAATCATCGATTTCAAGAGAAACAAAGACGGCATAATGGCAAGAGTGATCGGTATCGAGTATGATCCGAACAGATCGGCAAACATTGCCCTGATCTGCTATGAAGATGGTCAGAAGGCATATATCATTGCACCGGAAGGGCTGACAGACGGCATGAAGGTCATGAACGGACCGCAGGCAGAGATCAGAGTCGGCAACTGCTTACCGCTCTCTGAGATCCCGGTAGGTACAAATGTACACAATGTCGAGCTGTATCCTGGCAAGGGCGGACAGCTTGTGCGCTCCGCAGGAAACAGTGCACAGCTGATGGCGAAGGAAGGCAAGTACGCGACACTCCGACTTCCCTCCGGCGAGATGAGAATGGTACCGATCGTCTGCAGGGCATCGATCGGTACGGTGGGTAATGGCGATCATAACCTTATCAAAATCGGTAAAGCAGGACGTAAGCGCCACATGGGTATCAGACCTACTGTCCGCGGTTCTGTTATGAACCCGAATGATCATCCACATGGTGGTGGTGAAGGTAAGACTGGTATCGGTAGACCAGGTCCATCTACACCTTGGGGCAAGCCAGCGCTCGGTCTGAAGACAAGAAAGAGCAAGAAGGCTTCTAACAAGTTGATCGTGAGAAGAAGAGACGGTAGAGCGATTAAATAAGGTCGACGGCTGAACGGTTGGAAAAGAATCGCTCAGCGATTAAATAAAACGGCGGCTGAGCGGTTGGTAAAGAATCGCTCGGCGATATCGCTCTGCCTCTGGTAACAGGATATAGATGATTAAGGAGGAATTACCTAATGGCAAGGTCATTAAAAAAGGGTCCTTTCGCAGACGCAAGCCTTTTGAAGAAGGTTGATGCTATGAATGCGTCAGGAAGTAAAACAGTAATAAAGACATGGTCACGTCGTTCTACAATTTTCCCCTCTTTTGTAGGTCACACATTTGCAGTTCACGACGGAAGAAAACATGTGCCTGTATATGTAACAGAAGATATGGTTGGACACAAGCTTGGTGAATTCGTTGCAACCAGAACCTACAGAGGACATGGCAAGGACGAAAAGAAATCAAAAGTGAGATAAATTGATCAGTTGAAAGGAGGTTCAACCATGGCAGAGAAATATAGCAGAACAAGTTATAAGAGAAAGAGAAATGCAGAAAATAGAGAAACCAGACCATCAGCAAAGCTTTCCTATGCCAGAGTATCTGTTCAGAAGGCATGCTTCGTTTTAGATGCGATCAGAGGTAAGGATGTGCAGACTGCATTGGGAATCCTGGCGTACAATCCAAGATACGCTTCAAGCATCATCAAGAAGCTTTTGGAGTCAGCGATCGCAAATGCCGAGAACAACAACGGTATGAACGCTGAGAACCTTTATATCGCAGAGTGTTATGCAAATAAGGGACCTACAATGAAGCGTGTTAGACCAAGGGCACAGGGCAGAGCTTATAGGATCGAGAAGAGAATGAGCCACATAACAATCGTGCTTGACGAGAGATAGGAGGAAGAAAATGGGACAGAAAGTTAATCCTCATGGACTGAGAGTCGGCGTTATTAAGGATTGGGATTCAAAATGGTATGCTGATGCTGACTTTGCGGACTATTTGGTGGAAGATTATAATATTAGAAAATTTTTAAAGAAGAAATTGTTCAGTGCCGGTGTCTCAAAGATTGAGATCGAGAGAGCATCTGACAGGGTGAAGGTAATCGTTTTCACTGCAAAACCTGGTGTCGTGATCGGCAAGGGCGGTGCAGAGATCGAGATCACCAAGAAAGAGCTTCAGAAGCTTACAGGAAAGAATGTGCTTGTTGACATCAAGGAGATCAAGAGACCGGACAGAGATGCACAGCTGGTAGCTGAGAATATTGCACAGCAGCTTGAGAATCGTGTGTCTTTCAGACGCGCCATGAAGTCCTGCATGGGCAGAACCATGAAGGCTGGTGCTCAGGGTATCAAGGCGGCTGTTTCAGGACGTCTCGGTGGAGCAGATATGGCTCGTACAGAGTTTTACAGTGAGGGTACGATTCCTCTTCAGACACTTAGAGCAGATATTGATTATGGTTTCGCAGAGGCAGATACAACTTACGGCAAGCTTGGCGTAAAGGTTTGGATCTACAAGGGCGAAGTACTTCCTACAAAGGGAAACAAGGAAGGGAGCGATAAATAATGTTAATGCCAAAAAGAGTAAAGCGTCGTAAACAGTTCCGCGGTACAATGGCAGGTAAGGCGCAGAGAGGTAATACAATTACTTACGGTGAGTATGGTATCATAGCAACAGAGCCATGCTGGATCAAGTCCAATCAGATCGAGGCAGCCCGTATCGCCATGACACGTTATATCAAGCGTGGTGGTAAGGTGTGGATCAAGATATTCCCGGATAAGCCAGTGACAGCAAAGCCTGCTGAGACACGTATGGGTTCAGGTAAGGGAACGCTTGAGTACTGGGTAGCAGTCGTAAAACCAGGTCGTGTAATGTTTGAGATCAGCGGGGTCGCTGAGGATGTAGCAAAAGAAGCTTTACGTCTTGCAACACACAAACTTCCTTGCAAGTGCAAGATCGTTTCTAAAGCGGATTTGGAAGGCGGTGCAGTAAATGAAAACTAATAAGTATGTAGAGGATTTAAAGACCAAATCAGCCGCAGAATTATCACAGGAATTAGTTTCTGCAAAGAAAGAACTTTTCAATTTGAGATTTCAGAATGCAACAAATCAGTTAGACAATACAGCAAGGATCAAGGAAGTAAGAAGAAATATCGCTAGGATTCAGACTGTGATTGCTGCAAATCTTAAGAGTGCAGAGTAGGAGGAGAATGGTCGTGGAAAGAAATTTGAGAAAAACACGTACAGGCAAGGTTGTGAGCAACAAAATGCAGAAGACCATCGTGGTTGCTGTGGAAGATCATGTTAAGCATCCTCTTTACGGAAAGATCGTTAAGAGAACTTATAAGTTGAAAGCACATGATGAAAATAATGAGTGCAACATTGGCGATACCGTTAAAGTTATGGAGACAAGACCTTTGTCAAAGGATAAGAGATGGAGACTTGTCGAAGTGATCGAAAGAGTAAAATAGATTTTAAATGCAATGTATGACATTGCTTTGGAAGGAGAATAAGCATGATACAACAGGAAAGCAGACTGAAAGTCGCTGATAACACCGGTGCCAAAGAACTACTCTGCATCAGGGTTATGGGCGGATCTACGAGAAGATATGCAAATATTGGTGATGTGATCGTTGCTAGCGTCAAAGATGCAACACCAGGCGGCGTTGTAAAAAAAGGCGATGTAGTGAAAGCTGTAGTTGTACGTACCGTAAAAGGTTCCCGTCGCAAGGACGGTTCTTATATTAAATTTGATGAAAATGCTGCTGTTATCATCAAGGATGACAAGACTCCGAGAGGAACACGTATTTTTGGACCAGTGGCGAGAGAGCTTCGTGAGAAACAGTTTATGAAGATTGTTTCCTTAGCTCCTGAAGTATTATAGGGAGGTGCCGGAATGTTAAAGATTAAGAAGGGCGATACAGTCAAGGTGATCGCTGGTAAAGATAAAGACAAAGAAGGCAAAGTTTTATCTGTTGACACTAAGAAATCAAAAGTGCTGGTGGAAGGTGTCAATATGGTGACAAAGCATGCAAAGCCTTCCGCTGCCAATCAGAATGGCGGTATTATCCAGAAAGAAGCTCCTATTGATATTTCAAACGTAATGTATCTCCATAAAGGCAAAGCTACAAGAGTCGGCTTCAAGATGGAGGGAGATAAGAAGGTACGTTTCGCAAAGACAACAGGCGAAGTGATTGATTAATTTCAGGAAAGGAGGACCAGACTGGTGAGTAGACTAAAAGATTTATATAAAGACGAGATCGTAGATGCTATGGTCAAGAAGTTCGGATATAAGAATGTCATGGAAGTTCCCAAGCTTGACAAGATCGTAGTCAACATGGGTGTCGGTGAGGCAAAAGAAAATGCTAAGGCTTTGGAATCAGCTGTGAAGGACATGGAGATCATTACAGGACAGAAAGCTGTTACAACTAAGGCAAAGAAGGCGATCGCTAACTTCAAGATTCGTGAGGGTATGGCGATCGGCTGTAAGGTGACGCTCCGCGGTGAGAAGATGTATGAGTTCCTCGACCGCCTCGTAAACCTTGCACTTCCCCGCGTGCGCGACTTTAGAGGTGTGAACCCCAATGGATTCGATGGCAGAGGAAACTATGCACTTGGTATCAAGGAGCAGATCATCTTCCCGGAGATCGAGTACGATAAGGTTGACAAGGTGAGAGGTATGGATATCGTATTTGTAACAACTGCCAAGAGTGACGAGGAAGCACGTGAGCTGTTAGCACAGTTTAACATGCCTTTCGCAAAGTAATAAGGAGGTAAATTCCCATGGCTAAAACAGCAATGAAAATCAAGCAGCAGCGCAAACCGAAGTTCTCTACACAGGAATACAGTCGTTGCAGGATCTGTGGCCGTCCACATGCGTACTTAAGAAAATATGGAATTTGCAGAATATGCTTCCGCGAGTTAGCATACAAGGGGCAGATTCCCGGTGTGAAGAAGGCAAGCTGGTAAAATGGCAGGATTTTCTAAGGTTTAAATACAGCACCTGAGAAAAGCTAAGTTCCATTTTGACGAAAAGATTTTCTAAGGTGCTAAAAGACGGCACTTGAGAAAACGATGTTTCGTTTAATAGATAATTAAGGAGGAAACTGAAATGACAATGAGTGATCCTATTGCAGATATGCTTACAAGAATTCGTAACGCGAACACTGCAAAGCATGATACAGTAGATGTTCCTTCATCAAAGATGAAACTCGCTATCGCACAGATTCTTTTGGATGAAGGTTATATAAAGGCTTTTGACGTTGTAGAAGATGGTTCGTTCAAGACGATCCATATTACATTAAAATACGGCGCAGATAAGAATGAGAAGATCATTACAGGCTTGAAGAGAATCTCTAAGCCGGGTCTTCGGATCTATGCTGGCAAGGATGAGCTGCCGAAGGTGCTCGGCGGACTTGGAATTGCTATTATTTCTACGAATCAGGGAGTAATCACAGATAAGGAAGCAAGACGTCTTCAGGTGGGCGGCGAGGTACTGGCGTTTATCTGGTAGCAGCAGGGATAAGGATTGCAGCAATTCTTTGGATAAAACGGTTGAATTGATTGAATAAGTAGAATTAGGAGGTACGGGCATGTCACGTATAGGAAGGATGCCAATCGCGATTCCAGCAGGAGTCACTGTTGAAGTTGCAGAAAATAATAAAGTGACTGTAAAAGGTCCTAAGGGAACACTTGAGAGAGTGCTTCCGTCTGAGATGGAAATCAAGGTTGAGGGTGCAGAAGTGACTGTTGTAAGACCAAATGATTTAAAGAAGATGAAGTCTTTACATGGTCTTACGAGAACGCTGATCAATAACATGGTTGTCGGCGTGACTTCTGGTTATGAGAAGAAGCTTGAGGTAAACGGTGTAGGTTACAGGGCAGCTAAGGCAGGAAAGAAGTTAACGTTATCTCTGGGATATTCGCACCCGGTTGAAATGACAGACCCAGAAGGTATTGAGACAGTACTTGAGGGTACGAACATCATTATCGTAAAGGGTATTGATAAAGAAAAAGTTGGACAATTCGCGGCTGAAATCAGGGATAAGAGAAGACCGGAGCCTTATAAGGGCAAGGGTATCAAGTATGCTGATGAGACGATCAGACGTAAAGTTGGTAAGACTGGTAAGAAGTAAATAAGGAGGGCGTAAAAAATGGTTAGTAAGAAATCAAGAGCGGAACTGCGTGCAAAGAAACACATGAGAATACGTAACCGTTTAAGCGGTACGGCTGAGAGACCACGTCTGTCAGTGTTCAGAAGCAATAATCATATGTATGCTCAAATTATTGACGATACCGTTGGAAATACATTAGTGGCAGCCTCTACGGTAGAGAAGGAAGTAAAGGCTGAACTTCAGAAGACCAATGACGTTGAGGCAGCAGCATATTTAGGAAAAGTAATTGCAAAGAGAGCAATGGATAAGGGTATTACAGAAGTAGTTTTTGATAGAGGCGGCTTTTTATACCATGGGAAAATTGCAGCTTTAGCTGAGGCAGCCAGAGAAGCTGGCTTGGTATTCTAGGAAGGGAGAAAATCACATGAAACGTACAATCATTGATGCTAGTCAGCTTGAATTAACAGACAAGGTTGTCACAATCAAGCGTGTAACTAAGACTGTTAAAGGTGGACGTAACATGCGTTTTACCGCTCTGGTAGTCGTGGGTGACGGTAATGGTCACGTAGGTGCCGGACTTGGTAAGGCCGTAGAAATCCCTGAGGCGATCCGCAAGGGAAAGGAAGACGCGATCAAGAACCTGATCACTGTTGCCATGGATGACAACAGCTCTATCACACATGATTTTGTTGGTAACTATGGTTCTTCCAGCGTTTTGTTAAAGAGGGCTCCTGAAGGTACAGGTATCATCGCTGGTGGTCCTGCGCGTGTCGTATGCGAGCTTGCAGGGATCAAGAATATCCGTACAAAGTCTTTAGGCTCCAACAATAAGCAGAATGTCGTACTTTCTACCATTGCTGGTCTTTCACAGTTGAAGACACCTGAGCAGGTAGCTGCAAATCGCGGTAAATCTATCGACGAGATCATGGCTTAAGGAGGTAGACAAAGATGGCAAAGACATTAAAAGTTACTTTAATCAGATCAACGATCGGTGCTGTGCCCAAGAATAAGGCGACAGTCGAGGCGATGGGGCTGACAAAGCTCCACAAGACAGTGGAACTTCCGGACAATGCAGCAACCAGAGGTATGATCCGCAAAGTAAATCATTTAGTAAAAGTTGAAGAAGCATAATATAAGGGAGGTGTCAGAAAATGAGTTTGGAATTATCTAATTTAAGACCTGCCGAAGGCTCGAAGCACAGCGATAATTTTAGAAGAGGCCGTGGTCACGGATCAGGAAATGGCAAGACAGCCGGCAAGGGTCATAAGGGACAGAAGGCTCGTTCAGGAGCTCCAAGACCGGGCTTTGAAGGTGGTCAGATGCCTCTGTACAGACGTATTCCTAAGAGAGGCTTCCACAATAGAAACACGAAGGAAATCGTTGCGATCAACCTTGAAGTGTTAGAGAGATTTGAGGATGGGGCGACCGTATCAGTAGACACATTAATTGAGACTGGAATCGTTAAAAATCCTAGAGACGGAGTAAAGATTTTAGGCAGAGGCGAATTAACCAAGAAGCTCAATGTTCAGGTAAATGCATACAGCGCATCTGCAAAGGAGAAGATTGAAGCACTTGGTGGAACTGCAGAGGTGATTTAATGTTTTCTACGCTAAAGAATGCGTTCAAGATCAAGGAGATCAGAAGTAAGTTACTGTTTACTTTCTTTATGTTGGTGATCATTCGGTTTGGTTGCCAACTTCCGATCCCGGGGGTGAACAGAGATTATTTCTCATCATGGTTTGAGGCTCAGACCGGTGGGGCGTTCAACTTTTTGGATGCATTTACAGGTGGTTCTTTCTCAAGAATGTCTGTATTTGCATTGAACATCACACCGTATATCACGTCTTCCATCATTATGCAGCTGCTCACGATCGCGATCCCGAAACTCGAGGAGATGCAGAAAGATGGAGAGGATGGAAGAAAAAAGATTGCTTCCATTACGCGTTATGTTACCGTGGGACTTGCGTTGCTCGAAAGTTCGATGATGGCAATTGGATTTGGTAAGCAGGGCTTGCTTCAGAAATTTGGTCCGCTGGAGGTTATAACAGTGATTGCTGTATTGACGGCAGGCAGCGCATTCCTGATGTGGATCGGTGAGCAAATCACTGAAAAAGGTGTTGGTAACGGTATCTCCATCGTACTTGTTATCAATATTATTTCCCGTCTGCCAGATGATTTTGCCAATTTGTATGAGCAGTTCTGCAAAGGAAAATCAATTCCGCTTGCAGTAGTTGCCGCTTTGATCATCATTGCGATCATTTTGGCGATGACAGTATTTGTTGTCATACTCAACAGTGCGATCCGTAAGATCCCTGTGCAGTATGCGAAGAAGATCCAGGGAAATAAAATGGTCGGAGGTCAGATGACTTTCCTGCCGTTGAAGGTGAATACAGCAAATGTTATTCCGATTATCTTTGCATCGTCACTGATGCAGTTTCCGATTGTACTCTCAACTCTATTTGGATACAATGGGAGCGGGGTGTGGAGACAGGTCTTAAACGGTCTGAACCAGGATAACTGGTGCAACCCGTCACAGCTGGTTTATTCAGTTGGTCTTGTAGTATATGTTATTTTGACAGTATTTTTTGCTTATTTCTATACATCGTTGACATTCAATCCTTTGGAGATTGCGAATAATATGAAAAAACAGGGTGGATTTGTGCCGGGCATCAGACCGGGCAAACCTACGAGCGATTATCTGAATAAGGTGCTCAATGCGATCATTTTTATTGGAGCGATCGGGCTTGTGATCGTAGCAGTCGTTCCGTTTTTCTTCAATGGTGTATTTAAGGCTTCTGTCTCGTTTGGCGGAACAAGCTTGATCATTATTGTCAGCGTCGTGCTTGAGACGATCAAACAGATCGAATCACAGATGCTTGTACGTAACTATAAGGGCTTTTTGAATGATTAAACAGCAAAGTCAGATATGCGGACGACCGGCGTGCAAAAACAATCAGATAGAAGCAAAGCGTGCGCTTTGCTTCTGTCCGTTATTATGCACACGGGTTTCGGGTGAAGTATGCTGTCTGAACTGCAAGCGCGTAATGGCTTGAATTGAGGTTATTCTGTCAACAGGTAAATTGAATTGAAGCTATTGTTAAGTAAAAGAGCATGATCGCTTGATAAGATTAATAGTATTAAAGGAGGAAATTAGCATGAAGATTATTATGTTAGGCGCACCGGGAGCAGGAAAGGGTACACAGGCAAAAATGATCGCAGAGAAGTTTGAGATTCCCCATATTTCTACGGGTGATATTTTCAGAGCAAACATCAAGAACGGTACAGAGCTTGGTGTGGAGGCAAAGAAGTACATGGATCAGGGGCTTTTGGTGCCGGATGAGCTTACAGTTAAGATCCTGCTTGACAGGGTAGCACAGGATGACTGCAAGAACGGATATGTACTGGATGGTTTCCCGAGAACAATCCCGCAGGCAGAGGTACTTGACAAGGCGCTTACGGAGCTTGGTGACAAGATCGATTATGCCATCAATGTCGATGTGCCAGACGAGAATATTATCAATAGGATGTCTGGAAGACGTGCCTGCGTGAACTGCGGTGCGACTTACCACATCGTTCATATTCCGCCCAAGAAGGAAGGTTTCTGTGATACATGCAATTCAGAACTGATCCTGAGGGATGACGATAAGCCGGAGACTGTAAAGAACCGTCTCGATGTATACCATAAGCAGACACAGCCGCTGATCGATTTCTATGAGGCGAAGGGTGTGCTCAGATCTGTGGACGGCACGGTTGATATGAAAGATGTGTTTGCGGCGATCGTTGATATATTGTCGTAATGAGTGATAAGGTCAGGCGGAGGAATGAAAGATGGCTGTTACAATAAAGTCGCAGCGTGAGATCGATCTGATGCGGGAGTCCTGCAGGCTCCTCGCAAAAGTACATGAGGAGCTTGGGCAGGCGATAGAGCCGGGGATCTCAACACTTTATATTGACCAGCTGGGAGAAAAGCTGATCAGGGGAATGGGGGGAATTCCCAATTTCCTGCATTACAATGGCTATCCGGCATCGATCTGTGTGTCGGTGAATGATGAGGTAGTACACGGGATCCCCCGGGCAGACAGGATACTGCAGGAGGGCGATATCGTGAGTCTTGACTGTGGGCTTATATATAAAGGTTATCATTCCGATGCAGCTAGAACACATGGTGTGGGACGAATCAGTCCGGAAGCACAGAAATTGATAGACGAGACAAAGAAATCATTTTTTGAGGGAGTAAAGAGAGCTACAGCAGGCAATCACCTTCACGATATATCGAATACGATCGACAATTATGTGTCACAGTTTGGGTATGGTATTGTCCGGGATTTGGTAGGACATGGAATTGGCACCTCTCTACATGAGGATCCGGAGATTCCTAATTTCAGGCAGAAAAAAAGAGGAATGAAACTTCGGGCGGGTATGACGCTTGCGGTAGAGCCCATGATCAACATGGGAGGCGGCGATGTTGAGTGGCTGGATGACAGCTGGACAGTGGTTACAGAGGATGGATCCTTGTCTGCACATTATGAGAATACGATCCTGATCACTGATGGTGAGCCTGAGATTCTTACCCTTATATAGAAAAGAACAGGAGAGGGTAGAATGACTGGTTTTTGGGCTTATTCGCTGGCAGGGCATGATAAGGGTGAGGTATATCTTATTATAAAAGAGACAAAGGATTTTGTATATGTTGCAGACGGAGTAGTGCGCACACTCGACAGACCTAAGAAAAAAAATAAAAGACATATTCAAATTATCAAAAAAGGAAACCCAAGGATAGATATCTCGTCTGTGACAAATGAGGAGATCAAACATTTCATTAAGTTATATTTGAAAGACATTAAGGAGGTAAAGTAATGTCAAAGTCCGATGTGATTGAAATTGAAGGAACTGTGGTAGAGAAGCTTCCCAATACAATGTTTCAGGTGGAGCTGGAAAACGGGCACAGGGTGTTAGCCCATATCAGCGGTAAGCTGAGACAAAATTTTATCCGTATTCTTCCGGGGGATAAAGTGACCTTGGAGTTATCGCCGTACGATCTGTCAAAAGGTCGGATCATATGGAGAGATAAATAAAATTGTTTGAGATATTTTCCCTGATATGATATCTGTAACAGGAAAAAGCAGACTGTTATTTCTTTTTTGGAAAATATTTTCATATAGGGCTTGCATTTGCCCAGACTGCATGATATAATGTAAAACGGTCTTTTTGAAAGGAGGGTTTAACATGAAAGTTAGATCATCAGTAAAACCTATTTGCGAGAAATGCAAAGTTATCAAGAGAAAAGGAAAGATCAGAATTATCTGTGAAAATCCGAAGCACAAACAGAGACAGGGTTGATCAGTCCTGATCTGAACACCCGCCAGAGTGGGTGAAGTGAAGTTTGTGAAAAAAGCGGCTGAGGCATATACTCGAATCCGTCAAAGAGAGTATATGCTGCAAATATATAACAGATTTTGTCTGTTGTGTGTTTACTTCTTGATACCGAGAAATGTTTCGCAAGGGACTTCAATGGATTAAGATTTCATTGGAGTGGCAGGAAAATAAGACGATCCTGCCCCGATTAGTATCGGACAAACCGGATTGATGTCCGGTCGGGTAGTGATTACCCCAATCAATTAGTTTACTATTAATAAGTGATGAGACAGTGTATGGGATCTGATCACGAAGCAAAATGGAGGAATTTAACATGGCTCGTATTGCTGGTGTTGACTTACCAAGAGAAAAACGTGTGGAAATCGGACTGACTTATATCTATGGTATAGGTAGAGTAAGTTCAAACAAGATTCTTGAGAAAGCGGGTGTAAATCCTGATATCCGTGTAAGGGATCTGACAGATGATGACGTTAGGAAGATCAGTGCGATCATCGATGAGGAGTATATGGTTGAAGGTGATCTCAGACGTGAGATCGCTTTGAATATCAAGAGACTTCAGGAGATCGGATGCTATCGCGGTATCCGTCATAGAAAGGGACTCCCTGTTCGTGGTCAGAAGACCAAGACAAATGCCAGGACAAGAAAAGGTCCTAAGCGGACAGTGGCAAATAAGAAGAAGTAAGGCCTGAAATGTTCGCTCTGAGAACTATGGCAAAAGAAAGATAGTCTCAGCGTGCGCTGAGCGTTGCAAACAATAAGTTGAATGAGAAAGTAGGTTAGTTTAAAATGGCTAAAAAAGTTACCAAGAAAGTGACAAAAAAGCGTGTAAAGAAAAACGTTGAACGAGGACAGGCACATATCCAGTCGTCTTTTAACAATACAATTGTTACATTGACAGACAATGAGGGTAATGCACTCTCATGGGCAAGTGCAGGTGGTCTGGGATTTAGAGGTTCAAAGAAATCTACTCCATATGCTGCTCAGATGGCAGCCGAGACAGCTACAAAGGCAGCTTTGGTACATGGCTTAAAATCTGTAGATGTTATGGTAAAGGGACCTGGTTCTGGCAGAGAGGCAGCGATCCGCGCGCTTCAGGCATGTGGTCTTGAAGTGACCAGCATCAAGGATGTTACGCCGGTACCACATAACGGATGCCGCCCGCCAAAGCGCCGCAGGGTTTAGTTTGCATTGTTAGGGTATTAAAAAGAAAAGTGGCATGTATGCGCCGGACGGGATCCGTTTTGTGCGCACAGATTTAGGAGGATAAAAAACATGGCAGTGAATAGAGTTCCTGTACTTAAAAGATGCAGATCTCTTGATTTGGATCCTGTATTTTTAGGATATGATAAGAAGTCTAAAAGGAAGTCTGCGAGAGCTGGCAAGAAGATGAGCGAGTATGGCTTACAGCTCAGGGAGAAGCAGAAAGCAAAGTTTATCTATGGTGTTCTCGAGAAGCCTTTCCGCAACTACTACGAGAAGGCAGACAGGATGAAGGGAATGACCGGTGAGAATCTCATGATTCTTCTCGAGAGAAGACTTGACAATGTTATCTTTCGTATGGGATTTGCCAGAACAAGAAGAGAGGCAAGGCAGATTGTCGGTCATAAACATGTGCTGGTAAATGGAAAGAGTGTTAGTATACCTTCATACTTGATCAGTGCCGGAGATGTCATTGAGATCAAAGAGAAGGCTAAGGGCTTACAGAGATACAAGGATATCGCTGAGACAACAAACGGCAGATTAGTTCCTGAATGGATGGATGTTGACCAGGAGAATTTCAAGGGTACGATCAAAGAACTTCCTTCAAGAGAGGTTATTGACGTTCCTGTAGATGAAATGCTTATCGTCGAGTTATATTCTAAGTAATTCGCATATAGGTAGAGATAAGAAATGGACAGTAGGAAGTGCGCATCAGTGTACTTTCTATTGTTGCACTTATTAACACGTCCATTATAAAGGAGGGTATTTACAGTGTTGGCATTTGATTTTGACAGTCCAAATATTGAAGTGGCAGAAATCTCTGAAGACAAAAGGTATGGTAAATTTATAGTGGAGCCTTTGGAGAGAGGATACGGAATTACACTGGGTAATTCTCTTAGAAGAATTATGCTTGCTTCCCTACCTGGTGCAGCTGTAAGTCAAGTTAAGATTGATGGTGTTCTACATGAATTTAGTTCGATTCCGGGAGTAAAGGAAGACGTGACAGAGATCATCATGAATCTGAAAAGTCTGGCGATCAAAAACAGCTGTGAGACGGATGAAGTAAAAAAGGCAATTATCGATTTCGAGGGTGAAGGGGTTGTCAAGGCGTCCGACATTCAGGTTGATCAGGACATTGAGATCATGAATCCGGATCAGGTGATCGCTACGCTGAATGGCGGCAAGGACAGCAAACTTTACATGGAGATCATCATTACGAAGGGTAGAGGCTATATCAGCGCTGACAAAAACAAGAGCGAGGATTTGCCAATCGGTGTCATAGCAGTGGATTCTATATACACTCCTGTAGAGAGGGTAAATGTTACCGTAGAAAATACCCGAGTAGGTCAGATTACGGACTATGATAAACTGACATTGGATGTATACACAGATGCTACCTTAGAGCCAGATGAGGCGGTGAGCCTGGCGGCGAAGGTATTGAGTGAACATTTGAAGCTCTTCATCAACCTTTCCGAGAATGCAAAGAACGCAGAAGTTATGATCGAGAAAGAGGATGACGAGAAGGAGAAAGTGCTTGAAATGAGCATCGACGAGCTTGAGTTATCAGTTCGTTCTTACAACTGTCTCAAGAGGGCAGGCATCAATACAGTCGAAGAGTTGACGAACCGGACATCGGAGGATATGATGAAAGTCCGCAATCTGGGACGAAAGTCTTTGGACGAGGTATTGGCAAAGTTAAAGGAGTTGGGCTTACAGCTGAATCCGATCGAAGATTGATCATGTTTAAGGCTGCAGGCTGAACAGAAACGCAGATGCGGTAATGCCAAAGGGTTCGCGTCTGTGCTCATAGATGGAATATATCAATCAACATTTGATGAGTAAGTCCAAAGGGCGTTGTCATTTGTTCCACCAATGAGGGTAGCCTACATAATGTCAGTATATAACATTTTGCAGGTGATGTGTCCTCACAATGAAAGGAGCCTATTATGGCAGGTTATAGAAAACTCGGAAGAACATCAGATCAGAGAAAGGCATTATTAAGAGGTCAGGTTACATCGCTGATCGCAAGCAAGGATGGCAGGATCATCACAACAGAGGCGAGAGCGAAGGAAGTGCAGAAGATCGTGGAAGGTCTGATCGCGTTAGCAGTCAAGGAAAAAGATAACTTTGAGATGGTTAAGGTCACAGCGAAGGTTGCCAGAAAAGATAAGGATGGCAAGCGAGTGAAAGAGGAGAAGGACGGTAAGAAGGTTACAGTCTATGACGAGGTGGAGAAGGAGATCAAGAAAGATCTGCCCTCAAGACTTCATGCGAGACATCAGATGCTCAAAGTATTATATACAGTCAAGGAAGTTCCGACAAAGAATGCCGGCAAGAAGAGAGGAACAAAGGAACTTGATCTTGTGGCAAAATTATTTGACGAAATTGCACCAAAGTATGTTGGACGTAATGGTGGATATACCAGAATCATCAAGGTTGGTCAGCGTAAGGGCGATGGTGCTATGCAGGTAGTACTGGAACTGGTATAACAGAAAATTGTATTTTTAGCGCTCCCATATCATGGGAGCGTTTTTAGAAGCTGATCGAGGATGATCTATCTAACGGTAATCATTCAGAAATGTAGGAATGAGTTTAAGATGAAATGCCTATATTTCTGAATGACTATCCTGACAGTGTAAGTCTGTGCACTGAAATTGCAGAGGCAGTATACGATAAGAAACTGTCCGGCAATAGCATGTGTAAGTCAAAATGTATAGGTTATTTATGAGTATATCCTTAGGAACTGTAGAAAAATAACTGACGCATCTTGACTTGTCTATTTCTCCGATTATGCATATCAAAAAGCCTCGCCGTAGCCCGCTACGCCTACGTTTTTTGCTATACATCCTCGAAGAAATATCCTGCGCAAGTTGCATCGGTTATTTTCCTACAGTTCCTTACGCACAGTTTTTGGAGGAATAGATAATATGACGAGGAAAGAGGCATGTTATTATCTGGGGATCCGCGAAGATGCTCCCGAGGATCAGATCAAGAGGGCGTATCGGTATAAAGCAAAGCTGTATCACCCCGATGTCAATCCCGATATGGATACCAGGGAGTACTACATCAATGTACAAGAGGCATATAAGTTCCTGATGAATGATCAAAGGGATACGGCTTCGTCAGATCCGAACGCCAATGTGCAGACAGGTCCGGCGATGAATGGTTATCCAAATATGTATTACAACAGTTCCTGCGGCAGTGCTGGAACAAACAGTATGTATACAAGTGCTGTGAATAGTTCTGATGCCAAAACAGTCAATGTCAGGCCTGCCAAGGTTTATGCCAGCACGGCTGCTGCAAAAGCCAGCTACAAGAGACAGAAGGAGAAGGAGAGAGAGCGGGAAAAGATACAGAAGTGGGATGAGGAGTACAAGAGCAGTAAAAGACGTCAGCAGCAGACACAGCTCTACGGCAAGGAGTATACGGACAGAATGACAGGAACCTCGAAGAGCAAGGAGGACGAAATTCTGGAAAAGATACGGGCGATATGGCTTGCGGAGACGATCAGGCGGCAGATCGAATTAGACAAGGAGAACAAAGAAGTATTGCAGCGAAGAAAGCTGTATCAGGCTTTTATGAAACAGCAGGTACGCGATGACGATGGGAAGTGACGGAGTATGGGAATAATCAAAGTCAAAGATCTGATCTATGAGTATATACGGCGCGATGAGGAAGGCAATGTGGAGGGGATCACAACTGCCGTGGACGATGTCAGCCTAGATATCAGACAGGGGGATTTTGTGGCGGTTTTAGGGCATAATGGTTCTGGAAAGTCGACATTGGCAAAGCACTTGAACGCGATCCTGTATCCCACGGAGGGAACAGTCTGGGTCGACGGAAAGGATACCAAGGATGACTCCGCTGTCTGGGATATCCGGCAGACAGCAGGAATGGTCTTTCAGAACCCGGACAATCAGATCATCGGTCAGGTTGTTGAGGAAGATGTAGGATTTGGACCTGAGAACATGGGGGTGCCGACCAAGGAAATCTGGGAGCGCGTCGAGGAAAGCCTGAAAGCCGTGGGTATGTTTCAGTTTCGGAAGTTTTCACCGAACAAGCTCTCCGGGGGGCAGAAGCAGCGGGTTTCCATAGCGGGTGTGATCGCCATGCACCCGAAATGTATCGTTCTTGACGAGCCGACTGCGATGCTGGACCCAAAAGGGCGCAAGGAAGTGATACGTGCAGTCCGGGCATTGAACGACGTGGAACGCATTACCGTGATATTGATCACGCACTATATGGAGGAAGTGATCTATGCGGATAAAGTCTATGTGATGGACCGGGGAAAGATCACACTTCAGGGCACGCCTCGGGAGGTATTTTCTGAGGTGGAGCGGTTAAAAGAACTCCGACTTGATGTGCCGCAGGTGACGCTGCTGGCACACGAACTGCGGAAGGAAGGATTTCCCATACCAAAGGGTGTGCTCACGAATCAGGAGTTTGTGGAGGCGCTGGACCGATGCATCAGCGAGGCGGGATCATAAGTCTTGCCGGCTATCAGGGCAGCGTGCTATAGCTTGGAGGCAGGGAAGTTTTGACAGATAAAAGGGAAGGTGACATATGCCGATCATATTGGATAAAGTAAGTCATATATACGGCGAGGATACCGCTATGGCGGTGAGAGCGCTGAACAATATTAGCCTGGTGATACCAGATGGGCAATTTATTGGATTGATCGGTCACACGGGATCTGGTAAATCCACACTGGTGCAGCATCTCAACGGCTTGATGAAGGCAACATTTGGGAATATATATTTTAACGGAGAGGATATCGATGCGCAGGATTTTGACAAAAAAAAGCTTCGCAGTAAGGTAGGATTGGTGTTTCAGTATCCGGAGCATCAGCTTTTTGAGACAGATGTGTTTGCGGATGTGTGCTTTGGACCGAAAAATCTGGGGCTGGAGAAAAAGGAGATCGAGCTGCGTGCTTATGAGGCGTTGAAACTAGTCGGTCTAGAGGATGACTACTTTTACCAGTCACCTTTTGATCTCTCGGGCGGACAGAAAAGGCGTGTTGCAATAGCCGGTGTACTGGCGATGAAGCCGGATGTACTGATCCTTGACGAGCCGACAGCCGGGCTTGATCCCAAAGGTCGGGATGAGATTCTTGACCAGATCGCTAAATTGAAACGGGAAACAGGCATTACAGTGATTCTGGTCTCGCACAGTATGGATGATGTGGCGAAATATGTGGACAGGATCATCGTCATGAATAAGGGCAGTGTGATGTACGACGATGAGCCTGGGGAAGTGTTCAGACACTATCATGAGCTTGAGGAGATCGGTCTCGCTGCGCCGCAGGTGACATACATCATGAAGGATCTGCGGGATCACGGTTACGATGTCAGCGATGAGATCACTGCGATCGCGGAGGCAAAAGAGGAAATAAAGAACTGTTTTACAAGGCTAATGGCAGCGCGAAAGGAAAGATAGGTGGCGTATTATGCTCAGGGATATCACATTAGGACAATATTATCAGGCGGATTCCGTAATCCATAAGCTTGATCCACGAGTGAAGCTTGGCACGACGATCCTCTTTATCATATCCCTGTTTGTCTTTCAAGGATTGTGGGGATATCTGGTGGCTGCGCTGTTTCTTGCGCTCGTGATCAGGCTGTCGACGGTCCCGTTTAAGTTTATGGTAAAGGGAATGAAATCGATCGTCTTTCTGCTGTCGATCACGGTGATCTTCAATCTGTTCCTGACACCTGGAGAACCGATCGTCCGGATCTGGAAACTGTCGATCACGCAGGAGGGGCTCCGGCTTGCCATCCTGCTATCGATCCGGCTGAGTTTTCTGATCATCGGATCGTCGGTGATGACACTCACGACCACTCCGAATCAGCTGACGGACGGTCTCGAGAAAATGCTGAGACCGCTGAATAAGATCAAAGTGCCGGTACATGAGATCGCCATGATGATGTCCATCGCGCTCCGCTTCATACCGATATTGATGGAGGAGACCGACAAGATCATGAAGGCGCAGCTTGCGAGGTGTGCAGACTTTGACAGTGGAAATCTGATCAGGAAAGCAAAGAGTCTGGTGCCCTTGCTGGTGCCGCTTTTCATATCGGCATTCCGGCGTGCCAACGATCTTGCCATGGCGATGGAGGCGCGCTGTTACAGAGGTGGGGACCACCGAACCAAGATGAAGCCGCTGCACTACGAAAAGAGGGATTATATCGCGTATGTGATCGTGGCCTGCTATCTTGTGTGCGGGATCGCGGCGGGAAAACTGATCCCGGTATTGTTGGGGAGTATCCTATAGGATTTCGGATTCTCTTTGGATCAGACACAGGAAGGATTCCTGTGAGGATATTTATACACACGGGCACCCGGAGGAAGAATGTCAGCAGAAGCTGACGGGAGCACAGCGCGAGTAGGAGGCGATATACCGTGAAAAGAGTAATGCTGACCGTTGCCTATGACGGCACGAATTATCATGGATGGCAGCTGCAGCCGAATGTGACGACGATCGAATCCGTGCTCAACGAGGCACTTAGTGTCCTTTTAAATGAAGAGATCAAGGTGATCGGGGCGTCGAGAACGGACACCGGTGTGCATGCACTTGGAAATATTGCTGTGTTTGACACACAGGCGCGAATGCCTGCTGAAAAAATTTCATATGCATTAAACCAGAGGCTTCCGGAAGATATCCGGATCCAGGACTCGCGCGAAGTCCCGCTCGGCTTTCACCCAAGGCGGCAGGACAGCAGGAAGACGTATGAGTACAGGATATTGAACAGTGCCTTTCCGATGCCTGTGTACAGGCTCTACGCACATTTTACCTATGTGCCCCTCGATGTCGCGTCAATGCAGAAGGCAGCGGCGTACCTTGCAGGAGAGCATGATTTTAAGAGCTTCTGCAGCGTGAATACGACAGCGGAGACGACCGTGAGAACGATCTATGATATCACTGTGGACAAGTCCGGTGACATGATCACGATCAGAGTAACCGGTTCGGGCTTTCTGTACAACATGGTCCGGATCATCGCGGGAACGCTGATCGAGGTGGGGAGAGGGAATTTGGTGCCTGATCAGATAGAAAGTATTTTGAAGTCATGTGACCGCAAGGCGGCAGGACCGACAGCGCCGGCGTGCGGACTGATGCTGGCAAAATATGAGTTTTTGGATCCTGATCTGTCATGAGGCGGCGCAGAACCGAACGTGTTTGAGGTTAGGCTGAACGGATTTTTGAGAGAGGAAAGCGGCTGTCCATCAGGAGTGCATGTATCTGAAGAAAGGTGAGTGGGAATCCCTGCTGACGGAAGTTTTTTCTGTGATGACATGTATACGATATATGAGCGATATAAATTGCGGATAAATTTGACAATTTGGTATTGACACACCAGGAACCGTATAATATAATAATTCAATGTGGCGACATGCGATTGTACGATATCAAAGCCCCGATATTTACAGAGGTGTCAGCCCAGGTATCTAGGTGACTTGTGAGTCTGCAGGATGCGGTCCGGACATTCCGCATCGGAGGATTCGGGCAGGAATAACCGTCAAAGGAGAGCCGACAGGCTAAGTATATGGAGGTAACATAATGAAAACATTTATGGCTAGCCCAGCTACAATTGATAGAAAATGGTATGTAGTAGACGCTACTGGAATGACATTAGGACGCTTGGCATCAGAGGTTGCGAGCGTATTGAGAGGAAAGAAGAAACCGATCTTCACTCCTCATATTGATACAGGTGATTATGTGATCATCATCAACGCTGAGAAGATCGCAGTCACAGGCAAGAAGCTTGATCAGAAGGTTTACTATCATCACTCGGATTATGTCGGCGGTATGAAGTCAGCGACATTGAGAGAGAAGATGAACAAGAAACCGGAAGAGGTGATCGAGCACGCAGTGAAAGGGATGCTTCCAAAGGGACCTTTAGGACGTGAAATGTACAAGAAACTCTTCGTATATGCAGGACCTGAGCATAAGCATGCGGCTCAGAAGCCTGAGGCATTGACATTTTAATCAGTGTGATAGATAAAGGAGGAAATTGAAATGGCAAAAGCAGCAAATGCTTCAAGATATTATGGAACAGGTAGAAGAAAGAAATCGATTGCCAGAGTATATCTGACACCGGGTACAGGAAACATCACGATCAATAAGAGAGGGATTGATGACTATTTCGGATTGGAGACATTGAAGGTGATCGTTCGCCAGCCTCTGGCAGCGACAGATACAGTTGACAAGTTTGATGTGCTTGTAAATGTAAAGGGCGGCGGCTACACAGGACAGGCAGGTGCGATCAGACATGGTATCTCGAGAGCTTTATTGCAGGCAGATTCCGATTACAGACCAGTGCTCAAGAAGGAAGGTTTCCTGACGCGCGATCCTCGTATGAAGGAGAGAAAGAAGTACGGCCTCAAGGCGGCTCGTCGCGCTCCGCAGTTCAGCAAGCGTTAAATTTTATCAAAACGGCTCAAAAAGCCCGGAAAATCAAGGTTTTCCGGGCTTTTGCTTTTGATAGGGTTTAATGTAGTTTGACGCAAAAAAGCCATTTTTCACCAAATTTATAGTGGTTCCCAATAGGATAACCGGGCAAAAAGAGGGTCAAGTGGTTACAAAATAGGATAACCACAGCTCTATTTTTGGGGTATTTCAGAGGTGATTTTTACTCCCTCTCTCCCCTCGATTTATACGAGAACAGTTTGGCATAGTTTGACCGAATTTGAATAATTGAATATGATTTTAATGCAGGCACTCAGTATTTTTTACTGGGTGCTTTTTGCGTTTCCGGGGAACTGTATTCCGGGATCAGAAAAAGCCGTCACTTTTCAATTTATGAAGTGGCGGCTTTTTCTATTTCCAGAAGCAACCACAACGAATTAGAAACGAGGTGATTATCTTGAACACGCAAATCATCGCCATCGCCAACCAAAAGGGAGGTGTGGGCAAGACCACAACCTGTGCCAACTTAGGGATAGGACTGGCGCAGGCCGGAAAGAAAGTGCTTCTCATTGACGGGGACCCGCAAGGGAGCCTGACCATCAGCCTGGGCAATCCCCAGCCGGATAAGCTGCCCTTTACCCTCTCTGACGCAATGGGCCGCATCCTGACCGATCAGCCGGTCCGCCCCGGCGAGGGGATTCTGCGCCACCCGGAGGGCGTGGACCTGATGCCGGCGGATATTCAGCTGTCCGGTATGGAGGTGTCGCTGGTAAACGCTATGAGCCGGGAAACGATTCTGCGGCAATACCTGGACAGCGTAAAGGGGCAGTATTCCCATATCCTCATAGACTGCCAGCCCTCCCTGGGTATGCTCACCGTCAACGCGCTGGCCGCCGCCAACCGGATCATAATCCCCGTCCAGGCGGAGTATCTGCCCGCCAAAGGGCTGGAACAGCTGCTCTCTACGGTGAACAAGGTCAAGCGGCAGATCAACCCGAAACTGCAAATAGACGGTATTCTGCTGACGATGGTGGACAACCGCACCAACTTTGCCAAAGAGATTGCCGCCCTGCTGCGGGAAACCTACGGCAGCAAAATCAAGGTATTCGGCACAGAGATTCCCCATTCTGTCCGGGCAAAGGAAACCAGCGCGGAGGGCAAGAGCATTTTCGCCCATGACCCAGGCGGCAAAGTAGCGGAGGGCTACGCAAATCTGACCAAGGAGGTGTTGAAACTTGAAAAGCAGCGCGAAAAAAGTAGAGCTGGCATCGGTCGATGATCTGTTTTCCACCGAGGAAAGCCGCGCCGACGCGGGGCGGGAAAAGGTGGTAGAAATCCCTTTAAGTGAGCTGCACCCGTTCAAGGGACACCCCTTCAAGGTCAAAGATGATGATGCCATGATGGAAACAGCGGACAGCATCCGGCAGTACGGCGTTCTGGTTCCGGCGATTGCCCGACCCGACCCCAGCGGCGGCTATGAGCTGGTAGCCGGACACAGGCGGCATCGGGCCAGTGAACTGGCAGAGAAAGAAACCATGCCGGTGATTGTCCGGGATTTGGACGATGACGCCGCCACGATTATCATGGTTGACAGCAACTTGCAAAGGGAAAGCCTGCTCCCCAGCGAAAGGGCTTTTGCCTACAAAATGAAGCTGGATGCTATGAAAAGACAAGCTGGCAGACCATCCAAAGAAAATTGTTCCCAAGTTGGGAACGATTTTGGAAAGAAGTCCAGCGAGGTTCTGGCGGAACAGGTCGGTCAAAGTAAAAACCAGATTTTCCGCTATATCCGCCTGACTGAACTGATTCCCGAACTGCTGAACATGGTGGACGAAAAGAAAATTGCCCTGAACCCGGCCTATG